>OGPQ01000412.1_pt1 | contig 37084 bp, 54 predicted proteins | sample 1552971 | NCBI WGS metagenome assembly OGPQ01 (sample SAMEA2580232, study PRJEB22360) | human gut metagenome | biome: human gut; feature: human-associated habitat; material: faeces | place: Denmark | collected 2008/2010 | reverse complement strand
ATAATCAGAACACATTACCTTATCCGGTGTTCGGGCTTGTTTATGGACAAAGCAAAGCAGGAAAAACAAGTTTTCTGGAAACGCTTCTAAAAATGATGATCGGCCAAAAGACAAAGATTTCTGCACCTGATTTTACGCGATCAAGCATTGATAGCCTTAAACAAACGGTGCACGGAGCACCGATTATTGTGGATGATCTGACAAATACAAGATTCAGTCAACATGCGATCGAAACAATCAAGAATGATGATTTTGGGATTGCAGAGCATTTGGTAAACTATCCGGCTGTTGTGATCAGTGCAAATGAAGATGTCAAAGCTGTTGCACCGGAAGTGATTCGCCGGACAGTGATCTGTCGTGTTCAGGCAGGACTGACCAACACAGAAGTGATGAGCAGCAATATTGTGCGTACGGTTCAGCGGGAGGTTGGGACGGCACTTTATCGGGAATATCTGCGACAGATGCTTGAAATTGTTCCGGAATTGCTGGAATTGATGAAAGATGATGAACAGGATGAAGCGCCTGATATTCTGAAAGCATCGTCACAGGTCCTTATGAATATTTTCAAAGAGTATGGGCCGGAAACGCTGCCAGAATATATTCGAGTTTTGAGTCTTGAGGATTATTTCAGCGAGAAAGTAACGGGAAGCTACGCAATAAAAACAATTCAAAATGCATGGAAAACCAGCAAGGCTTCATTTGAAATTTATCCCCGAACAAATGAACTCTGCTATAATGCGGGTGCGACATATGAGGCCGACAGAATTTTGAAAGAATTGCCAGAGACATTGGAAGTACGTAAATCCAGAGACTGCCTGATGATGAATCTGGAGGAGGCGCAGAAGTTCTTTGGTATCACTTTTAAGAAACCGTTATTTCCATGGCTTTCAAAGATTTTTGCATAAAATGCTTTGAAAGAGATGCTTGTTGGACATCACTTTCGATAAAATGAACCTCAGAAGGGAAAAAATATATTTCTGAGGAAGACAAAACAATGTCAAACGGTGATTATGGTTACTTCGGCAAAGGCGATACGGGCTATGCCCAGTACATGACGGCGTTCAACCGCAACTTCGGCGGCTCGTCCGGCGGCGGTGGTGGTGGCGGAAACCACAACAACAATGGCGGTGGCGGCGGGGACGGCAGCGGATGCGGCTGCCTGATCGCTATTGCAGTGGTCGTGGTGCTGATCCTGATCGTCTTGGGTGGCTGAATCAATCCCTGCAGGTGAAACACAGGTTTTCCCTGTGGGGATTTTTCGAATCTGCTTGTAGAAAACGGCGGTCTATGGTAGCATGAAATCAAAGAAAAACAGGAGGGCTTACACATGGTTTTACTGGTTGTGGATACACAGAAAGGTATCGTGGATGAACGCCTGTATGCGTTTGAAAAGTTTGTCAGCAACATCAGGAAACTGATCCGGACTGCCCGCGAACAGGGAATCGAGGTCGTCTATGTCCAGCATGACGATGGGCCCGGTACAGGCTTTTCCATCGGAGACGATGAATTTGAGGTCTATTCCGGGTTTGCGCCACTGCTGACTGAAAAACGGTTCGTCAAGACTGTATGCAGTGCGTTCAAAAAAGAGAGCGGCCTGCTGGAATATCTGACGGAAAAGGGCGAAAAAGATGTGATGGTCTGCGGCATCATGACCGACTTCTGCATCAATGCAACGGTGGAGGCGGGCTTTGAGCATGGCCTGCACATGATCGTTCCTGCCTATGCAAATTCCACGCAGGACAACGAGTACATGACAGGGGAGCAGAGCTACCACTATTACAATGAATTCCTCTGGCCGGACCGCTATGCCGATTGTGTGCCCATGGACAAGGCGCTGGAGCTGCTCAAAAAGTGAGGTGTTTACAATGATTTCTGAAAAAGTAAAAAATCAGATTCAAGTGGTGCAGGGTGATATTACCAAACTGGACTGTGACGGCATCGTGAATGCGGCCAATCGCAGTCTGTTGGGCGGCGGTGGCGTGGATGGTGCCATCCACCGGGCAGCAGGACCGGAATTGTTGGCGGAGTGTCGTACGCTGCACGGCTGCCGCACCGGAGAAGCAAAAATCACTAAGGGCTACCGGTTGAAAGCAAAGTATATCATTCATACGGTAGGCCCGATTTATTCCGGCACAGCAGAGGATGCCGCGCAGCTGGCGGACTGCTACCGCAATTCGCTGAACCTTGCCAAAGAGCATGATGTCCATAGCATTGCGTTCCCGGCAATTTCGACCGGCGTGTATGGCTACCCGCTGGAAGATGCCACGGAGATTGCAGTCAAAACAGTGGCACAGTGGCTGGAAGCACATGCGTATTACGCAATGCAGGTGATTTTCTGCTGCTTCGATGCCCGGACGGAGCGGGTATATCAGGCAAGGCTGTAACCGGAAGAGGTGTGAGAGATGGGCTTTTTCAAAAAGCTGTTTACAGGGATCGGGTTTGCGGCAGGATTTCTGTTCTTCGGATGCTTGTCAGTGATTGTGTATTCATGCAGACGTGAAACTCCCGACGGACGGTCAGAATGACAGTGGGGCGGTGGAGCAGAAACTGCATGTCCTGTTGTACAAGTCCACGCTGCCAGAAAATGACCTGAATCGGGCACTGGACGAGCTTCGGACAGAGCGCAGACGGCAAAAGGCAGAGTATCAGGGGGCACCGTTTGCGGATGTGTTTCTGGTGAACCTGATTTTATCCGATGAGGACAGTGAACGGGCCTGCATCGTGGATGTGGGGGATACGGGCATGAGCTATGTCATTCCATGGAGCAGCATCCCGAAAGACCTGCAGGAACCTCTGCACCGCTACGTATCGGAAGCGGAAGGAAAACTCTGCGGCTACTGCAAGGAAGAACTCTGCAACAGCGAAAACGGCAGGATGGTCGTGGAACTGTATCTTAGTAAACAGGATGGGCATGGCTCCCGAATCCTGTACTGAAAATGGAGTAAAGATTGAAATACAGAGAAATCGCAGACGGCATTTTTGTTGACCGTCCCAACCGCTTTATTGCCCATGTGGAAGTGAATGGAGCAGTGGAAACCGTCCATGTCAAGAACACCGGGCGGTGCAGGGAACTGCTGCTGCCCGGTACTGCGGTGCGGCTGGAAGTGTCGGATAACCCGAAACGCAAAACAAAATACGACCTTGTGGCGGTACACAAGCAGGGCCTCGGCTGGGTCAATATGGACAGTCAGGCACCCAACAAGGTGGTAGGGGAGTGGCTTGCAAAACAGGGCTACGACTATATCAAGCCGGAATTCACCTATGGGAAGTCCCGCATCGACTTTTATATGGAAAAGGGCGAGCAAAAGTATCTGATGGAAGTCAAGGGCTGCACACTGGAAGTGGACGGTATCGGCTATTTCCCGGATGCACCCACCGAGCGGGGGGTGAAGCACCTGCACGAGCTGGCACAGGCACAGCGGACAGGATATCAGTGCGCTGTGGCCTTTGTGATTCAGATGGAAGGCATCACCGAGGTGCGGCCAAATGTCAGCACACAGCCGGAGTTTGGTACGGCACTGGCCGAAGCAAAGGCCGCAGGTGTGCGGGTGCTGTTTCTGCTCTGCCGTGTGGGGCGTGACAGCTTGGAAATCGTGGAGCAGAGGGAAGGCTGAAAAATTTTTCGGAAAACCTCTTGACCCTGACGCAGCGTCATAGCGTATACTGTGGCTGTCGCAAGGGAGGACAGCAAGATGATGACAGTGAACGAAGTGAGCATCCGGACCGGAGTGAGCATCCGGACCCTGCAATATTACGATAAAATCGGTCTGCTGCGCGCGGCGGGCCGTACCGAAGCAGGCTATCGGCTGTATGACGATGCCGCGCTGGAACGTTTGCAGCAGATCTTATTGTTCCGAGAACTGGAATTTCCGCTGAAGGATATCCAGAAAATCGTGGAGAACCCGGCTTTTGACCGGCAGAAAGCACTGGAACAGCAGATCACACTTCTGACATTGAAAAAGCAGCATCTTGAAGATCTGATCGGTCTTGCGCAGAAAATTCGATCCACAGGAGGAATGGTTATGGACTTTACCGCATTTGATACGCAGAAGATCAAGAAGTATACCGAGCAGGCCAAAAAGGAATGGGGCGAAACGCCGGAATACAAAGAGTTTGAGGAAAAAACTGCCCATAAGACCGAGAAAGAGGTCAAGGACATGAGCAGTCAACTGATGGACATCGTGGCGGCATTCGGCGGGATGCAGAGCAAAGACCCGGCGGACTCTGAAGTGCAGGCACAGGTGAAGAAGCTGCAGGAGTTTATCACAGAGCACTACTATAACTGTTCCAAGGTGATCCTGAATCAGCTGGGGCAGATGTATGGGGCAGGCGGAGCATTTACGGAAAACATCAATGCTGCCGGCGGTGCCGGTGCCGCAGAATTTGCGCAGAAAGCCATTGAGATTTATTGCAAGTGAGCCCAAAAACGCTTTGCGTGATTCAGTTACAGAAATCATAAATAGGAAATGTTATCATACAGATACAAGAAACACACCGATAACATTCCAATGGAGGATTTCGATATGAAGGCAAAGTTTTACATCTGCAATCACTGTGGCAACCTCGTCACTACCATCCATAACGCAGGCGTTCCGCTGGTCTGCTGCGGGGAGAAAATGAAAGAGCTGGTTCCCAATACGGTGGAAGCCAGCGGCGAGAAGCATCTGCCGGTGGCAGAGCTTTCCGGCAGTCGTCTCACGGTCACAGTGGGCGCGGTGGAGCACCCCATGGCGGATGTTCACTATATTCAGTGGATTTTTTTGGAGACTGAGAACGGCGGGCAGATCCGCTATCTGAATCCGGGGCAGGCTCCCAACGTGGGGTTTGAACTGGGAAGTGAAAAGCCGGTGGCTGTTTACGCATACTGCAACCTGCATGGCCTTTGGATGACGAAACTCTGATACAATCAATGCAAACGGGGAGTGATTTGATGTCACTCCCTGTTTTTTGATGAGAACTTTATGCGGTTCTTTTGGTTCGGAACTGTGTATAAATGGGATGGATAAAATGAGCAGGCACACTATATGCGTTTGTTGAACGCTGACAGCGTTCAATTTTTTGCGTGGAATCGTGAAAAGGAGACCTGCGAAAAACGTAGAAAATTTGATATGGTTGCGCTGCAAACTAAGACATATTGATGTTTTTGAAACGAGTTTATAGTGAAATATGTGTGATTCGAGTGCAGATATTCATTCTTGTAAGTTTGTTGTGTGAATTTGTCACGTTCCGCCGCAAAAAAGGACTTGACGGAAAAAATACTCTGTGGTAATTTATGAGCAAATTCGCTTTTGTGAAATAAAGTTGAATTTGAATCCGCATGCATTATCCTGGTATGCGGAAAAGGAGAAAGCATCTTTATCGCAGGGAGGATTGCAAACAAAACCCAGTTCCTCCGCCCAAACCGCTGCGTAGCAGCAGAAAGGACGACCGAATATGAGTTATGACAAAGTGCAAGTCGGCAACAGAATCCGTGGAAGCCGCCTCGAAAAAGGCTGGACGCAGGAACGGCTTGCAGCAGAAGCTGAAATTTCAGTGCAGCAGCTTCGCGCATTGGAAAAAGGACAGCGCAATCTGGGAGTAGATCACTTGGGACGCCTGTCGGACGCAATGGGAGTCAGCAGCGATTTCCTGCTGAAAGGTTGTTTTGAAAACAGTATATTGGTTTGCAAGATGCTGGATGACCTCAAGAAAAAATTGCAGCCACCAAAGCAAATCGCAGAAAAATGAGCGGTTTTGTTGCTGAAACAGTATGTTTTAGTGCTTTACAGTGATGAAAACACTTGCTATAATATCGCCATGGCGCAAGTTTCAGTTGCGCAAGAGGGAAAATTGCCTGAAATGCATGAAAGGCTGATAATACTCCGTGAGCTGCTCACAAGAGCAGCTCCATCGAGTCGCGGTCATTGTGCATTTTCAAGCTGAAAACAGGCCGGGACTCGGAAAAGGAGTCTCGGCCTGTTTGTGTTTTCGGCGCAAAGGAAAGGATTGAACAATGCGATTTGATGCAAAAGAATTCGGCGGACGTATCCGAGATTTACGGAAAAAGCAAGGAATTACGCAGGAACAGCTGAGTATAATGCTGAACATTAGTGCGAACCATCTTGCAAAAATTGAAACGGGAAGCCGCTGCTGCTCGATTGAGTTGCTGCAGGATCTTTCGTCCTGCCTGAATGTCAGAACGGACTATCTGCTGAACGGAGATGCACCGCATAACAACCATCTGAGGGAAAGACTGACGTTTCTTGCACAGGAATTAGAAAAGATTACGGCGGACCTCCCGGTATGGGGATAGGAAAAGCAAAATCCTCTTTTTCAATGCCCAAAAGCGTGGTAGAATAGGTAAAAGATTCAGTATCTGAAAAACGGAGCGCGCAACAATGAAGATTCTGGTCAGCGCCTGCCTGCTGGGCGAAAACTGCAAATACAGCGGCGGAAACAATTACAATCAGGCGGTCTGTGATTTTGCGCGGGGGCATCAGGTGGTTCCGGTCTGCCCGGAGGTTTTGGGCGGCCTGCCCACACCGCGGTGCCCGGCGGAAATCGTGCAGGGCGTTGTCACGAACAAAGAGGGCATCAATGTGGACCGGGAGTTCCGGGCAGGTGCAGCGAAAGCCCTTGCCATTGCAAAAGAAAATGGGGTGGAGCTTGCCATCCTGCAATCCCGCAGCCCCAGCTGCGGCGTGAAGGAAATTTACGACGGAACGTTTTCCGGGACAAAGATTCCCGGACAGGGCGTTTTTGCCAAGATGCTGATGGACGAAGGCGTCCGTGTTCTGGATGCCGGGGAATTGCCTAAAATTATCTTGAAAAATGAGGACGGAAAATGTCAATCAAACTGATTTGCAGCGACATTGACGGTACGCTGCTGCAATACGGAAAAAAGGAACTGGAAAGCGAGATCTTTGAGCAGATACGGGAGCTGCATCGGCGCGGCATTCTGTTTTGCCCGGCATCCGGTCGGCAGTATACCAGCCTGCGCAAGCTCTTTGCACCGGTGGCGGACTGCTGTGTGTTTCTCTGCGAAAACGGCGGCGTGATCTATAAGGACGAACAGTGCATCGCCAAGAATCCGATGCCGCGTGCATTGGCCGAAGAAATCGCCAACGACCTGTGGACCCGCAGCGACGGGCAGGGCGAAGTGATGCTCTCCGGTCAGAATACTGCATACCTGATGGAGCGGGGTCTGGGAATGCTCAAGCGTATTCAGTTCATCGGGAACAATTATCAAATCATCCATGACCCTTCCGAGGTGCCGGAGGAGATCACAAAAGTATCGGTGTATCTGCACGAAGGCGTAGAATCTTACACGGAACGGTTTGTCCCACGATGGAAAGAGGCGAACTGCGCTGTGGCAGGGCCGTACTGGATCGACACCACCTTTGCCAACAAGGGCATTGGTGTGAGCAGCATCTGCAAAACTCTGGACATCGACCTTGCCGATGTGATGGCTTTTGGCGACAATTATAACGATGTGTCGATGCTGGACATTGTGGGTGTGCCCTACATTATGGATGGTGCCGCCGCACCGCTGCGGGAAAAGTACCCGAACCATACACCCCGCCCAGAGGATGTGCTGCGGGAGTTCTTGAAGCAGAACTGAATTTTGCACGCATGTGTGCAAAATTCAAAATGATACGATATAAGGAAATATTTTGACATGACGAAAGTGCTTTTCATCTGCCATGGGAACATTTGCCGCAGCCCCATGGCCGAATTTGTAATGAAAGACTTGGTGGCCAAAGCCGGGCTTTCTGATAAATTTGAAATCGCATCCGCCGCCACCAGCACCGAGGAAATCGGCAACCCGGTCTATCCGCCCGCCCGGCGGAAGCTGGCCGAGCACGGCATCTCCTGCGAGGGTAAAACCGCCCGGCAGATGACCCGGAGGGATTACGAAACCTACGATTACCTGATCGCCATGGATCACAACAACCTGCGCAATATGGCACGCTTTGTGGGCGGCGACCCGGAGCATAAAGTGTCTCTGCTGATGGATCATACCCGCCGCCCCGGCGATGTGGCCGACCCGTGGTATACCGGGGACTTTGAAGCTACCTGGCAGGATGTGCTGGAAGGCTGCACGGCTCTGCTGGAAGAACTGCGCTGACAGGAGAATTTTATGACAGAGCGTTATTGTGAGGGTGAACGGTTTGCTGACCTGTCGTTCACCGAGGAGGCTTTTGAGGATTGCGACTTTACCGACTGCGTGTTTGTGGATTGCTCCTTTACCAAATGCGAACTGGATCATACCACGCTGAACGAGTGCAAATTCGTGCGGTGTGAGATCACAGGTCTGCGCAGCACCCATTCTTCGGTGCAGTCGCTGGATTTTGAGGACTGCCGTTTGCAGGAAATCGAGTGGGCACCACTGATGTCCAACGGTGCCTTCCCAGACCCCATTCACACGCTGAAAGAGTGCAGTCTGAAATATAACACCTTCACCGAAATGAACTTTAACCGCTTCGACTTTTCGGACGGCAACGAAATTGTCGGCTCCATGTTTGCCAAATGCGAGATGCAGCTGGCGAATTTCAAGGGTGTAGAACTTCACGAAACGGAGTTCTACCAGTGTGATCTGCGCAAGGCGGATTTCCGGGATGCCGCCGGTTATAAGGTGGACATTCTGGGCAGCCGCCTGAAGGATGCGAAATTTTCCCTGCCGGAAGCGGTGAATCTGCTGGCAGATTTGAAGATCAAGCTGTCGTAAGAAGGAGGAAAAATGCGTCAACTCATCATTGCACGAAAAGATCTGCAGATGTCTCCCGGTAAGCTGGCGGCACAGTGCTGCCACGCTTCGCTGGCGTTCCTCACCGACCCCATCGGCATGGGACAGGGCGTGGAACCCATCGAGAAAGACGGAGAAATTACCGGCTATCGGGCAGAAATCATGTTGGAGAAAGCAACCTATGAAGAATGGTTCGATGGCTCTTTTACCAAAACTATCTGCGGGGCAAAGAACCGCAATCAACTGCTGAAAGCAAAGACAATTGCCGAGGAATTGGGCCTTGTGGAAAACAAAGACTTCTTCCTTATCCGGGATGCCTGCCACACCGAGCTGGAGCCGGAAGAATTTGATGAAAACGGAGAAGGCATGACCCTGACCTGCATCGGTTTCCGCCCGCTGCCGGATGAAATTGCACACCAGATCAGCCATAAGTTCCATTTGTATTGATTCCTGATAGAACTCCTTTATTTTATAAGCATTTTCCGCAATCGCTGCAGCCGTTGCAGATCAACTTGCTGCCGCAGGTCTCGCAGTTTGCGCGGAAATGGGGCACATAGAGATCTTCCTGCGGGATGGGGTAGCCCCAGTCGTCCACGAGGTCAAAATGAATGGGCCTGCCCTGATAGTTCATGCCGGATTTACAGGCCATTCGGCTTTGCAGTTGCTTGTTTGGCAGGTGGTAGCGCCTGCCGTCCTTGATGAACACGGTGCCGGTCTCGATAAAGCAGAAGGTCACATTGGCATCCACGCATTCCTGCCGGAGAGACTTGACCCAATCAAAATTGCAGGGGCGGGCACCATCATAGTTTTCGCCGCCGCAGATGACCTGCTCGATTTGCCCGGCGGAAAGGTACTGCCGGATGCTTACTGGCCCGATGAAGGGCGCGCACATGATGCCCTTGTGCTTGAAGGGTAGGTCAAACAGAATGGGAATGCGCTCATCGGCGCGGCGCTGATTTTCACAGGTGACGTTGAAAAAGATGTTGTCCCAACCGCTGCCCCAGTCCGGCGGCAGGCACTCACGTACCCGCTGCGGCCGTTTGGTGAGCAGAAAAAACACCACATCGCTGCGCTGGCGCATGATGTCCCACGCCTCAGCCCGCCACGGGTCGGCTTCTTCCAAGAAGAAATCCGAGGTCATGCAGACCCGGATCTGCTCACCACTCTGGATTTTGTAGTGTCCGGTGCGGTCTTTCTGGAGCGGATAGGAAAAGCCGCTTTTCGTTTTGTAGATCTCGGCTCCGTTCTGGTCCCGCATCCGGTCGAGAAAATACATGTAGCAGTTCTGGCAGCCCTCGCTGCACTTGACGCAGCCGTGCCATGGATTCCAGATGTCGTGCAGGAAGCTCACCTTCTTTCGGTACCTATTATTATAATAGCTGCGCGGACAGGAAACAAGAGCACCCCTTGCGCCGCCCCATCGGATGTGATAGGATGAAGAAAACCATGTGAGGGAGGAACCACCATGCCGTTTCTGATGATCCGCAACGACATCACCAAGGTGGCAGCGGATGCCATTGTCAACCCGGCCAACCGGAACCTTTTGCAGGGCAGCGGCACCAGCCGTGCCATCTATCAGGCGGCAGGGGAGCAGGAGCTGACCGCCGCCTGCGAAGCCATCGGCCGTTGCGATTTGGGCAGAGCCGTGTGTACTCCGGCATTCGGGCTGTCGGCAAAGTACGTTTTCCATGCAGTCTGCCCAGCGTGGCACGACGGCGGGTTCGGCGAAGCAGAACAATTAGCCGGTGCCTACCACTCTGCGCTGAAATTAGCCGCAAAGTACCACTGCGAAAGCGTGGCTTTCCCGCTGCTGTCCAGCGGGAACTATGGCTACCCCAAAGAACAGGCCTTCCGCATTGCGGTGGACACCATCACGCAGTACGTCATGGAGCACGACCTGACCGTGTATCTGGTGCTCTACGACCGGCACTCGCTGGCGGTGAGCCGCAAGCTGTTCGCCTCGGTGGAGGAGTACATCGACGACCACTATGTAGCACAGAACGATGAAAGCTATGGATTTGGCCGTCGGCGCAGGGAATTGTCAGAGCGGCGGCGCAGGTTGGAGGAAGATACTGCGCTTGCCGACCGGGAGTATCCTGCGCAAGAGTGCGCATCGCCGGTCTTTGCGCCTGTGCTAAGGCAGCAGAGTGCCCCCATGGCAGCCCGCAGTCTGGAAAGCCTGATGGACAACCTGGGCGAGAGCTTCACCACCCGGCTGCTGCGGCTCATTGACGAGCGGGGGCTGAAGGACTCCACCGTGTACAAGCAGTCCAACATCTCCCGGCAGCATTTCTCCAAAATTCAGTGCAACCGGGACTACAACCCCAAAAAGAAGACTGTGCTTGCCTTTGCGGTGGGGCTGCATCTGTCGGAGGATGAGACCATCGACCTGCTCAAAAGCGCAGGCTATGCCTTCTCCGATGGCTCCAAGCGGGATTGGATCGTGCGGTACTGCCTGGAACACAAAATCTATAACATCAATCAGGTCAATACGCTGCTGTTTGAATACGATCAGGAACAGCTGGGTGCGTAATTTGTCGCCTGCCCGTTGACCTTTTGCCCTCCGGTTTGTGGTATCCTCTTGTCAGAAAGACTGCGATTCAACAATTGAAATGGCTGGCAACAGCGTTGAATCGCGTGTCGCAAAGATGCAATGTCAGTAGGTGCTGGTGCTTGCCTTGCGACCGACACCACACAAAACGGAGGGCATTTATTATGAAAAAGAATCTTACCGAGCTTGTTTTTATCCTTGACCGCAGCGGCTCCATAGGCGGACTGGAACCGGACACCATCGGCGGGTTCAACGCCATGCTGACCCGGCAGAAGGAGCAGGAAGGCGAAGCCAACGTGACCACCATCCTGTTTGACCACGAGGTGCAGTTGCTGCACGACCGCTTTCCCCTGCACGCCGTTGCGCCGCTGACCGAAAAGGACTACTACGTCCGGGGCTGCACGGCGCTGCTGGATGCCATCGGTTACGGCGTGGAGAAGATGGCGAACATTCAGCGCCATCTGCCGGAGAGCGAGCGCGCCGAAAAGGTCATCTTTGTCATCACCACGGACGGCTTGGAAAACGCCAGCAAGCGATTCAGCTACGAGAAGATCCGCCGGATGATCGAGCGGGAAAAAGAACGGTACGGCTGGGAATTTCTGTTCCTCGGTGCCAATATGGACGCCGTGAAGGAAGCTGCCCGCTTCGGCATCTCGTCCGACCGGGCTGTGCGGTTCGAGAATGACGCACAGGGCGTGGCGGTCAACTACCACGTTGTTAGCGAGACAGTCTCCCGGATGCGGGAAGCACCCTGCTGCGCGTCCATCGGCGCAGAGTGGAAAGAACAAATCGAAGCTGATTTCCAGAAGCGGCATCATAGGTAAGGGAGGAAACAGCCATGTTAGGAGCAATCTTGGGTGACATCGTGGGCAGTCCCTATGAGTATGGCTAAACACGATAACTATAAGAAAGAGAGGACCGAAATGGCCCTCTCTTTTCATTTTTCGGATTTTGGGATGCGCGGGTATATCTCAATGGTGAAACCATCAGGGCTTTTTTTGCGCTTCTCGTTTAGCTTCTGGTAGACAACCTTTTCAAGCACCTCTTTTAGGAGGGCGTTTTTCTCCTCGGCCGTTTCGAGCAGCGGGTACACATCGAGTAAATTCTTAACTTTAGGGATGATGTCGCGGCGGCTGGTCTCCCGGAGCTTCTCCTCGGTCAGCTCACGGGAGCAGCGAGTGACACTGTCTTTTGCGGCAGAGATTTTGTCGGAGAGCATCCGGGAACGGGACAGAAAGGTATCTGTGTCGTAGATGCCCTGCTCGAGGAAGTCGTGAGTGCGTTCGAGCTGCTGCTGTAATTTGCGGAGCTCGGCCTCCGCGCTGGCGAGAGCTTTTTCCCGGACGCCGACCGACGACACGGAGGACGACGCGGCAGCGGAGCTCCACTCGAGCTCATAACCTTTCATCCACTCGGAGAGACCCTGTATGACGCGCTCCTCGACGATAGGAAGATAGCTCGAACAATTCGGGCAGCCGCGACGAGGACAGCGCACGACCGGCATATCTGGATGGACAGGGTTTATCATCCGCATCATCTGCCTGCCGCACTCGGAGCAGACGAGCAGACCGGCCAGAGGATTCCGGACAACCTTTTCTTTGTGCGTGGAAGTATTCTCACTCCGGGTGAGCTTATCGTTTGCGAGCTCAAATGTTTCTTTCGGAATGAGCGGAGGGTGAATGCCTTTGAATACGCACTCTTTCTCTGGGTCGGCAGGACCGCGCACAGAAACGACCTTGCCGTCAACCACTTTCTTCTTCGTCTCACGGCTGCCCCAGCGCACCATGCCGATGTACGTCGGATTCTTGATGATTCCACGAATGGTGATTCTTGCCCATTGCGAACCGGACGGAGACGGGATGTGCATATCGTTGAGCCTCGTGGCGATTGAACCCAGAGACAGCGGGCGAGCGGAACCATCCTCGTCCTGCAAGCCGACCGTGTACAGGTCGAAAATCATACGGACTATTGCGGCCTGCTCCTCGATGGGCTCGAGTGAGCAGCCCTTTTCGTTTTTGAGCTTTACCCGACGATAACCAAAGGGAGCCAGACCGGACGGCCATTTACCCTCTTTGGCGGAGGCAAGACGACCGCGCTGCAACCGGCGGTTGATAATCTTGTACTCCCGACGGCTCATAAACAGGCCGAACTCGAAATACTCCTCGTCGAACTCGTTGTCAGGGTCATACGTTTTTATAGGGGTTATTATTTTTGTCCCGGAGAACTTGAATGTCTGCGCGATGATGCCTTGGTCGATGGTGTCGCCGCGCGCCAGACGCTCGACCTCCATGACAAGGACGCCGGACCAGACGCCCTGCTCAACCTCGGAAAGAACCCGCTGCATCATCGGGCGAGCCGCGATAGTGTCGCCGGAGACGACCTCACGGTAAATATCGGTCACGTTGAGGTGCTGCCTTTTCGCCAGCTCGAGCAGAGTGTGCTCGTGCCGGGAGAGTGTTTCGCCCTCGCCGTGCGCTTCGGCCTCGAGGTCGGAACGAGACTTGCGCAGGTATATGAGATACTGCTCCATGATGACCTCCAAACAAAAAGGCCCGCGCCGGAGCGCAGGCCGAAAGGTTACTTGTTGCTATCCTTTAAGGCCGCAACGTCAGCCTGCAAGAGGCTGTCAAGGATAGAGGCGGTTTTGGCCTTGAGCGTGTTCTGCTTCTCCATAATCTGCGGGAAAGCATCTGCCAGGTCTCCCCCGCAATCAGCGAGGATGCTCTTTATCTCTCCGCGACCGGTTTGCAGCTCAGAGAACAGCTCGCGATACAGGGCCATCTCTGCTGCATTCTGCGCGTTCATGCACCGGGAGAGCAGCACATAGACCGAATCGAACGTCGAGGAGACGACGGCACGGAGCTCTTTCGGGAGGGCGTCATATCTTCGCTTGAAATTTGCATTGTCCTGACGGAACGCCTCGTTACCGTGGGCGCGCTCATCCTCGCGGCCCAGCAGATAGTCAGTGGTTACACCGAAATAGTCCGCCATCTGGCAGAGCAGGGCGAAATCTGGCTCTTTGCCCTCGGTCTCGTAGCCGGAGACCGTAGTGCGCTGCTTACCGCAGAGGCGGGCAAACTCGGCCTGCGTCAAATCTTTCTCCTTGCGGAGCGCGACCAACCGTTCAGAAAACTTATCCATACAGACGTACCTCCCTAAGACTTATATATTGTATCACAAAAATCCCCTCACGGGGACAAATGACGCTAATTGCGTCATAAATAGCAAAAATTTCTGAAAAAAACTTGACTTCGACCCAATTAGGGACTATAATAGACCACAGAAAGACCCCAAAAGGGTCACACAGAAAGGAGGAGACAGGCGGAATGCGGAAAAAGCTGCAAACGCTCCGAGAGGGCGCAGGCTATACCCAGCAGACTTTCAGCGAGCGACTGGGCGTGAGCCGGAGCCACTACGCACAGATTGAGAGCGGAGACAAGAATCCGTCCCTCAAGCTGAGCCTGAAAATCAAGCAGGCCCTCGGCTATCCCTACGACGACCTTTTTTTTAACCCGAAGCGACCCGTTTCGCGTCATTGATGCGAAACGATGACGCCAAAAGCAAACATTTGGCGTTTCCTTGTAAATATTTTAACCGAAAGGAGGCACGGAATAAATGCCTAAAATGGCAACGAAAGCCGCAGATAACGTGTTCTACAGGGCACGAATCGCAGCGGCATCGTGGAACGACCGGTTAGGCAGCAGAGAGGGTGCGTCAGAGGTGACCGGCATCGACCGGACGCGGCTCGCCAACATCGAGCTCGGAACCATCAACCCGCACCCGGAGGAGGTCCTGATGCTGTCGGACACCTACAACGCGCCGGAGCTGCAAAACCATTTCTGCTCGCACCTCTGCCCGCTCGGCATTGGGACGATTTCACCGATTGAGCTGGAAGAGCTTGAGCGGGTCACATTGCAGCTCATTTCGGCAATGAAGTCGTTGCCGGAGGTCAAGGACGGAATCATCGACATCGCGGCCGACGGCGTCATCGACGCGAAAGAAAAGCCGCGCATGGAGCAGTACCTCGAGGTACTCGACGAGATAACGAACAAGGCTCAGACCTTGAAGCTCATTTACAGAAAGCAATTCGGAAAACAGGAGGTGTAAAAAGTGTTGGAGGCGAAGCAGAGCGGGAACGTCGTGGAGGACTTCACCATCGGGAACACCCGAATCAAGATTTGCGACGACTTCTGCCGGACCCGGACGAGCGGAGAGGTCAAAGAAATCCTCAACCGCGTCGCACGGAGGACGGTCGGCTCGCTCCCGGCAGGGCCCCCCCCCCGACATCCCCCACCTAAGGTCTGGACGCCTGATTATGGATGCGCTTAAAAGAAAGATGGAGATTGCGGCCGTTGCGTTTTTCTGCACAGTCACCGCACTTATTGCGGCTTACTCCTGCGCGACGACGGCCGCAGCAAACCTCGCACAGCAGACAGCGGCAGCACCGGCAACGGAATATGTGACGCTCGCCTACATGGAGGTGCAGCCAGAGGCAGAACAGGAGCCGGAGCTCCTCTACGACGTGCCCATGAGCGACAAACTGCAACGGTACATCCGGGAGCAGGCGGAGCGGCAGGGTGTCCCGTTTGAAATCGCCCTCGCCGTCATCGAGCGGGAGAGCAACTACCAGCCGGATGCGGTCAGCGACACCGGAGACTTCGGCCTTATGCAGATTAACATCTGCAATCACCGCTGGCTCTACGAAGAGCTCGGAATTACGGATGTGATGGACCCGGAGCAGAACATCGAGGCTGGCTTATACATCCTCGGGCGGGCGTTCCGAAAGTACGACGACCCGGACAAGGCTCTCATGGCCTACAACATGGGCGACAGCGGCATGAAATCAGCGTGGAGCAAGGGCCAGCACAGCAGCAAATACAGCCGCGCAGTCATTGAGACGGCGCAGGCCCTCAAGAGAAAGGAGCACTAAATGGACTGGAAGATTCACAGAGCGATTCTCATTGCGGCCATCTGGATTGCAGAGGTCCTCTCGGCCGGTATCTGCGGATTCATCGCCGCGCTGGCACTGGTCCCGGCCAGTTACGCAGCGCGCGGCTACTACGCTTTCGGAGGCGAGTGGCTTATCGTGCTGGGCGTCACCCTGCTGGCGTTCCACATCATCAACAACGCATTTTTCAAGATGCTCAAGGACCACTGAAAGGAGGTGAACCACATGGCTGAACAGAACCTTTTCTGCCTCTGCGGCAGATGCTCGCGCAAGCTGCGCAGCGCGGCTGCCCGTCGCGTCGGTATGGGCTCGACCTGCTGCCGCAAGGAAACGGGCAAGACCATCACCCAGTTGCTCAAGGAGCTGGACGAGCAGGAGGCCGCAGCAGCGGCAGAGCAGCAGGAGCCGGATACACAGGCATAAAAAAAGAGCCGCGCTCGAAAGCGCGACCCTCTTGTCGGACAAGCCTATTGTATCTCGCTCCACATCAAAAGTCAACAGGAGCATGAACCATGAACGAACAAAACAAACACGCTGCGCTCACCATTGCGCAGCAGTACCCGCCCGCGCAGTACAACCTCCTCGTCCCGATGCAGACCGTGACGGAGATTGCCGACATCCAAAAGCCGGTGATGAACTCCGTGAAAATCAGCACCGACCTCAATGACGGCGAAATCTATGAGATGGAGAAAGCCAAGGACGAGTGGCGCGACAGCAAGGGGTACGTCCACAAAGCGACCCCGGCCAAGTACGCCCTCACCAAAAAGGGTCTCACCAAGCTCATGCGAGCTGCAGGCATCAAGATTCTTTCCAGCCGCCCGGTCGTCCCGTCCACCTGCCAGAAGTGCGCTGAGGTCAACCGCAGCATCGGAAAGCCGATTCGCTGCGGAGGCTGCCCCAACAAGGACGTCAAGCACGAGGTCCGAATCAGCGTCCCGCAGCTCACCGGCGAGAACGTCACCATCGTCGCCCATAAGGAAATTGCGGTGGATGATGTGACGGCTGGGATGACAGAGAAGCAGCGGGCAGAATTTATGAAGTTCCGCAGCGAGATGTGCGAGAGCAAGGCTCTCAACCGCGCCCTCCGCACCGCGATGCAGATTAAGTCCAGTTACCTTATCGAGGAGTTCGGAAAGCCCTTTGTTGTGGCTTACCTCGTCCCGAACCTTGACAATCCGACCGTCCGTGAGGAGGCGGTAAAGTCCATGTTTGGCGCGGCGAATGACCTGTACGGCAGCCGCCCGAAAACCAGCCACACGGTCTATGTGGACGATGACGACGACGGCTATGTGCAGCCGGAGCCGGATTTTGAGGTCGGACAGGAGCAGCCCCAGCAGGAGCAGCAGCCCGAGAGACCGGCGCAGCGGCCTCGCCAGCAGCAGCCCACGCCGAGCAACCGACAGCAGGGCCGGAACGGCGACAGCGAGTTCTGCGCGGACTGCGGTAAGCAGGTCGGCCTCGACGTAGCAGAGTACAGCCGCAAGCATTTCGGCGGAGTGGCTTATTGCCGCGACTGCCAGAGAAACCATACATGGAGGAAATGATTATGATGATTCTTTCGCAGGACGGCATGGTCGCCGTCAATTCGGACAACGTGGCAATGTTTGAGGTCAAGGAGACTGAAACAATCCCTCACGAGGCACAGCTCATGGCGACCATCTTTATTTCCGGCGGCGGACGTTACACCAACGCCGAGCGCACCTGCTGCCCTATCGGGACGTTCCGCAGCCCGGACCGCACCGAGCTCGCAAAGCTCGCGCTGGACTACATTTCGTTCAGCATCAGCACCGGCCACAAGTGCTCTGTGCAGGTTCCGACCGAAGATGAAATGAGGAATATTCAGGGCGCGAAGTCTCGTGCGGATGCAGCGCGGCGCGGCAAGCTCGACGACATCATCAAGGAGCTGCTCAAGGAGGATATGTGATGCTGAAAGTATTGCACACCGGAGACTGGCACATCGGCAGTTTCCCCGGGCCGGAGGTCGGCGGACAGAATGCCCGCTTTCAGGACATCTGCCGCTGCCTTGATTTTCAGGCGATGTACGCGGAGGAGCACCGGCCGGACCTTATCGTCGTCTCTGGCGACATTTTCCATCAGGCCCGCGTATGGTCGGACAGAGGTCTCCGCGAGAGCCGGACAGCCATAGACCACATCCGGCGGCTTTCCAACGTGGCCCCGACCGTCGTGTTGCGCGGCACTCCGAACCACGACAGCGAGGAGCAGTTCGAGATGCTGACGACGGCTTTTTACGGTGATGATTCGGTCAGCGTCGTAACGGAGCCGGAGGTGCTCCACATCCACACCTACCACGGGCAGCACGTAGATGTGGCGTGTATTCCGGGCTTTGACCGTGGCGTACATCGGGCAGCGCACCCGGGCCTCTCTCGAGAGGAGGAAACGCAGGTGTTCACGGACGAGCTGGCAAAGGTCGTTCTCGGCCTGAAAGCACAGTGCGAGCCCGGTGTGACGAGCATCCTGTCCACGCACTTCACCGTCCCGGGATGCAACATGGAGAGCGGCCAGACCGCGCTATTTGCACAGTTTGAGCCCGTCATCTACCCTGCCACCCTGAAAGCCGCAGACTTTGACCTCGTAGCACTCGGCCACATTCACCGGCCGCAGCAGCTCCCGGAGGCAGGCCGCGCGGTGTTCTACTGCGGCAGCATTACCGGCCTCAACTTCAACGACGAGGGCCAGCCGCGAGGCTTTTACATCCACGACATCGACGACGACGGGGAGGCATGGAGCGAGTACGTCGAAACGCCCTACCGGGAGTTCGAGACCATCCGCCTCGGAGAGGATGACGTCCATGCAATGCTGAGTGCGGAGCGAGTTGTTGTACCTGACCGCCTCAAGGGAAAAATCGTCCGCGTTCTCTACACCTGTTCGGACGAAACAAACAAGGCTTTCAACAAAGCTGTCCTTGAGAAAAGGCTCTATGACGGTGGTGTGTTCTATGTCTCCGAAATCACGCCGGAGGAAATCACGACAAGCGTGAACCGCGACGAGCTCCATGGCGACAACAGCCCGGAGCAGAACCTCGCAGAGTACCTCGCCGAAAAGGAAAAGAGCCCGGAGGACGCCCAGCGCATAATCGAGCTGGCCCGCCCGATTATCTCGGAGGCAATGGAAAAAGGCCGCCTTGAGACCCCGACCGGCTTGTTTATGCCGGTGGAAATAGAGGTCAAGAACTACCGCAACTACCGCGACGAACTGTTCAGCTACGACGGCATTTCCTTTGCAACCATCAACGGCGAGAACGGCGCAGGCAAGTCCAGCCTGTTCATGGACGCCATGCTGGACGCCCTTTTCGAGGAGCCCCGGGAGGGCGACCTCACTGGCTGGATTTGCAACGACCCGGATGCCCGCAGCGGTTCCATCAAGTTCACGTTTTACCTCGGCACCAAGCTGTATCGCGTGACACGCACCCGCACAAAGAGCGGCAAGGCGACGCTGAATCTCTCCGAGTATGTGGACGAGAGCTGGCAGAACCGCAGCGCGGAGAAATACCGCGATACGCAGGCCATCATCGAGAACACCATCGGTATGGACAGTCTGACGCTCAAAGCGACCGGCCTTATCATGCAGGACCAGTACGGCCTCTTTTTGCAGGCCGACAAGGCGGACCGCATGGCAATTCTCGGCAACATCCTCGGCCTCGGCATTTATGACCGCATGGAGAGCATGGCGGCCAACCGGGCAGCAGACGCCAACCAGGAGCTCCGGCGCGTCGCGGATTTGCAGGAGGAGACCGGCCGAGCGATGCCGGACAAGGCAACAGTCGAGGCAGCCATGAACAAGACGGCCATCGAAAAGGCCAGCGCGGTAGCAGACAGGGCCATCTATACAAAGGCCATGAGCGAGGCGCAGACAAAGCTCGACATTGCCAAGCAGGCACAGAAACGGTCAGAAAAGCTCACCAGCGAGCTCGGCTCTTGGATTGCGGAGAAGAACGCGAACGCCAGCGCGCAGGCGGTTAGCAGAGCGCAGATTTCTGATGCACAGGCTCTCCTCGATAAGCGCGAGGAGGTCGAGGCGGGCAGCCAGAGTTACGAAAAACTTTCCGCGCGGCGGGAGGAACTGCTGGGAACGGCGGCCCTGATTCGGCCTAAGGAAGAAAAGCTGCGGGACGTTATGGCCGCGCTCTCTGCCCAGCGGAAAAAGAAAAGCAGTCTCGAAGCAGAAAAACTTTCTGCACAGGCAACGTGTTGGAGCTATGAGCAGGCCCTCGCGGACTACGAGGAGCTCGAGCGGAAAGCGGCGGACCTCGCCGGAGCAAGCGAACGGCTCACCGCGCTGGAAGAGCAGGACGAGCAGTACCTCGCAGCAGACCAAGAGGCCATGAAGCTGCTCCAAACCAAGAACGCAGAAACCGCGCGGGTACAGTCTTGGCTCGGCATAAAAGAGAGCGAGGTCATGCATATCCGCTCCCGGGCCATCATGCTTGAAACCTGCGGATGCCCGGTCGAGAACCCGGAGTGCCGTTTCCTGCAGGATGCAGTGGAGGCGAAAAAGAAACTGCCTGCGGCCGAGACGGAACTGGAAACCTACCGGCAGCAAGCCAAGGAGCGCGCCGAGCAGCTCGACGCTGAGTATCAGGCCGCAAAGAAAAAGGCGACGAACCTCAACTGCCGCAAGGACTTGCAGGCCCAGCGGTTCCTCGTTGCAGACCTGCGGAAAGCCTCGGAGCGGTTCGCAAAGCTGACGGCGCAGAAAGAACGCCTCGCAGAAGTTAAAGAGCGCATCAAGGCCATCGACGAGGAGCTTGAAACCATCCCGGCCAATATCGAGAGCCTCGAGGCTGACCGCTTCGTCGTTGAGGACGAACTGAAAAAGCTCCGGCAGAACGCAGCGGAGCTCGCCAGCATTGAAGAGCAGCTTTCGGACGTTAAGAAATACATCGAGCTGGAAAAGCTGCTCCCGGCAGCGGAGGCAAAAAAGAGCGCAGCGCAGACCCGCCTCACGGAGCTCCTGACCTACGCAGAAAAGGCCCGGACGGCGATTGATGGCATCAATGCGGAGATTGCGACCCTCGCAAAGGCGCAGGCCGATGTTGACGAGCTCAAGGAGCAGTACGCGGAGGCGGATGCAGCCCTCACGGTGGACAATATCCGTATTGAAGAGCTGGACCAGCAGGCCGGACACAGCCGTAGGCAGATGGAAGAAATCGAGACGGCAGAGGCAAAGCTTGAAGTTCTTCGCCGTCAGGCAACGGAACAGGGCCAGCTTGCGGCCGACTATGAGGAGCTCAAGCGGGCTTTCTCACAGGATGGCATCCCGCACAACATCGTCCGCAGCATCGTCCCGCTGTTCGAGGCGACCGCGACGAGCATCATCGGCCAGATGTCAGGCGGCCACATGAGCATCGAGATGCGCATGGAAAAGACCCTCAAGAGCAACAGCAAGAAAGAGGTCACCGCGCTAGACATCATCGTAAACGACGCGGCGACCGGAGCTCTGCCCTACATGAGCCGTTCCGGCGGCGAGCGCGTTAAGGCGGCCCTCTCGGTCATCCTTGCGCTGGCAGAGCTCAAGAGCAGCACCGCAGGAGTGCAGCTCGGATTCCTGTTTATCGACGAGCCGCCGTTCCTCGACGACAAGGGTGTACAGGCCTACTGCGACGCCCTCGAGGCCATCCAGAAACGGTATTCCTCGCTCAAGATTATGGCTATCACTCACGACCCGGAGATGAAAGCCCGTTTCCCGCAGGCCGTAGACGTTGTAAAGACGGCGGAGGGCAGCAAGGTCATCTACTCTTGAAATCACCAGCAGAAAGGAGGTGCGAGACTTGGGAAGAAGCAACAGGCAGACCGCCGACTACTTCCCCCATTACGTCGGGGAAAAGAGCCGGACAAAGTTCATCCTTGAAAAGAACTGGGGAAACGACGGGTATGCCTTTTGGTTTAAGCTGCTCGAACTTCTTTGCGCGGCAGACGGCCAGTATTACGACTGCTGGGACAAGATGGGCTGGGAGTACCTCCTCGCCGTCACCGGAGTTACAGCCGAAACGGCGGAGGCCATCCTGAACACGCTCGCCTCCATGGGCAAGGTTGACAAGGAACTGTGGGAGAGCTGCCGCGTCATTTGGGTGCAGTCCCTCCTTGAGAACCTCCGCCAGCTTTACTCCAAGCGCACCGCAGCACCGACGAAACCGTCGGTCGATAACTTTCCCGGCCGCAGGGTGGAAAGCCCTGCACAGGAGCCCGCAGCGGACACAGAGGCGGAGGGAACGCCACCGGCCGTACCGGAGCCCACGCCGGAGGAGCACGACAAACCGAAAGCTCCCCGGCGTAAAGCCGGGAGCCTCTCGGCAGAGCAGGCCGAACGGTTTGACCGCTTCTACGCGGCCTACCCGAAGAAGGTGGACCGGGCCACGGCAGAGCGGGCGTGGGCCAAAATCAACCCGGAGCCGGACGACGCGGCGACCGACAGAATCATCGCGGCGGTTGAGGCCGCAAAGAAATATGACAGCCGGTTCCGGGAGCGGCAATTCACGCCAAACCCGGCAAGCTGGCTTAATGCAAAAGGCTACATGAACGACTACACAGGAGGTGAGCAGCGTGGAAACGATGACGGCTATGCTGGATTCACTCCGTCCGGCGGATTCAGCTCGTTCGGCTGAGACCACACAGCACCGACGGCCGACAAGCAAGGATATTCTGGCTGGTGGTTACAACTGCCAGCGCGAAATCCCGGAGCCGGTCGAGTGCGAGTTCTGCGGCCGGAAACTGTACCACGAGGCCCTTGTGATGGGCCGAACGGTCCTCATGTTCGCACCGTTCCCACAGAGATGCACCTGTGACCGGGCAAAAGCCAAATGGGCGGAGGCAGACGCGGAGGAGGCCAGACAAAAGGCGGAGGCCGAGAAAGAGGCGGCGCAGGCCAAACGGCGCGCCAAAATCGAGAGGCTACTCGGCAGGAGCGGCATCAAGAAACGCTTCCAGCAGCGGACGTTCACCAACTTCATCCGGGACACCCCGGAGCGGCGGCGGTGCTATGACACGGCCAAAACCTATGCAGACAGCTTTCCACAGCGCGCAGAGCGCGGCGAGGGCCTCTACATAGAGGGAACCTACGGGACCGGCAAAACGCACCTCGCGGCCGCCATCGCCTTGCAGCTCATAGGATGCGGCGTCCCGGTCGTCTGCAAGACGTCCGGCGACCTGCTGGCCGACATCAAGGAGGCTTTCGACAACAGCGACGCCACCGAGTACGAGATACTCAAAGCGTACAAAACGGTCGATTTGCTCATTGTGGATGACCTCGGAAAGGAACAGTGCACAGAATGGAGTGTGAGTACCCTGTACTCCATTCTCAACGACCGGTACGAGGATATGAAACCGACCATCATCACGACGAACTACAACGCCGACGAGCTGGTGCGAGCACTGACCCCGAAAGGCGGAGACGGCACAAAAGCCCGGGCCATCATAAGCCGCCTGCGGGAGGTCTCGACGGTCATCACAATGGCATGGGCCGATTACAGAGCAGGAGGTAACAGATATTGAGATACGAGCATTTGTCAGAGGCACAGAAAGCACAGCACCCCTCGATTCACTACACCGGCAGCGTCCGAGGCATGAAAAAGCTCGGATATTGGGGCAAACATGATGTATGCGTTCGGTGCGGTCAGTACATCTACAACATCTCTATTTGGCTGGACCCGAACCGCTCGAATAAGACCGAAAGGCCAAAAGAGGAGCTGCCGCAGGCGTATTTGGATATTCTCGAGAAACGTGAATGGAGCGTTTGCGATTATACGGACGACGGCCGCGTTGAGCTCGAGTGGTATTCACCGGCCGGAGAGGACTTCATTGTCTGCGTGAAAGTCGAGAACTTCCCGGACGAGATTCTGGACTACTCCGACAGCTTTGACCCGGACGAGCATATTGCGATGTGGATTGAGGCAAAGCAGAACGGTACGAAGGGCGTTCCGGGCGCGCGGCAGATTGTCCACGACGCGGAGGAAATCGAGAAAGAGCTTGACGAGCTCGCATTTGAATTGCAGGAGGCAGAGAGAAAATTATGGCTTACAGATATTACAGCACACGCCGCCCGCTGATGGTGGGCGGAATCCCCTCTACGGAGAGCGTTACCGAAATCGTAAACTTCGAGAGCGGTCGGACCTATTGCGAGGAAATCGACAATAAAGCATGGGGCTACATTGAGTACGCCACACCGCTCGACCCGCAACAGGCATCCGATTACGAGCTGGTTTTGGCCCCGCAGAAGCCCTCTATCCCTAAACCGCCGCTGAACCGGCAGGAGGTCTACCATGAGTGAGGTGAAAATCAAGGAATTGGACAAGAGCCTCATTCATCAGGCGAACAGCAACAGCATGAGCGGCCAGCGCGGCGACATTTCGGCCCACGAGTACGAGGTCTACTGCCAGAAAGTTATGAGCTGGAACATCCCGGACAGCCGCAAGCAGAAAATCGTGGACCAGATTTATGCCAAGTGGAGCGAGCAGCTCCGGCACGAGGCAGCCCATGTGAGCGTCGCCGTCGCAGGACCGGCGCGGTACAACGCAAAGAAGCTGGACCACAGCGACACCATTCTCCGCCTTTCCTCTGAGTTCGTGGAGTGGTTCAACGGCCTGCAGGAGCAAGTCTGGCAGGGCCGCATCGAGGACAAGGACGCAAAGGAGATTGCGCGGCTGGTCGATAACATCAAATTCTGCATCGAGCGGACGACGCTTAATCCTACCGCGAGCCTATGCGAGCTCGCCAACAAGGACCCGGAGCTCTTCATGGAGTATTACGAGAAGCTCCATGAAAAGTACCGCTGGCGCAAGAACAGCGTCATCGCCAAGCTCTACGCGGCCGGGAAAGAGGGCAAACTCGCAAAGCTGAACCGGCAGAAGTTTTTCGAGGACGAGAATCTCGTCGCCTACACGATGGGCGACCGGGCGTACATCAAGTTCGTTATGAAGCCTCGGCAGCAGCTTATTGTTGCCCTCAAGAGCCGGAAATGGTGGTGGAACAGTTACGAGGAGGCGTGGAGCACATACCTCAACAAGCTGGACGAAGAGTGGGTGCAGAGCATCAGCACCCGGTACGCCGATTACGTTTGAGGAGGACAGCATGAAGCGACTTATGATTATCGGCCTGTGGCCGGACGACGCGGTCAATTATTGCACCGAGAAATGCGACTGCCGCAGGTACGCATTCGACAGGATACTTTACCACAGGGGCGGACGAGCCGCCCGCGAGCGCATCTGCATCCCGGTAGTTGACAGGAGCGGAGCGACAACGACATACCTCGACCTCCCTGTAACACTCCTCGAGGCGGGCGTCGTTTATCTCCGCCTCGACGACGGCAGCGACATTTTTTTGAGCAACACGCAGATGGCGTTAATTGCCAACGAAGTCGAGAGGCAACGCGCAGAGTGCGCAGGAACCGGCCTCAAGACGCTCGGGAAATGGTTTGAGAGCGGCCTCCCGACCGCAGAGGACTATCTCGAACCGGGCGACGAGGTAGACGAGGACCTGATTGGCTACTTTCTTGACGTCTTGCCGCCACGCACAAACCGCGCAGGCCTGTTGCAGGTGGGCGGAGAAATCAGCACCGCAAAGGATGCCAATGGACGCTGGCGGCCGACCTACCTGACATTCAAGCGGCAGGGCAGCACATGGCGGTACGCCGGACGGTGCTTTGAGGGCTCTGCGGTGCTGGTTCAGAAGTACCAGTCCTCGCTAGAGAGGATGATGCTTACACGCTGTAAGCTACTGGGAGTTGTAGCGCAGGAGGTTGAAGCCTAATGGACTACAAGGACAAAATCCGAAAGCTCCTCGCTCTTGCAAAGAGCCCGGAGCCGGAGGAGGCAAAGCTCGCCCTGCTCAAGGCCCGCAAGCTTATGGCGGAGCACAAGCTCAGCGAGCGGGACCTCGAGGAACGGAACACTACGGTCATAAAACGGGCCATCGGCGAGAAGTTTTCCAAGAAAGCAAACTCGTGGATGGACCCGCTCTCAATCGTTATTGGAGAAAACTACTGCTGCTCGGCGTTTCGATGCAAAATTAGCGCAAAAACAACCGTTTGGCACGTCGGATTTATCGGCTTGGAGGGCGATATTGAAATCTGCGTAAAGATATTCCGGTATGCGGTCCGGTGCATTAAATCGGAGCAGAAGAAGCTCCGCAAACAGCACCGGGACTATTACACACCGCAGGAGATTGCAAAAATCTGCGATTCCTACGGTTATGGGTTCGCCAGAGGTGTATACGAGGCGTTCACAAGACAGAATGAGGAAAATCAAGAATACGGCCTTGTGCTGAAAGTCCCGGAGGAGGTCAAAGACGAGCTCGAAAAGATTGGACCGCCGAAAGAGTTCAAAAAGACGCCCCAGCCAAAGACGGTTGGAGAGCTCGACGCAGCATGGCGCGGCGTCGAGGACGGCAGGAAATTCGACCCGTCAAACAAGCTGGAAGAAAAGAAACAGGAGGCATAACCGACATGGCAAGTACGAAGTTTGAGGTCTCGATGGAAATTTTCAAGTTTCAGGGAGAACCGGATGTGAGCGTCACGCTGACCGGCAAGAGCCCCGCAGAGCTCGACACCGCGCTCAAAACACTCGAGACCATCGCCAAGACCACGACGCTGTACAACGGCGACAGCGCGCCGGAGGCGGAAAAGAGCGTCACCAGCGAGCCGAAGCAGGCAGCCCCGGTAGTTTCCACGGCGGACAAGAAAGCCCCCCCAAGAAGCCGGTAAGCTGGCTTACGCCCGTCGGCGCAAAGGGGCTCATGCTCCTGCGCTGCCCGAAATGCAAGAGCGAGTTTGTACAGTTCTTGCGCGAACCGCAAACGACCAACGAGTGCCGGAAGTGCGGCGCGAAAATCCCGCTGGACGCGCTGGCACGGTTCGAGTTCACCTGCCCGGCCTGCAAGAAGGAGAGCTACGGTCGGACGAACGTCGAGGACGCCGAAATCGTAAACGAGAAGTTCTCCTGCGTTTGCGGCCGGAGCATCCCGAAGCTCACGTGGAACCCGGCCAAGCGTTGCTATACGACGTAAGGAGGGCTGGATGATGAAAGCACTGACCCACAACATCCAGCAGGAGCGCGAGGACCAGCGCGACCGCTCCGCGCAGCTCTTTATGTGGTGCATCGTCGTTTCTATGCACCAAGACGACGGCATTGGCGCGTCCCGCCTCCTGCGGGCGTGTAACGAGATGGACGCTTTTGAGAAAAAATACCAGACGGCCATCCTATACGGCAGCAGCAAGAACGCAACGGACGCCATGAGGGAGAACCTCAAAGGCATCTGTGATTTTGAGGTCCGGCTGCCGGTTGACCGAGCTCCGAGAGGACGCCGGGAGGAGCAGCTCCGCATGGCAAGCAATCAGGGCGCAGAAATCGCGTGGCTTGTTATGGCGGCCACCTGTCACGAGACGTTCGGCTACGGGAGAGACCGGCTGGCGCGCCTCAAGCAGAACTCCATGAACAACTACAAGCAGTACCTCGAGTGGGAAAAAGAGGATAAGGACCTCGCCCTCGACCGTCTGCGCAGATGCGTACAGGACGCCCTCAAAGAGGACCTCCGCGTCACTGACACCGACGACCGCAAGGGGATGCTTTCGACCCCGGGCAGAGGCCCCAGCGTATACGAGACGGCCGCTGTCTACTCGGAGATATTCAGGAGGGCCAGAGCAGCCCGGGCAGTGGCTCCGCTCGCGGTATACAGCGCAGCGAAGTACGACGAAACCATGACGGCCGCCCGGAAACGGGCCAGCGTTATGCTCGGCTTATGACTATCTGCCCGAAAGAGTGCCCGGACAGACACCCGGGATGCCACGACCATTGCGAACGGTATGCGGAGAACAAGGCGGCATACCAGAAGATGAAGCAGGAGTACGACGGGAGCGTCCGAAACCCCTACTGCCGTAGGTGGACGCACCGGGCCATCGTGCGCAGTTTCAAGAAGAAATTCAGGTAAAGGAGCGGTGACTGTGTACGAGGTTCTTTTAGAGCTTGACGACCTGCTGGAAACCTTAACTTACTGGCTTTCCTTTGCGGCCGTCGCCTTGTCAGTAATAGTTGTTGCGGCCTATGTATGGCACAAGGCCGCCGAGCAGAAAGCAACCCGGGCGGAGCCCCGGAAAAGAAAGGATGGGATGACATGAAACAGAGCGAAAAGCTCACGCAGCTCCTCGAGCTTATGCAGGCAAACCCGGAGCTCCCGGTCATCCCCTGTGTAGATGGGGATGTGGTCAGCGGCGACGAGTATTACTGCTGGCTTGGCTCATGGGGAGAGAGCGCGGTTCAGGAGTTCGTCATCGGCAGAGAGAGAACGTACTACCGGGAGGACGATATTTCAGAGATGAACGACGTCCTCTGTGAACACTATGACCCGGAGCTCGTGGACAACATGACGGAGGAGGAGACGCGGGCGGCGTACAACGCGCTCCCGTGGAAGAAAGCCATCTTCGTCGATGTCCACCAATACGAGGAGGAACCGGATGCCGAGGTATGATGTGTTCCTTGAGGGCAGGACAGAGAGCTCCACCTGCTATTTCGGCGTCGCAGTCATGGCAGACGACCAAAAAGAGGCAGAGTTCCTCGGACACGAGGCCGGGCGAGTGAAGCACCAAGAGTGCGACGAAATCGAGGTCGTCGGCGTTATGCCGGTGATTTCAGCCCGGAACGCCGGAAAAGGGAGGCTCTGCCAGCGCATCCCGCTCAAAGAACGCGCTTTGAAGTTTGTAAAGGGGGCTATGACCTCAAAGTAATCGAGGAAAGCGTATGAACTGCCAATTTTGCGAAGATTACGAGTGGAGCAAGAAGCACAGGCCAAAGACCGGCAGAGAGTTATACACAAAGTATTACGTCTGCCTTTATGAGAGAACCCTCAGAAAGGGCTGCGGGCTTGCCTCAACCTACACTCACAAAAGACGGCCGCTGAACTTCTGCCCGGAGTGCGGCCGCCAGTTGAAGAAAACAAAAAAGGAGGATGAAACGTGAATGGAGTCATTCGGGGCCGATGCCCGAGGTGTGGCGGGAAAATTATTTATTCGGAATTTTACCAGAACGCACGGGACTACACAATCCGAAAAGACGGAAAAGTTCCGAAACGCTATGTATCCAGAAGCGGAGAACTAAGCGAGAGCGTAGCGGCCTGTGAAAACGGTTGCGGCGCATACTGGGAAGATGAAGATTTTTCCATCGGGCAAGACGGGATGTTCTACGACAATAAATACACGGAGGATGGGCAGGCATGAAAGAAAGACAAGTAGAAATCCTGCCCTGCCCGTTTTGCGGAGCGAATCCGTGCCGCATTGCAGAAAAAAGGGAGGTCGTCAATACCGAAACCGGTGAAGCGATAAGTAGTAATATCGGCATTACGTATTGGAAGCATCCCGAAACGCCTGATTGCGTTTTGGGATTCGGGATGTTTTTTCTCGACACGCCAGACGACATCCAAAGGTGGAACAGCAGAACCGATAAAGCAAAATCTAACCCCGAAACTTGAAAATGATTCAAGCGCATTTCAATCTTTAACCATCAAATTTGAAAATTGGAGGACAAAATTTATGTTTCCGCAGAGAAGAATGACGACCGACACCCCGGATGGGAATTACTCACAGGCTCTCAACCTGTTTGTGCGCGGCGAGGATGGATGGGTACAGATGCCCAGCCGGAACATCAGCCTCAACGACTACATGAAGCAGCTTATCAAGGCGCACAACGCAGATATTGACACCGAGGGAACGCCGGAGGAGTTCGACATGACCCTGTGCGAGCACCTGTTCGACGGCCCGGAGACCATCGAGGGCCTGCTGGCAGAGCACTACACCCTCTCGTGGGCTCTCGCCTCGCTGCGCGACAAGCTCAAGCACTACGAGGACGCGCTCATCCCGGAGATTATGCCGGAGGGCTTGCAGACCATCGACCGCGCCATCGGCACTTACGGCAAAGACGCCCAGCTCACCAAGGCTGTGGAGGAAATGTCGGAGCTCACCAAAGCCCTCTGCAAACTCAAAGAGTGCAAGCGCAAGTATGATACCCCGTTTAACAGGGAGACGCAGGAAGTACACTCGAACATCGAGGAGGAAATTGCTGATGTTTTCATCATGCTGGTGCAGCTCTTTGCAATTTTTAACCCCCATGAGCTGGTAAACATCACGAAAATCGTATGGGATAAGCTCGACCGGCTCAAGGACAATCTGGACAAAGAAGCAGCAAAGCAGGAGGCCAGCGATGCCGGAAAAAAGTGAGTTCGACAAGGCACTCGGCGAGCTGTACGACCTGACCGAGTGGGAGGACGCGGAGGCGGCCATCCGGGAGCTCCACGCGCGGGGGCCGGAAATTGAGCGGCTCTATCTCGACAGCAAGATTCTCCCCGGAGAGCTGCGAGCCCTCGTTATGGTGAGTAACTGCCTCGAGCGTGAGTTCATCCATCGGCAGCTTGCCACCGGGCAGCCGCTTCACATGAATGTTTTATAGGAGACAGCACAATGAGCGATGATGGTATGTTTTGCCCGTACAAGAAAAGCACGAAACGGGAAGTGAGCTACTCGTGGATTAGCCGGACCGAGATTACAACGGAGCGTTTCGGCTGGTGCTCGGAAAAGAAGTGCATGGCCTATGAGAATGGCCGCTGCAAGCGGCTGGAAAGAGAGGGAACCCAGTGAAGAAAAGAAACTGCCGGATGACCGGCGAGGAGAAGAATGTGCATGAGCGCGCCGTGAAGCTGCGCAAGATGACCGACGACAAGCTCGTGGAGCACATCGACCACATCCGGGAAGAGGCTTACAACACCGGCTACTCCGAAGCCGAGGCCCAGCGCGCATCGACCCCGGCCCCGGGCAAGACCCTGCCGCAGCTCCTCGAGCAGCTCAACGCCGGAGAGTGCAAGGGCATCAAGAGCGCGACCGCCTACAAAATCGCAGAGTTCGCCCGAGAGCAGGGCTACCTCGAATGAGCGGCCCGGTAAAGGACCCGCTCCGGACCTTGCAGGGAGCACGGAGCCGCGCGCAGGGCGGGAGGCTGGAAGAACAGATAGAAGCCTCGTGCGCTCTTTTGACAGAGACGGGCCGAGCCGACATAAGCAAGACGCCGGAGCCGATGAAACCAGTGAGCCAGCCGAACAAGTCGGGGCAGTTCCGCGCGGTGTATACCAAAAAGGCGGAACCTGATTTCAAAGGCGTCATGCTCGGAGGCCGCGCGGTGATGTTCGAGGCAAAGAGCACCGGGACGGGCAGACTAAACAAAGACCGCGTACTACCGGAGCAGGTCAAAAAGCTCGATTCTTACACAGCCCTCGGCGCGCACTGCTTCATTGTTGCCACATTCGACGGGCTGCGGGTATACAGAATCCCGTGGACGGTCTGGCGCAGCATGAAGCAGCGATACGGCAGGAACTACGTCACGGAGGCGGACATCAAGGAGTACGCCGTGCGGTTTGGCCCGGGATTTACCCCGGACCTACTGCGTGGCATCCCGACGATGTACGACATCAACCCGCTTTCCAACGTGAGCGATGTGCTCACGGCGTTTTGCGGGATGCCCTACGGGACGCAGCCCGAGACGGAAGAGTGGCGCGCGGCCGTGTACAGATTTAACCGCTTTATGAACTGGACGACGTCGGAACGCTTTGTGCTGGTGGACGAAATACGGAGGGAACAGCCGAACATGGAAAAACCGATATTCTCATTTATGGGCGTTCCCATCACGGAGGACAGCGCAAGCAAGCTCAAAGAGGCCATGAAGAAATGCGGCGTCTCCGCGCTCGAAGTGGCGGGAGTTTGCGAACGCTTTGCAAAAATCGCCCGGGCCACACTCGATGAACTGCCGGACGGAAACAAAGAGGAGGAGCAAGATGACTGAGCAGGAAATTGTGATAATTGCCGCAGAGGTGGCGGCAAATGCGGCTGTCGCCGCCGTTCCGGCCCTCCTAGGGTCGAGCAGCTCGCTGCCGTTCGGGCCATCTTAGGGAAAGAGATACAGGAGAGCGTCGAGGCCGCTGTGACGGACGCTGCCCGCCTCGGAGCGGAGGCCAGCATCAAGGCCGTGGAGCAGGAGCGCAAGAAGTTCCGGGACGGCCGGAGCGACCGGAGATTCCGCAATACCAAGCTCCTGCTGCGGAACTATACCGTGCTCAATGCCAACTGCTCCCACGCAGTATACGACGCGGCCAGCGCGGCCACCGGAGAGGAGAGCGTCGAGGAAATCGTGGAGGCGCTGGACGAGCTGCTCGAGGAGAACCTCAAGGTCGAGAGCATTATGAAGTCGGCAGCCCGGACGCAGCTTATCATGCGCCATGTGAACAGGATGCTCGGAATCTACAAGGTCGTCTGCGAAAACAGCGTAGACGAGGGCGAGCAGAGACACTACCGCGTCATCGAAGCTCTCTACCTGAGAGACCGGCCGCTCTCACCGACGGCCGTAGCGGAGCGGGAAAAAATCGACAAGCGGACGGTCTACAAGGATGTGGACGCGGCTTGCGCCACGCTCTCCGCCCTGATTTTCGGCATTGACGGCATCAAGAAAGCCTGACGGCACGAGACGGATGACCCGTTTCGGGGCAAAAACACGGCATTGACAAGGCACTATACGAGTGCTAAACTACAAAATGTAGAATACCAACAGCAAAAGAAATCCCCTAAACCCATAATTTTTTCTCCTATTTGACGGGAGCCGCCTTGCGCAGGGCGGCTCCTCTTTTTTATGCGCAGGAGCGACCCGAAACGGGTCACGGAGGAACGGCAGATGAAAATTATCACTCTGCCGGTGAGTGACCTCCATCCGGCGGACTACAACCCGAGGAAAGACCTCGCACCGGGCGACAAGCAGTACGAAAAGCTGGCCCGGAGCATCGAGACCTTCGGCTACGTTGAGCCCATCGTATGGAACCGGACCACCGGCAACATCGTAGGCGGCCACCAGAGGCTCAAGGTGCTGGTGCAGAAAGGCTACACCGAGGTACAGGTGGTAGAGGTCGAGCTCAACGAGCAGGAGGAGCGCATCCTCAATGTTTCGCTTAACAAAATCTCCGGCCGGTGGGACAACGAGAAGCTCGCCGCGATTCTGGACGAGCTGAAAGAGCAGGGCGAAATGGCCCTCACCGGCTTTGATGACTGGGAGCTCGATGCTCTCAAGGTTACATACGACCACATCGAGGACCTGCTGAACGAGGACTTCTCCGACACCGGAAAGAGCGAGCCGAACAGCTACACCATGACATTCACCCTGCCCGAGGAGGTTCACGAGGCGATGGACAAGTACATCGACGAGAACCCCGCAGGCAAGGTTGAGCTGGCGCAGCTGCTCGTGAACAAGGCAAAGGGGCTTATCTGATGGAAATTGTCAAAAAGAGAATCGCGGACATGGAGCGCGCGGAGTATAACCCTCGCGTGGAGCTTATGCCCGGCGATGACGAGTATGAGAAGCTCAAGAGGAACATTGACAGGTTCGGCGTGGTAGTCCCGGTAATCTGGAACAAGCGCACGAACCGTGTCGTGTCCGGCCACCAGCGTCTCACCGTGCTTATGAATGAGGGCGTCACCGAGACGGACGTATCTGTTGTTGACCTCGACGAGACCGCAGAGAAGCAGCTCAACATCGCCATGAACAAAGTGACAGGCGAGTGGGACGAGGTAAAGCTCAAGGAGCTGCTGGACGGCCTCGGCGACGCGGCCCCGGAGACGGGATTCGACCTGTACGAAATCGAGGGCCTCGAAAACAACGTGGACGCTCTCGTAGACGGCGACTTTCTCGACAGCGAGCTCAAAAGCATTGAGGAGACGTTCAACATCTCGCTAAAGTTCAGCGCGGAGGACCGCGACGTCCTGAAAGAGTACATAAAGGACAACGGCAAAGAGGATCTTGTTGCCGTCATCGTCCAGAAGATTAGAGGTGAGATTTAATGGGCTGCAAATGCGGGAGCCAGATTATTCTCTGTAACCTGCCTGTGCGTTTCGACACCTATCGCGGCTGCTCACACGGCTGCCGGGACTGCTTCGCCCAGAAGAAAAACGACATTAGCCACATCGAGCGCGACGAAAGCGTAGACGGCCTGCGCTCCTTTATCGAGGGCAAGCGCGGCAACGAAACGGAGTGGTGCGACTGGAACATCCCTATCCACTGGGGCGGCATGAGTGACCCGTTCCAGCCGGTCGAAAAGCAGATTCGCGCCAGCTACGAATGCCTCAAGCTGCTGGCGGAGACGAAATACCCGTTTGTGGTGAGCACAAAGGGCCGCCTCATTGCGGACCCGGAGTACCTCGCCCTGTTGGCACAGTGCAACTGTGTGCTGCAAATCAGCATGGTGTGCAGCAAGTACGACCGTCTCGAACGCGGGACGCCCAGCTACGAGGAGCGGCTCTCCATCCTCAAGACGGTATCGGCCAGAGTGCAGCGCACCATCGTCCGCATCCAGCCGTATATGCCCGAGGTGTTCCATGACGTTATGAAGAACATCCCTCGAATCGCGGAGGCAGGAGCCTACGGCGTCATCGTGGAGGGCATGAAGTTCTTTAAGGCCAAACCCGGCATGACGAAAATCGGCGGCGACTTCTGCTATCCGCTGCCCCGCCTCCGGCACGATTTTGAAGCAATCAAGGCGGAGTGCCATCGGTACGGCCTGAAATTCTACAGCGGCGAGAACCGGCTCCGCGCGATGGGCGACAGCATGACTTGCTGCGGCATCGACGGACTGCCCGGATTCCGGCCGAACGAGTATAACCTCTGTATGCTGATGAACGGTAAGAACCCGGAGCCGACGGAAAAGATGAAAGAAGTCGGAACAGGCGGACCGTTCAAGACGCTGAACCAGAGCGCAGGCAGCGGGCGCAAAATTGCAAAGCAGAGCTTTTACGGCCTGATGCAGGAGGAACTTGCCAAAAAGACCGACTACCACAGAAAGGTGTTTGGACTGGATGAATGAGTATAGCCTGACGCCGGTTCAGGAGGTGGACGGGCTGCACATCAAGCGGGACGACCTTTATGCCCCGTTTGGCCCCGGAGAGGTGAACGGAGGAAAGCTCCGGCAATGCGTGATGCTGGTGAACAGCGTCAAGAAGGACTACAAGAGCCTGCTGACGTATTGCAGCATCCACTCCCCGCAAGCACCCATCACCGCAGCAGTGGCCCGGGCGAACGGGATGCCGTGCAGAATCGTGTACGGCGGAACCACCCGGGAGAGCGTTGCGGCTCTGCCTATGCCCCGGCTGGCGATGAAATATGGGGCGTCCATAGTGCTCGCAGCACGTTCCGGCCGCCACAGCATTTTACACGCCCGCGCAAAAGAGCTGGCGGCGCAGGAAAACAGCTTTATTGTCCAGTACGGCATCAATATCATCGGGTACGGCGACACGCTTCTAACCGCAGTTGCGGCGCAGACAGAGAACCTCCCGGACGATATAGAAAACCTCGTGATGACCTGCGGCAGCGGCATCACCGCCACCGGCGTGATGATAGGACTGCACAGGTACGGGAAACGGGTCAAGAGGATGCACCTCGTAGCCACGGCCCCGGACCGGCGCGGATTCATCCATGAGACCCTCAAAAAGTACGGCGCAGACCGAGAGTTTGAGTACCACGACCTTTTCCACAGCCCCGGATTCGTCTATGAGAAGCCCGCAGCGGCTACATGGGGGGGCATTCGCCTGCATCCTCATTACGAGGCAAAGACGATGCAGTGGTTTAGAAGCTCCGGCATCGCGCCGGAAAGCACCCTATTCTGGATTACGGGCGCGGAGCCTCGCAGCCCGGGACAGAGCTGAAAGTGAGGAGAGGAGGACAATGCCGAATAGGACCAAAGACGACCTTTGGGAGCGTCAACCGGGCGAAAGCGCGCAGGCCTACGAGGCATTTGCCATCTACCGAGACATGGGCTCAAACAGGAGCCTACGGGTCGTTGCCGAACAGTTATCCAAGAGTGACACGCTTATCAAGCGTTGGAGCCGCGAGAAAAAGTGGGGAGAACGCTGCCGAGCGTATGACAACCATTTGGATGACGTAGCCCGACAAGAGGCACTCCGAAAGTACAAAAAAATGAGGACCCGCCACATCGGCATCGCCTTGCAGCTCCAAGAGAAAGCCCTCGCGGAGCTCAAGAATCTGCCGGACGGGTCGATGACGCCAAAGGACATTATCCAGTTCCTCGACAAGGCCACAGAGCTTGAGCGGGATAACCGGATGGAGGAGGCAGGCGTCACGGCCGGAGGCAAGACGGCGGAGGAGCAGGAGGAAACCACGCTCTCCCTCGCCGATGAAATCGCGGCCGCATACGAGAACCGGAAACGAGGAGAACAGACATGATGACCCAAGAGGCTATCCTGTACTACGCAGACCACCCGGCTGATTTTGTCGAGGACCTGCTCCACGTTACGCCGGACAAGAACCAGCGCGCCATATTGGATTCTGTGGCAAAGAACCAGATGACGAGCGTCCGCAGCGGCCACGGCATCGGCAAGAGCGCGGTCGAGGCGTGGACCGTTATCTGGTTTATGTCAACCCGGCCATTTCCCAAAATCCCTTGCACGGCCCCGACGCAGCATCAGCTATTCGATATTCTGTGGGCGGAAATAAGCAAGTGGCTGCGCAACAATAAAGCCCTCGAGCGGGAGCTGATGTGGACAAAGGAAAAGGTCTACATGAAGCAGTACCCCGAGGAGTGGTTCGCTGTGGCCCGAACGGCCAGCAAGCCGGACGCCCTGCAGGGATTCCACGCTGACGACATCCTCTACATCATCGACGAGGCCAGCGGCGTGGACGACAAGGTGTTCGAGCCGGTGCTGGGCGCACTTTCGACGCCCGGAGCGCGGCTGCTCATGTGCGGAAACCCAACACAGTTGTCGGGCTTTTTTTATGACAGCCACCATAAGAACAGAGGCAGCTACACCACATTCCATGTTGACG
>OGPQ01000370.1_pt1 | contig 39961 bp, 39 predicted proteins | sample 1552971 | NCBI WGS metagenome assembly OGPQ01 (sample SAMEA2580232, study PRJEB22360) | human gut metagenome | biome: human gut; feature: human-associated habitat; material: faeces | place: Denmark | collected 2008/2010 | reverse complement strand
CACTGGCGGTTCTGCTTGCCAATGCCCCTGCAACCTTCCGCCAGCGCGATAGTGCCCAATTTTTCGGACGCAGAGTCGATTGCAGCGCCGTCAAGACCGCCGCGACCATTCTGACGATGTACTTGATGCTGTTCTTTGGCGGTGCTGTCTTTATCAGCGCATATGAGAATCTTCCGCTGTCTGTCTGCCTGTATGAAACGGCATCGGCGGTCGGGACTGTGGGATTGACACTTGGTATTACACCGCAGCTGCGCATTCCATCGCAAATGGTGCTGATCTTGCTCATGTATCTGGGCAGAGTCGGCGGTCTTACCCTCATTTATGCGGCACTTTCCAGCAAAAAAGTGAGGAATGCAAGGCTACCGCAGGAAAAAATAATGATTGGATAAGGAGCCTTTTCACATGAAAAACATTCTATTGATTGGCACAGGCCGCTTCGGACGGCATATCGCAGTACAGCTTTCTCAGCTGGGGCATCAGGTCATGGCGGTCGATACAAACGAGGAACGAATCAGTGATGTGCTGCCATATGTCACCAACGCACAAATTGGCGACAGTACAAACGCGGAGTTTCTTCGCTCTCTTGGCATCGGAAATTTTGACGTCTGCATCGTGACCATCAGCGATAATTTTCAGAACTCGCTGGAAACCACCTCGCTGCTGAAGGAGCTGGGTGCAAAGTGCGTGGTATCGCGTGCCGAGCGTGATGTGCAGGCAAAATTTCTTCTGCGCAACGGAGCGGACGAGGTCGTTTACCCGGAAAAGCAGGTAGCAAATTGGGCTGCTATTCGGTATACCGCCGATCATATTCGGGATTACATCGAGGTTGATGATGCTCATGGCATTTTTGAGGTAGAGGTGCCGGAGGAATGGATCGGCAAAACCGTCGGAGAACTGGATATCCGCAGAAAATACAGCATCAATATTATGGCAACCAAGGAGAACGGAAAAATCAATATGGCAGTTTCATCGGAAACCGTTCTTACGGACAAGATCACTCTTTTGGTTCTCGGTGCTTACAAAGAACTGCAAAAGTGTTTTCGCATTTAACAGAGGTGAATGAGGATGGCTGAGCTATTGCTGATTGTCAGCCTGCTTGGCATATTTGCTTTCGGATTTTATCTTATGAGCAGACTGGATCGATTTCTTGAAGAAAACAGAAAGGCACTGTTAAAGGAAAACGAATCCTGCGAGCCTTCGGAAGTCCTGCTGCCGCCGGGACTGTCCGACAGTGAGATATTAAGCGAGATCCGCCGCTTTCGGGAAACGCACGGAACAGTCGATATTATTCTTTCCGACGGGAAAGAGGATGCATTTTAGTTTGCAGTAGACTATTTCACGGTTTTGATGTATAATAAAACAAAAGGACGGTGAAACCGATGAAAGTACAAACCGAGCAGTCAAAATTCGATACAGACGAGCATATCCTTGTCTGCCTATCCTCTTCGCCGTCCAATGCAAGGATCATACACACCGCCGCAAAGATGGCTAAGGTCCTTCATGCAAGATTTACCGCCATCTATGTGCAGACGGATGCAGTCATAAATGATGAGGATCAGTCCCGACTTTCGCAGAACATACAGCTCGCGCAAAGGCTCGGCGCCGAGATCGTTATGACGCACGGCGAGGATGTACCGTTGCAGATTTCGGAATATGTCAGGCTTTCCGATGTGACCAAAATCGTGATCGGGCAAAGCAGTGCCAGACGCAGAGGGCTGTTTGGGAGACCGACTCTCACCGAAAAGCTGATCTCCTCCGCCCCCGATGTTGACATTCACATTATTCCCGATGCGCTGAACTATACAAAGCCGCACAGACGCCGTTTGTTCTTAGGTGCAGAGATACCGTCGCTGCGGGATATTGCCGTAACCGGTCTGACGCTTGCCGTATGCACGGCGATCGGTTTTCTGTTCGATCATCTCGACTTTCCCGATACCAATATCGTTACGGTATACATCCTCGGTGTGCTGATGATCTCCGTTTTGACCAAAGGATACCTTTGCAGTATGGCAGGCTCACTTCTAAGTGTTGTATTGTTCGGATTTTTCCTTACCGAACCCAGGTTGTCCTTTCAGACCTATGCCGTAGGCTATCCCGTTACCTTTGCAGTCATGCTGGCGTCTTCCGTTCTCACCGGCACGCTTGCCTCGAAGCTGAAAGATCATGCAAGGCTCTCGGCTCGCTCCGCGTTCCGTGTGCAGGTGCTGTTCGACACTGACCGTCTGCTGCAAAAAGCAAAAAGCAACGATGATGTTTTAAGCGTGACCTGTATGCAGCTCTCGCGGCTGCTTGACCGCAGTATTGTTGCCTATACGAAAGGCGAAAACGGAATGTTGTCCGGGCGGCTGTATGCCGAAAAAAAGGATACACACGCTGAAAAGCTGCTAAGCGATGCAGAGCGGCAGACCGCAGAATGGGTGCTTCAAAACGGTCGCCGTGCAGGAGCAGCGACAGCACAGTTTGGAAAATCCGAATGTCTTTATCTTGCGATCCGTGCAGGCGGCAGAGTCTACGGTGTAATCGGGATACCGATGAAACCCGAAAAGCCCGATTCATTTGAGAGCAGCATCGTACTGTCGGTTGTGAACGAATGTGCGCTGGCAATGGATAATGCTCACAACGCCGCCGAAAAGGAACGGGCGGCAGATCTTGCAAAAAGCGAGCAGCTGCGCGCCGACCTTTTGCGGTCGATCTCACACGATCTGCGCACGCCGCTTTGCTCCGTTTCGGGTAATGCGGACACGCTTTTGCATAACGGGGGCTGCCTGGATGAAGCAACAAAGCAGCAGATCTATAAAGATATCTATGACGATTCCGAATGGCTGATCGGCGTAGTGGAAAATCTGCTGTATGTTACACGGTTGAATGACGGACGCCTGAAGCTGGAGCTTACCGACCAGCTTGTGGACGAAGTAGTCAACGAAGCCGTTTCGCATTTGAAGAAAAAATCCGTCGGACACAAGGTGACGGTAAGGTGCGACGATCTGATCCTTGCCCGTATGGACGCACAGCTTATCGTGCAAGTCATTGTCAACCTTATTGATAATGCTTTGAAATATACCGAACAAGGCTCCGAGATCTGCGTAAGTGCCAAAAAACAGGGCGGGGATGCCGTGATCCGAGTCACCGATAACGGAAACGGAATTGCAGACGATATGAAACCGCATATTTTTGAAATGTTTTACACCGGGAAAAATACCGTCGCAGACAGCCGCAGAAGCTTCGGGATCGGGCTTGGCCTGTGTAAATCTATCGTAGAGCTGCACGGCGGAACGCTGACGCTTACGGATAACGTACCGCACGGCTGCATATTTACCTTTACTTTACCGCTCAGCGAGGTGACTCTGAATGAATAAACCCCTTGTACTCGTCGTGGAGGACGACCGACCCGTCCGCAATCTGATCGTAACAACGCTAAAGGCTCACGATTACCGCTACCTGACCGCGGAGAACGGACACGGTGCGATTATGGAGACGACCTCCCATAACCCGGATATCGTTCTGCTGGATCTGGGTCTGCCGGATATCGACGGCACACAGGTGATCGAAAGCATCCGCTCATGGTCAAATATGCCCATTATTGTGATCAGTGCGCGCAGCGAGGATAAAGACAAAATCACGGCGCTGGATGCCGGGGCGGACGACTATCTGACAAAGCCCTTTTCCGTGGAGGAGCTTTTGGCACGGCTTCGTGTCACGCAAAGAAGACTGTTGCTTTTGCAGGCAAACAGCGACGCCGACTCACCCGTTTTCCAAAACGGCGAGCTTAAAATCGATTATGCCGCCGGCTGCGCTTATTTAAACGGGGAGGAATTGCACCTGACCCCTATTGAATACAAGCTTTTGTGTCTGCTCTCTCATAATGTCGGAAAGGTGCTGACACACACCTATATCACGCAGCAGATTTGGGGCAGCAGCTGGGAAAACGATATAGCTTCCCTGAGAGTGTTTATGGCGACACTGCGCAAAAAGCTGGAGCCGCAAAAGGACAGTCCGCAATACATTCAGACGCATATCGGCGTCGGTTACCGTATGCTGCGGGTAGACTGAGAAAAGCGAGAAAACAAGGATTTGAACTGATATGCAATAGAAAATCTTTTCGGAATTGAAGGGCTGAATATCGCTTGGTACGGACTCATTATCGCCTGCGGTATGGTGCTTGGCTTTGCTTTGGCGATATGCCGATGCAGAAAAACCTGCATCAACAAGGAGCATATATACAATCTTGCTCTTTGGCTGATCCCCGTATGCATTATTTGTGCAAGAGCCTACTATGTGATTTTCTTCCTGAAAAAACTGCGGAAAGGAAACGGCAATTAACAATGATCTACCTGAAATTATTCCTGAATTTTTTAATGATCGGTGCCCTTTCCTTCGGCGGCGGATACGGAATGGTTTCCCTTGTAAGAGAAACAGTCATTTCAAACGGCTGGCTAACGGAAAGCGAATTCTTAAATTTCATTGCCGTTTCGGAATCGACGCCCGGTCCGCTTGCCGTTAATATGGCGACATTTATAGGCTCCACGCAAGGCGGCATTCTCGGCTCGTTTCTTGCTACGCTCGGCGTTGTTCTTCCGTCTTTCATTATTATACTTTTAATTGCGGCGGTACTCAAAAACCTGATGAAATATGCCGGCGTCAACGCTTTTCTCTCCGGCGTCCGCCCCTGCGTTATCGCAATGATTCTCGCTACGGCAATCGGTATGACCATATCAACATTGCTTGGTTTTACGAATATTCATTCGGCGCTTGCTCCGGATCCTAAATCCATTTTGGTCTTTGCCATTCTGTGGCTGACACATTTCGGATATAAAAGAATCAAAAAAAACTGCACCGTCGCCGATTATAATGATACTCTTTTTTGCCGCACTCGACATGTTGCTTTGGGGAGTATAAAACACAGCCTGTGCCAATTTGCCGTCCGAAACTGGGCGGCTTTGCTGTTTTTACGGAAATATACTGCTTACTATTCCAGACTGACGGACGCCGCCATTGTAGAATAAATCACTTTGCAGTAACTGTTACGCCCGCAACCTTAATCAAAGATCAAAATTTTTTCTAATCATTTTCCTGTTAGCTATAAAAAGCACAACGCCACAGAGTTTTAAATCTCTGTGGCTTTGTGCTGCTCTCAATCGGTCACTTTTTGAAAGTGTCCTTATGAGAGCCTGCCTTTTACTGGACTTTTTGGCGGAGAGTTAGGGATTCGAACCCTAGAAGCCTTTCGACTTACAGCGTTTCGAGTCAAGTTGCCAAAACCGAACCTAGCGGAATTTGACGGAATATAACGGCAGATGAAAGAACCCCGAAAACGCCCTGTTTTCAAGGCTTTCCGCACCCGTTCGCATCGAAAACGCTGTGAAAATCCGAGTCCGAGAGTCTCCTCCGATTTCGCCGAGTTCTAACGGATTTTCGGAAAAGCCTATTAGAATTTTTGATAGAACCGAGCGATTTTTTAGCCCAAAATCACGCTTTTGGCAGTGCTTGAAAAGCACCGGTTATGCCGAACCGCACCAAAAGTCGTGTAGGTTAATTCGTTTCAAGAAGTGGATTTTCGCAGAGTTTTCACTTTTTCGCTCTTGAAAGTGAAAATTCATTTTAAACACTGATAACACATATCTTCGACTAAAATAGAAGATTTATTCATTTTAGCTGGGGGTTCCATCTCTTTACTTTGAAATGTCATAAAAATTATCGCAAGTTTATATTGAAATGTCATTGTTATTGTGCTATAATACATTTGAAAAGTTTTGACGGAGGAAATTTTATGCTATATCGTAAGATAGAATCTCTCATTGAAGAGCATTTAAAATCTGATTCTAAAAAGATTCTTTTAATCGACGGCGCACGTCAGATCGGCAAAACCTACATCATTAATCATGTAGGTAAAAAACTTTTTGAAAACTATATAGAAATCAATATGATTGCTGATTCTTTGGGCGACCGCCTTTTTGAAAATACTAAAACCGTTGAAGATTTTTATCTGCAAGTCAGTATGCTTGCAGGAAATAAAATGAAGAATAAAGAAAATACACTGATTTTTATTGATGAAATTCAGGCTTATCCGCATTTGCTCACTCTGCTCAAATTTTTGTCGCAGGATAATAAGTTCACTTATATTGCAAGCGGATCGCTTTTAGGTGTTACGCTGTCGCAAACCACATCAATCCCCATGGGCAGCATACGAAAGGTCAGAATGTTTCCGCTGGATTTTGAGGAATTTCTTTATGCTAACGGAATGAACGAACTTGCAATTTCCTCAATGCGCAAAAAGTTTGAGCGGTTTGAAGCATTAGATGAGTCCATGCACAATAAGATGATGGATTTATTCCGCAAATTCTTGCTTGTAGGTGGTTTACCCGATGCGGTCAATATCTATCTTGAAACAAAAAACATTCAGGCAGTCCGAGATATACAAAATGAAATTCATGATTACTATGCAGCAGATGCTTCCAAGTACGATGATGAAATGAAGTTGAAAATTCGCAGAATTTATGACCTTATTCCCTCTAATATGGAGAATAAGAAAAAAAGAATTGTTGTACAAAGCATTGAAAACAAGAGGGGCAAGACATTCAATAATTATGCTGATGAATTCGATTATCTTATAAGCGCAGGTATCGCACTTAATGTTCAGGCGATTTCTAATCCGACATTCCCCCTGATCGAATCTACCGGAAAGAATCTGCTGAAACTTTATCTGAATGATGTCGGTATTCTTACGGGTATTCTTTACGGAAATAACATCCGAGCCGTGCTGAATGATGAGAGAAGTATCAATCTGGGATCTGTTTATGAAACAGTTGTTGCCAGCGAATTAATCGCTCACGGTCATAAACTCTTTTATTATGACAATCGAAGCAAGGGTGAGGTTGATTATCTTATTGATGATTATGATAGCCTTTCTGCCGTGCCAATTGAAGTTAAGTCCGGTAAGGACTATACCGTGCATAGCGCATTGAACACATTTGTTCAAAACGAAGATTATCATATCAAAAAAGCATTCGTTGTATCTAACGAAAGAAATGTCACACAAAACGGCAAAATAACTTATATACCAATCTACTATATTATGTTTTTTAACGCTGATTGGGGCAATAAAAATTTGCAGTTCTAAATAAAGTATTATCGTTAAATCACCCTTGGTGCTCGGCACATCCGGCTGTGTTTTGCGTGAACGAGTGCCTCTCTGCCTTCGACAGAGCTAACCTAATCGTCCCGATTTGGATGATATAAATCAATAAAAAGTTTTCTTATAAAAAGCGAGGTAAAAATATGGCTATCACATTTGAAAATGAAAAAATCTTATTTGATGATAAATATAGGACAGCAAAAGAAATTGATTGTTTTTTGCCGGTTCACTTAACTATAGGTGGAAAAGAAAATGATTTGTATAAAAAAGACGGTTCTCATAATGAGCAGTATTATAAATGGCAGTTTTTATATTGTTTTGTTTCTGCCGGTCTTTGTTCTAAAGATTTTATTGGTGTAGAGGTTTCTTTTCCAAAAGGTAATAAGAATTCCGCCTCTATCAAGCTTGATGCTGCGATTTTTGATAATAAAGATTGGTTTGAACATTATAGTGCATTACACACCAAAAAAAATGACTCAAAGTGGGATGAACTTAATTGGCTGAAAGAACACTTAATTTGTGGTATTGAATTCAAAAAAGAAGGATGTAAGGATATTAAAGGTGTTTTCAATAGTCAGTTGAAGGCATATATGAATGAATCTTCAAAAGAAACTGTCTTTGGCATTTTATACGATGAAGGTCGTTTATATTTATTTAAAGGCATTGGTAAGCAATATCTTAGATTAAGTGACGAATTTAATATAGAAAACAAAGGAAAGATAGATGCGACATATGATGTTCCAGATCCGTACGTGAATCTTCTTTCTTTTGATGGAATGTTAAAATATAATTCTATAGCATCACAGTTAACTGATTATTCAGGCAGACATCTTATTGATTTGGGAATCATTTCAAAAACGGACTCCCGTAAACTCAATGATGCGCTTTATCAAATCCTTCATACTATGGACAAGTGTGGGTTGGTTAACCAAAAAGGTTATAACATACTTATCCAGTTGTTAGCATTAAAAATTTATGATGAAAAACATAACGACGGCGATTTGAAGTTCTATATAAATCCCGACGAAATGAACTACACCGCGCTTACAGATGACGGTATTCAAGATTTCTTAAATAGATTAGAAAAATTAAGAGAAGATGCTAAAACCGCGTATATTAAGATACTAAGTGAAAACTATTTTAATAACGCTAATGCTAATCAAGTAAAAGTTGCAATTCAAATTGTTAAGCAATTCCAAAATTATAGCTTCACGCATTCTGAACGCAACAATCTTTACCAGTTGGTATTCTATAAGTTTGCTTCTCAATTTAGCAAGGCTGATAACGCACAATTTATTACACCTTTGCAAATAATAGATTTCATTGTAGATATTGTTAATCCCAAACATAACGAAAGCATTATTGATCCTACTGTTGGTATTGCTGACTTCCTGTCCGTTTCCTATGTAAAATCAGATGGTAAATTGGATGACACTAACGTATATGGTATGGATATTGATGAGGACATGGTTAAATTAGCCACTCTTAACATGTTGTTGAACGGTGATGGCAATGCAACGATTGAGGCTAAAAGTGATGGTTTGGGCTCTATTTTGTCTAAATTTGGCGATGACGGTAAAATATTAGAGTTAGTGCCTAAAACGGAAAGCAGACCGCACAATTACAACGGCAACTGGGATAAACGTGTAGATGGTAAAAAACTCAAAAAGTTTGATATTGTGTTAACAAATCCTCCTTTTGGCGAAGCGCGTTCTTGGATACCTGCTGACTCGGAAAAAGGGATAGCGGAATGTTACGAATTATGGAACAGATATAAGCAAACCAAAATTGATATGGGTGTTATTTTTCTAGAAAATGCTGTTCGAGTTTTGAAAGAAAACGGAAGAATGGCTATTGTCCTTTCGAATTCTATCGCCTCAATTGATGCACATTCGGAAGCAAGAAAATGGCTTTGCGAAAATATGAGAATAGTTGCTATCGTAGATCTTCCTCCTAATATCTTTGCGGAAGCTGGTGTTTCACCCACTATAATTTTCGCATATAAACCACCAAAGAAGGAACTCGAAAAACTTTTGAAAAGTAACTATCAAGTTTTTTCTCGCGAAATTAAGAAAGTAGGTTACGAGGTTAAGACAAAAAATAAAGTAAAATATTTTGAGACACAATATAAAATTAATCCTGTAACTTTTGAAAAGGAAATTAATACCGATGGAACAGCTATGTTAGATGAAGAATTCACCGAAACAGTGAAAAAATTCAAGGTTTGGTGCAATACTCAAGAAGATTCTTTAAAAAAGTTGTTTTTGTAAGGAGATACACTGATGAAATCCTATATAGACATACCACAATTTACAACTTTAGAAGACATACGGAAAAGAGATTATACCTTATCCGCTTCACAATATAAAACATTTTGTATTAAGAATCAAAGCACAAAAACTGTTGCTGATTTTCTCGAGAGAGGATTAGAAAGAAGTGATTTAGGGGTTGAGGTAGGTAGCGAAGCATATGTTGAAAAATCGAAATATGTATTTATAAAAACCAAAGCTCTTCAAGAAGAAACATATCTTTTGAACGATGTCAAAGATGCTTTTGAATATGTAACACCTCAATCATTTGTAAAAATGAATCTCAAAAAGGGTGATCTTATCATTTCAAAAGATAGCAATGTTGGAGAAATTGCGATACTAGACAAAGATTACCCAAACGCAATGCTTTGTAGTGGGATATATAGATTGCCTATAAAAGAACATAAGTTGTACCTTTTAGCATTTATTAAGCATCCAATTTTTAGACAGCAAATAGATTATTTAGTACCTCGTGGTTCTACAATACGACACGGGAAAACGAAGTTTCTCCAATGCAAAATTCCTGTACCCACAGAAAACGCTGAAAACACTATTCTGTATATTGAATGCTTAGTTCAAGCAATAATTAATAAAGAAATTGAAATTAGAAACAAGCATTCAAAAATTATGTCCTTTATACAGCAAGAGCTTGAGACGAACCAAAAACCTGATGAGTTTGTGTTTGCACAGCCGACTATTTCAGAGATTTGTAGTTTGAATCGTTTAGATTCGAGTATTTACGCTGAAGAATTTAAAGCCAAACAACATCTCGTACATAATTATTCTAACGGATTTTCTACCGTTGCAGAAATGGGATTTAGTATATGCCGTGGACAAAATTTGCAAATCTCAAATATTGGATTATCCATTCAAACTAAACAGGCTGTAGAAGGATACTACACTTTAATCTTGCCGAATTATATAACGAAATATGGAACAATCTCTCAAACGCAATTTATCGGTAATTCGTATGACCTTAAAACACTTAAACCCGGTGATATAATATTTGGTGCAGAAGGAAACGAAAAAGGACGTTCTTTAGTTGTTTTTGAATCAGACAAAAAAACAATTACAAATATTCATGGAATTACCCTCAACCACGATTCTGACAATTTGAATAAAAGTGTTTTTGTCAAATTATTTTTAGACTGGTATCGACAAAATGGAATGATAGATGCTTATGCTGTTGGTGGTAATGGTGGTAGTTTGGCAATAAAATACTGGGATATATTAAAGTTTCCAAACTTTGATATTAATAAAGAAAATGAGATAGTTTCTTTGTATTATTCACCATTAAATATTTATAATCCTGCAGAATGCAACTTTGAAACATTCTTAAATTATGATCAGCAATTTAATGAAGCGGCTGGAATATATGAAATAGATAAATCGCTTAAATATCTGCAAGCTAAACTTGACAAAGCGATACAAAACATTGCTGACAATGTTGAAGTGGATATTGCCTTTTGATTGATTTATAAAGGAGTTATTAAATAGTGTCAAAACAAGGCGTAATTTACATTCTTACAAATCCGTCCTTTCCTCAATACGTAAAGATCGGCTATGCTGATAATGTGGAATCGAGGTTGAAACAATTAAATAATAGCGAGTGCATTCCGTTTGCCTTACGCATTTATGCCACATATGAAGTCGAGGAAAGACTAACGGATCTGAAGCTTCACGCGCTGATTGATCAACTCAATCCGAATCTGCGTTCGATTGATAATGTTGACGGAAAAAACGAATTCGTGAGTTCTATGCTATGTCGCCCGAACTCCGCAAAGCACATCAGGAAAACGATAAAGCAGTTATGTGTGCCTACGGTTTCTAGGGCAAACTTAATACCGAATCCGAATGCGTCGCAGAGCTTATGAAGATGTATCAAAAACTGGTCGGTGGTTGATATGAAAATTGAAGATATTAATTTCACACTCCCAACCGCCGAAATATTTGAGAACAAGATTTGCACGATTTTTGCTCGGTTTGGCAAAAATTAACCAACACGAAACAGGAAAGACATATCAGTTCGTTCCTGTGCAAGATTTCTCAATAGCGTGGACTGATGCAGAACTGTATGTCAAATACGGACTGACAGAGGAAGAAATTGCATTTATCGAATCTATGATTAAGCCGATGGAGTAATATATTTATATAAACGGAAGGGGGTGTGCTTGATGGAAGATACTCGTATCAAGCAAATTCTTCATTTGATTTCCCTTAAACAAGAAGGAGCATATTGGGATTTTAAAAAGGAATGGCATAGTCAAAAATCAGACTTGTTACACGACATAATGTGCTTTGCAAATAATTTGGTTAATTCGGATTGCTATATAATTATCGGTGTAGATGAAGAAAATGACTATGCTGTCTGTGATATCAAAGCGGATCCTAATCGTAAAAACACCCAAAAACTCGTTGATTTTCTAAAAGATAAAAAGTTTGCAGGCGGAGTAAGACCCATTGCTTTGGTTGAAAGTTGCGATATTGACGGAAAAACCATTGATGTTATTATCATTAAAAACAGTTTTGATACCCCGTATTATCTTACAGAATCTTATCAGGATGTATATAAAAACAATATATACGCAAGAGTAATGGATACCAACACTCCGAAACCAAATTCTGCTGATGTCAATTACGTGGAATATCTTTGGAAAAAACGATTTCGGTTGTTGGAAACTCCGTTGGAACGATTCTATTATTTTTTGCATTTCCCAATTGATTGGAGCGATTCTCCGTTCGAATACACTGAAACCAAATTTTATAAATACGCTCCCGAATATAGAATTGTTTCTACTGAAGATGAAAGTCGAGATGGGTATGAATATTTTTTATTTTCACAATCCGATCCTAGACCGCATTGGTATAATACAAGTTTATTTTATCATCAAACAGTTATAGAAGCATTTTTGGAGATGGCAATGGACGGAGGGCGTTGGAGTGCGATTGCTCCGGAACGATCAGCAATTTATAAAGATGGTAATCGTTTTTCTGAAATTAAGTCATATTACGGTTATTATATTAAAGATTCACTACGATACACTCTCCATACTTTTTTAGGCGGTGAACATAAAGCACCATATGATTATCAGCAATACATGGAGGTTATATTATTATTTTCAAATGTCGATGAAAAGAACAAGTTTGAATCCTATGTGATTGATAATATGGATGAATTTGATCAGTTGTTTTCTGAACAAAAAGCGCCTTATATGGAACCCGTTTCAAATTACGTAATGAGTGCATTTGAAAAGGACTACAAAGCATCATTGGCGTTACAAATAATGCTTTCTAAATTTAGAGAAGCACAACAATAGGATGAGGTGAGCAAATAATGTATATATCTAAAGTTTGTGTTCGTAATTTCAGGGCTTTTGATGATGTGGGTATTTCTGCAACTTTTAATAAAGGTGTTAATGCAATTATCGGAGAAAATAATACTGGAAAATCTGCATTTGTTGATGCGTTGAGAATTGCTTTTTCTACAGCACTATATAAGAAGGATATATATTTTAATACCTCTGATTTTCATGTTGATAATACAGGTATACGCAGTGAAACAGCCAGTTTTGATATCTTTTTTGATGAAGTTCCCGCCGATTTGTTTGAAATTTGGGATCCCGAAAACAATCAAAAGGGAGAAATACATATTTGCTATTTCATTGTTCCATCTCGGGACGGAAAAGAAAAAATACGTTATAAAATATGGGGAGGTCCTGTGGAGGGAAATAACCTTTCATCTGAAACTCTTGAGGTGATTCAAACGGTATATTTGGGTGCACTTCGAGATGCAGATAGTGAACTAAGGCCGACTAAGACCGGAAAATTAGCCAGTTTATTTAGTTCAATTGTTGATTCCAAAGACGCACGCGATGAGGTTCTTTCAGCAGTTAGAAAAGCGAATTCAGATATAACAAATCAAGATTATGTAAATCAGCTTAGTGATGTAATTAACTCTAATTTGTCGGTTATTGAACAGGATATACTCCGGCAAAAAGTAGGTATCGGATTAGTTGAGCCGAAATTCGAATCAATAGCAGCTTCGCTTAGAGCATGGTTAAAACCACGGTGGATATTTATAAAAAATGATAATCCTATACTTGATGAAGTAAAAGGTTTATATTCGGATGAGGAATGGGCAAAATCTTCAAATGTGGATGACAATGGTATTTATGTAGATGTTTGGACATTAGAAAGGAAAAATATATCAGAAAATATTAAGATTGCGTTATCATCTGAACTGGACAAGAAATTTGAAATTATTCAAAACGGGCTAGGTTATAACAACCTTCTGTTTATGGCTACAGTATTAGGAGATATTGATGCCACTACAGCAAAAACAACATTTAACTTATTGTTAGTTGAAGAACCTGAGGCACATTTACATCCTCAACTTCAAGAATTAGTACATAGTTTTTTTGATAAAAACTCAAACAAGGAAAATGTTCAGGTTATATACACTTCACATTCGCCTACACTTGTTTCAAGAATTGGTATTGATAAAATTGCTTTGTTGTATGAAAACAATCATAGAATTAATTGTTTATCTTTTTCCGAGAGTAATCTTGAAGGCAAAGACAAATATTATTTGGAACGCTATCTTGATGTAACCAAGTCACAAATGTTATTTGCAAAGGGGATTTTATTTGTCGAAGGGATTTCGGAAGCACTTATTCTACCTTGCTTAGCCAAGCAAATTGATAGACAGTTTGATAAATATGCCGTTACATTGGTGAATATAGACGGTGTAGCATTTGAACCCTTTTCAAAATTATTGTGTTTTGCAAATGACCCTCAAAAGCAAACGATTAAAGCAACAATAATAACCGATGATGACAGATGTAGTGATAAATCTGATGAAACTTTATATATATCTAAAGAATTAGATTTTGATTGTTCAGAAGCTGAGTTAATCAATGTAGTGACAAAGTTGGCAAACGGTACGTCTTGCGATAGATGCAATAAAATTGTGGAACTTTGTTCTGATGCACATATAAATATTTTTACCGCGCCCAAAACTTTAGAATATGCACTTTCTTTTTGTGAGACAAATATTCCGTATATTCTTGGAGCTATAATTGATGTGTATCCGCGTCTTGGAAAAACATTGTTTGAAAAAGTTGAGCAAATCAATGAAATTGATAAAAAAGCTGCCTGTATTTGGTTGTTTATGCGGGAAAGATCTCAGCAAAAAGCTACTGTAGCTCAAGCTCTTACGAGAAGAATTAGTGATAGGAGTATTGTAATGAAAAACAGCGATGATAACTTAGAGGACTGCGCTACAGAGATAGCATTTAAGTTACCGGAATACTTAGAAAAAGCAATTTATACAGTTACTGAAGAGAGAAGCGATGTCGATGCTGACTAATGAACAAAGCCAATTCTTAGATGCTGAAGGAAAGATTGTTCTTTGCGCATGCCCTGGAAGTGGAAAAACATTTGTAGTAGGCAAAAAAGTAGTAAAATATTTGGAGAACTGGGCTTATGATTATAGAGGCATGGCTGTATTATCATTTACCAATGTAGCGAGCGAAGAAATTATAAAACAAGTAAATGAAATTTCCAAAGTTAATTTTAGTAATTTTGGGTTTCCGCATTACATAGGAACTCTTGACAGTTTTATTGATAACTATATTTTTCTTCGGTTCGGTTATTTAATGTACGGCCAAAACAGAAAACGGCCTAAAATAATTCACGATAATATTGGCAGCTTACCATATGCGAAAAAAGAATGCTATGACAAGGGCTGTACCCGTAATACAGATATCTTCCATTGGGGCGAAGGAGGATTGTTAAAAAACGGTCATCCAATTGATTGTAATGTAACACAAAAACCTTGCCAAAAATTTAAAAAGTCAATGTTTAAAAACGGATATGTAACACAGCGGGAAGTTGCAACTTTCTCGCTGAGAATATTAAAAAGATTTCCGAATATAGCTCAAGAAATAGCCTATAGATTCCCTGTTATTATAATTGATGAAGCTCAAGATACATCAAAAGAACAAATGGAAATCATAGAGTTAATAGCCAATAGCGGGACAACCACCGTTGCGATAGTGGGAGATCCGGATCAAGCCATTTATGAATGGAGAGATGCAACGCCTGAATATTTCACTGCCAAATTAAACGATGATAATTGGCAGCATCTTTATTTGACAGCCAATTTTAGAAGTTCACAACATATTTGTAATGCTACATCAAAGTTTTCCTCAGTTTTAGAAAATAAAAAAGCACTTCAGGCAATGGGTGATTATTGCCAATATCCTAAAAAACCAATATTATTGCAAGTATCTTCTCAAAAGAAAAAAGAAGATATAATTGAATGGTTTAAAGCAGAATGCCTCGAAAATGGAATTGATCCAGCTGTTGATAGAGTATCGGTATTAACACGTGGCAAGATACATAATGAGACAGACATACCTGACTTGTGGCAAACAGCGGAAACAGAATTGTTGGCATATTCTACATATTTATGGAATTGTTCTTCAAAAAAAGATGCTTTTTTGAAATGTGAAAAGGCTTTATATGGAATAATGATCGGAGACTCAAGAGGACTATCACTTGAAGAAATGCACGAGAGCATAGAAAAGGTTTGTGATTATTCCGAATGGAAAAAAACAGTGATTCTTTTGCTGTCTTTATTACCCAAGGCCGATACCTCAATAAAAGAATGGAAGAGAACGGTAACCAATACACTTGAAGATTTGATTCAAAAAAGTATTATCAATATAACTGGAAACCGCAAACTTACAGATATTGTAAAAACCAAGTCGCGCATCAAGATCGGAAAATATTATAGCACTGATTTTTTGGACTTACCACTTTTTAAGTTTTTTGAAAAGAAAACGGCAGAAGGAATAATCTATTCTTCCGTTCATGGAGTAAAAGGGGAAACTTTTGATGCTACATTATTGGTTGTTGACAGCGTGCGAGGAAATACTGTTACGCCTTCTCTTTTAACAAGAGGAGATCTTAATAATGAACTAATGCGTATAGCGTATGTAGCTATGACAAGGCCACGAAAACTGCTTGTTGTATCAATACCGAAACAAAAGTCTTCTGTTGCATTGAATAGATTCCCATTTGAACTATGGGATTATAAAGAGTTATGATAATTAAAGAGGTCGATTTATGCCACTACAAATTATTAGACAAGATATAACTAAAATGAATGTGGATGCCATTGTGAATGCCGCCAACTCCTCTCTGTTGGGTGGTGGCGGTGTGGATGGCTGTATTCACCGCACAGCTGGCAAGGGATTGCTGGAAGAATGTAAAACTCTTGGCATATGTGAAACCAGTGATGCTAAAATTACCGGCGCATACAATCTGCCTTGCAAATATGTTATACACGCAGTCGGCCCCCGTTGGCTCGGTGGTAAGAAAAATGAAAAAGAATTGCTCGAGTCCTGTTATAAGATTTCGCTGCGGCTTGCAAAAGAGCATAATTGTGAAACGGTTGCCTTTCCGCTTATCTCTTCGGGGATATACGGCTATCCGAAGGATCAAGCGTTAAAGGTTGCTATTGATGTAATCAGTGATTTCTTGCTCGAAAACGACATGACCGTTTATATCGTTATTTTTGATAAAGCGGCGTATAAAATCAGCGAGAAACTGTTTTCCGACATTGCTGAATACATAGACGACAATTATGTGGACGAGCACACCGATTACCGCCGTGAGAGCATGCGGATGAATATGCCGATGCAGTTGATTATGGCGGATGAAATCTGCGAATGCAAGTCACTTTTTGCAGAAGATGACCTTGACTCAAAGCTCAAGCAAATTGACGAGAGTTTTTCGCAGATGCTGCTTCGTAAGATTGACGAAAAAGGCATGACCGATGCCGAGTGTTATAAAAAGGCAAACATCGACCGCAAACTTTTCTCCAAAATCCGCAGCGATGTAAATTATAAACCGAGCAAATCTACCGCAATCGCTTTTGCGATTTCGTTGGAACTTCCTCTCGAAGAAACCGAAGATATGCTTAAAAAGGCGGGATTTGCACTATCTCACAGTAATAAGTTCGATATAATCATTGAGTATTTTATAAGCAAAGGCAATTACAACATTTTTGAAATCAACGAAGCACTGTTTGCCTTTGATCAAAGTTTGCTTGGAGCGTGACGAGATGTTAAAATTTATTTGTTACCCAAAATGTACCACTTGCCAAAGAGCAAAGAAGTGGTTGGATGATAATAAAATTGAACATGAGCTCAGAGATATTAAACTCGACAATCCAACACTTGAAGAGTTAACTGAATGGTATAACAAAAGTGGATTACCAATAAAGAAGCTCTTTAACACAAGCGGTCTGCTTTATAAATCATTAGACCTAAAAAACAAACTGCCCGAAATGAGCGAGGATGAAATGCTGAAGCTCCTCGCAACCGACGGTATGCTTGTAAAAAGGCCTCTGCTTATAGGTGATAATTTTGTGCTTGTTGGTTTTAAAGAAGTAGAGTGGTATGAATTTGCAAGGTGAATAATATTATGAAAATTAAAGTAATTTTTTTTAATGACCAGTTGATAGATGCGATTGGTGCAGGTATATACAAGATAATTATTTGCAAAGATGAAAGAGAGCGAATCTTATACATTGGCGAGTCGGTGTTTGTCTTGGTTAGGTGCGCACAACATCTATTCGAATTGAACAAAAAACCGGAGTATTTTGGATTTACGGATAATACTATTGATGATCCAGAAATACTGCTGAAATTTCAACTGGTTGACTCTGTTGCTGATAAAAAAGATAGAAAAAAGAGAGAAAAGTATTTAATTGACAGTGAAAAGCCATTAGCCCAAAGCGGTATAAAAGATTATATGAAAAGGAAAAATGATAAAATTGATTCTGTTAACGGTTTTATCAATAACACAATTTAATATTTGGTGATAGTACATATTTGTCGCTTGCTATGCGACCTAACCTCTCTTTTGCTGATGTACAATTTAGACATCAAATGAAAGAGAGGTTTTCTATTATGAAAAACAGCATTACCGAACTCGTATTTATTTTAGACAGAAGCGGCTCTATGGCAGGACTTGAGAGCGACACCATAGGTGGCTTTAATGCTATGATTGAAAAGCAGAAAAAGCAAGATGGAGATTGCTATGTATCAACCGTACTTTTTGATGATGAAAGCGAAGTCTTGCACGATAGAGTGAAACTTACCGACATCCCTAAGATGACCGATAGAGATTACACCGTTAGAGGTTGTACCGCGCTTATTGATGCAATCGGCGGTGCTATTCACCATATCGGTAACATCCATAAGTATGCCCGTCCCGAAGACGTACCGGAGCACACAATGTTTGTTATAACGACCGACGGTCAGGAAAACGCAAGTCATCGTTACAGCAGTGAGCGGGTTAAAAAGATGATCGAGCGCCAAAAAGAAAAGTATGGCTGGGAGTTCCTGTTCATCGGCGCAAATATCGATGCGGTTGAAACAGCGGCTCGTTATGGAATTGATAAAGACCGAGCCGTAAATTACAATGCGGATGGACATGGTACTCACATTCTGTATGAGTCGGTCGCAAAAGCTGTTTGTAATGTTAGAGCAAGTGCTCCGCTCGGTGCTGACTGGAGCGAAGAAATTAACGCAGATTACCAGCGCCGTGGTAAAAAGAATAAGAAATAAGTTTGCAAAAAAACTGGGCTTTTCGCCTCCTTTGTGGTATGTGCTTGTACTGCAAAGGAGGCAATTTTTATGACAACACTAGAAGATTTATACTATGGCAACATCAGTCCGCACGAAAGGTACATAAAGCACAGTTCAAGAACCGACCAGCTTGTTAAGCTGATCTGCAAAAATGAGGAAAGCCTAACGGCAGGTCTCACCGAGCAACAGAAAGAAACCTTCGAGAAGTTCAAATACTGCCAAAGCGAGCTGTCAGGATTGACCGAGCGTGAAGCGTTCAGTTCGGGATTTATCCTCGCAACGTGCATAATGGTCGAAGTAATGGAAGGCTTAGGAATGGTGGAAGAAATATAAAAATACCCACTGGAAGCGGCGGTCAGGCACTGAACCTTGCCACGATATCCGGTGGGAAATTTTTTGTTTTGCCTTTGTAGGCGTTTGTTTTATCTGAAACGGCCTACGGATCGATAAAACTATTTCTGTTCGGTTGTACGGGGCTTTTTATAAAACGGCAGCTTGGGTTTAGTGTTATGCTTATTCACTTTGGATAGTTCCTCCAAGGGAATGGCATAAAACTTTTCTTTAATAAAATTACCGTTCATATAACCGATAATTTTTGTAACTTGTTCAGCGTAAGCACCGGTCATATCAAACTCTGCAAGGCGAATGACCTGAAAGCGGTGTCTACTAATGGTGGTATGAATGATCTCTCCGGTTTCGCCTTCTCCATAGGGAGTATAGGCGTAGGTCACCGACTGCACTTTTTTCTCGCCGTCTTCCTTTACAAGCACCATATCAGTTTGCTTTAAAGTAACGCCGTCGCAGAACCCCAAAGCACATAGTTCCTTTGCGAACTTCTCAATAGCGGTTTTGCGTTTTTTCTCAATGCTCTTTTCGCCCGACGCACCTTGTTTCAATGCAATTTCCGCATAGGTATTGGGCTTAAAAACGCCGAAACAGTCAAAACATACACCGAGAGAAAGAGATAAAATCTGCTTATCCTTAGGTGTGATTTTATTGGCAGCGGTGCGGAAATTGTCACGGTAAATACTTCGCAGCACTTCCTCGAACAGAGATACGGACGGATCTTCGATAAGCTCGTCTGAAACAGTGCCGTCCGCCGCGTTTTCGTTTTCTTCTGTCGGGACAATGCCGATGGGATATTCGCAGGTCTTGCCGACAGCAACAAGCTCGGTGACCTTCTCTTCTGTAAAGCCGGTTTCTTTTACGGCAAGCGCAATGCGCTCATCGGCGGAAAGTTCGGGAGCGCTGTTATAAATGTGCATCACCTTACGCAGCTCGGCATATCCGTTTTGCGTCGGCACGGTGCAAGCGTTTTTCGTTGTGCGGATATAATCCAGTTGTCGCATGACCGCCGCTTTTTTCACATACTGCAACAGCGGAATGTGATCGGCGGCATCATAGCCGAGAAATGCAAACCACTGGGTCTCCAAAAAAATCTGCTTAATATCTTCGGTGTCGTCCGCGGAGAGATTATAATGTGAAACGAAACGCTCGGCACGGCTTTGCAGTACCGGCTCATACGCGCGGATGAATGCTTCAAAATATCCTTTATCTTGGCTCTTGATTGCCTCAACAAAATATGTGTTCAAATCATCGAACCGCACGCCGCTTTTATCGCTTTCGGTAAAGGCAGATGCGTGTTCGATTTTTTCTTTACAGAAATATTTGATACGCAGAATTTCATCGTTGATTTCCCAAAGCCGCAGCTTACCGGAACGGACAGAAGAAAGAATATCGTTCCATACCGCCGACTCGTGCAGCTGCTTATCCGTAATGCCGCAAAGCAGTTTTTCGGCTGCCTTTTTGTATTCGGCGTTCATACGCGCACCCCCTTCCCAAAGAAAAACAGAATTATTTTTTACCCAGTGCCGCTTTTGCTTCGGCAATCAGATTCAGCAGAACCATATCCTGCTCATACTGATTTTGTGCGTAATCAAAATCAATCTGCGCCTCCTCGTAATGCCGTTTGGCAAGCTCGATTGCCTTATCGCACACATCTATATCATATTTGGCGGACGGCAGGTTTTTGTTGGTTTTGTGCTTTTCGTTGCGCAGAGAATCGTATCTCTTTTTCCAAATCGCATAGCCGAAACCGTCCTTTTTCTTTTGCTTCGGCATATTCAGCTTGTTTTTTGCAACATAGGCGCAGGGAACGCCGTACTCCGGATTGACGGTGCTGCAATACAGCTGCTTATGCGCGGTTTCCATAAAGAAAAATCGGTGACAGATTCCGCATTGCCAGGAGTAATGTCCGGCGGCGAGTCCTTCGAATAGATCGGTAACATAAAAATTGAGCATACGGTTAAAATGGATGCGGCGGCCGAGCATAGCAGAGCCGTTTTTGTTTTCAAGGACAACCGGCGCCATCCAAACTCCCGGTTCAAGTGTAAAATTGTGTGTGATTTCAGTAGCGTTCAGTTCCTCGATCCATTCCGCCACTTCTTCTTTTCCGAAAAATTCTTTTGTAAAACCGGCAAGGAGAACTTTGTCCCGAAATCCGTTCTCGTTGAGGTTTACAAAATACATCATCGCAACCTTATAAAAATTGAAGGTGTCGGCACAAAGATAAATGTAGGATTTTATGAATTCGGAAAGAACGATAACATGGTCATGCATAGCCGTGCCTTCGGGAACAAAATTGATATTCGGTATCGGCATGGAAGAAAAGCTGCGCTGCCACTCTTTGATTTTATCATCACTGAAAAGCAAATCAATATGCTCGTATTCCCCGCGGATATCAAAATAAGAAAACGGTTTTATTTTCCCGATAATATCAAGTATTTTTTCTACGGTCTCCCGAATGCTTACAAACAGTTCGTCGCTGTAATTTTCCGCATTCAGTCGGTTATACAAATCATAGAGTTTATCGCCCGCCCTAAAAACGGAAAGCAGCCTGTCGGCGGGGATATTTAATATATCGTGCGTAACAATTCCGAGCGGCAAAGTTTTGCCGCCTAAAACAAAATCATCGCCTACAAAATCAACAGAGAATTTATAAAAATTCGCGTCGCCTACAGGTTTTGTTTCAATCAGATTCATGCGCGCCACCTCGTTTCTGTAATCAGTATACCATAAAACCTTTTCGCTGTCACCGGAAATTACAAAAATTTCAGAAACGAATTTTTGCGCTCACAGCATTTTATGTGATTTTTCTGTTTTCAGCCATTAGATAGATAGGAGAGCGAAAGCATCGGTTCCGCCGCCGCTGCTTTTGCTCTTACTTTTTTACAAGGAGATTTCAGTATGGCTGACGAAAAAACAAAACTCGCCGTTATCGACGGCGAAACCTTAATGGACATGAAACTTCCGCCGACAAAGTTTTGTGTCGACACGCTGCTGCCGCAGGGATTGTGCATCCTCGGCGGCGCGTCAAAGATCGGCAAATCGTGGTGGGTGCTGGATCTGTGTGTGCGCATTGCAAAGGGCGAACCGATGTGGGATTTGAAAACGACAGGTGGAACAACGCTGTACCTTTGCTTGGAGGACACGCTGCGCCGCGTGCAGAACCGTCTGCTTTGCATCACCGACGAAGTGCCGCCAAATGCGTTTTTTGCTACCTCTGCCGGAACGCTGTCCGACTGTCTGTGCGAACAGATACGGAATTTTGTAAAAGAGCATCCCGACACGGTTTTTGTTGCGGTGGATACCTTTCAGATCGTGCGCAACAACAGCATCGACACCTCTTACGCAAACGACTATGAGGAAATACGAATATTAAAACAGCTGGCGGACGAGCTCGATATCTGTCTTCTGCTGGTGCATCACCTGCGCAAACAGGGCGACAGCGATCCGTTCAACAAGCTGACCGGCACCACCGGAATCATAGGCGCAGTGGATACCGCCTTTGTGCTGGACAAGAGCCGACGCAATGCCGACAGCGCCACCCTCTACTGCACAGGTCGTGATGTGGAGGACCGTCAGCTTGAATTGCGGTTTTCCAAAGAGGAATTTGTTTGGAAAATGCTTGGTGACAGTATGGAAAATCGGGAAATGCTGCTGCCGAAGGAGATGGTGCAGTTGGTTAATTTTATGAAAACGCAGAAAAAGTACAGCGGCAGCAACACGGAGTTTTGCGATCGGTATAACGAATACGCAGGACAGGCGATATCGGCAAGAGGACTGAAACGGCTGATGAATTTATGGGAATACCGTCTTGCCGATTTCGGCGTGCGCTTTCGCAGTCATCGCAGCAACGGCGCCCGACTGCTGGAAATCGAATATTCCTTTTCTGCCGGTGACGAAAGTGCCGTTGGTGACGGTTGAATCGGTGTGCCCCCAATCGGTTCGTCCCAAGCGTTCCTTTCGTCCCTGTCGGCGGTTTACAGGCGATTTGTGCCGCTTTCGGCGGGGAGTAGGGATAAACACCGATGCGAAGGAAACAACGCGAATTCGGGGCGTTTGCGGGAGTGTCGGTTTCACCGACTTCCCGGACTTCGTCCGGGGCAAGCAGAGCGCCCGGCTGTCCGGTCGGCGCAACTCGCCCTTTTTGCTCGTTTTGCCGCAAGCGGCAAAAGCGTCGCTTTTCGGGCGGCAGCCCGAACCCACTGAATTTAGAAACGGAGAGTGATAAACATGAGTAAACCCAGGCGGCGTGACACCACGCTGACAATTCGGCTGACCAAAGCCGAAAAAGAACGCATCGAACGCAACGCCAAACGCGCCGGGCGCAGCATCACCGACTATCTTGTTTTGCTGTCGCTGGAAATGCCCATCCATGTTGCGGAAGATGTGAAGCCCCTGCTGATCGAACTCAAACGCATCGGCAATAACCTGAATCAAATCTCGGCGAAGATCAATGCCGGCGCGTTTCGGTCATACAACTTCGAAGATATAATCGACGGGCAGAAGAAAATCTACGAGCAGCTGCTTACCATTGCGAGGAAAGGATAATGGCAACGGTCAGTTTTATTCCGGAATCGGGTCAAAGCATCAGCGCAATGAAAGCGGTGATCGATTACTGTTTGCAGCAGAAAAAGGTTGCGGACGCAGACAGCGGCCGCCGATTGGTGAGCGGTGTAAACTGCAACGGCGAAAATGCTTTCACGGAATTTATGGCGACCAAGACCGCACATCACACAAAAGGCGGAATGAATTTTTATCATTATGTGCAGTCTTTTTCGCCGAGCGAAAGCGTGACCGCCGAGCAGGTACACGAAATCGGATTGGCGTTTGCGAAAAAAGCGTGGCCGGGGCATAAGGTGCTGGTAACCACGCACACCGATGTTGCACACCTGCACAACCACTTTGTCATCAACTCCGTGCATTACGAAAACGGAAGGAAACTCCGCCAAAATCCCGGAACGCTGACAAAGCTGCGCTCGCTCAGCGACGGCATCTGTCAGCAGCACGGGCTGAGCGTTCTCGAACCGTATAAAAAAGACGGCGCAAAAATTTCAAGCCGCGAATACCGCGCCGCGGCAAAGGGCGAGAGCTGGAAGTTCAAGCTGATGTCCGATATTGATTTTGTGATGAACCGCAGCGGCAGCCGTGCGGATTTTATACTGGAGATGCAGCGGCTCGGCTACAAGGTCACATGGACGGACGAGCGAAAATATATTACCTTCACTTGCCCGAACGGAATGAAGTGCAGGGACATTCGCCTGCACGACGAAAAATATTTGAAAGAGGTATTGGAATATGAATTCACAATCAGGAAACAGCACACAGCAGAACTCGGCAATGGATATGCTGAGGAAGAAAAACACACGGACACTGTCCGAGCTGGAACAGATTCCGTATCAGCCGCAGGTGTATGCGATCCCGATAGAGCAGCGCAAGCGGGAGAGCAAACTGCTGGCGGATGCGGTGGAATTTCAGCCGAAACTGTATCAGATGATTGAACGGCTGGCGACGGCGGAGGAGCTGAGCGACCACTGCATCAGTATACAGAATATCGAGGCGGAGTATATGGAAAAGACGGTGCGGGAAGTGGTGACGGAGAACCGCAAGACGGCGGCACAGATGCAGAACCTCGTCGAACAGGCTGGGAAGAATCAAGAGCAGTTTATTTTGAATTGCTCCGAAACCCTTTCAAAGAGTACCGAGACGCTGGACAGCACGATAGAGAAGCTGCGCCGAAAAATATTAAAAATTATGATAGCCACGGCGGTATCGGCAGTGGCGCTGTCGCTGCTGGCCTGCGCGGTATTTTGGAAGCTGGCAGTATAATTGACGGCACTGCCGAAGACCCGGAGGAACGCCGAAAGCGCATTGAGGTGCAGGAAAATGCCTCCAACCTCGGTGCCGTTATCGGGCTTGCAGTCGGTATCCTCACCGCCGCAGCCGACAGCGAGGAAGATATAACCGCAGAGGAAAACGACGGACCTACCATGAAGATGTAGGAGAAAGGAATTGCCTATGACGAAAAAAGAGCACGAAAAAGAATTGCGCTGCTATCCGGCAGCGCTGACCGCCGCCGAGGTCGCGGAGATCCTGCGGATCAGCACCAAGACCGTATACAAGCTGATAAAAGAAAAATCTCTTCCGGCGGTGAAGGTCGGCAGAGAAAACCGCATTGCCAAATCGCAGCTCATTGACTATCTGCGGCAAAGAGAAGTCTCAAGTTCGAACCCAAAGGTCTGTTTTCTTGAGAAAACTTCCGAAAAAGTCTGGACTTGTGCGGTGAGTTGTGATATTGTTCGTGTCGGCAAAAACAAAAAAAAGGAGTGAACGCAAATGAATGCCGCAACCACACTTGCAGCCAGCGTACAGGCTAAGAAAGGTCGTCTCTATGCCGTGATACAGGTAAGAGAGAACGGCAGGACAAAGCCCGTATGGCGTGCGCTGGGGCTGCCCGAAAGCGCCAACAAATCAAAAGTGAACAAAGCCTACCGAGAGGTGGTGCAAGCCTTTGAACAGTCCTACGCCGAGCAGATCGCCCAAAACAAAAAGCCTGCCTCGGATATCCCGATCTACGATTATATGTGCGCCTACTATAAAAAGATCGAGAAGAACATTCAAAAGAGTACCGCCGAAAGCTACCGCGGAATGATAAACGGTAGAATTCGGCGGTATTTTACTGCCCGCAAGGAATTGACGGTCGGCAGCATCACCGCAAAGGACATTGAGGATTTTTATGACTGGATGTTCGATTCACACGTTGTCGCCAACACCGTTATCCACTATCACACCGTTCTGCACAGCGCCTTCAAGCGGGCTTTCAAGGACGGGCTCATTGATTCGAATCCCTTTGACCGCATCGACCGCCCGAAGAAAAATAAGTTTACGGGTGAAAACTATTCCGAGGAAGAACTGATTGCCATGCTGGGGCTTATCCGCGGGGATATTATCTACCCGGCGGTTATGCTGGCGGGCGGCTTGGGGCTGCGCCGCAGCGAGTCGTTGGGCGCACGGTGGTCGAGAGTAGATTGGGAAAAGAAAACAATACTGCTCGACACCAAAATCATTGAGTATAATGAAAACGGCAAGGTCATCGTTGAACCCGTGGAGGAAATGAAAAACAAATCCAGCCGCCGCACGCTGCCGCTGCCGGACCCGGTGTATGAAATGCTGTGCGAGGAACGGGAAAAGCAGGACCTATACCGCCGAATGTTCAAGGGCAGCTACAACCGCAAATACGACGATTATATCTGTGTTGATCAGCTCGGCGGGCTGATACGCCCGAATCGGGTCACGCAGCGGTTCGCCGACCTTATCAAGCAATATGGTCTGCGCAAGATTCGGTTTCACGATCTGCGCCACACCTTCGCCAGCATCCTCATCAATCAGGATGTTCCGCTGCTGAATGTATCGACCTTCCTCGGTCATTCCGATCTGTCCACAACGGCAAATATCTATGCCCATCTGGATAAATCCAAAAAGCAGGAAAGCGCCGATGTAATCAGCAGTATCTTTAATAAAGCAAAAGAATAATGCGCCCACGGCGGGCGCATTTTTGTTGACAGAAAGGATGATTTTATATATGACTGAAAAAGAATTTATGAGCGGGAGCGAGCTTCGACAGTACCTGCACATCTCCACAAGGAAAATGAAATATCTGATGGACAACAACTATATCCCGCACGAAAACACGGGACACACGACACATAAATATCGGGTGCGGACAGAGGATGCGGTGCGGTTCAAAGCCCGCATGGATACCGAACCCGGTTTCCTCTCGGAGCTGAGCGGCATGTTCTCCAACCGCACCGAATGGCATCCGCTCCCGATGTTTGAAGCCACCCCGGAAAACTGCGAAGCCTTTCGGCTGTGGCTGGACTTACAGTGGACAGAGCTGCCGGAGGCTCTGCCCACGCAGACGGCGGCAAGGCTTATCGGTAATAACCCGCAGCGTATACACGAATGGATACGGGAAGAAGCCTTAACCGGCATCAAGCTCGGCACCATACAGTACTGCGCCAAAGCGGAATTCGTGAACTTTATGGCATCACCGCAAAGGCTGGCGCACCCGCGCACGGAAAAAAATAAAGAACTCATTCGGGAATTCAAATACACACAGCGCCGTGAGCGTGAGAACGAACAGCGGCGGCAGAAAAGAAAAATGATGAAAGAGTGTACATAACCTATGCCTCACCGGAAACGGTGGGGCAGCATTTTTTTATTTCTGACGAATTGAATTAAGAGAGGAACGGAACAAAGATTCCCTTATTTTGCACCGTGTTTTAAGGGAAAAGGAATGGAAATAAGGGAAAGCCTTTATTGGGGTCGGTTTTCGCAGTGTCAAAACCGCAGCTCCGCACATTTTAAATAAAGTGGTTAGTATTTTAAGTTCAATTTACGCCGCGCAAGCTCCGTCTGAACTTTGTCGAACTCTTCCGGCGTAATTATCGGCTCATGGCTGTGTTCCACATAATACTGCGGCACCTCGCCCTCATTGACCTTCCTATTTTTTGTGAGGAAATCGACCGTGAAGCATTTCTGAAGGAGTGCAGCGCCCTTGTATTTCTCGTTTTGAAGGATGCTTTCCACTGTACTGGTCTGCCAGCATTGTTTTCTCGATGGAGTCGGAATCCCATCTGCTGTCAGTTCCTTTGCAACGGCTCCCGGCGTCAACCCCTCCATGAATCGAGTATAGATCCGGTGGACAACGATCGCCTCCTCCGGAACGACTTCTGGAAAACCGTCCGCTCCTTTGCGATAGCCGAGGAACTGCTTGTATGGGAGGTTGACCTTTCCATCGGCAAACCGTTTTCTCTGTCCCCGGGTAACATTCTCGGATATGGAGCGGCTTTCTTCCTGTGCCAAGCTCGACATGATGGTAACTGACTTTGTCAGAACAAGAGGTACAATATGAAATCGATAGAATTATTCAGCGGAACGGGCGGGCTTAACTACATGTAAAAGCAAAAATCCGACTGCCACAAACAGTCCCATCACCGCCAGATAATCCAGCAGGAAAGCGATGAGCGGTTCGGAATAATCAAAGAACACAAAATGACTTTTCAGCAGCAGGTAAAGTCCCACATCCCGGCGAACGAAGGCCACAGCTCCGTAGGCGGCAAAGGAATATCCGGCAATTCTGAGTACCCATGTGCATATCTGATTGGGCCGCAGGTGCTTCCGTGCCATGGTCATAAGCATATTCCAGTGCATTCCCAAATGCAGGCTCATCAGCACAAAGCCCCAAAAGGCGCAGAGAATATGCAGCTTTCCGGCCAGTTCATAGCCGCCGAGCTTGGGAAGAAACGCAAATACATAACGGGACAGCACAAAGCCGCTAATCATTGAACCGGACATAGAAAGAAAGATGATTCCGACCAACGCCGTCTGAACCATGCGGATGGGCGTGTATTTGCCCTTTCCGACTGCCAACTGCCACTTTCGGTTGAGTATATGGTGTGCCACGAACAGAGCGAACATTCCCATACCGATCCACTCATGGGCTGCCTCACCCACAAGGCCATAGGCCATCAGAAGCAGCATGGACACCGACATGGCCGCATCTACGGCGATTTTTATTTTGAGAATTGGTTTCATGTTCTCATCCTTTGCTGTGAGAGATCACCCAGTTCAAATTGTCCGGGTCGTCAAAGACCACATTGGCTCCGCCGTGGTAGTTATAAATGCCCTTTTCGTTGAAGAAGGCGTTGTCGGGTGTTTCGATACGCAGAACTTTGTCGATGTCGGTATCGCTCCAACCGGCATTTTCATAGGCTTCGTGGAGATTTTCGTAGGCCGAGTTGGCCTTGGCGCTGCCGTAATACTCGTCGCCGTCGGCCATGTAGATATAGATTGCCACACTATTCTCCGCAATGGGTGCATAGCTGCCATCCCACTGAGAAGCACCGTGGAGATAGGCGGCGTACAGGTCGGGCCGCATGGCCACCGCACGGGACATGGTCTCGCCGCCTGCGGAATACCCGGCGGCATAGACCCGGCTGGTATCCACGGCAAAACTATTGATAAAGTATTCCGTTAGTTCAATGGCCTGCCGGGCGGATTCTTCACCCCAGTCAGTGAGCTGTGCAGAAACCACGACCATCTCGGTGTCCAGCCTTGTCCATGCGGTAAAGCCACTCCAATTCAGATTGCTGCCGGAAGAATCTTCACCGAACCACATCATGTTATAGCCTGGCATAACGACCATCATCGGAAACTTGCGGCTGCCATCGTAACTGTCTGGCAGATAATAGCTGTAATGGATGTCACCGTCCGCGCCGGAGAAGATTTGCTCTGCAAACAGGCCAGTCTGAACCGGCTCCGATGTGACAGCCGATGCTGTGCTTTCCAACGGTTCTTCCGTCAGTTCGGCACTCGGTGCAGGCGTTGTCTCCGGCTGGGTCGGCACTGCTGTACCGGCTCCGCACCCCGCGAGAGTCAGTATCAACACAAGAGTCACAGCAAGCGAAAGAAATCGATTCACTTCTGCTCGTCCACCGGCGGAACCATTTCTGCATACTTTTTGAGCATTTCCGGGGTACTGGTGTAGTAGCGCACGTTCTTGTTGAGGGCGGCGACCTGCGCCATTTCGTCATCGGTCAAGGCAAAATCAAAGAGGTCAAAGTTAGACTTGATATGGTCGGGATTCTTGGAGCCGGGGATGACAATGTTGCCGCTCTGAATGTGCCAGCGGAGAATGATTTGGGGCGCGGACTTGCCGTACTTCTTGCCAAGCTGGGCAAGCAGCGGTTCCTGAAGCAGCGCCTTGTCACCGTGGCCCAGCGGATACCATGCCTGCGGCACGATACCGTTCTCCTTCAGGAAGGCTTTCAGCTCCGGTTCATGGTTATAGTGGTGCAGCTCGGTCTGCAAAATCGTGGGTTTTACTTCACAGAGGGAAAGAATCTCCTCAATCTGCTCCTTTTTGAAGTTGGACAGACCGATGGCGTGCACCTTGCCCTCCTTGTACGCCTTCTCCATCTGACGGTAGCCCGCCACATAATTGCCTGCGGGCTGGTGGATCAGCAGCAGGTCGATGTAGGGGGTATCCAGCCGGGCAAGGGTTTTGTCCACCGCATCGGGCTGCTCATAGAAGCTGGGCCACAGCTTGGTTTCGAGAAAAATTTCCTCCCGCTGCAAGCCGGACTTCTTCATAGCGCGGCCAACTGCCTTTTCGTTCACATAGGCGTTGGCTGTGTCAATCAGGCGATAGCCGTCCTGCAAGGCACTGACGCAGGAGGCCTCTGCCTCGTCCGGGGTCAGAAGAAAGGTGCCGATACCGGCCATCGGCATTTTCACGCCGTTATTGAGAGTTGCGTATTCCATAAAAGATTCCTCCTTAAATGTTCTTTCCAAGTTTCGTGGCTTCGTTTTTATTGGTCGCCATGCCGCCGTAGGTCATGCCATAGAGGGCGGCAAAGCGCTTCATGGTGTATTCGCCCGCATCCAGCATCCATTTCTCCGGAGCCGCGCCTTGAAACACAAAATACAGTTTGCGTCCGGACAGTTCGCCGTCCTCCACCTTGCCGTAGAAACGATCCAGCACGTTGCGCACGCTGCCGCAGATGTTGTGCCAGTACAGGGGTGAGCCGATGACGACGATGTCCGCCTGCTTCATGGCACCAATGACAGCATCCAGCCCGTCGCCGGGGAGGTTCTGGCCGTATGCACCGATGGTGTAGTCCGTAAGGTTCAAAGTCTCATATTCGTGATCTTTCAGCAGCTCTGCCGCCAGTGCGGCGGTGTTCCCGTTTTTGTTGGGACTGCCGTTGATAAATAAAATGCTCATAGTGATGCTCCTTATTTCAGCTTTTGATAATCTTCTTCACTCACCGGCTCACACCACTGACTGCGGCAGTTTTCTCCAGGTACTTCCACAGCCAGATGGGAAAACCAGCTGTCCGGCGCAGCGCCGTGCCAGTGCTTTACACCGGGCATAATGTTGATCACATCGCCGGGGTGCAGCTCCTGCGGCTCTTTGCCCCATTCCTGATAGTAACCGCGCCCGGCCACGCAGATAAGGATCTGTCCGCCGCCTTTGTCCGCCTCGTGGATGTGCCAGTTGTTGCGGCAGCCGGGTTCAAAGGTTACATTGAATATTTTGACCTGCTCCGTGGAAACCGGCGCAAGATAGCTCTGCCCGATGAAATACTGTGCGAAACCGTCATTGGGCGCTCCGATGGGAAATACCATGCTGTTTTGATGACGCTGCTTTTCGTCGGCGCTTTCCTCGTCTGCCCAGATGTCCTTTGCCATGCGGAATGCTGCCCAAGCCTTGGGCCAACCCGCATAAAATGCGGCGTGTGTCAGGATCTCCGCAATTTCGCTGCGGGTGATCCCATTTTCCTTTGCCATTGCCAGATGATGACCGAAGGAGGTATCCGTCAGCCCCTGCGCCATCAGTGCTGTCACGGTGATGAGGGAACGGTCGCGTGCGGAAAGCTCGCTTTCCCGGCTCCAAACCTCACCGAAAAGAACATCATCATTGAGCTGTGCGAACTTCGGCGCAAATTCACCTAAAATATCCCTGCCCGCTGTTATTTTCTTCATGTCGGTCACTCCATTTCACTGAAAACTGTTTCCAGCCATGCGGCGTAGTCCTTAACCCAACCACCATCGGAGCCGAAGCCGTGAGGCCAGCCGTTCAGCACGATGCGCCCGGTGGAAATGCCCATTCCGGAGATTACATCATATTGCTGCTGAAACTGACGATAGAAGGGATCCTCGGTGCCGTAGACATAGAAGGTCGGCGGCAAATCGCCCTCAGCCAACCAGCTTGCATCCATATTTCCCACGCTGAGGCGGCCATAGAAGGAATAGATCATGCCTGCGGCGGAGGCATAGGCGAGAACGGCGTCCAGCTCGTCCGGCACATAGGTGCTGTCCAGCGCCGTACCGGTCACATCTTCGTCATAGTGCATCAGAAATTCACCGGCCTGAATGCCGCCTGCGGAAAAGCCCATGACGGCAATATCATCCGGGTCAATGCCGTAGACCTCCGCATTTTTGCGGATGAACCGAACGGCTCTCGCCACATCCAGCGCACCTTCCTCCTGCGTATAGGGAGACAGGCGGTAGTCTACGATGAAGGTCTGAAAGCCCAGCTCTCGCAGTGCTGCGGCGGTGGGCAGCGAATCGGTGTAGTTGCCCCGGAACTGATAAGCGCCGCCCGCCATCAGCACCACCGCGCCTTTTGGCTTCACGCCCTCCCGGACGGGGATAGCGGTGACATAGGGGCGGAAGTTCCAGTCATCGAAATATCCGGTCATGTCCTGCGTAAATTTCGTCCTGGCGGGGACATTGCCTTCCTCCCAGAGATAGAGCACTTGAATGTTTGCAGGGTCTGCTGCCGTGTTCAGAACAGTCTTATTACCTGCCGGTTCCGGCATCTTTTGCAGCATGGCTGTGCGGGAATAATCGGAAATCTTGCCGCTGCCGAAGTTGTATGCATCAGGAAAATCGCCCGGCGTGGCTACGGTGTCCGTCGAAGATCCGTTACGCAGATCATCGATGGGGGTTGTGGAAGCAGAACTGCTTTCGTTTGGTTTCGTTGTCATAGCATCCTCAATAGCCGCAACGCCGTTTTCCAGCTCACCGCTGGGAGTCCCGACGGACTCCCGGCCACAGGCGGTCAGCGACACGACCATGAGAATTGCAAGCATTGCGGCGAAAACTTTGTTTCTATGCATTACAGACCCAGTCCATTGACCCAGGACTGCACATCATCACCGGAAACGCCGGAGGAGAACCGCTGGCCTTCCTGCCACTCGCCGGTACCGGCCATGTCGGCCAGCAAACTGCCGCTCTGACCCATGCCGGAGGAGGAAGAAGTGGCAAAGGGGATGACGGCCTTGCCGGTGAAATCATTGTTTTTTACAAAGGTGTCCACGGGCCACGCTGCGATACCCCACCAGATGGGATAACCGATGAACACGGTGTCATAGGAATCCCAATCGGGAACTTCAGTGGTGGTCAGGGGCACATCCCGCAGGGACTCGTCATCATGTTCACGGCTGACGCGGCTGTCGGGGTTCGTCCAGTTCAGATCATCGCTGGTGTAGACTTCAGTGGGAACAATCTCAAAGAGATCGGCACCGGCGGCCTCTGCAATATCCTTGGCCACCCGCGCGGTGTTACCGGAAGCGGAGTAGTAGATCACCAGTGTCTTGCCGGTCTCGGGCTGGGTCTCCGGCTCGGATTCTGCGGGAGCGGTCGAGGAGCTTTCGGGCTGTTCGGTCGGCGCAGAGGTTTCGGGCTGCGTGGTGGAAGATGCAGGCTTGTTGGCAGAGCCGCAGGCGGCAAGGCTAAGTACGAGCACGACGCTCAGCAGTAGTGCAGTCAGTTTTTTCATGATAAAATCATCCTTTCAATTCAATTTTAGTTCTATTTACATTCGCAGAGAATGTCATATATTTCATCGTGGGTCAACTTTTTGCAGCAGCCGGGGGTGAGAACGGTGGAATCCGCGATAGCGCGGAAGTCGGTGTTGGCGGGAATGCCCAGCTCTGCAAAGGTGGTGGGCAGTCCAATTTCCTTGATGAACGCAGCCAGTGCGTCGATACCGGCAGCAGCCGTCTCCTCAATGCTTCCCTTGGGTGCGACACCCCAGACATTCTGCGCAAACCGTGCAAACCGCGCCGCGCCGGACTTATAGATATGGCGGTACAGAACGGGGTGGATCACCGCCAGACCTGCACCGTGGTTGCAGTTGGTGTACGCGCCCAACTGGTGCTCCAGCATATGGCACTGGAAGTCCGTGACTTTTCCGATCTTCAGAACGCCGTTCTCTGCCATCGCGGACGCCCACGCCAGCTCACTGCGGGCATCGTAATTCTCCGGGTCGGTCAGCAGAACGCGGATGTTGCGGATGACGCTGCGCATGACGGCTTCGCCCAAGTCATCGGAAAGATTGTTTTCATCCGGCTTGCCGAAGTAGGTTTCCATGGCGTGACTCAGGGTATCAAAGGCACCGGAGATAACCTGCTTCATGGGAACAGTCAGCGTGTAGCTGGGGTCGAGGAAGGCAAAATCCGCCTGTGCGCCCCAAAGGGCGCCCTTGATTTTCTTTTCCTCGTGGGTGATGACGGCGCCGTTGTTCATCTCACTGCCGGTGCTGAACACAGTGACGATGGTGCCGAGGGGGATAAACTCCGTTGGGAATGTGTGCTTGGTGTTCTCCAGTTCCCAAATGTCCTCGTCCAGCTTCGCCTGTGCGGAGATGACCTTGCAGCAGTCGGAAACGCTGCCGCCACCCACGGCGAGGATAAGGTCCACATGATTCTCCCGCGCCAGCTTTGCGCCCTCCTGCGCCTTGGCATAGGTGGGGTTGGACATGATGCGGTCGAACTCCACGACGCGCTTGCCGGCGGCGTTCAGGATACCCATGATCTCATCGTACACGCCGTTGCGCTTGATGGAGCCGCCGCCGTAGGCCAGCATGACGGTTTCGCCGTAGTTCCCCAGCAGACAGCCAAGATACTCCTTGACACCGCCCTTGCCGAAATACACCTTGGTCTTGTTTTCAAAAATAAAGTTGTTCATAAAAACGCATCCTTTCTGAATGTTATTTCTTCATTTGCTGTTCCCAAAAGGAAACGGCATCATTGATCCAGCCTTCGGCGCTGGTTCCAGTCCCAAGTCCAAAGCCGTGACCCAGACCGGAATACACATGAAACTCCGTATCGATCCCGGCCTGCTGCATGGCTTCGAGTCGCGCCTGCATGACGCGCCAGTTGGCAATTCCATCTCTGTCACCAACACAGGCATAGGTGGGCGGATCACTTTCGGAATACTCGCTCAGTCCTGTGTACTGCATGATGACCGCACCGGGACGGGGCAGATCGCCGCCGCCAAAGGCTTCTGCACCGTAAGACCCAAGCCACGCCGCCATTCGCGCTCCCGCTGAGCCGCCCCATAGGGAGTAGCAATCGGTGTCCACTTCCAGTTCGTCCGCATGGTCAAAGATGAAGCGAATGGCTCTTGCCAGATCCTCGCAGGCGGTCTGTGCGCCGGGGCGATAAATGAGAGCGAAGGCGTTGTAGCCCTTTTTGGAAAGCTCCAGCGCATGAGGGAAGCTGTCCTGCATGGCGCCCACATAGGCAAAGGCTCCGCCCGCATTGCAGATAGCGAATTTTTCGCCGGGTACACCCTTGAAGAAAAACAATCCTGTATCTTCTTTGGCAGGGTCAGCCGCCTTTTCCTCGTCGGTGTAGATGTCATAGAAGATGGTTTGGCCGTCCGCTGCCCGCTCTCGCAGAGTGTTCACGATCTCCACCGTTTCGTCTGGATCAATATGGCTGTAGTAGGTCAGTTGAAGTTCTTCCAGAGTGTCGCCGCTGTAATAGGCATCCTCTACAGGGAACAGCAGCCGTCCGTAAGAGCCGAACACTGGGTCATGCTTCACATCTTTAATTTTACTTTCCCTTGTAAATGCTGCTGTTTGGGGTAGAGTGGTTTCCGTAGGTTCCTGTGGTTCACGAGCGCCGCAACCGCTCAGCAGAAGCGCCGTACAAAACAGCAGCGCAGAGAAACATCCAAGCTTCATATCATCATCTGCCTTTTCCTGAACTTCTGCCTATAGTATAAAAAAAGCGAGACTTCAAGAGAAGTCTCGCTTTGTTCATCAGTATATACCTTTGGGTTATAATCAGTTGTACAGCTCTTTGCTGATGATTTTGGCTGCATCCAAAAAGCGCTGTACCGTCGGTGTCGGCTCCGGGGAATGGAGAATGCCATAGGGAATGCCATAATTCCATTCCACTGGGATTATCTTCAGAAGCGGATGGACAGTTGCCCAAACGGGAATAGCCAGCAAAACGTCATTGGTGTTCTCACAGCGGTTGAACACATCCATGTTGTAAAAGTCGAAATCTACGATATGGATCTGCGGATGGTGCTGCCACAGATCGTCCCGAAGCTGATCGACATAGTGGCTCCAGCCGCGGTGCATCAGCAGCAGATTCTCCCCATAGAGGTCAGAAACTTGCAGCTTGTCTTTGTCCGCCAGCCGGAGCCGACAACCTGGTGTTTTGTTTTTGCCCCCCAGCCGGTGGTGGATGGAGACTGCACAGCAGAAGCGCCCCCGCGTCAGCTCCAACCCGGCACAGCCCCGCAGGTGCAGCATGGTCTCATCAAAAATACCGCCTACAATATCAATGTTTTTGCCGAGATTGGCAAGAATTTCCCGCGCATTTTCCGGCGTGTTCTCAAAGGGCACGATCTGGAATTTAATATCGGGGTGCAATGCTTGCACTCTCGACCAGAGATCCATCAAAAGCTGTGCGGGCGTCATGGGGGACGAGCCGATGCGGATGATATTCTCATCCTCCTGCATGGCGTTTTTTGCCCGAGTCACGGAGTCCCGGCAATACTGGATGATATATTTTGCATCCTGGTACATAGAGCGCCCAGCTTTTGTGAGTTGCAGCCCCCGGTGGCTACGGTCGAAGAGCTTCACGCCGAGGGATTCTTCTAAAAGATTGATTTGCTTGATGACAGCCGTGGGCGTGATGTAGCTTTCTTCGGCGGCTTTGTTGAAGCTGCCTGCATCCGCCACGCGCAGAAAAGTTTCAAGCTGTGGGTTATACATCACATCATGCCTCTTTCCTGTTTTTTACTTTGGGATTTGCGAGGATCACTTGGCTTTTTCGCATCAGAAGGAATTGCCCAGGAACGCCCGAATCGTTCTGCCCCCGGAATGCGCCCGAGAGAACAGTATTGGTTGACCCGTCGTTCCGAAACGCCCCATTTATAAGAGGCTTCCCGAATGGAAATATAGCCGTTCATTGTGACCCCTCCGACAGCATGAAATTATCCAAATACATTATATACGAATATTCGTAGTTTTTCAAGTGTTGAGGCAGAACTGATTTAATATCCTTGAGTCATAGGATGCCGAAATCCGGTTGTTTAACGAATACCCCCAGTAATTCAACGATTACTCGGCTGTTTAACGATTACGGTGGTACAGAAAGCCGCAATCCTCGCAAAAAGCACGAACCCCCGCCGCAGAATTGCTCTGCAGCGGGGTTTGTTATATGCCTGAACAGCCGAAAAGCCCTATTTCAAGCGGTTTTCGGGTATAGAAAAAGGCCACCGTAATTCTATCAAAATTACGGTGGCCTTATGGCGGAGAGTTAGGGATTCGAACCCTAGGTACATTACGTACACAGCATTTCGAGTGTTTTACTCCCAACACACTTTAGCGGATTTTGAGGAAAAATGCCCCATTTTAAGGGTAAATGCCCTTGTCCGCAAAAAGATGATTTTCTCTCCGCTTCGGCTGTTTCCGACAGTTCGAAATGCGAGAGAACTATCGGAGAGAACTGACCGTACTGCTATCAAACATAATAGCCGAAAAAGCCCGTAAAATCAATGGTTTTAAGGAATACGGCAGCCAATAAGGTCATTCGATTTCGAATGTGTTATGTGATATGGAAAGTGTTAGAAAGGAGCAGAAAATAATGCAAGAAAAACTACTTTATTTACAGGTAAAATCCGAGCCAAAAGCGGCGAAAAGCGGCAAAAAACCGTGAGTTCGAATGGGTTTCAAAAATGGCTCAAAAAAAGCAAAAAAGAGAGAACTTGGAGAGAACGGAGAGAACTCAGGAGAGAACAAAACCCCTTTTCCCACCTACTTTTCAGGCACTCTCAAAATACTATTGGAGAGAACTTTTACACCTTTCTTCTGCTGTTGACCAAAAAGCGCAAAGAGGTGTAAGTGATGATTACAGAAAAATATTGCAACGAGATTTTGCAGCAATACCCCGAATACATAACCAAAGACCAGATGTACCGTATCTGTCATATCAGCAAAAAGACCTGCTTGTTTTTATTGGAAAGCGGTCTTGTGCCGAACATAGATAGCGGCAAAAAAACACGCCGCTTCAAAATCAAGACGGTTGATGTTATTCAGTATTTGAAAGACAGAGATGATTACCCAGAGCTATTCAAAGCTCCAGACGGCTTTTACAAAGGAAAAGGCGGAGATAAAAAAGCTCCGTCCTTTGATGAGGTGTTCACACAAGAGGATTTAATTCGTATGCGGCAGTATTATGAACGACTGCTAAAAAACAACCCAGATGTTATGTCGGTTGAGCAGGTAGCTCAGTTTACGGGCTACAATAAAAATTCGGTTAGTCGCTGGTGCGGTAAAAAAGAGCTGAAATGCTTTTATATCAAACAGCGTTATCAAATCCCTAAAGAGTATCTATTGGATTTCCTTGTAAGCAGATATTTCATAGGAATTGCCGTGAAGTCTGTCAAGCACCAGAGGTTTAATGAGCAAATACGAAAATTGCGTACAGGCAGCGATGGCACAATGGCGTAATTTCTTAAACATATCTATAATGAAAAATGAAACGGAGGTATTCGTTATGAAAGATAAAACTTACCACGCATATCTGGATAGCCACGAGCGACAGTTGGTAATACATAGCCTTGTAGAGCTGAAAAACAGACTGATACAGGAAGGCAGATACACGGACTGCGTTGATGAGCTGATTTTCAAGGTTGTCAATGCTCCTGTTAAGAAAATGAAAATTGAACATATCTAAGGCATATCACACATAGCCGCTTATTCTTATTCACCTAAGAGTAAGCGGCTTTTTTGCGTTCTCTCACTCTTTTACATAGCCGCCTTGACAAAGCGGCTAAATTTATGCGAAAGGAGGACGCACAAATGTCAAATTGCAAAGTGATTGCTCTGACCAATCAGAAAGGCGGTGTCGGTAAAACGACCACGGCGGTCAATCTGGGCGTAGGTCTGGTACAGCAAGGAAAGAAAGTTCTGCTCATTGATGCTGATGCACAGGCAAATCTCACAATGGCACTCGGCTACAACAGACCTGACGATATACCCATAACGCTCTCCACCGTAATGCAGAACATCATAGACGATAAATCTTTTGATGTTTCGCAAGGTATCATACACCATAGCGAGGGCGTTGACCTGCTTCCGTCCAACATTGAGCTGTCAGCCTTTGAGGTCGGTCTGTTCAACACGATGAGCCGCGAGATGGTATTAAAGAACTGCCTGGACGCGGTAAAAAAGAACTACGATTATGTGTTGATAGACTGTATGCCGTCGCTGGGTATGATGACCATCAATTCCCTGGTCGCCGCCGACAGCGTACTCATCCCCTCGCAGCCTAACTTTCTTTCGGCAAAGGGGCTTGGACTGCTGTTGAAATCCATCGGCAAAGTGAAACGGCAAATCAACCCAAAGCTGCGCGTGGACGGCGTACTGCTCACAATGGTAGACAACCGCACCAACAACGCAAAGGCGATCATCGCCTCCCTGCGGCAGACGGGCAGCGGCGTAAAGGTGTTTGACACCGAAATCCCGTTTTCGGTACGCGCCGCCGAAGCAACGCTGGAGGGCAAGAGCATTTTCGCCCACGACAAAAGCGGCAAGGTGGCGGCGGCCTACGAGGAGTTGACGAAGGAGGTGATGATGATCGCGAGGTAGGTGAAGGTGCTCGTGACGAGGGCTTTGTTCTCGAAGTAGTGCGCCACGT
>OGPQ01000282.1_pt1 | contig 45863 bp, 68 predicted proteins | sample 1552971 | NCBI WGS metagenome assembly OGPQ01 (sample SAMEA2580232, study PRJEB22360) | human gut metagenome | biome: human gut; feature: human-associated habitat; material: faeces | place: Denmark | collected 2008/2010 | reverse complement strand
AATCATGCGCCACTTGTTTTTCTATACATTTTTACCTTTACCATTATAACATAGTAATTCGTAAAATGCAAGATTATAATTCTTGTTTTTAGAATTTTTTGTGGAAAACTATGTGGAAATTGTGAATTACCACGGTCTTTTGAACACCTCGACCTTCTGACCGCTCAAACTCTGAGCATATTCCGCCAACATTGCCATTCCGTCCGGCACATCATCGTGCTTGTTCTTGCCAGCAACAGTGTAGGAGCAGAGCATATCCATCATTTTTCCGTAGTCAGACTTCTTCTGATAGAGGGAACTGTCTTTGAACAGACAATGCTCCTTGACCCAAGCACTATTGACAATGATTTTCGTCTCTTTGTTTGCGGTGGTGAACTTCGTGGTGATGTGAGTAATGCCGCCTTTTTTCTTCACGTCCTCTTGAATCTTTTCAGCCACACGTCTTCCGGCAGAGTTTGACTCAAATCGGCAGGACTTGACCTTCCTGCGGACGAGAATTTCAGTCAATCGAGCGTCAACGATGTTCGGAAGACCGTTGTCGCATACACAATCCTCGATATAGTAGTCCTGTCCATAAACATAAGCCACAGGGAGGAAAGCGTAGTCAGCACCTTTATCCTTCGTATCGCAAATGCCGATAATTGCGTCCGGGTCTTCCGAAGGAAGCTCGAAATAGCGGCGAAGTTCGTCTTGAGAATAGACCAAACCCTCACGCTCAATAGGTTCGTTCATATACAACGCTCTCCACGACACATCGTCCATGATGTTTCTCTGCTCATGGTAGACTCTCGTAGTGAATCCGACACCGTAGGCATAATCAAAGTTGGACTCGTCATTCTCGTTAAGGGCAGGAATCACGATGAACTTCGCTCGGTCACTATCACCGTATTCACGTTCCAGTCTACCGATAACGTCATGGACAGACCATCGAGTAGCAATGTGAAGCTCTTTGCAGTGGTCTCCGATTTTACGCTGTCTCAAGTCTGTGGTGTATGTCTCCCACAGCTTGTCGAGACGTTCCTTTGACAATGCCACCTCGATACCCGACACCAAATCGTCACAGTAGAGCAGGGTTGCCGCACGATACAAACCAGCATTACCAGTACCAATAGATGTGAACTCCAACGTCTCAAAACGCTGACGCTTGTCGAGGTCGATACGACAGTCCTTCGCATTTGTGTTCGTGACTTTAATGTCCGGGAATACCTCGTGCCACAGGTAATCGCCGTTTCTATCCATAATTCTCAGACATTCGTCATAGACACCACGAACAAAGGAGTTCGAGTGGCTACCTGTCAGCATAGGGTCGTTCGGAATCTTACCGCCGAGCCATGTGAGGAAGAAAATCGCCAGTGTGGTCTTTCCGCTACCGGGAGGTAGAGACACCGCCAGCAAGTCCAGTTTATCATCGGCAAGCTCCTGTAGAGCGTCAACGACCTGTTTCAGAACCTTCCTGCGAGGAGGGTAGAACTTCTTTTCCGGGTCTCTGTTCCATTCCACATAGAGAAGATAGGAGTCGAAATCATACTTTGCGGCGGCAAAGCACACCCTTTTATGCAAGTCATAGACCTGTATCACCTGTTCCCCGGAGAGAGACCTGTTTGACATTGTTTTTTCGCACAGAGCGGATAGCTTTCTGAGATATTCCACACCGAGAGGAATATCCGTTTTCATTGCTTCCTTGCTCATGTACAGCAAATCCTCCATAGTCTGAAAATCGAAAGATTTCAGACTCTTTCGGTAAATCGTTTCCAGTAATTTTTTCATAATACCTCCAAAAAGAAAAAGCGCACGACTGCCGAGACCGAAGTCTCAATCGCAATCATGCGCCGTTCATTAAAACCGTTATTCAATTATCAGTTCACAATCTGTCCAAGTTCCGGCACTCAAACATTTTCCTTCAAAAGTGATTGTATCACCAACATTGATTGTCTTCAAATTCTCCTCTTGTTCTTTTTCGAACTCCGCATAGAAGAATACAATAGTAGAGTCAATCTGTTTTTCCATTGTGAGGGTTGCTCCACCAGTGAGATTGAGCAATCCGCCTGTTTTCATACCGTTTACCTTCGCTGTAATCCTATAAACATTGCCTTTGTAGGTATCATCGGCACGAAGCTCATTTTCTTTGTATGCTCGATAAACTTCATCAAAAGTTACCGATAAATCAATTTCCTTCTCAACAGAGGAAGTCTCTACCTCGATAGAGGATTCTTCTGTTTCGGTAGAAACTGTAGTTTCCTCCGATTTAACGATAGGTTCTGTTTTGGGTTCAACTTCTTGTGATACCGCATGGTCGTTTTGAGCAGGAGGGTTTGGGTTTACTTCTGCCGCAATCAATTCAAATATAACAAACAAAACCAGCCCTACCAAACATAAAACCCACCATTTCTTTGATTGCTTTCTGCGAATCGTTTTGACGAGTGCAATCACCAGTAAAATAGGGGTGAGTGTGAACATTGTTGCTCCCAATATTACGAAAACGTCAAACACGGTTATCCCTCCTTCTTGATATAAACTACCTCAACATCATAGCCGAGAGCTTCCATAATCTGAACGAAGGTGTTATTGACGAAGCCGTCCTTCTTCTTGATTATTCTGTTCACATATTGGGCAGTAGTACCTATTTTGGCGGCAACCTGTTCTTGGTTTACACCTTCCTCAAGGCACTTCACCTTGATGTCTTTTTCAAAATTATTCTTAACCATGAGACAATAATCCTCCTTTTGTTAGATTGTACCATGTTGAACGACTGATATTAAGTTCTTCACAACAATCGTTCACTGTCATTTCCCCTTTTTGTTGCAGGATATAGTAATTTATGAGTGTTTCCGAAGGAACGTTCTTTTTAGGTCTCCCATCAACTCGAATCCCTTTTTCACGAGCAATAGCTTTTCCTTCTTGCGTTCGCTCAACAATCATATCACGCTCGAACTCTGCAAAGGAAAGCATTATGTTTCGTATCAGCTTTCCAGTCGGTGTATTGTCCATGAGACCTATGTTCAGAACGTGAACCGCAACCCCTTTGGAGATAAGCTCCTCAATCATTTGACTGCCTTGAACCGCACTACGAGCGAATCTATCCAATTTTGTCACGATAAGTTTGTCACCCTCATGCAAAATTGAGAGAAGTTTATTAAACTCAGGTCGTTCCATTTTTCGACCTGTAAATGAGTCGTAGAAAATCTTATTGACCCCGGCTTCTTTCAGTAAAATGCTCTGACCTTCGAGACTGTTACCGTCTTTAGCCTGTCCTTTGGTAGAAACACGAGCATATCCGTAAATCATAGGCTACACCTCCTAAAACTCTGCCGAAATACCTCTCTCTGCTTCGAGTTCTTGAATAGTGTCGGTTATTTTCTTCTCGGTTGAGTATAAAACCTCTGTTGAGTGAGAAAGAACCTTCGTTATGGATTCGTAGCCTACTTTTCGTCCACGGCTGACACATTCTTTCTGTAAATCCTTCTTGCTCATTTTCAAGTTATAGAGCCTTTGTTCCCAAGACTGTTTCATGTTCTAACCCTCCTCAATCATAGTCAACTACTAATTCCTCTCCGCTTGGTTCGGTACTTTGAGCAATTAGTTCATAACCAAGCACTTCGAGCATTTTAACGAAAGCTCCAACTTTCAAATCGCTACAATGCAACATTCTATGGACATTTTCTTTTGTCCCTAAATCACCATACTCTGCAATATCAGACAAACTTGTTTCCGTGTCTGACATAAGATTTTGAATAATCTCGATAGCTGTCATTTTGATACCTCCTATCGTTAATGGTTTCGTATGTGATGTATGTAAATTCTCTCATATAAGCTATATCATATCGAAAATTACTACAAGCGTTAATGGTTTCGTTCACATATATCACTCAGACAGAAGCGAATCTAAATCAATTCTTGGTTCGTCATTAACTTTCCATGTCGTTTTGTCAGCGAGTTTGCTCTTTACAATAAGCTCACAATCCATTGCTTCAATCATTTCGAGGAAAGTGTCGATTCTCATACCTTTTTCTCGTGAGAGCTTGGTGGAAACAGCAGAAGCAGTAGACTTTCCGAGCTTTGTTGCAAGAGATTGATTGCTAAATCCTCTCAGTTTCATAATATCTCTGATGATTTCATTTGGCTTCATAATTCAAACCTCCTTGTGATTGTTAGTATAGCACATACATTTAATCGTGTCAACACATTTTCGTGTCTAAATAGTCCTTTTTCAAATTTTCGGCTACTCAGACAACTCCCTGCGGATTGGGCGGCTGTCAGCCGTCCCCCTCCGGGGGTATAGCTCCGGGACGGCTTGAAAAGCTCCGCCGCCGTTGTGCCTTGACAGCTCCGCAAAATATAAAATACTGTCAATAGAATATAACACAGCTTGACAGCGCAACCAAAAATAAAAAAGCTGTCCCATTGACAGCGCAACCAACCGCCGCCGATGGGCTGTACTCAAATGACAGCAAAAGAAAACCCCGGCTATTATAGCCGGGGCGCATATCATATTTATTTTGACTGTTTAAGAATCTCACCCAACAGAACAAAAGGAAATAATATTAAACAGATAATAACGAACATTGCAACACCTCCACTATTTCAATAACATTTGATTTTAACTCTTTTCGAATATCTGTTTTATTTAATGCGTACATTTCAATAATGCCGTAATACTTTGTTTTCACCCAATAGCGGCGCATATATTCGGCATAGGGAAAAGCCCACCCGGATATTTTACAAACTGGCTCACTTGTAGCAATGTGCAAATCTTTCAAAGGCTGTTTATTGCCTTTGTCATATTCCAGCAATGCCGCCGGAATACGAGAAGAAAAACAATTTTCAACCGGGGGAACGTCCCACGACACAAATTTATAATATCTCATTTTTCAAACCTCCATATATTTATAATCATACTGTCGAATTGTTCCGAGTGTTTCCGCCGTTGGTGTTTCCCCGGTGAACCTGTCAACATATGCAACCGGGATATAAAAAGCGGTATAACGTCCTGTTTCGCTGTTGGTACAATTATAAAACTCGTATTCGTTCAACAGCTTTTCAAAATCAACCCCGGCGCAATTCTGTTGTGCTTTGTTCATAGGCATATCAAGCCGGAAAAATGAACCGGGGCGAATATTCACCGGGCAAAATAGAACGGTTAAACCGTTGTTATATGCCATTCGTGCGGCGGCTTTGTTAATTCGTTCAAAATTAAAACCATCAACGGAAAAAGAATATTTACGCATATACTCGCCCCCCATTTTTCAAACAAAATTCTTGCAACAGCTTTTCAACCTGTTTTTGTTTTTCCTCGAACGGTGTTTTGTTTTCCCAACTCCAAATAGCGGCGGCTTTTTCTTCATATTCTCGAATACCTTCCAAACGTGCGCCCGGCATATTTCTATAACCAGTGCAAATTGTTACACCGTAAACCTCGAAAACGTCAAAATTCCAACCGTAAACCCCGGCAGTATATGCAACCGCTGAATGATTCCGCAAAAGGTTTTGCAAATCACAATAACCAGCACATTTTACATTAACAGAACCGTTTACAATAGCTTTTCTTGTAGTTTTGTATTTCATGGTATAACCTCCCTTTTATAATGCGATATATGCGGCTTTATTCAGACCGCAAAAAGCGTTTATATGTCTTCCTGTCGTTGCGCTCCAACCGCCCCACAATTTAACCAGCTCCCCGGCGGCGGTTTTCTTAATAATGGGAGTGCCATAACTGTAAAGCGTTTCGCTCCCATCGTCCCCAATAATAACAACCGCTTTTCCGTAAAAACTTTTTCTCCCATCATTGGGAATCAATTCGTATTTTCTCATATTGTTTTACCTCCATTTTTTAGTGTCCGGCTTGTTAAATGCTAAATCTTGTGCAAATTCGAAAAGCTCCATTTGTTTTTCAACTGTCATTTGTGCCATTACTTTAATTAGGTTAATAGCTAAATCTTCAAAATCTTTTTGCTGTTTACATTTAGGAATTTCAAAAGGTTTCATGTTGGTTTACCTCCGTAATTTGAAATATACACGTTTTCGTGTCTTTAATTATATTATACACGTTTTCGTGTCTATGTCAATAGGTTTCAAAGAAATTTTTACATTTTTTCGTGTCTGTTTTAATGTGTTCATTTACTCAAAACTAAACATACATTATATAAAAGGTTAATGGTTTCATAATTTATGTGTAAAACTTCCTTATATAAGGGGCTATATAGAAAAAGTTACACACATAATTTATGGAACCATTCACGAAAACCGCCGCCGGAGCTGGAATTTTGCTTTATCACGCTAAAGCGTTAATAGCACCAGCCAAAAACCAGCCGGAATCCCGAAAAAATCCGCACAAAAAGACCGCCACCAGCCGACCCGGAACAGAGCCGGGACAGCCGATGGCGGCGATTTCATAGTCGATAGTCGATAGTCGTTAGTCGTTAGTCGTTAGTCGTTTTCTTCGTCAGAGTCGTTGGCAGAGTCGATAAGGTAACGCTGACGGATAGAGTCGGGGTCATAGTTGTCTTGCTGGACGTTGGGAGTCACCACATACTCGGTCTTGTCTTGGTAGCCGAAGTTGTTCTTTGCAAGGAAAATCGCTGTAACCGGGTTAATTTTGCCGTTGGTAGCGTAGTTTTCCCACAAATTTTCGAGCAAAAAGTATGCTTTTTTTATAATGTCGGTCACGCTCTGCGGCAACGTGCAATAGTTCCCACGTCCACCCAAAGGCTGGTCGTGTGTAACAGCCCATAATTGCTGTCTACTCCAACCCAATGCCATTGCCATACCAGCTACAGTAGGTTTCACATCATGCTTGGCATACAAAGCAAAATACTCATTGAGTCGTTCTGTCACAGCTTCTTCATCGTGCATATCAATTTTCTCCATATTGAAAAGCTCCATGTTGAGCTGTAGAAACTTTGTATTGTCTCCGGGTTCAAGGTCATACCCATTCATGCCAATGACAGGAGAGTTGCCACCTCTCGGCTTCTTCTTTATCACCTGTACACCCTCATTCTGAGGAGCGTCTTTCTTACTTGCCATAGTCGTTTACCTCCTTGGAGAGTCCTCTTTTCGAGCCAGTTTCCGCCCCGGAGAGTCCTCTTATTCTTGTTCTTCTTGAGTAGTTGAAGTAGTTAAAAATCGACTTTTGCGTGTAACTTTTACTATATAGCCCTCTTATAAGGGGACTTTTACGCAAAAACTAAAGTTTAACTACTTTTACTACTTCATCATAAAAAGTCGAAAAGATTATTTTTCAATCCGATTTGTGTTATTTTCCAAATGTCGTTTAGGATTATTTTTCAATCCTTTTCGGATAATTTGACATTTTCAAGCATAAATGCCACCAGCATACCTGTTTTCATTCTCCAACTTGCAAGCCAAGAGAGGAGAGTTCCGTCCAGTATGTGAGAAACGATTTCATTCGGATTGATGTCCTCAAGCATACCTTGAATCTCAGTCAGCATTTTCTTTTCCATGTCAAACAGACCCAATTTATCTGCGGTTTTTCTCAGTTCTTCTTCCTGTGACGAACTGAGTCCTGCAACATATTTGTGTTCATTATCTTTCACCTGTGTTCCTCCAATCCTCTGTGAATATGTCATAGCCGTCCTCAGAGTTCGAGAGGTTTCATATCACTCGTTCTCCATCGAAATGCCAAGCAGAGCTTTGAGCTGTCTCCATATCCGAAGCTGTCTGCGCTCGATACGCTCATTGGAATAGTTGAGGAGTGTGAGCTGATTCAGAATCTTCTCTGTGTCCTCATGCCTAACCCGGTCTACCAATCGCACCAGCTCATTTCTCGCAGTGTCACGAGACTTCGAGTCTTTGTAAGAGACGGAAGGAGCGTTGCCGCTTTTAAGGTGTACGGTCAGACGGTAAGGGTACTCGCCGGAGGTAGAGTCAATCGCTTCGATGTACTCCACGTCCTCTGCATTGAAGTGAAAATATTTGCTCCATGCAATCATGCCGCCACCTCCTACAGTTCTTTGCTGATATTCAGCAATTCCTCACGAATGAGGGTGATTCTTCGCTTGATGGACTCTTTGCAGTCCTCCCTCGAAACATCATATCCGGCAGAAGGAGAGTAGCCCTTCTTTTCTTTCGCTTTGCAATAGGTATCAACAGAAGATTCAAGACCTTCCGTCATAACCGCTACCATGTGCATACGCTCAGTCGTTTTCATTGTTCTTGTCCTCCTTCAAGAATACTGTCTTGCAACAGGCAAGCCAAACAGGAGGTTGAGTCCGTCCACTGAGAACGGAGAGCCACACTCTCCCGAACAGCAAAGCCTTGATTCTTTCCTTCCATGTGAGCCGCCAACAACTGATACACTCTCGACCATCGTTGTACACCCACAGAGAGGAACATTCTTCGTCCGTCATGGACTCCGGCTTCAACAGGTTTTTGTTTGCCTGTTCAAATTTAATGGGTTTCATAACGCACCTACTTTCTTGAAAATTTCGAGCAGTTTCGGGAACTGGATAGCAACCCAATCGACAACTGTTTCTTCCTGCCCGAAGTTTTTATGTTCCCAATTCTCAGCCAGCCCGGACTCGAACATGAACGCATGAACAATCTCGTGGCGGAGACATTTTTTCTGATACTCTGCAAAGTTTTCAAGCTCAAGGTTTTCCGTAGTAACCACGATTTTCTTTGAAGACTTGTCACAGTAGCCGTCACATTCACGGAGAAACTTGTCCTCTGAGGGTGACTTATAGTATATGGAATACTTTGTCCCAAGGATATTCACAGTCATTACAGCACCTCCTTGAGCTTGAGTCCCCAATAAATCATGAAACCGCTGGAAGTCGATTTTCTATCGAACCATTCCGGGTGTCGTTCCATTTCGGAGTTGAACTTTCGAGCGGAGAGGACATAAGCACCTTCGGACTTCGCCCACAGCTTGAAAGCATTGTATAAATCCTTCGCCTTAATGAGAGTGCGCTTGTTCTTCTCGCCGTATGGATTGCTCTCGTCTTCGGGAACACGCACACAGCGGCTTTCGAGGAACTGTAACACGAGGTCGTTGTCTCGCTCGTACTTGGTGACAACAGTCTTGAGGGAGTCGGACATTTTCAGTCCCATTTCCTTATACTTGATGTAGCCACGAACCAGCCACATAAAAATACCGCTCATTGCTTCCTGCGAGGTAAGCTCGTCCTTGAGGTGGGTGTCCTGTTCCTCCGGGGTGAAGTGACGATTGAACTCGATAACCTTGATACGCTCGGAAGCGAACAGGGACTTGTCCGTAACCATCGGAAGGTCATTACAGGAAAGCCAAAGGGTGAACTGCGGCTTGTAGGTGATAGCCGACTGGTACAGCGCACGAGCTGAGATTTCCTCACCGCCTGTAAGCTGTTTGATTTTCTCCTCGTCCAGCTTGCCGTACTCATTCGACTCGGACATAGTGACAAAGCGTTTTCCCTTGAGTCCGGCGAGAGTGGGAGAAGCGGCTTCTGCGTCCTTCTGCCTGTCACCACGGCAAATCATACCAACAGGGGCAACCTTCGCATAGTCACCGAGCATGGTTTCGATGGTGTTGAGCAGGGTGGACTTGCCGTTTCGAGTCGTTTTACCGTGAAGAATGAACATACACTCCTCGTTGCTCATGCCGAGAATGGAGTACCCCAAAGCTCTTTGCAGGAAGTCAGCCTTGTCGGTTTCACCCTGCGTAACCTCGTCAATGAACTTCTCCCAACGCTCACAGCGAACGTCCCTGCGGACAGTGTGGCGGAAATTTGTCTGCATGGTGAGAAAATCGTCCCATCGTGCTTCCCGGAAGGAGAAGTCTTCGAGAGAGTATGTACCATTCAGACAGTTAATGAGGTAGGGGTTGGAGTCGAACTGAGTGGCAGAGATACGGAGTTCTCCTGTTGCGTCCTTGAGGATTCTGTCTCTCATTCTCCTGTCACCCATTTTGTTGACGAAAGCGGTGTAGGACTTTCGGGTTTCATCGTCAGTAATTTCTCCGCAGTAGAGAATCATGAGTCGCACAAAGTCTTTGATTTTCTCAGAGACGAGAATTGCACCTTCGTCCTTGCGCCACGCACCCTCGAAGTATGTGTACCAGCTCTTATGCTCGGTACAATATCGAGCTTCCTTGTTGTAGAGCATACCGAACAGGTTTGCCATACCCATTTCAGACCACTCAAAGCCGGAGGAAGTCTCGTCAGCTTTTTCCGGGTGGTATGACTTGATGATGTACATTTTCTCCGACAGGTCTTCGTCCATAATGACTCTACCGTTTCGAAGTTCGAAAAGTTCTCTATCACTTACCACGTTTTTCACCTCCCATTGCTGTGATAGCGCATTTCTGTTTGTCCTCGACCCACCATGCACACTGACATTCAAGGCAGTAGACAGGTTGAGTCCCTATTTTGACTGTTCCGTCCTCCTCAACTACAGTATTGGTAGTGAGGAGAGGGCAGATAATTTCATTCATTATTTCTTCACCTCGTCAAGCAATTTATCAACGAGGTCAATAAGTTCTTCAAGGTAACAGCACACCTCTCTGATACCGTATGCGTGTCCTCGTTCCCACGCATAATTCCAAATCAGAATCGCCTTTTCACGAGACAAATTGTGTCCGACTTCACACTGGATTGTGAAGTAAATGTCCTCGTAGATACTGTCACGTCTTTTGTTCTTGAGGGTGTTGAGACGAGCAACTTCCTCAGAGTAGGCATTGTTATTCGCAACTACCTGTTCCTTGTTCCATTTCACGGACTGTTCTTCATCGAAAATGAAATTATGGGGAACTTTGCGAATGTTTTGAGGAACACAGGACATTTTCTGCATTTCTTCGAAGTCAGCCTGTATGTCATACCACGATTTCGGGTATCTATTGCTCTTTTTCATCGGTATTACCTCCTGTGATGTATTCGTGGATAATCTTCGTGCCACGTCCTTTGCACTTGGTATATGGACGGATATACACGACTTTGCCGGACTTATAGTGTCTCATGTGACCTCGAACATCGAACTCGTGTTGAGGTTTCGCACCTTTACCAGTAGGTGTAGCAGGAGCGTGTTCGCAGGAGATATAAGCCTTGAGCTTTCTGTAAATCAGTTCGTCTGAATCGGAATTGCTCTCCACATTCAGTCTGTGCTTCCCGGAGCTTTCCACGAATACTCGGTCAGCATACAGAATAGAGTAGGCAACCGTCATACTTACCGTCACAGTCATAAGTGCGACTTCCTTTAGCCACTGTTCCCTCCCTCGTTGGAGAGCTTTCACCTTGTAGGAGGTAGCCCAATCGAAGGAAACAGGGTCGAAGTCCTTCATGGTACAGCTTACGACACCTACGCACCTGTGACGGTAAAAGACGGTGCATTTGAAAACATGATAACCGAGGTGTGCTTCAATGATGGTGTCAATCTCGTATGTCTCTCCGGGATTGATGTTCTCGAAAACATAATGAATTTTGTGTAAAGGGAACTTATCTTGAGTGGCGATATTGAAACTCGCCGCCAAATACCCCTTCTTTTCTGTGAGCAGAGCCAGCCTGTCAAACTCAGCACGATTGATTCTGATTACGTTTTCAATCATTTAGAACACCTCCGTTCGTTTTAGATTACTTTCCGCAAGGGTCGTTACAGATGATTCTCCCACTCTTACACTTTGGTACGAGCATGAACCACAGGTCAGCGTTCACACAGTAGACCATCTGCTGAACCAGTTCCCGGATTTCCCACTGCGCTCTGCGGCACAGACGCTCGTTGCTCATGTGGATAAGCTCTCTCAGATTGCAGGACAGGTAGAGAGAGGTTTCACAGGCATTGGGGAGAACATAACGAGCGTCCTCATTCGGGACACCGCTTTTCTGATACTCCTCATACCAGTCCTTGATGTCCTCCATGTCATTTGCGAAACGTCCTTCATCAACAGTGGAAGGTGTCACAAAACCGAAACCGTCCTCGGAGCAGTAACGCTGACTGCGCTGAGTGAAGCTACAGTGGCGGTGTCTCACAAGCTGGTGGGAACAGGCACGAGAGATACCCTCGATTTTGAATGTGAAGTAGATATGCTCGAAGACACTGTGGTGTCCGTTGCGGTACAGGTGCTTCACAAGTCCGAGAGGGTTCTTCGGGTCACTGTCGTAGCAAATGCTGGCAATTTGAGCAATGGTCTCAATGGGGTTTGGGGTAGCTTGGATAAGAGTAACTTTCATTGGATTTTTCCTCCTTCATTTTTCTGTTGATACTGCAATAGCAGACCGACTTGCAGTACCTTCTGAGTGCAACTCTGCACGTTTGGTTATTGGGGCAGGAGCGGCACAGACACCGCTTCCTGCATTGCTCACACTTGTTCAAGGCTATTTCATCACCTTATCTAAAAGTTGCTCGTACAAAGCCTTGTACAAATTTCTTTCGACCTCTGCTTCCGAAACAGCTTTTGGAACTTCGGTTTCTTGAGTCCCCCCCCCGACAACGGCAGGAGCTTCGATACCGAGAGAATGAAGCAGAGCCTTGTCCATGGCTTTCATTTCGGAAGTGGTACAGGAGCGAATAAAATCGCTCAGACGTTCCTTCGAAACGGTCTGAATGTTCTCGCACAGGGCGGTCGAAGGAACTCTCGCAATCACCTCAACGTGGGTCGGAAGGGCTTTCTTCTCCTGTGAGGTGAGGAACACAACCTCCACGTTGGGAGAGTGCTTGTTCGCAAGGTCATTGGACACGATGATACCCGGTCTCCCGGATTTCTGTTCGGAGCCAACGTAACTGCCCTGCATTATGTAGAAGATGTCACCACGATAAATTTCGGGTGTAGGGTTGTTGTATGCCATAATTGACCTCCTAAGTCTTATTAAGATAATTTCTTATCTCTTGATGATTAGATAATAACACGAAAAGGATTAGTTGTCAACCCTTTTGCGAAAATATTTTATCCTTTTCGTGTTACTTATCGTCTTTTGCGTTTGAGTGCTTTTCGCACACTTTCGGAGCGTTGCTCATACAGATTGTTGTAGGCTTGTCGTTGCTCAGAAATGATTTTCTTCTGCTCGTCCCACAGTTTCTTTTCCATGAGATATTCGGGACAGTTCGAGTGGCAACCGGGGTATCTTTTAGGAGCAACGCACCCCTTACAACATTTGATACCCGTAATCATCGTTTGTACCTTGTGACACTGTTGCAGATTGTTCTAATCTCAGCTCTATCGAGCGGAGGGTCACAGGCAACAGTGTTTGCGTATAGAAGTTCTTCGTAAATCTGTTGTTTGCTGTACCCTTGGTTGTGAAGCATACCAGCAAGTGAGGTCAGACAAATGTTACGGCTTCCGTCCGGGATTCTTGGATAGACAGGTCTGAGCTTAATACGATTGTTCTCCGGCATTTCCCATATAGGAGAGTAGATACGACCACCGTAAACGGAGGTTTCCTTCTCCTGTCGGGTCTCCGGGAAGTATTTCTCAACTACATAGTCAATCGCTTCTTGATTCTCCTCGATTTCCCTGTAGAGGAGAGTGTCACCTGTCATGATGAAATATCGAGCGGATTTGTATATTTCCACCCCTGCGAGGTTATTCTTACCTTTGAAGGGAAGTGTACCTCTCAGAATAATGTGGAAACCTCTGCCGCTCTTGGACTTCTCAGTGTAGCTTTCGCAATGTCCGATGATGTCAGCGGCAAGCGGTGTCATGAACCCTTCTTCGTCAAACCCGGTGTCGATGTCTATGGCAACGAAACCGTTGTCAGCGAAAACAAATCCGCAGTAGTCGTAGAACCCCTTCGACACAGCTTCATTCGCCATGTCGAAGGTAGCCCACGTCTGAGGGTTGGTGGAGGAAGCACAAGGGTTCTCGTCCTCAAATGCTTTCATAGGAACTTTGCTGTCACTACGAGTACAGACCCACTGATTCAGTTCTTTGAGTTCATTGGGAATGTTCTCGTAATATGTCAAATCAAGTTCCTCCTCTTTGCAACCTTGCGTTCCAGTTCGTTTACGAGTTTCCAAATGTTGTCCTGCTTGATGTTGCGGTCAACGGAAACCTTGTAGATGTTATCGGGAATGGTGTCACCCTCACGATATACGGTCATGAGAATGTCCACCTCGGAAGGGCTGAACCCCTTCAAAGCACTGTCGCAAGCGTTCCAGTTCTGCTTGTCAGCGTCAGAGCGGAACTTAGGGTGAGGGTGTCTTGCGTAGAATCTCATGCAGTGCTGGACATATTCGGAGTAAAAAGTTCTCATTTGGCAGAGTCCTCCTTCTGAGCAACGGTTTTCTTGAGGACTTCTCCCTCAAAATACCATTTATCGTCAATGTTGATAGGATAGCCCGGAATATCGGACTTCTTCATTTTCCCGGTGTCAATGATGTGCTGTGCCGAAGCAACTGCCATCTGATTCTTCACCAAGTCCTTGCCAGTACGAAGCAGGAAAGTGACCTTGCCCTGCACACTTTTGAGCTTGTAATTCATGGGTTGTACCTCCTTATTTCTTTTCGAGTTTGATACCAGCTTCTTCCCAAAGGCACTGAGACAAATCATCAAGCGTGACATAGCCTTTGTTGAAACTGTCGTACAAATCGAGACAGAGGTCAGCGAAGCGTTCCGCTCTCGGCTTTCCGTCAACCTCTCTCCTCATGAGCTGTGGGTATTTATCATGAATAACCATGACAGGAATCGCCAGCATGAGGAAAAAGGCTGTGTCGGCGGCAGTGTTCGTAGCCTGTGTCTTGATTTGCTGAATATCGCTCACCTTCATATTCAAGACAGGTTCTTTTACGATGGGAAGTCCCTGTTTCTGTCTGCGTCTTCGTTCCGCTCGGTTCATATACCGACTACATGAGACGCAAGCATATCTGCATGGTGAGTCCACAGCACGTTTGCGTATCTGTGAATAGCGTTGGTGTAATCTCTCCACTCGTCTTTCTCAACGAAAGCTCCCATGTGGTAGCGAATACAAAGTGCTTCTTCCTCAGTCAGTACGATGTGCTGAGAGAGGAGGATAATCGACTTATCGCCATGACCCTTGAACTGAGTGTTGGGGTTGTATTCCCACTTGCTCTCGTCATAGATGGGACACATTTTATTCCCATCGAACAGTTCCTCTACAATGGGGTGGCGATAGTTGTCGATTTTACAAAGGTCGTGGAACATTCCCACGATAAACGGACTCTCTGCTCTCTGCCGCTTGAGACCGTTCTTGGCTGACAGTTCCACGAGGAAGTTCATCACTGCGAAGGAATGGTCGAACAAACCTCCTTCGTATGCTCCGTGGTACTTCGTGCTTGCCGGAGCGGAGAAGAAACCGTTTGCAAGCAGATATGTCTTGAACTCCTCGGTGAGAATTTCTCCGAGCTTTGTACTCATGCAGAGGTCAAATCTTTCTTTCTCAGTCATACGTCACCCTCCTTCCTGTGAAGACTTCTTTCAGATTCAAACCCATTGGGGTAACGATTTCTGAGTTTGTCCACGTTCAACTGAAATACCGTTTCAAGGTCATAACCGATAGCGTAAGCTGCTACGGCGAGATACCACGCAACGTCTCCAAGCTCTTTCGCAAGGTGAGCTTTGTCCAACTTGTGACCTTGAAATCTATATTTCTTAATCATGTCCACACATTCGCCGGACTCACCACACAGACCCATGACTCCGTTCAAAAGAATTTCGTCATTATTGGAGTGGTTCATTCCAGCCGCAGTGCGGAGAGCTTCTTTCTGATATTCATTGATTGTCATGTCATTCTCCCTTCTCCTCTTGCAGTTCGATATATTTTTTCAAATACCAATCTGCCTTTTTAATATCTTCAACACCGTTTTTGTTTCGGTGTCTGTAGATATATTTGAGGGCATTGCACACACAGAAATCCATCGTAGCTTCAATGCCTTGAGTTTCTTTCATCACATCAATGCACTCAAATTTTCCTGTTTCATAGTGCGCCGGGTGATTTACATTATCTGCCATAGTACACCTCCTGTGAAAAGTCCGGGAGAGGGAGTCCCCCTCCCGGATATTCTCTTAACCAAGCAGTGCGTCCAAATCGAGTCCCTTCGCCGCCGTAGGCTGTGCCGCAGGAGCGGTAGCAGGGGCAGGAGCGGAGGTTGCCGCCTTGGGAGCAGGGGAAGCACCTTCCTTGCCGAGAGTGAGCGCACGAGCCACAGGTTCGGTGTCGAAGTATTCCGCAGGAGACTTGTCACCGAGGTTGGCGAAAGTGACGGTCTTGTTGGGGTCTTTGTTGGAGGGGAGCTTAGTGTGAACAACCTCGGCACATACGAAGTGGTCTACCAGCTCGGCAGGGTCGATGTCCTCCAATGTGTAATCGCCCATTACCGTCTTCGCAAAGTAGCTGAAAGCGTTCAGAGCTTTTTCGTTCATTTCATCGTTCTTGTCCTTGATGGAGAAACGCTCGGTGTGGGTCATGCCAGCGGCATTTACCAGCTTCACCTCAATTTTGCCGAACTCCTCGTCATAGGTTGCGGCATATACACGGAACACATAAGTTCCTTCGGGAATGAGAGTAAAACCACTCGTCATAGGGATTCTTGCCATTGTAATTTACCTCCTAAAATTAGTTGTGTTTGTTTTTGTTGCCAGTGAACAAGGCAAAGCCGAGTACGAGAATCAGTTCCACCATAATGGTGGCGATTACTCCTGCTACGAACGGATTGATATACATGATTGAACCTCCTTATTCGATACTGGTCGGGAAGATAACACCGACCACTTCTTCGTCCTCACCGACAGGGAATCTCTTGATAAACAGAGCCTTTGCTTCGCTTTCCTCAGTTTCGCTGTCGAACTTGGAGTACATTTCCACAACGTCCTTGCGCTCAATGAGCGTGTAGGCGGTGTTGCTGATAGCGATTTCGCACAGGTTGTTTGCTGTAGCATAGATACGCACACAGTCTTTGATAACACCGTCAGCACAAGGCATGATAGCCTTTACCAGCTCACAAGGGTCGGAGAAGCAGTCGCAGTTGATGATGGACTCGATTGCTTCCGGCATTTCAGTGACCGACTTTGCGGTAATACTCTGAATGTCTTCCGGGATTTTCATAAATACGTCCTGTGCGGCAAGCCAGCGTTCGCCGTTGTTACGGACGTAAACGATACCCTCAGTTCCGATGGATTTTACGAACTTCTGAAACTTCATGATTTTTCCTCCTTATTTCACCGTCATGCGGTACTGTTCAGTCTTTGTCTGATACTTTTCGAGCAAGCCGTCAGCTTCCAAAGCCTTTTTGTTGATGGTCGTAGTCTCGGAACGAGATACCGTCCAAGTGTAGGTGCTACCCTTGACCTCCACCTTCTTGTCACCCTCACGGAACTGCTTCATAGCGTGTTCCTTGATGATGTCATTGACCTCTTTCAGACGCTTCTCTTTGTCAGCGATTGCGGCGGTAGCCTTGTCAACCTCAGTCTTGAGGGATTCAGCTTCCGCAATCAAGGCAGTGATGTCAGTGTCCGGGGTGAGGTTATGAGTGCGGAGAGCCTTGAGGATTTCAGCGTCCTTCTTCTCGTCAAAGGCAGGAGAAACACCTGTATCAACGTAGTCAGCCCACCACTTCTCAACAGTCGCAACCTTCTCGGCAAAGTCCGGGTAACGCTCAGAGACTTTGAACTCAACCGTAATGGTGTTCTTGATGTTCGGGACGAACTTCGCAGGGTCGTTGTAGTCTTTCTCCTCAAGGAAGGAAGCTACCATGATTACGTTATCCACACCGAGCAGATAAGCGTAGAGAGCCGCCTGTAGAGCGTAGTATTCGGGAACATCGTTCTGCCAGTCCTCGATACGCTTGGTTGTCTTCATTTCGAGAACAGTATCGACCTTGCCCTCCTCGTCAACGGCGAGGTAGTCCCACATACCTCCGAGGTGAGGATTGTCACCAAAGAAGTCACCCCATGTCTTGTTGAAGTAGTCAGCACCGTAACGGTCAGTAGGAGAAATCAACTCCATACCGTAAGACTTCTTCATATACTCAGCCTGTTTAGGTTCGATGGTCTTACCAGCCACGGTATAGACGGTATCTTCGAAGGGAAGCTCAAAGGTCTTCGTGATTGCACACCACATTTCAAATGCGGTAGACCACGGATTCAAGCCGAGAATCGTTGCGAAACGAGTACCAGTGATTTTCTTGGTGCGCTTCGGAGGAGCAATCTGTAAGCGATTTCCCTCAAGCCATTTGATGTCAGCCATTAGTTAGTACCTCCTTCCAGCATTGCGGTGATTCTCTGAATGAGAGCTTCACAGTCAGCCTTGGAAATCACAGTGAAACCGTTGGTCTGAACTGCAATCTGAGCAATCATTTCCTCCTTGGAAGGGTCAGCGTCCTTGAGCTTTTTCAGCACTGCCTTGAGACCCTTAATCTGCAATGCGGTTGCGTTGTCAGCCGGAGCAGTGAGTTCCTGTTTCACTTCCTGTCTCTGTTCGGGAGTGGCAGGGGGAGCTTTCGGAGCAGGGGCGGCAGGAGCAGGAACACCAGCGTTTGCGTCAATTCCGTCACTCTCACAAATGTCGAGAGCAATCATATAGAGATAACGGCGCATATAGGTGATGGAAGAACCGAGAGCCATCATTTCGTTGGTTGCCTGTTTGCCAGCGTTGGAGACGATAGGAGCAATCTGATTGAACGGAGATACGAAGGTAACGGTCTCCTCCGGGTTGTCAGTGTTTACCATCGTCATGGTTGCTGTGTCAGCGGTGAAGTTCACCAAAGGCACAATGCCGACCTCTCCGAAGATACGAGTTGCCGTGGGAACGATGTCCTCAAGCTCGAAGTATTTGAAAGACAGGTGCATATTCTTACCAGTCTTCTTCACATCTGCTTCGAGGAACATTGCTCTTGCCTTGAGCAACTTCTGATAGATGTTCATTGCGGCGGTGTCGGTGGTTTCAGTTTTCTTAGTAGTAGCCATTTTTTTGCGTCCTCCTTTTTTCTTTTCGGGTTTAATTCCCAAAAAATCGTTGATACGTTTCTTTGCCATTTCGATGTAGAAGGTCTTGTCCACATCGTCAATGGTTAAGTGATTGTCGTTGTCGATGATACAGTGTTCCGGGAGCATTTCGATTTTGGCGGTGCTGTCGTTCTCAGCCTTAACCTTGAACAGCTTTCCGTAACGCTCGTCCTTGGTGGCATACACACGATTGACCTTTTGCACCGGGACTTTCTCACCATCGACAAGGTGATAGGCTTCACGATACTTCACACCAGCCTTGGCTATGAGCTGGAACTGGAAGATGTCGTTGCACCCATTTATGGTGTCCTCGACAGGAACACCGTTGACAAGGTACTCTTTCACAGCGGCGGCAACGATACAGGCATTGTTGTTGATGTTGAACGCACCGACAGTGGAAATACCTCTTACCAAATAACCTCCCTTGGACTTGGCTTTTCCGCCCTCCTGCACTTCGACATAATTGTTTACGTCCTTCTGTGCAATACGGACAACTGCGTCTTCCTCAAGCTCAAATCCAGTCCTCGACTGCCACTCGTCACAAATCTCGTCCAGTTTCGGCAGATACTTCCTGTCACACTCGACCATGATACCGTCCGTATTGAGCTGGACAATTTTCAAATCGGGTATGTCAGCATAGAGGTGCTGTGCCAGTTCCATGAGGAAAAGCTGTCCTGTGATACACACAGAGTGTCCCATTAGAGGGTCAAACAGGTCATTGTATTTGTTGAGCAACGCACCGTAGGTGGTGTTCACAACGAGCTTGAGGGCATTGGCAGTGGCTTTGTCACCGCTTGCCTTGGCTTTCATTCGGGTTTCCAACACGTCTTCGAAAACCTTCGCAGAAGGAATGTTCCTTGATGTGTAGCCGCATAGGGTCATGAGGTGAGGATAATAACTCGCCACGTCCTTATTGCGGATAACTCTGTCCTCAGATTCAACGAAGAAGTAATTCGGGATAGCCGCATGAATACCGCCATAGCCAACGACTCCCGGACAATCACCAATGGAGAATGTCTGCTTGTCACTGAAAAGCTCCTTGTCAGAGATTTCGGGGTCGTACATTCTGTCAAAGAAATCGAAGACCTCTTGAGGAATGTACTCACGCTTTAGGTTCGGAGGGTAGACATATTTGCGTTCATCATCATGCGGTTTCTGCTCGGCTTTCAAGAGAGCCGCAGTCAACTTGGCATTTGTCATACCCATTGCTTTCACTTCGTCCAGTCCGGCAAGTTTGCCGATATGGATTTTGTTCTTGAGGTAGTCCTTGCGAAGTTCAACCAGCTTTTCTGTGGTGTCAACATCGTGAATACAGTATTTTGCGGTCTCTTTCAGCTCCTCCTCAGTGAGAGGGCGGTCAATGTCAAAGGGTACGGTAGACTCCTCAACGGAAAGACCCAAGTGACCTTCGATAGCTTTGAGGGACAAGCCCATCTGCATATCGTCTTTGATGTCCACGTTGTTGAAACGGAAGAAAAAGTCTCGAAGCATTGGACACTCCCAACCTTGACCTCCGCCGATAATGAAATCGTTCACCTGTTTGACTTCCTGCGGTGTGAACCCACAGCAAATCGCCTTGATGATGAACTGGTCGTAGTGCTTGCTGTTGAAACCGATGTAGATACAGTCCTCAGAGATACACTCTTTCAGTTCCTCGTTGTCGTTGTGGACACAGGTGTACTTCCCGGTCTCAATATCTTTGAAGATTACAAGCCAGTCTTCGCAGAAGACCTCAACGTCATATACAATCAATCTCAATCGCTTGCACCTCCTTCTTCAACGAAGTAGCAACCGTTCTTCCGGTAGGTCGTACATCGTTTCTTGTAGGACTTCACGAGGTATGCGATATTGTCCACGAAATCGTAGGCAATCGGTTCTGCTTTCCCCTCAAAGGTTCTTGCGATTCTGCCGATGGACTGTGTGATAACTGCATAGTCTTTCTGTGGTGTGGTGAGGAAAAGACGCTCCAAGCGAGGAATGTCGAGACCTTCCTTCGCCAACGTGTAGGTAGCAAACAGGTATTTCTTCTTCCCGGTTCGCATATCCTCAATCGCTTTTTCTCGTTCAGCCTTACCTTTTTTGGTTGTCATTTTGCCGCTCACCATTACAGCGTCCTTCCTCATGTGACTTGGTAGCCATTTCATGAGGTGTTCCAAGTGGTCGAGCCTGTCAGACAGAATCAGACAGCTTTTTCCCTCGTTGAGCTTTATGGTATTGACAATGACTTCCTCCCTTGCAAGATTCTCTGTGAGGTAGGTAATCAGCTTCGTGTAGTTCAGTGTGCCGTCCGTATTCAGACAAGCCCTGCTGATTTCCACTCCTGTGCCGACAGGGAGAATACCAACCTTCATAATTTTGTCTCCGACTGCTTCATCGGGTACGGTGTAGACCACCTGTCCGAGAAGTGCGTATGTGGCGGCAATCATACCGTCAGCCCTGTGGACTGTCGCAGACAAACCGATTTTGTGTCGAGCCGACAGATTGTTCAGCACCTTGTAGAACTGTGTCATTGCCGTAGGTGTCCCGGCACATCGGTGGCACTCGTCCACAATGATTACGTCCCACAGGTCTTTATACTGAGGTAGGTCGAGCTTACACATGGTCTGAATGGTGGCGAAGGTGATACCGCTTCCGACATTTACCTTGCCCTCGGTGATTGTGCCAATCGTCTTCTTATCTACATAAAGCTCTGCACGAGCCTTACTCTGATTCAGAAGGTCGAGCGTGTGAGTTAGCCACAATGCTCGTTTCCCGAACCTCTTGACAAGAGCTATTCCCATTTGCGTCTTACCGCTTCCGGCAGGACTTTGAAGAATACCGTATTTCTGAGCCACCACAGCGTCCACAGCCGCACTTTGATAGTCATAGAGTGGAACATCACACCCACCGTAGAAAACATCGCCAGCGTCAGCGAAAGAGCTGGTGAAGTATGCTTCGTCCTTAATACAGTCCGGGAGATTTCTCAGAAGACCAAACGGAAGAATCAGCGTTTCTCCTCTCATTTCATAGAGTGAGATAGTCTTCGGAGTGTCCCCAAGCCAAAAGTGCATACGAGCTTTTTTGGTATATTCGGGGTTTGCAATGGTTAGGTTCTTTGAACACCATACCAATGCCGCTGATGTTGGATTTTCGACTGCGAGAGTGTTTGATACCGTCACTCTCATTTTTTCTTCACCCACTTGTATAGAGGAGTGCCACACTCATGAATCTCTGCTTCGCTCATGCTGGACTGAGAATTTCGCATAGCCTTTATGACGAAGTGAGGAATCATGTAAATCTGACCTCCGGGGAGAAGAATTGCGAACCAGCCGTCACCATTTCCTGTGTCCTTCCACAGCTCCATCGAGAGGTCTTGGTTCTCCTCCATTCGGGAGAGGGCGAACCCTCGATTGCTACACACCTTGCAGTCGATAAGGTATGTCTTTCCGTTTCGGGCGGCGATAACGTCTGCTGGTTGCCCTGCTGAGTTCTGAGCGAGGTTATGTACCCAAAATCCCTCGCTGTAGAGGATTTCGCAGAATCGGGACTCGAAGTCATTTCCGAGTTTTTTGTTGTTACTCATACTCCTCGTCCTCCTCTCTGTATCTCTCAAGCTCCTCCATGAGTTCACGGAAGTAATCAGCCGCTTCATGACCCATGTGTTGCTCAATGAGATAGGCGAAGTCTCTCTCATTGAAAAGCGTTTCGCATTTGCCGTTTTTAAGCTCAATTACCTGTGGCATTGGACACCTCCTCGTACTCCTTCATGAGAGACAGGATTTCTTCGGAGTAAGCAATGCTGGTAACACCATTTTTCCAAGCCTTTTGTGCGCCGTAGTTCCCCATGTTGTAAGCCATGAGAGCTTTGTCCAGCTCTCCGTATTTGTCGATGTAGGAACTGATGATGGATATGCCGCAGAACACATTCTGATAGGGATTCATCATGTCTGCACAGCGATATTCCTCTTTGAGCCATTCGTGGTTCACAGCGTTTATCTGCATGAGACCGTAATCGTCAGTGGGACTCACTGCTTCCGGGTCGAACCCACTTTCATGTTCAATCATTGCCATAACCAGTGTTACAGGTACGTTCTCGTCTGCACATATTTCGTAGATGTACCTCTGCAATGAATCAGAAAGCGGAACATCGAACAGGAATACGTCCGCTGTGTCCACCAGCACATTTGACTTGTAGGCAGGGACTTCAACTGTCTTGGTGACTGTTATCGTCTCCTGCGGAGGTGTAGTGAGCTTTGCCAAGAAGAACCCCAACACCCCTCCAATAAGCACCAGCAACACGAGAATCATGTTTGCGTAGAGCTTCATGCGTTTGTTTCGATTGATTTTTGCGTTTCTACATTGCGTAGCCATTTTTGAAAGTCCTCCTCGTTCTTAGGGTCTTGGTAGAACTTCTCCAAAATCCCCATCAATGGTCTTGCGAGGTCGTTTACTTGTGAATCAGTGAGACTCACGTTCAGTGAGAATCTTGTCAACTTCATCAAGAACTCGCTTAGACTTGGGATAGGTGTAAACACCACGAATGATACTGGACATTTCCGGGGGCTGAACTGCGATACCTCGCTTACGCAATTCAAGAATCATATCCACCTGTTTAATGCCGAGCTTCTTCATTCGCTCTTGAATCTGACTCATAGAATTTCCTCCTTTCATTGGTTCTGAAAATCGGAATTAGACTTGACAAAATGGCGAATTATTGTTATTATTCTTATAAGACTATATCACCAGTCAACTTCTCAGAACTGCCATTCCGAGAGGTCGGTTTCTTATTGCCAATTCGCATATCCCGAACTTCATGTTCTTATTATAATTCTTCTTTTGCGAATTGTCAAGCGTAAAATTCAAAAATCACGAATTAAAATTTGCGAAGGAGGAATTGATGTGACTTTTGCAGAAAACATCAACCGTATATGCGCCGAAAGAGGTACAAATCTCACGGCAGTTGTTAAAGCAGTAAAGGGTTCGAGTTCTTTCACTACCCAAATCAACAAAGGGTCTTTGCCGAAGGAACATGAAATGCTGGAAATGGCGAAGATACTTAACTGTTCTGTTATGGACTTCTTCGCTGACGAAGAAGACCTCGAACCACAGGAAAACGCACACGATGAAGACGAGAATGATATTCTCAGAGTGTACCGTTCCTTGTCTCGAAGGGCGAAGCACGAGTTCATGTCAATGGTATATGAGTTCGAGAATCGTAACGAGTTAGAGGGGGATAAAGATAAAACTGCGGCAGTCTAAGGTCATTCCGATAGAATTGCTCAGACGTAAGAAGCTATTGGAGGTGAGATTACGAAAGCAGTAATTTATGCTCGATATTCGAGCCACAGTCAAAGAGAGGAGTCCATAGAGGGTCAGCTTCGTGAGTGTCATGAGTTCGCTCTTAAAAACGGAATGACGGTCATAAATGAATACTGTGACCGAGCAATTTCCGGCAAGACAGATAATCGTCCGAGCTTTCAGCGTCTCATAAAAGACTCCGAGAAGGGACAGTTCGAAGCTGTTATCATGTACACCCTTGACCGTTTCGCTCGTAACAGATATGACTCAGCCATCTACAAGGCAAAGCTCAAAAAGCATGGGGTGAGAGTCTTTTACGCAAAACAGCCCATGCCGGACACCCCGGAAGGAATCATTCTTGAATCAGTCCTTGAGGGATATGCCGAGTATTATTCTGAGAACCTGTCCCGAAACATAAAAAGAGGACTGAAAGAAAATGCCCTACAGTGTATTGCCACCGGGGGAGCTGGTGTGGCATTGGGTTACACTGTAGGGGAAGACAGAAAGTATAAAATTGACCCTGTTGGGGCGAAAATTGTCCAAGAGGTCTTCGAAATGTATGCCGATGGTATGTCGGCAACCCAAATCATAAACGTGTGCAATGAGCGTGGATATAAGACCTCAAGGGGTAATCCCTTCAACAAAAACAGTCTCCGTACCATGCTCAAAAACGACAAATATATTGGAGTCTATCGCTTCATGGACGTAGTGGTCGAAGGTGGTGTCCCTGCAATAATCAGCAAAGAACTATTCGATAAGGTACAAGCGAAGCTACAGCACAACTTTACAGCTCGTGCGAGGAACAAGGCAAAGGAAGACTACCTTCTCACAACAAAACTGTTCTGCGGTCACTGTGGGTCTCCTATGGTGGGTGAAAGCGGAACGTCAAAGACCGGGAAGCTCCATTTCTACTATAAATGTATAGATAGGAAGCGAAAGCACGTTTGTACAAAGAAGGTTGAGAAGAAGGACTGGATAGAGGAGCTTGTGACACGCTTCACAGTGCAAGAGGTCTTGACAGACGAAAATATTGACCGCATTGCCACCAAAGCAATGGAAATAATCGAGAAGGAGTCCGCAGATACCACCTACCTCGAAGGATTGCAAAACGAACTCAAGGAAGTTCAGAAGAAAATCAAAAATATCATGACTGCCATAGAGCAGGGGATAATCACTTCTACCACGAAGGATAGGTTGGAGGAGCTGGAATCAGAGAAGAACGAAATCGAAGGAAGAATCGCTCGTGAGGAAATAAAGAAACCGCTCTTGACGAAAGAGCGAATAGTGTATTGGCTACTTTCCTTCAAGAGCGGCGATATAAATGATATAGAGTATAGGCGCAGAGTAATTGACACTTTGGTGAACTCGGTCTACATCTATGACGATGGAGACAAAGGCAGAAGAATCGTACTCACGTTCAATGTTTCCGGGCAGAACACGGCAACAATCTCGTGTTCGGATATTGCGTGTTCCGCTCCACCAAAAGGTGCAAATCCGAACTCTTTATTTTTCGTAAAACACTGTTTCGGATTTGTTGTGCATATAGAGGAAGTAGGCTAAACGCTTGCTTCCTCTTTTTGCGTCAGCTTCAATTCCAGCACAGCCGCTTCGATAAGGTTTTCAATTTCTGCGGTATTGAGGGTGAAGCCTTTGCTGTTCAAAAAGTCAATGACGTACTGCTTCTTTTCTTCACCTCTGCCAGCACCCACATAAATCATTTCAGCCGCTTCCACGGCAATGTTCACCCACATCATAATGTTGGAGAACTGCTCTGCGCTGAACTTGCTTTTCAGATAGGGAATCAGAAAAGCGGAGACGCAAGCGAGAATCAGAGTGATTACTGCGGTGATAATCTGAGTCAAATCAATCATGTTAATATCCTCCTGTTTCGTTGAAAGAATTTTCGGTCAATTCTACCTTGTTTTGCTTCATGAGCTTAATACGATTTTCTACCTTTGCCTTTGCGTAATAGAATCCTGTGCCTGTTGCGGTTTCTGCGGCAACTGCCGGAATAAGATATGCCAGTGGTGACAGGTCGCAAGTTCTCCACACCATAACGAGAGTGAATACAATTACGACCACATTCACGATTGCCGCAAAAATAAGTATCTTCTTCGAGAACTCCAATTTTTCTTTTCTCCTGCGCCTGTATCTCGTTCTCACTATACCAACCTCTTTGTGTAATCGAGAGAAATCCAACCAGCACCGCTCTTGAGCTTGCCCCACTTCGTAGCTCCTGTGCCGTTTGCTTCATCGACAATGGTGTAGACACCCTTGTCCAGGATAACTCCGCTTACAGCATAATTTGTGCCAGCTCCCTTGCGAATGTTGAGAGCAGAATCAGTTACCTTCACCTTGTAAGGTGTGAACACTCCGTCTTCCGTCTGAGATACACTGTTGGAGTAAACGACCTTGCCGTTTTCATCGAACACAGAATACCCCGGATTTTTGTCGGCACAGTCTTTTGCGAGAGACAGATTCTTGAAAGCACCCTTCTGACTCTTAGCGTCAGCCCATGTCTTACGGACACGATACAACGTAGCCGTAGTGACAGGAGTCTCCTTATCCTCTCCTGCGGAAGAACCACCGAGGATAGCGTTCACTTTCTCAGCGATTTCTCCGTGGCGGTTGTAGAGATAATCACCCGGACACGCTTTGTTGGCGAACCAGCGGTGAACAGTCATGTTCTGCTTATCCACCTGTCCGACAAGTGACTTGTCCGCTTTCCACAGGAGCTTCTTGATACCGTTACGCTTGCAAATGTCAGCCACCAGTTTAATGAGGGCTTCATAAGCCTTGTCGGTAACGGCATAAGGGTGAGAAGTATCGCTTGCTACTTCGATGGTGATTGCACGATTGTCGTTTGCGGCATTGGAGGAACACCAAGAGCGGTCTTTCTCCTCGACAGACAGTCCGATAGAACCGTCCTTACCTACGACATAGTTGGCGGAACACTGCCTATCAGTCGTGGCAAAGTAGTCACAGCCCTGTTTTGCCGTCCACTGCCCGACAATGCAATGGATTGTGATTGTGTCAATCGCATGGTTACGAGGGCTTGTACGATTGTTCGTGAGCCGCTTGTACGTTACCAAAGAACTGTTTGTGTAAGCCATTTTTATTCCTCCATTTCTCTAAGCGGTAATTTATCCACCTCTTTCATAATCTTTTCTGCTGTGCCATTACCGCCGAGTTTCTTGTAAGGGACAAACAGGTAGTCATGAAGGTTTTCGTAATCGTCCTTCGTGATGTACCCCTGCTGTATGTAGCACGAGCCGAGGTAGCAAATCCTGTCGTGTCCGAGACCCTTGAGCATTTGTGCTTCCGCACTTTCTTTCCTGTCTCTCCTCTGAATCATTGCGGTGAGGAAAGCCCAAAACCCTGTGCTTGCAAACACAGCACCGATGATACTTACGATTATTGTTGTCTCCGAAACCATATCCTGTCCTCCTTACCGTTATACGGAATACTCTGTCCACCCGGCAGGATAGGTGTCGGGAGAATAGACATTGCCGTCAATGAGGGATTCATAGAGGACACCGTTGTAGTCCACAATGTCTCCTCTGTTGTAAGCGTCATGCGCTCCTGTGGGCTGAGACCACACTGGATAACCTTCTTCGTCCAAGCCTATAGCCGTGAAAAGAGCAGGAACAATGTCGGGAGTCCAGTCAGCTTGAGAGGTGTGTTCTTGCACCACCTTATAGAGCTGTGGGTCTCCAACAGAGTTTTTTCCATAGGTCAGATACTCGTTCACTTTATAGGTGACACCGACAGACCAAGGACGGTAGAGGTGTACACACACCAGTGCATTTTCCTCACTGAGAGTAGCTCCTGCGAAGTCCATTGCTTCTCTGATTGCTCTTGCATTTTCGATATAAGACTGTGCCATTATTCATTCACCCCCATAATTTCGAGAGCCGCTTTCATATCCTGTATGATACTTGCTCCCTCGTTGACTTCGAGCGTTCTGCCTGTCACCAGCCAGTCAGCCATGTTTGCTTCGATGTCCTCACGCAAGCCCTCACGCTCACGAATGACGAACGTGTACTCGTCATACTCGAACATCTTGATTTCCTGCTCAGTCATTTCATCGACCACAGTTACCTCATTGATGTTCTCACGAAGCCTTGCTTCAACATACCCCGGAATAGGGCGGTAGCTTTCGATGTCAAGCACATTGGGCGAGACATTTCCTTTTACTCTCATTGCTGATTACCTCCTTCAACTTTTTGATGTTTACGGTGTCGTAATACTTCTCCTTCATAGCCTTGGAGTCAGTATGTTTGAAACAGGAACTTCGAGATAAGAACCCGGAAGCTATTCTGTACGACACAGGGCGGTTTTGCCGCTGTAGTTTTTGAATGAATCTGCTCTGTCTCATGAGTGCCAAAGCACGTCTCTTTCGAATCGTGGTGACTCTGATACCGAAGCAACGACCCACAAAGTCAATCTTTCTACCTCTGCGGTGCTTCCTGTCCTTGCAGTTTCGTTGAATACGGTAGAGCTGGTAGTCATGCTTCACAGTCAGACCCAATCCATTCACGAAGTCAATGACTCCGTACATTGCCTTGCGTAGTTTCTTCTTGTTATTGCCGATAAGCACCAAATCGTCAGCATAACGAATGTAATGCTTCACACCAAGCTCCTGCTTGATGTAGTTGTCCAGCGGTTGCAAGTAGAACTCTGCAAACCAAGGTGAAGTGTAATTCCCAATCGGTATTCCCGGAGAGTGGGAATCAATCACCTTATAGATTATCTGTAGTGCTTTTTCGTCTTTGATTTTCTCTCGCAGACGAGCCTTGAGTTTGTCATGGGGAATTGAAGGATAGAACTTACTTATGTCCATCTTCACGCAATACTTAGCGTGTTTTATGTCCCTCATGGTAGCTCGTTCTACTCCCTTGCAAGCGTGGTCGATACCCCTGTTCGGGATATTGGCACAACTCCAATGGTAGGACGATTTCATGAAGATAGGTTGAAGTATCTGCACGATTGCGTGGTGAGCGCACTGGTCGGGGTAAAAAGAAGGAATCTGTAGCTCCCTCTCCTTGCCGGACAGACCGTCCTTGATGATACGAGTCCTGTAGGGTGTGAGGAAATCCAAACGAATCAACCGCTCCGAGAGGTCTTTTGCATAATAGTCAAGGTTATCGTTTATCTCCTTAACCACTTTGCGTTTCCTCTTGTGCTTCGAAGCATTGATGATAGCCTGTTTGCAGTTCTCCACTGAGACTATCTTTTCGTATAGGAAACCAAATCTTTTCATTTGCTTTTGTTTCTTATAGGGCTTTCGAGAAGAACCTACTAACCCTATCCCTCCAAACTATTTTTTACCAATGGGTACGGCGAGACAGCATTATTGTGTGTAGTGCTAACAAAAGTAGGCGAGAGCCAATGTTCGTGTTCGAATTGGACGAAGTATTGTTCAAATTAGCCGTAAACAGACCGCATTTCGAACCATTATTCCAATTACCGCCGTGTTGGAAAACTCGCTTTACTGTTCGCCTTAAAGACCTTATAAGTTCTTTTCCTTTACTGTTGTATGTTCACCCACTTATGTGGGGGAGAGAATCCCCCACACCCCCTTATGAGGGGATATAAAGCAGGCGAGAGCCAACGTACGAGTACGAAAAGGACGAAGGAAAGTACAAAGAAGCCGCAAACAGACCGCAACCCGAACCATCACCCCAACCACCGCCGCGCCGGAAAACCCTCCAACCTGTGTTAGACCAGCAAGCGTCACAGTCGTATGTGGACTCGCTACCACTGCCAGCGGCGGCAGGGAGCATAACGTGTTCGTTATCTCCTGTGTCAAGACCTTCCTCAGTGATGTAGGAAGAAGACCAGTTCGTTGCTCCCTTGAAGGAAAGTGCTGTGTAGTTCGTTGCGGTATCGTCTGCGTACTTGGAAGGGTCATTGCAAACGTAGTAAGTACCATCGTTCCAGTTGACACCATCGACCCATTCCCAAACATTGCCCCACAGACCTTCGATACCTCTCCAAACAACGTCCACCTTACCGTCCGTTCCGGCAGGTCTGCCAGTGAGGTTCGCAACGCTGTTGCAAGAGCCTGTGCTGATTGCGGCACTGTTGTTGTCGCAGTAACCTCTACCGATTGCAGACTGCATATTATTGGTAGCGAACTCTACCAACATCAACATCTGAATCGCAGAGAGGACGGCAACGTCCCAAAGACTCCAACCAGCACCCTTTGCCTTTGCGTTGGAACGGAAGGTTGCTCTTGTCTGAGACACTTGAGGACTTGCGCCGGAGACAGACTTGTTATTGCTGGAAGTCTTGTATGCGCCGACATAGATATAATCCACTTCGACACCAGCGTGTTTGAAAGCAGGGTGAAGCTCGAATCCAGTGGTCTTCTTGTCGGCAATTCGAATATGCTCGATATTACCCTCACGATAACGCTGGAAGTAGAACTTCGGAATCTTCACCATCACGTCCCCGGTGGAGAGGGTTTCTCTCACGATACCCGACCAAGGATAGCAGTTGTCGAAATCACTTGCCCCGGAAGTCGTACCTACAGAAGCAATAGCAGTCATGCCGACAGCTTCATCAGTTCTCGCCCATACAGGAGAAGAAGCGGTCTTGTCTCTGCTGATACCGTAGATTTTCACGAAGGAAAGCTCAACGCTTTCTGTCTGTCCATCGGAAGTGATAACCACATTGCTGGAAACACTCTCGCCGTTCTGAGTGGCAGTAACAACCCATGTTCCGACTGCGTGTACCTTGAACTGATACGAGCCAGTAGAGGTCGTTGCGGTGTAGGTAGTACCTCCGCTCTTGCAAGTGAGCGTTGCGCCAGCCGGATAGGTCACGTTGATGGTTGCAGTGAAGTAGTAGTAGGTTGCTTCGTAGTCAGTGGTAGCACCAGCCACGGAAACCTTGGAGACGGTGTTGTCCGGCTTGGAGTAACCATCTTCCGCACCGTACTCGATGTGGTATGTGTCACCGATAGGAACGGTGAAAGAACAGGTTCTCAGAGTTGCAGTCAGAGTAGCACTCTTTGTTTTCGTTCCGTCCGTTTCGTTCACACAGGTGACAGACACGCTGTTGAAAGCGGAATCATCGTCAATATTGATTGTGATATTGACCTTTTCTCCGTCCGCAGGAGCGGCACTCGCATGATTGCTTTCATTTGTGGCAAGGTTGAAAACACCCTGCGTGGAATAAGGGAAAGCTGAGAAGTAATAGGTTTTTCCCTCAACGAGTCCTCCCACTACGAACTCCTCTGTCTCGTACTTTCCGAGTTCTTTGTTGTCGATTACCAGCTCCCCTTCGGAAGTGTTCGTAGGATAGCCAGTCTCGCTCATGCGAATCATGACACCACCAACGGAACAAATCAGATTTCCGTCAGAATAGCTGTCTTCGGGTTCAAGAAATTTCAAACCGATTTCGGTCTTAGATACCGAGAAAGCGGTAAACGCTCTCATGTTGTTAGGGGCTTGACCAATCTTCTGCAAGATTTGGTCTACAGTCCATTTTGCTTCTGCCCAACCCATTATTTCACGTCCTCCTTAATACTTAATCCATCAGCACTGAATGTGATGGTCTTTGTCTTGGTAAGCACATCGTTGTCATAGAGCTTCTGAACGATGGTGCTGTCGGACACAAACTCCGTCTCGATTCTCTTAACACCGTAGGTCTCTGTGATGGTCTTGCCGTCCTCAGAGAAAGTAGTGTTTCGAGCTTCGAAGCCGTCAGTTTTGATGTCCAGTGCGTTAATCTGATTCTGCAACTTTCCGGCAACATCTTCGCCCAACTGACCCTTGACGAACTCAAACCAAGTGGTAAAAAGTTGCTCCTGCTGATTCTCAAAATCAGTGATTTCCTTGCGGTAATCAGTCTTGATGGTGAGGATTGCAGAATCACCTTCGGCTTTCAGACCGTCAACGTACTCATTGAAGCCCTGCTGAGTCGCATTTGCGGTGTCCTCAAACAAACCCTTCTGAGTGTTGAAGTAATTCTGAAAAGCAGTGTAAAGGTCAGTGCCGTTCTCCACCATGGACATGAGTGTGTTCAGAGCTTCGTTCATGCGGTTTGCGTCCTTCGCACCAAAGAACGAGGTCTCCTTGTTGCTGTACACTGTCACGTCTTGGAAAGATACCGTTCCGTCCTCATTTCGGACTTCGTTGTATCTCTTGAGTCCGCTCCAAACAGCGTCAGTGTAATTCACAGGTAACAGTTCCCAAGCCATTTACAAGTCTCCTCCTTTCATTCCAAAGTTCCATGTCAACATTCTTCTCCCTTCCAGCTCATTTGTGAGCCTGTCATAAAGGTCGAGGATTGCACCTTCCAGTCGATTCAGTTCTACGAAATCCATCGTATTTCCGTTATCTACATAAGTAGGCGCATTGCCATACGACCTTCGAAGGGAGTTTTCGTTCACAGTCTTGAGATTTTCTTCGAGCTGATTGATTTCGTCAGCGTAGAAGTAATCTACCGGGGTTCGGTCAGCTCCGAGAGAGACAATGGAAAACTCGTCATAGAGTTTGATTGCCAGCTCCCGGAGATAGTCAAGGTTGTTCTTGATACGGTTAAAATCCACCGCATTGAATCTGTCCCCGGTGTAAACACCTTCGCTGTCAGACGAGCCATGCCAGTCTGTTTTCGGGGTTTCCCATGCCATACCTTAACCTCCTAACCTTCGAGCTGTGACCTTGCCCGAAAAACTTTGATTGAAGTTGAGGGTCTGTCGGTAGATAGTCACCTTCATACCATCGTGGAACTCGTTCTCTTGATAAACGATGTCGTTTACGTCCAGCTCCGGGTTTCCCCTCGTGTTATACTCGTACTCAATGCCGGAAGCATAATAGTCACCGAGCCATTCTGCGAGGTCTGTAGCCATTGCAATGTCGGACATGAGAGGATTTTCCCACTTGATTGTCCTGCCCCTGTTATTCAGAGACTTGACCGCATACTGCTCAACGATTTTGTATCTGTAGCCGAAGATTTCCAAACGATACGTTCCGGCTACATTGAACTGTACCTTGATATAGTAGTTTCCCCATTCCAAGATAGTGACACCGCTTGCGTCTTCGTCCACCACAGCTCTGTAATTGTAGGAAGGTTCACCAACAAAGAATGTGGTAATGTCACCAACGGCAACGGTCACTTCCTCACTGATAAGGCTTTCTTCCTGCACACCGTTCTGATAACTGTAGGCAGGGACGATAACCTCTTTTACAAGCTCCTGCTTTATTGCTTTCGGAGAGGAGGTCATATCGTTTCTTGTCATGGTGAACTCAGTCACATCACCGAAACTGAAATTATTCAGCACAATTCGGTTCTGAGGTTCTGCTGTCTTCGTGAACTCAACCACCATGGTATCGAAATCGTCCAGCTCAGTATGAACTACTGTAACCTTGCTGATTTCGTTTTCTCCAACTTCCACCGTGTTCACAAGCTCACCGTTGTTGTAGGTGCGAATGATGAACGCAGAAGGGAGAGACTGTCCAAAAGTGAATCTTGCTCCGTAGTACATACAGGCAACTTCCTGTCGGATTGTGACCTTCGGGTTTTTCTCGAACTCACATTGCTCGTTAGAGATTTCCGCAGACACATATCCTGTATTACGAACACCAACACCGTTGCGAGGAAGGAAGAACATTGAACCGTCTGCAACGGCATAATTTGTTGCAAGAGAAGCGTACTCGTCCTTGACCTCGGTGTTCATGATGTTTTCTACATTGGAGTATGCCGCTTCGGTTTCAGCACTTGCCTGTGCTTCCGGGACGAAGGAAGACTTAATTTGAATCTTACCGAGTCTCGTCTGAGAGAGAACACATCGACAGGCATTTGCGATAATCTGCAACGCTTCTTTGTGCTGTACTCTCGGCAGAGGGTTTTTCGTGTAGAGATTCTTGAGCTGTGGGTCAATGTAGTAGTCTGTGAAACCAGCGTCTTTCAGAACAGCCACAGCCAAATCGTAATAACTGATACCGTTGCGGTTGTAAATTCCCTTATAGAACTCAGAGTCCATATTTCGGAAAATGTCTTGGCAACGGATAGTAGCCGTATAATCGTCCGACTCCCATTCCGAACACAACAGGTTATTTCCGATAATCCACTCAATCTCGTCAGAGTCCGGGAGCTGATACCCATAATGGATTTGCATTTCCTGTCCTGTTTCGAGGAAGTTGATAGCGGATTTCGGGTTATCCACGTTGAAGTAGTGGTCGTAGTTCTTGAGCTGTACCGTGAAATCAATCTGCGGAACATCTGCTCCGATGGGAGACACATAGCTCTCAAGGGAAGAACTCATAACATCGTTGTTGTAGTAAACAAGACCGTAACCGAAGCGGATAGAGTAGATACGAAGTCTGCTTTGAGGGTTCTTCATGGAATAAACGACCAGCTTGACTTGTGTCGTGTTTTCAAGAACCTCCTCGGTTGTGAAAAGGGACTCGGTATTGTTTCTGTATTCAATTACTTGACCGCTACTGCTCACCATGTCGAAATTGACCGGGTAATTCTCACCGAAATTTATGGTGATACCCTTGAAGTCAGTAGCCGCCATGTTTAGGTTGATAGTCAGTTCGAAGATAGCTTCCGAGAGGAGCTTTTCGCTGACAATACCTGTGTCGAGGTATGTATGCGAAGCGTTCCTGCGAGGAAGGAAGAACATCGAACCATCAACCTTCGTGAAGTTCTCCTCAAGCGTGGCATAGACTGTATCGTCATTGCTCTCACCAAAAATGTTCGAGCTGTTGGAGTAGTAAGAGAAATCTCCTTCCTCGATTCTTGCCTTTGCTTGCGCTTCTTGGTTGACGAGTCCGAAAGAGAGCATGATGTATGCTCTCTCTCGGAGAGGAGACTTCATGCTTTCTTTATAGGCTTTCGAAACCTTCTGCATAAAATCCCTCCTTTACTCTCCTGTGTCAACGAGATTGAACTTACAATTTCTATAATGGGTAGGGTGTCCGTCTCCATCGACCCAATAGGGTTCTGCACTTCTGTCACCCGGATACATCTTTATGGTTTTCTTACCAGTTGTAACAGGGTCGATGAATGTCACATACACGAAGAAGTGGTCGAGAATACTCAGTATGCGACTCCACTGTTCAGCGGTGAGCCAAGACCATTCAAGACCATCAATCTTGTATTGGTCTCGACCCACACGCTGACCCACCACAGCACCGTTGGCATTTCTGCCAGCGTCCACAACCGTGGTGACAATGGGCTTTACCCCTCGCTTCGGAGGGGGTAATTCATATCCGTTGATAGCCAAATAAGACATTACCGCACCTCCTTACTTTGCGAATACATAGCCATTGGCTTTCTGCTGTGTTGTCACAGCGTCAGATACAGTTCGGTTTCCAATCTGAACGATTGTCTGCTCCTTCTTGTCTGCCTGTCTACGCATATCCTCTGCCATTTGAGCCATCGTAGGTTCGATGTACTCTCTGTAGAACTCCTCCATACCTTCTTTGAAACCAGTGATAGAGTAAGACCTATTGCTGGTAACATCGGCGGAAATATCCTTGGCAAAGGAGTCACTGCTGTAGTATCTCAGAGCCGAGGTATCAACTGCGAAGCTCATGACAGGGCTTACGCTGGTGAAGGAATCCGCCCAACTGCTTACAACACCCTTCGTGGTCTTACCGAGAGAGGTAATACCGATGTTGTAACCGAGAATTGTGTCCTCACCAATTCGCTCGAACACCTTGGAAGGAGAGTTGGAATCCAGCTTTTCCTTGAACCAACTGATAATCGAAGCACCCCAACTGCTGATAGTGTTTTTACAGGTGTAATACAAAGCACCGATACCGTTCTTGAAACCCTGCACTACGTCAGAAGCAATGCTGTAGAACTTGTCGTAGGAAACGTAATCCGTAAACCAGCTCTTTACATTCGAACCGAACGTAGTCATTGCACTCTTTGCCGCTGTGTAGTAGTTCGCAACACGATTCTTGAATCCATCTACGATGTTTGTCGCATAGGACTGGAATGTGGTGCTGTTGATACCTCCGAAAGAAGTCCCGGAGAACCAGTTCTTCACGTTGGAAGCCCATGTGGTAATCGAGGATTTTGTAGAGGTGTATGCGGTGTTGATTTTATCCTTGAATCCTGTAACCACGTTATTTGCAAACGTAGCGAAAGAGGAGGAATTTACACCGCCGAAAGAGCTATCCGTAAACCAGCTTTTCACACTCGAAGCCCAAGTTGTGACGCTGTTTTTCACAGTAGCGTAAGTGGAACTCACCTTGTTTTTGAATCCTTCGATTGTATTGTTTGCGAAGGTTGCGAAGGTCTCCCGGTTCACACCTCCAAAGGAAGTGTTGGAGAACCATTCCTTTACCCCGGAAGCCCATGTGGTGACGTTTGTCTTGACGGTTGTGTAGGTATTGCCGATTTTATCCTTGAACCCGGAAACGATGTTTCCACCGATTTCCTTGAAATTCTCAACGATACCTCTGCCATCTGCACCCTTGGTGAAGAACTCTACAACCTTGGAAGCCCATTCGGAGACCGTACTGAGCATATTTGTGAATCCCTCGATACCCTTCAACAGACCAGCAACAATGTCTTCACCGATAGTGGCAAAGACTGTAGAAGGACTGTGAATACCAAGTGCGTCCTTAAAGCCCTGCACGAAACCGTCAACGAAGTCTGTAATCTTCGTCCAAATGGTCTGCAAACCTTCCCAAATACCGTCAATGATAGACGAGCCGATTTCGGTAAACTTCTTCCAACCGCTCTTGACAGCCGCTTCGATTTTTCCCGGCAGAGCTTTGAAGAACTCACCGATTTTCGTTACGACATTCGGAATCGTTTGAGTGAAGAAGTTCGGCAGAGTAACAGTGAAGAATTTTGTAAAGGCACTCTTAATGCTGTTCCACATTTTCGAGAACCAGTTCGGAATCCTCACCGTAACAAAGTCAACTGCGGACTTCCAAGCGTTACCGAGGGACTGTCCAAGCTCGTAGCCGAGTCCATACCAGTCGAAGTTCTTGAAAGACTCCCACTGCTTACTGAACCAGCCAGTGAACTTGTTCCAAATACCCGGAATCGTCTGAGTAAAGAACTTTTTCACAAAAGCTGTGATTTCGTCCCACTTCTGAACGACAAGGATAATGCCATCTGCAACGAGACCTACGGCAAGACCGATAAGCGTACCAATACCCGGAGTGATAGCAGTTCCAGCCGCCGCACAGATAACACCAATACCAGCACCAGCCGCCGTACTTCCTATTGCGGTGAGAGCAGCACTCAGCCAGTCGATACCGTTTTTGATGGAATCATAAATTCCTGTAATCATTGCAGGAATACCGAGTATGATACCACCGACACCAGCGGCAAGAGCCGCACCAGCCGCACCAGCAGTTCCAACACCCAAATTGATACCAGCTTGTGTAATAGCAAGGCTTACAGCACTGCTTCCAAAAGCAGTGTCAATCCAAGTCGCAATAGCAGAGCCAAGGAAAGCCAATCCACTCGTGCCAAGGAGACCTCCGCCTACAATCTGTGCGAAGTTCATGCCGTTGAGTTCGTTCTGAATAGCGTCAATGATACCAGCCGCTTCGAGTGCGATACCTCCGATAGTCAGACTGATACCTATGGATAACGTCAATGCGTTTCCGAGTCCTGCTTTTTGCAAGGTTTTGATTGTCTCAAGAGCAGAAATGACTCCACGAGAGATTTTCCATGCCGCTAAACCGATAGCGATTGCGCCGACAGTGGTTAGAATCCTTCCGAGTCTCGTATGGAAGAAATCGCTCCAAGAATTGATTTCCTCAGTCAGACCGAGCCATTCCTTCATTTTTCCAAGGATTTCCTCAACCTTGTCACTCACAGCGTTACCGATGAAGTCATAAGTAGGAAGCTCGAAACCAAGACCCCCACCACCTCCGATACCACTGCCGCTTCCACTGCTGGAATCGTCTTGAGGGGAGATAATGTTCAGTTCGTCAATGCCAAGCAGAGCGTTTTTGACTTCCTTCGCCTTTTTACCAGCGTCACCGAGATTGTCAGCCAAATCACCAGCACCACCAGCGGCAGTTCCGAGACCACTGTAATCAATCTCCGGCAATGCAAAACCAAAAAGGCTTGCGATAGCGTCAGCCACAAGTCTGATAGCCTTTGCCAATGCGATTGCGTAAGGCAGAACTGCGTTCAGCATAGGAATAAAGATGTTACCGAGCGCACGAGCCGCTTGGTTCACCTGTGCTTGCAGAATACGAAGCTGGTTTGCAGGAGCTTCCAAGGTACGAGCCATATCGCCTTGTGCGGTAGTGACCTGTGTCATAATTGCGTAGTAACGCAACTCTGCCTTTTCAGCTTGTGTCATAGCGTTGACACTCTTGGTGATACCGAGGTTCAACGCTTCCTGCTGTAATCTCGCCACGGACAGGTCATAACCAAGTCTACGGAGAGGTTCAAGTTCGCCGGAAATGCCGGACTGCAACTTCTGAAAAGCGTCCTCGTAGCTGATATTGAAGAAGGAAGACAGGTCGTAACCGAGCTGAGTAAGATTCTTACTCATGGTGTACGCTCTATCGTTCACAACACCGAAACCAGTTGCCAGTGTCATGAATACACCTTGATTTCTCAGCCATTCGGCAGGGTCAATACCCATAATTTCTGCGACATTCTCAGCATACTTCTGAGCTTCCGCCGCATACTCACCGAGGGAGACCGTGAACAGGTTCAAGCTCTCAACGTACTCATTGGATTTCGTAATCCAGCCAGCAATAACGCTTGCGATACGCTTCATAGCCACAACCGCAATACCGATTTTCGCCGCAAGGTTGGCATAGCTCATGGAAGCCTTACCGTTTGCCGCACTCAGATTGTTCGTCTGCTGAATCAGTCTTTGCAGTCTCGTAGGCAGAGCGGAAAAACCGTTTGCGATAGACTGCATTTGCGTTGCAAGAGGAGCGAACGCATTTGCCAACTGCTGAATCTGAGAAGCAAGCGAACCAATGTTCACAGACTGCAATGCCGCTACCGCTTCCGGGAGCTTCTTCAACTGAGTGATGAAAGAGGTGAGGTTATTCTTACCCATCTGAGTTAGAGGAGTGAAAGCAGAAATCAGCTCACGAATCTGAGAACTCAGACTACCAATACTCACGCTGTTGAGAGCCTGTACCGCTTGCGGTAATCTCTGCAACTGAGAAATAAAGCTATTGAGATTTGCTTTGCCAACGCTCGTTAAAGGAGTCAGAGCGGAAGCAAGGTCTCGAAGTACGGAGAAGTCAGTGCCAGTCAAAGACTTCACCGCATTTCCGATGTTTGTAATCTGCGTTGCCACAGAAGAAGACAGCTTGAGATTTCCTATGGAGGAAAGAGTCTGCAAGCCTTGTGCGAGTTTGTTCAAATTATCGGCATTTGCACCGCTGACACCATTCAATGCGGTATTCAGAGTAGTGAGCTGTTTTGCAACAGCGGTCAAGCCGACACCGCCTTTGACAGCGGACTTCAACTTACCAAGAGAGGAAGCAAGTGCGTCTATGCCACTGACCGCAGAAGTAGCACTCGATTGTACTTCAAGTTCCAACTGTTCGATTGTTGTAGACATTTTCCTCACTTCCCTTCAAACTTTTTATTGTGCATTGCCATAAACCCTTCCATCATTTTCTTGCCCTTGTCGAATACGTTCTTAGCCTTTTCCTCCTCTTTGAGTTCAGCCTGTTTCTCAGTGAGAGCATACGCTTCCGAAAGATAAGGAATCGGTTTCGTACCCTTCTTAGCAAATGCGTGAAGGAGAGGGGAAACACGGCACAAAGCGTCATAAATATAAGCACCCTGTAGCCACATTTCTTGATTCTTTCGATTCATTCTGAGTTCATCAGCCTTGCGGTAAGCCGCTACGAGCTGACAGTCCTTGTCCCAATACTGCTCCTCAGTCATACCGATTGCGAGGTAATGAGGGAACAACTCATTGAATTTCTCTGTGTAAGTTTTGAGGGGAGCAGTGGCAGAATCACCACCACTCCCCTCAGTGGAGGACAGCAAGTCACTTACCAAGTTGCTGTCCAGTTCACGTTTCCCTTGTCTTCCTCGGGTTCTTCTACGAGAGCCATGATGGGTTCGTTGTACATTTCTGCCAACTTCCCAATCAAGTCCTCCTTCTTGGTAAGTTTCGTGTAGATGTTGTTGATTACGTCTTCCTTGACGAATCTGTGGTGAGCAAGGAACGCACCAGCAAACAGAGCAGGGAGAGTAGTCATGGGCTTGTCTGTGATGTCAGAAGCAATGAACCCCTTCTTCTCCATTTCCGCAACCGTTCTGCGAGTGTACTCCAAGGTGTATTCCTTGTCCTCAAAAGTGAAAATAAGCTGTTTTGCCATTTGTCTGTCCTCCTATTATTTGTTCTTACTCCGCCATGCTGATAGGAGTGGAAGGAGCGATAGTGACGGTCATGTCAACTACCTCATTCACACCGCCGCCAACAGGGAAAGCGGAAAGCTGACCCTTGAACTGGAACTTGCCGTCAGTGCCAGTAGGAGTGAGGACATTTGCTTCCTCAGTACCGCCGAACCAAACAGCAAACTCGTGTTCCACACCCTCAAGTGCTTTCAGCTTCGTGAAGTCTTCCTTGGTGTAGTTCGCAGTGAACTCAAGAGCGTCAAGAGACTGAATACCGGGAATGTAGGTCTGCATTTTGTCGGAGAGAGTCGTGGTCTCCAACATTTCGGGCGAACCGCCCAAATCGGGAAAATCCTTGATGTCAATGAGCTTCTCGTAAGAAGCGTCCGTTTTCATCATAAGGAAAATCTTGTAAGTAGAAATTGCCATGATTTTTACCTCCTGTAGATGGTTTTGTTTTTGGAAACGACTGCTCGGTATCGTCCGAGCATACGATAGATAGTAGCTCCGTCTTGGTTCGGAACAGGTTCAAGCATTGTCCTCGTGAAATTGAGACCCATCATCAAATCATCAATGAAAGCCGCAATCTCTTTACACTCAGCTTTTTTGCCCTTGGTCTTGTTGGAGTAAACATTCAGTTCATACACAACAGCCGCATGGTTTTCTTTTCCTTCCGTTGTCTGTGTGCTTCGAAATGTTGCGTTATCCACCTCAACCAGTGATACGCAAGGGAACGAGGAGGGAGATTTTACATACTCACCTGTCATGAAGATAGAGGGAAACTTCTCTCTTACCTTCCCGGACACTTCGTCAAAAATCTCATTCTCAATGTCAATCATTTGAACACCTCCCTCGCAATATCGGCAATCTCGTCACAAACGGTTTTCATAGCATTGTACATAGGCATAACAGCCGGAGTACCATGCGTGAGACGGAGTTCTCCGTCTTCGTAGAATCCCCACACCTGTTTTTTACCCATTCCTTTGCCGTAGCCGCCTATCGTGAAACCAAGCTCAGAACCCTTCGGGTGAGGGGAGCTTCCGGCAGAGCCATTGTGATATACACCAGCACCGAACTCCACCCAAATTGCGTCTTCTCCCTTCGCTATAACTACAGACACGTCACCTCGTTCATCAACTGAGGTTTCGACCTGTGCCTTACGGACACCGCCGCTATCCTGTGTCAAATCGTCAACGATTGCCCCGGAGAATCCGCTTGCCGCAAGAGATTCTATACGCTCTGCAACCTTTTCCCTAAGAAGTTCTGTCTTTGCAACGAGGTCTCGCTTGTACTGCTCAAGCTCCTTAATCGCCTTGTCGATTTCTCGAACTGATAATCCGAAACGAATGACCTTTTTACCCACTGACATTCACCTTGCTTATCGCAATCGAAGTCACGTTCAAACTCTTGGCTACCTTTTTCACAACGTAGTCATGAGGAGTATCGGTAGCACCGTCCTCCTTGAGTTCCGGGATAACATCGACCCAAAGGATAGAGTATTCGTCAATCGAAGGAGCGTCAGAATCCAAGACAATCACTTTGTCATAGGACTCGTTTTCCCCAAACTGACGAGTCTGCGTTTCTCCCTTTGCGGCAGATATATTTGCGGAAAACTCTATCGGATTACCATGCTTCACTGCGTATTCACCAGTGACGTTTCCATATTCGTCAGTGATAGCTTCCTTGCCCTCGTAGAGAGCGTAGAAGAACTTGACCTTGTTTCTCTGCATACACCTCATGAAATCACCCCACAGTAGGGAGTAATCGCTTTCAGCATAGAAGAAGGAACGTCCGCACTTTCGTACTGCCTTGTCACACCGTTTTCAGTGTGAGAGGTCTGTCCTTCCGCACCTCGCTTATTCAGCATATAGGCGGCAATTTCGACCTGTAAGTAACTGTACTGTGCCGGAACTTCGGTCACATCATTTTGATATGGAAACGCTTTGGCGATAATCTTGCCCCCGGCAAGTTTCAGATAGGCGGACAACACTTCGTCAGAGTCAGAGCTACCGACCATTGCCTTGAGAGCCGCCAGTTTTTCATCGTTCGTCATGCTGTCACACCTCCTCGCAGTTATTCCTCAGTCTGAGGTTCGGGTTCTCCCTCGCCGTTATCCGGGTCGGGAGTCTGACCCTCGGCAGGGTTCACAGGAGCTTCCTCGATGAACACCTTGCCAAATTTGTTCTTACCCTTTGCCAGCTCCTCGATACGAGACTTGCTCGGCTTGTAGCCAGCTACAGGGTATTCATCACCCACCCGATACAGGTGGTTGTCGTTCTTTGCGTCACGAAAATCGCTTACAACCTTATACATTGTTCTGTCCTCCATTCCTCACCGATTACACAGAAGGTGCAACGGTGATTTTCACAGCCTTGGTAGCGTCAGTGAGAGCGGCGAGATAATACTTACGAGAGAAGATGGTGTTCAGACGAGTATTAGCCGCAGTCTCGGAACGAGCGTTCTTGGTAATCTGCTCGATTTCCGTACCCTTCTTGTTGAAAAGAGTAACCGCTTTCTTGGTTGCGATAATGATAGTGCCGGAAACAGCGTCCTTCTTGGTGTACAGGTTCACACCAGCAACAGTACCGACATAACCGTTACGAGAGAAGGACTCAACGTACTTGAGGTCTTCTTTCAGAGCCTTGCGAATCTCCGCCATGTCAGCCGCATTGACAAAACCGAAGATATTCACACCCTCGATTTCCTCAAGGTTCAGCTTCGCCACAGCGTCAGCAAAAGTTCCGAAACCGTAATCGGTAGCCGAAACGGACAGACTTGCCTTGTTGAACTCGGCAAAAATGTCGGCATTGACGGTGTTGAACATATCAGTACCCATGTGACGAACACCGACAGGGACGAGCATAGGGTCAGTCATAGCCTGTTCGTCATAGTATTCGAAACGGTTCTGAGCAAGAAGGATTTCGTACTCCTTCTCAGCGTAAGAAACTTCGATAGACTTGCTGTTGCCGACACCCATAGCCAGCTTCTGAGTACCATCGGTAGCCTTGTAGACGTTAATCTTACGCTTCATGCCAGCTTCGCCCACCAGCGAATTATCAACAGTACAGAACTGCTGTAAATTGAGGTGGGAATTGAACTGGTCTTCAACCTCGTTGGAGAGGAAGAAATTGTCATAAATCTTATGAGCCATAGTTAATTACCTCCATAAAGTTCTTTGTATTCTTCCGGGTGTTCCTCGTAGAAAGCGGCACGTTCCGCAGGGGACAACTTACGGAATTTTTCGAGAGTCATAGTCTTGGAATCCCCATCGGGGGTAGGTTTCGGTGTATCTTTGAGGGCTTCTGCACGAACCTTCTTTTCGAAAGCGGTTAAGTGCTTCTGCTGATTGATGAACACCTTCTCAGAATCACCGTCCGCCATAGCAGTGGCAGTTTCATCGGCAAGGGCTTCATCGTACCCAAGTGCGAGGAGCTTTGCCTTATGCTTGGAAATCTCAGATTCACGCAGGAGCTTGTTGTACTTGGACTCCAATTCCTCACGTTCCTCTTTTTCCTTCTGCTTTGCCGCTTCGTCCTCGGTCATTTTCTCCCTCAACTGCTTTTTCGCAGTTGCCAGCTCGGAAGCTGTCTTGTCGAACTGTTCCTTCTTCACAAAGCCGGAATAGTCCGGGTCGGGAACGTCAAATTCTTCGAGAGCTTTCAGCTTCTCCTCGGCGGTCATGGTTTCGTAACCTTCAATCTGTGTTACATCAATCTTTGCCATTTTGGTTTCCTCCTGTCTTTTCAGTTCTTCTGTGAACATTTCTTGCGGTTATAGACTTCTCTGTCTTTTTGCGATTTACGTCTTCTCTGACGATATTCAAGCGGCGAACCGCTCAATTATTTGGGTCATTATCCGGGTCGGGAGTCTGTTCAGCCAGCTTTTTCTGCTGTTCCTCGTAATATGCCATGCTCATGGTGTAGGCACTTTCCGGGTCGGTAAACATACCGCAGTGAGAGAAAGCCAGCATAGGGTGAATCTTCGGTTGCTGTAGCATGGAAGTAAGCACTTGAGACTTGCTCTGAATTGCTTCGTAGTTTCTTCGGGTGAACTTCATGTCAATGTCCTTCAAACGAAGGTCAATGTCACTGAGGTCACGACAAATGCGAAGCACCAGCTTGAGCATTTTCTTCTCAGACCTTTTGAAGATATTCTCGCTGTCTTTTGCTCTCGCTTCCGCAAGAGACCACCCATCACGAAGAAGCACCGCCGCACCTGTGTCGGAAGTAGAAGTACCTCCGTTCCTGTTAGGCATACCGCAGATAGTGAGAATCGCAGTGTACAAATCGTCTTTGAGGGTCTGAGTCTGTGTCTGATTCAGTTCCTTCACAACGAGGTCAACATCAATGTTTCCTCCGTTGTCGTTAGGAGGAACAAGAATTGCACCCTCCTCCAAGAACTCCTTGTACTTCTGCTTGTCGATGTTGCAACCGATGAACTTCCAAAAAGCCTGTATAAACTGCTCAATACCGTCCATACGGTTGGACTCGACACCGTTGATTGCGTCCAACAGAGGAAGCACGATTTCGAAAGAGCCGAGACGAGCGTTGTTCGCCGGATATTCGAAAATAGGAATCATGTCGAGAGCGTGGGGCTTGGACTCCTTTTCGTTGATAATGTCACCATCAATCAGCCAGTAGTAGTTGTCCGTATAGACCGAGTAATGAGTCACCTCGTTTTCATCGGTGCTATACTTGACACCCATCAAAGGCTTATTTCCAACATCGTTTGAATACACAACGAAAGAGTTGCGAGGGTCGAGAGTGTACATTTCAAACGGAGACTCGTCTTCCTCGGAAGGTTCATCGGGAAGAACCAAACGATATGCCGTTCCGCAAATCATTTGCCATTCGACAATCTCTTGGTCTTGCGTAGCTTTGTCCTCTGCGAACATAAGCTCGTTCAAAGCAGAGATACCTTTTGTAACAGCTTCATCAGCACTGCGTCCGATGTACTGAATAGGTTCTCCGCAGAGATAACCGACTTTGAAGGAGACAATCTCATTCGCTCGGTTTTCCACAATCTTGTTACAGATTTCCGGGCGAACTTCTTTGACACGATTGAGAATCGGTTGCTTGCCACGATAGTAGTCCCACAGATACTCAATCTCACTTCGATTCATCGAGTGAGTATTCATAGCAGTTGTCAGAACATCAACCACGTTGTCCCTCGTGATTCTTCTCACGCTGGACTTGATAACACGTCTTCCGTTCATTTGACGAGTCTCGCTCGGAGTCTTAGAAGTATCGACTTCGTTTGCCATGACTGCTCCTCCTTTCCTAAAAATTAAAAATAGCGCATGACTGCTGGATAGGCTTCCGCCATACTCGCAATCATGCGCCACTTGTTTTTCTATACATTTTTACCTTTACCATTATAACATAGT
>OGPQ01000277.1_pt1 | contig 46493 bp, 44 predicted proteins | sample 1552971 | NCBI WGS metagenome assembly OGPQ01 (sample SAMEA2580232, study PRJEB22360) | human gut metagenome | biome: human gut; feature: human-associated habitat; material: faeces | place: Denmark | collected 2008/2010 | reverse complement strand
AGCACGTAAAAAGGCTTAGGTGATGACGGTTATGCCGGAATGATTCTAAAAAAAAAACTCGGATTGAACGAAACGGAAAGTCCTTAAAAAAGGCAGATGAATCAGGAAATCCAGAATAATTTTATTGTTGAACCCTTTAAAGCAGATTTGATTATGGGAAAGATAGTTGATGAAAATATAAAAAAGCAGCTTGATAAGAGTATGGATTTCTTCTTGAAATATTACCCTGCTCGTATTAAGAATGTAGGTGAGGATGCGATTGCAGCACGTGAGCTTGTTTGGGCGTTCAAGGATGCAAGGGACAATGCTTTCGAGAAAGTGGCAGAAATGACCGCTGAACATCTGAAAAAAGAATATGGCGATAAGCTTAGAAATATGGCTTTCGTTTGTGTTCCTACAAGCAATAAAGACCATTACGCTACACGCTTTGGTGAGTTCTGCAAGCGTGTAAGCGAATTGTCAGGAGTGGAGAATGGATTCTCGCATATCGTCATTATGCAAAGTAGAATGTCAGTACATGAACACCGCCACGGCAAAAAGAAATGCGAGGTCAAACCACAATTGGTAGATTTCGATGTTCGCTATTTTAAGGGCAAAGATGTTTGTGTATTTGATGATGTTGTTACCACCGGAAAAAGTTATGCGAACTTTGCGAATATGTTGGAAGACAATGGCGCAAACGTTGTTGGAGGTATGTTTTTAGGTAAAACTTTTTATAAATATAATCAAAACTAATTAATATGATGGAAAAATATAATATAGAAGAGACGATGGCTTTTACAGGACATCGTCTCATAGAGCCAGGAAGAGTAGAAGATATTAAGGCTCAATTGAGAATCAAGATAAAGGCTCTGTACGCAAAGGGTATAAGAATATATTTAAGTGGTATGGCACTTGGTTTCGATATGCTTGCAGCAGAGGTAGTCCTATCTTTGAAGGCTGAATTGCCAAGTCTGAAACTCGTTGCCATAATACCTTTCAGAAATCAGTATAATAGATGGAACTATATGAGTAGAGCAAGATATTGTGATATATTGGCAGCGGCAGACGATGCTATTGTTCTGAGTGATGGCTTTTATAAAGGATGTTGTCTTAAAAGAAATGACTTTATGATTGACCATTCTTGCGGCTTAATAGCTTTTTATGATGGTGGATATAAAGGAGGAACATTCTATACTTGTAAAAAGGCAAGGGCAAAGGAAAAGGAAATAATAAATTTGTATTGACTATCAGTCGAGAGGTTCTCCACTTAGAGTGAAGATCCTCTCGTATTTGTTTGGAGATATGTTGAAATGTTGAGTGTAAACGTACTTCTTTTCAACATTCTAAGCTTATATTAAATTATTAATGTTAATATAAGAAATATATTAATTTTTACGATGAAATATGTCGGTTTATTGCTATTTTTGCAGCTTATAATTAATAATATAATTAAGTGTATAGTTAATAAAATAGTTAATTTATGAAAGTGAAACAAACATTTATGATTGGATTATTTGTCACATCATTCTTAACATCATGTGACCAACATCCTTCATTCTCCAACTCAACAGAAGCAGTTAATGGTTGTCATGAGGTACTTGCTGAACTCCAAGGAAAGAAGGAAGTTGATAATGAGGAATTGACAAAGTTGACAGCTAAGTGGCTTGAAACTCAGGATTCAGCTTATAGCGTTTTCGGCAAGGATTCTACTATTACACTCAGAAGTCCTGTTGCCTTGGCTTACTTCATGGTATCAGACTCCATCAGACACGAGATTACAAGATTGGCTTTTTCCAAGCCTCGTTCGTTGAAGGATGTTATGTATCTAAAGTTGAACACTGCTATGGAACGTGAGAAGGTGAAGGATTCTGAAACCTACAAAGATGCAGTCAAGTTTTATGAGAGTCTTGACAACCAAGGTATGTATTCTTCCGCACCTATGACGATTTCTGCATATTACATTTTGCTTAAATCGGTGAAATCATTTAAGCAGGAGCGTCAACTTTTGTCATTCATCACAGAAGAAGATAAATGTTTCCGTTCCTTGATGAACTATCTCAGTAAGGTATCTAACTCTGATTTACAGAATCTGACAAATGCTACAACGGCAATCTTTGACGATTTATATTCGTCAGTTGGCAATAAGTCTGATGATGTAAACGACCGTACTATGTTGTATCTAACAATGCGCTTCAACCGTCGCATTATCCAAAATGCAATGGCTTGCAGAAACGACATCATCAACAACCAACGTCTGGATAGAGACCAGAGAGCCAACTATAAATGGATGCTCATTCAGCCGTTCATGGCTATTGATGATTATTCAACAGCTGTATTGACAGATGAACAACGTGAAACGCTTATTAAGCTCACTGATGAACTACCAGCATTACTCGGCAAACTTGATGTTCAGAAGAAGAGCGATAATGAACAGATAAAATTGACAAATGTTCTTGCCAATTATTTCTTGAAATCGTATTTATCAACAACATTATAAATTCAGAATATGGAAAAAATAACAGATGTAGCTTGTGTAAAAAATGAAATCTATAAGGATTCCATTTACAATTTATCTAAGATTTTAGTATTGAAAATGTCCGAGACATTTGATGAGCAACAATATGAAATCTATATTCATGATGACTTTGCGGAAGTTGTTTGGCTAACAAAAATGCAAGTCATGGCTGAGGATTTAACAGACTCATTGGAGAAAAAACTTGGTGCTCATATATTGTTTGCTTCAAGTGAGGAGAATGGCAGAATCATCAAAGTGGAAGCATACTCAACTCCCGTAGAAAACAGTATGTATGCCATCTACCTATCTTCAGACCAACATGGAGTTATTGACTCCATTACTGTTTTCTTCTTTGATAGTTTGGATGTAATGTATCACCATCTACGTAAGGATTATCAAAGTATCACGAAGGTTGTAGGTGATATTATCGAAAAGCAATCTTTGCAAGATTTAGTAGGTATCTTTATTTGACATTTATAAAATACGACTATGTTTATATTGGTATTGAAGCTTATATTGGCACTTGTCCTGACCATGATTCCTTTTGTGTTTCATTATTGGATAAAGCCCAAAAGTAATGAATCTCCAAAATGGAAAAACTCGATTTCCATTTTGGAGGAGAACCTTCCGTCTATAAGAAGAAAGAAAAGAATTATTTTCCTCTGGTTTATGCGTTTCTACAAGAAGATGAAATTCAGTCGTAATGCACGAAAATTCTTCACCTATATTCTTATTGTATCGATGTTGATAGTTCAATTTGTAGATTTCCAAGCATCCAAATATGCTAAGGAGCATCTTAATGAAGCTACATCTATTAGTGTAGAGAATACCCAGTCACGCAATTCAACTTGCTTGGCAATTAAACATAAAGCATCAACAATGCTACTTCGTTCTCACACTACACCATTTTGGGCATTCAATTTGTGTTTAATAATAACATTGGCAACTTTCTCATTTCGATTGTCTGATATGGTTCTTACCCAGATACATAATGTAAGATGGATAAAATGGGCAATGGGGTTAGTCATAGTCCTTCTTATTGTGGTAAGTATTGGTAGATTATTGCTTGTAGCGGAAATTTCATATCTAATTCTTATGGCAGGTTTGCTTTATCCAAATCCTCGTTTCGATGAATATGGGAAATGGCGAAGAAGAATAACAACTCAGGTTCGCCGCAAATCTGTGATTGTTTCGCCTGGAGAGAAGCAAAGAAAGTCGGCTTAATGACGCAACATTCAAACATAATATTTCAGCATTTAAAAACATGATTAAATCATCTTTTAGAAAAATGAAAACTCAATCAATGTCTAATGATACTTTCAGAAAAGGGAAAAGCCTCTTTGTAACACTTCCTTTTCCCCTCTTAGATTATTTATCTTCTGATTACGCATTGTCTCGTTCAAGACGGTACTCGAAGATAGAAGCTTTCAGATTCTTGGTGCAGCAGTGCTGCCATAATCCAAAGAGTGAATCTGACGGTAGTCACAGCATGATTAACTTCTCAAAGCTTACTAAAGAATGGATATGGAACCGCACAACTGTTTCCAAGTTCATCAGTGTGCTTTGCAGTATGGGCGTTGCGGAGGTCCAAAAGGTCGGCACCGAAAAATTCGTTTCGGTGAAGCCATCCGTTTTGCAATGGATCGATTGCTCGGATATAGAGGCAGAACGTCATAGAGACGATTCTTTACAGCCTCAGGCGACTCCTTCACAATCTTCTTCATCTGAAAGAAGTGAAACCCTTTCTTCAGAAGAAAAGTCTTTGGATAATTAGAGCGTTTTTTTATCGTGCGCTTGCGCCGATAGAGTGGTGTTTTTTCATTAGGGGGAAGCCTAATTCCCCCTCAAAAAGATTTTGGAGGGCTTAACAAGCTTCTATGAAGCGACTTACGTGCGGCAAGCCGTTGTTAAAATTAGGCTCAGGGAATGCTCCCTAAGAACCCTGCCCCCCTAACTCAAAAACAGATATTTATGGCAAAACAAGTAATGGACATTCGACCAGGAAAAGGCATGACCCTTTCTCAAAGCAATGAGCATTTGAGAGTTTCTTTGTATGGTGCGAAAACAAGTTCTCGGTCTTTAAATATAGACCCAACAAGAGACCTTCTAAATTTCGAAATCACGCAAGGATGCCAGGTCGTTCCTGTAGATAAAAGAACATCTATTCCGAAACGGATAAGAGAAAATTTGAAAAAAAGAGGTATCGAAGACCCTAACAAGAAATATAAGAAATTAGGGTTGGAACCCAAAATAAGGACAGTTGCCAACTTCATATTAGGAGGGTCGAGAGACCAAATGCACCGTTTGGCTTTTGGAAATCAAAAGGTGAATTTGGAACGTGGTGCAGACAATTCTTCCATCAGAAGAATGCCAGAAATAGAAAACTGGGCTAAGGATATGTATCGGTTTATGAGTGATAGATTTGGAGAGAAAAACATTGCTGCATTTGTGGTACATTTAGACGAAACAAATCCACATATACATTGTACAGTTCTTCCTATCACCGAACAGAACAAATTTTCGTGGAAGCAGGTGATGGTTGGTGAGAATAATTCCAAGTTTGAGTATCAAAAAAGGACAACAGAACTTCATAATGCCATTGCAGAAATCAATGCAAAATATGGCTTAGAGCGTGGAGATAAAATTTCCGAGACAGGTGCTAAACATCGTTCTACTGCTGAATATCACGAAGCTTTAAGAAAGGAGTTGAAGGAGCAAAACAAAAGGCTCTTTGATACTAAAATTGTTCTTGATGATGCTATCGAGAAGAACGAGGAGACCATCAAAGAACAGAAGCAGACCATTGATTCTTTGAATAAGGAAATCAAGCATGCCTCTGCAAGAGTCAAGGGATTGAGTACGATGATAGAGCATCTGGAAACCTATAAGGAAGACCTGGAGAAGGAAATTGCGAAGTTGAAGGCTGACCGTGATTCTGGTAAGATCTCAGCTGAGGAAGCTGCCAGAAAGATGGATGCCATCACTAAGAACCTTGAAGATGTCAAGGCTCAGATTCTTGACAAGGAAAGCAAGCTTAGTGTGGCACAGACAAAGCTCGACAGTTTGAATGCGCAGACCTCAAAAACGGAAACTCGCTACCAGGAGGTGAAGAAGAAACTTCAAACAGCACTGCCTGAGTATAACAAGAACGCCATGCAGGAAATGGAGGCGTTTGGTTACAATCTCGCTGCTTTCGATGCTATGAAGAGGATGGAGAAATACAACGAAATGACAGCAAATATGTCTCCTGACGAAAGAAGAATACTTGACAAATACAATTCTGTTCTTTTGGATGATTCTATCTTCGAGCAGATGGCAGAGAATGCTACTGAAATTACGACTGTAGCCACTGCTCTGTTCTTGGGTTATCTTGATAAGGCTACAGCTATTGCCGAGTCTCATGGAGGAGGTGGTGGTCCTGGCACTGGCTGGGGAAAGAAAGACGATGAAGACGAACTCGCCTTCAAACGTAGATGTATGCTTATGGCTATGCACATGATGAGACCGCAGAACAAGGTGAAGAGAAAAAGGTAAGCAATATAGTAATATAGTAATATAGTAATATGTATTGTTATCTATAAGTATTCTTCACTTTACTTGAATATATATAGCTTAATATATAACAATAAAGATAGTGTTATTGCTGACAATATATATAGTTTGCTTAACTTAAATACATATAGTTGTATTGTTGTAGATATGACAATACAACTATATGTATTGCAGACAATATAGCTATATAAATATGTGTATTATTAAAAGATAAATAGTTATGACAGACATAAAGACAATAAAGCACTTATGTAAAGTGGTAAGTGTAGCTAAGAATGCAGGTATCGATGCCCTCATTGTTAGTTATAACATGATGGTCAATACTGGGAAAGGAGGAGAAGCATGAAAGAAGACATTTCACCATCTATGCTTGCCTTCGACTACGGCAAGTTGGCAATTGAGATTAATGTTGGCATAGTAGTGGTTTACAATCGTAAACTGCTACTTATCCCAAACTTATTGATCAACTCCAACAAGTTTGGAATCAAACTGACAGGAGAGACGTTACTAAATCTATGTAACGATATTGGTGAACCATGCTGTAATGATGGTACCATTATAGGGTTTACGACATTGACAGAAAAATAATACTATTATGAGTAAAGTAAGAAAAGGAAGACAGTCAATAAGAAAGGTACTGGAAGTGCCAGATGAGATATTCCGACAAGCAGTTAACTTGCCTAAGGCAGAAAGATACGAATATATCAGCCTGGAGTGCGCAACAGTCATCGCAAGACTGATTAAGGAACTTCGTATAAAGCAAGGTAGAGGTATTAGAGTAAACTTCTATTGTATTGACATGAAGGATTATAAGTATTTTGGTTTTAGCACAAGAAATAGACAGCTCGAAAATTGCCAGTTCTTGATTGAAGGGAAAAGATACACATTCTTTCTGTCAGTAGATAATAAAAATAGTTACGGAGTCCAGAATGATGACTATCTGCGAATCTTAGCTATATACTCTGTACTTCATCGTATGTATAAGAAACGCAATAAGCGAGACGCCAGGAATCTTTCTTGTTGGAAAAAGAGAAAGTGATGTTTGTATCTTAGGATATAATTGTATCTATAACTCTGTTTCCGTTCCTTGTGTTCAACCTCAATTTTTCAGGATAGGTTGTACCGTTAACCATCACCGCCAGCTTTTTAAGTGCAAAGGTATGGCAGCCCAGGCAGACACCAAACACCAGTCGATGCTCTCCCTATCGGCGAAGATTTTTTGCAGCAGACTTCCGCAATCAGAGATTGGGTATTCTACAAAAAATCTCTACCGATTGTTTGGCTTACTGCCTTATTGGGCTGCCATCTTCTAAAGCACGTAAAAAGGCTTAGGTGATGACGGTTATGCCGGAATGATTCTAAAAAAAACTCGGATTGAACGAAACGGATAGTCCTTAAAAAGGCAGATGAATCAGGAAATCCAGAATAATTTTATTGTTAAACCCTTTAAAGCAGATTTGATTATGGAAAGAAAGAATGATATTCCATTTGAGCATCAGATGATGTTTATTCTGAGACGTTATGATTCTGTAATGGCTGAGAATATTGAGCTGCGTAAGGAAATAGAGGAACTTACAGAAGCTCTTGATGAACTTGGAGGAAATAACGAACGTAAATCTTTGAAAAAGCGTATAAAGAAGCTATCAGAGAAGAATGAGAGCCTAAAACAGAAGCTTTCTGAAAAGAACAAGCAATACGATGAAGTATATCGTTTGTACAAGATGGTCTCAAAGAAGAAAAACGTTCTTAAAAATACGTTGCTGTATGTAAAGGCGCATATTAATAAGATGCTTGCACTTGTTGATATTCCTGCTTTGAAACTGTTGGCACAGCGTATTACCAAGGATGTAAATTTGGTTGAACATACCAATTGTGTGTATGAAGAAGTACAATAAAGAAAAGCTTATTGTCTCTTTCAAATGATAAAAATTAAAATGTATCGATATGACAAATGAACAAATTAAGCAGCACTTGGATAGAGTGGTGAAAACTGCTAAAGATATTGCAGCAAAGACTTGTAGTCAGCAATGGGAGAACTACAAGAAAAGTAGAGTAGAGAATGGAGAACGCCCAATTCCGAAAGAGATGGAAGAAAGCATTCGGGATGTCTTCACCTTTGCATATGCTACAGGTATTGCTACAGGTGTTGAGGACACCATTGTTAGTTATAATATGATGTTCAATACCGGGAAAGGAGGAGAGGCATGAAAAGACGTATGGCTAATAAGATAGAAAACTATAAAATCCTGCCTAAGCGACTTATCAATAAATATATGTCTCTTAGTTTTGAACAAGGTTATTTTAGTGTCTCTATAGAATTTAAAGGTTGTGTCAAAGTGTATGTTCGTGATGTGTGGGGTAGAATACTCATTTATAGCCTTAACTATTCAGATGGCAAGTGTGAGCATTCTCATGGCTACAAGATGTGGAATGATAATGTTTTGTACCATGTTCACAAAGGAATGAAATATGAAGGTAAATAATAAGATTTTAGAATATAATCATGATAAGGTTATTGTTGAAGAAAATGATGATAGTTATGTCATAGACTTCCAAAGAGGTTTAGGTGAGGTTACATACTCTAAAAAGGATTGGACTCTTACCAGAGCCTTGTATCATCAATCTATTCAAAACTACAAAAAGGAAATAGAAGAAGATTTATACGAATGGTAATTTATAATCTTTAAAATGATATACAATGTATAAGGTAAAAATATTTTTTGGTTCATTCTATGGGGAATGGTTTGAAAATGATTTCTTGGAGGATATGGATTGGTCAGATATATCAGTCGCAGAATGTATGATAGAAGCTCATTTCCCCGTAGTTCCTGCCCATGGCAGTTTTGTTGATGTAAGTAGTCTCCGTTCACAGATTTATAAAGGATGGAAAAAATATGTTGATGAAGGAGGTTATTTGTCAGATGTGATAGATGGGGTTAGATGCAAATTCAAAATTCCACGACAAATTTCAAATGCAGATATTTTTAAAGAAATGGTATTTGGAGGTAATTATTTACAAGATTTTATCTCCTATAAAAAATATATGGTCGGTACTGATGAAGATGAAGATGTCTTTTATGGAGTATGTCTAACACCTAATACAGACTATATTAAAATAGAAATTTACTGATAATACTCCGCTATATAGAATTGTTTAAGGGATGCTCGATTAGCAGCATCCCTTAAACAATTCTATTTAATGGTGAAGTCAAAGACTGTCCATGATGCTGCTTCTTTCTCATTCCATGTCAAGCAGTATTCTCCAGGTTCTCCTTTAACGGTCATATCATATACATTATCTGATATTTTCTTCACTGAAACCGTTACATCCTTGGCAGCTTCTGCTTTGGATTTTGCATGACCATCACCCAAAACCGCAGAAGTGTTTCTGGCTCCAATGAACTCACGCTTGTTACCTTTTACTTTAAATCTACAGACAATGAAATCATCTATAGTAAGGTCACTTGAAAACATCTTATAATATTCTGATATGCTATTTCTTTCGTGTGTAAAATAAACACGAAATTGGGCAGTTTTCGAAAATTGATAAGGAGAAGTTTTGCCATCATAATCAAGTAACCACTTTGAGGCGAAATCATTCATTGTAACCCTGTTCTCGTCAGCATCAACATGCTTCATAGCAACAAGACTGTTATCTATGTTAGCATAGATGCCAACAGAATCCATTCTGAGCTTACTAAGAGCTGTTTGATTGAAGTCTATACCAGCTTTCGCAAATGAAGCTTTCTGCTCTTCATAAGTCTTACGTCTGGCATCATTAAAGCCTCGGATGTATTCTTCCGATTTGCCTTCTAATGGGTCTATTGTAGAATCGTCATCATCATCAATATCCTCGTCATCATCTGATTCGTGTTTAGGGAGAATCTTGCTGATGTCTGTTACACCGCCCTTAATCAAAGCCTTGGCTTTTTCTCTTGCTTGCTCAATAGGAGTCTGAGCCATCATGAATGTGCTTGCAGATACAAGCAACATTGTTAACATAACTATCTTTTTCATATATATAACTTTTTAGAATAGAGTGCAAAGTTAATGCTTTTATTAAGAAAATAAGCAATATCTGCAATTTTTTATATATAATTAAACGAAGAGAGGAAACACTTCCAAGAAACGCTTCCTCTCTTTTTCTTCTAATTATGATGCTTTTTGTTGTTGGGTTTTCTCTGTTTGATGAAATTCCCTTTGAATAACTTTTATCATATTCTTCACTTCCTGGTCTATCTTATTGAAATTGTTATATAAGATACGTTCCTTTGCATCTACAGAACCAAAATCATAGAATTTAGGTAAAGGAAAATTCTTATAATCCTCTTCCTCTGCCTTTATTTCATCCATATTAAAGTTGGTTTTGCAGAAGAACTTGGAAGTTTTGAACTCTTCCGCCTTTTGAATGTCCATAGCACCTTTGCGACCTGTCTTTGTAACAGTAAAATCTCTTGCTGTCTGACCACATATCCAACCAGATGCCATGTCGGAAATCTTAGATGCCGGAACAAGACTATCCAAGTTTTCATTAAGATTGATGGAAGTTCTGTCACGGTCAATGGTGATTCCTTTCTTTAGCTGAACCACCTTACCAAATATATCTCCTGATAGCCAATCGAGAGTGTCCTTGCTACGAGCAGAGCCGCTGATTACATTGCCAACAGTGGTGATAATTTTGTCTTTACCAACCTTACCATAATCAGCCTCCAACTGAGGCAATTCCTGAAAGCCTAATGTTACTGCAACCTTGTTGCTTCGAGCAGTACCAATCAATCTATCTATTTTATGGAAATACAAAGTTGGTAACTCGTCAACAATAATACTTACAGGTACATTTTTACCTTGACCGCTGTTCACACGTGTCACAAGGCGGTTCAATATAAGGGCATTCAATGCACCGATGATACTCTCCATTTCCGGGTCATTAGCAATAAGAAGATAACTTGGATTCTTAGGATCACTGACTTTTAAATCAAAGTCATCGCCTGAGAATACCCAATATGCCTCTTTCGTTGCAAGACGTGATGTTTGAACACGAAGTGTACCAATCATACCTTCCAACTGTTCCATAGCGTTATTCTTCTTCGCTGTCATGAACGGAGCCATCAGAGGATAAACCTCAGGGTCTGTTTCCAAAACTTCAAATATCTCAGAATAATCTCTATTCAAGAACGACAGTACATGAGGCATATCCGAATATTTGCCTTTCCAATAAGCAGGTTCAACAATGTGTTCCTTCTCACCAAGATGACCTTTTGCAAATACACGTCCAGTGAGTCGCTTATGATGCGTGTCTGGGTCTTCTTCATATTGTGCTTCAAGCTCATTACCATGCTCGTCGTATGGTTTCTTTCCATAGTTTACAAAGAAATATATGCAAGCGGCAAGGAAGTTTGTAGCAGATGTTTGGAAGAACTGGTCACTGCCACCGCCACTTCCTTTCTGTCCTTTTTGCAAAGATTCAATCAGTGTCTCAGCAGTTTCCTGGGCTGCCGCCAAATTACTGATGTATTTCTGCTGTATCGGGTTGACACGTCTTGAATATTCAACATTCACGAAGTTGATGATATTAAACCTGCATCCTTTGGGCGTTTTACCTTGCTGTTGGTTCTTCTTGTAATGATAGTAAAGTTTAGTAGCCAAAGTTGGAAATTTATAGTCGTACACAACCATGGCAAAGCCTTTGGCACTATGCTGTCTGATGTATGGTTCTATGACAGAGAATGTCTTACCACTACCAGGAGTACCCACAACCCAAGTTCCACGGAAAGGGTTAATGATATTAATCCATCCCTTACGGAATCTTCCTTTATAATAGTAACGCATCGGTATATTAACAGAATACTTGTTGTCAACGTATTCTTCTGTCTGCTCAAAACTCTCATTTTCGAAATTGAATCTATCTTTAAGCATTCCATCCTTGAAATATTTTGAGACATTATCAAGTGCGATATGTATCAATATGGTTCCTATCAAAGATGCTACCATATAAAGCCAAATGTTGGTTCTCAGCAACCAAACTCTGGTTTTCCAATCACAGCTATAAAGAAAAACAGAAACTGTTACCAAAACGAGTCCGATGGAGATAGGCCAGAAAACCATCTTTCTTGCATCGAACTCTATCTGTTTCTTGTTTTTAGTACCTATACAGGTGATGATTACCAACATTACTGTAACAATCTTGCTATATGGTAGAAACTGATACATGGATAGCCGCCCAAGTCGGCTATGTACGTTGGTGATAACGCCGCCCAAGAAATCCAAAGCTGTTGGGTCAAGCGCATACATAAAAAATTCGAGCAACAAAGAAACATAGATTGTCGCTCGGAAAAGGGTGTATGTTCCCTGTAGTTCTTTTGACTCTTCCATTATTTTGTATTCATTTTATTCGCTGTTCTTGCTTTATTTATCCATCCTCTTTTACAGTCAGCAACAATAGCTTTCATAGACCGTGTTCCTCTTGGTGTTCCACGAAGCTCGTACCAAGAATCCAGCAAAGATGTATAGCGGATTAATCTGTTCATCCTTCTTAGCTTATAGTTCAACTTTACCAATGTATTGTTGATATTGGCTATGACTTGAATCCTTTGATGTTCCGTAAGTTTAGGGTTCTTTCCTTTCGATGATCCAAGCGGTAGAATATGCTTTACATCGGCAGCTATCTGAATGCCGTCATCAATGACATCTTTGTAGATATTATTCTTCTTCTGTGACAAAGCTACAGCCAGTACATTAGCTGGACATGAAACACCGACAGATTTTAACTCTTTAAGATTTTTAAGAGTTTGGTCAACCTGGTAATATATGCCGTAAATGCTTGCAGCTAAAGTAAGCATATCACCAAAACTGGACAGATAGTTATCAAACTCTCTTTGAAAGTTTGTTACCTTCTCCGTCTGGTCTGAGACATACATGTGCCCAGTTAGGTTAAGTGACATTACATCATCTTGTGATTTTAGAGCTTTTTTTGCCTTCTTGGCGTAATCACGGAACAATCCTGCACGTACTAAGTCTTCTCCGGCATAAGTCTTTAATGGAAGGAAAGACATCAGTCCTGCCAATACTATCATATAAAAGAATTTATTTACCATCCCCATGATTTACTGTTCTGTTTAAGTTTATAATATCTTGCAACAGAAGTTGCTGCTCGGCGCATTCTGTTTCTTGCTTCAAGGGCAAGCATACCATTTGACTTGTCTATTTTGCCTGCAATGGCACGATTCCAAACATCCTCAAAGCTGAACACAGATATAGATACAGCCAATCTTCTTAACTTGGAATTAAGTTGTTCAAGCTCACGCTCCAAATTCCATATTAATTGTGTTCTTTCTGCACCGTTCAGCATATTTTTATCGCCACCTTTCTTACATACTTTTTTTAAGGAGCGATATGTTTTAATGAATTGCATTGCTGTTTCCATATAAAGGTTATTCATGGACATTGTGGCAAAGACACCTTGTGGATTGATTTTCTTTGCAGCAGAAACCTCCCATAAGGCGTTTAATGTTTGCACACCTTCTAAGTAGAGTTGACAATCAGCAACAATTCTATCTGCAAACCCTTTTGTAGTTTTTAGATATTTATTATACTGTTGCTCCCAATTTCTTATCTTTGCTGTGGTTCCAGATAGCTCTGCTTGAATACCTGCTTCCTTCTTTCGATAATTTGTTTGAGCTGTAATCTTGCTAAGAATATTGTCCTCACCTTTCTTTATAGCAAGATATTGACCAGGATTAGAGGTTGTTCCACTTATTTGAGCACGGCATACAGCCGTGGACAACACTATAGCTAAACAGAGCATTACAGCTCTAAACTCGATTAGTAATCTCATATATCCCCTTTCTTCTTTTATTAAATTCAACTCTCATTCTTATTTCAGACACTACATCGTCAGCTTCTTTAATACCTATCATGTTGACCACTGAATTGTTTCTATCACCTGAATAAATGGTGACGGTTTTCAATCCAAATATCTGTTGTGGCAACGAACGATGTTGCTTGTAGTCCACAACACGATACAACTCAACATAATCTGTTGAGTGTGATAATACTCCATGAAGTATTATTATTTGTTCCGATGTTATAACGTATTCTGTACGCAACAATGACAGTAACTTACAGAACAGATATATAACCAAAAACAATGCGGCATAGATAAAATATTCGTGCCACATAAACTTGCCAAATACATATATCCAAAAAGCGGCAATGCTTAGGCAGATGGCAGGAAACTCATTAATGACGTATTGTAATACATGGGGTCTCAATGCCACCGTCTGAAATATTTGAATAGAGTTATTATTCATACCTTATTATATTAAATATAAAGAGAAAAGAAGTATGGGTTAAACGCCCATACCTCTACCTTCTCCATGTCCACGGTCTTCGCCTATCTCAGCTGCATAACTTGCAGCTGCAACTGCTTCTGGCGATACAACACCTGGTTTAGAAAATACAGCCCTTGACTCATAGAAGTCTGGTTTAGGTCTTGGTGGGGCTGCCATCGAAAGACCCGCAGCAACATCCAATCCAGTAGTAACGGCAGCAAGAATAGCCGCACCTAAGTTGAAGCCATGTCCTGGCTTAGTCTTCATTTCCACCTCAGGGAATATTTTATCAAAGAGTTTCATTCTCTGATAGTCATTCACAGCAAGGAATTTATTGAAGTCTTTCTGATTAATCTCGTGTGAAATTACGTTTCCGTCAATGACTGCGGACATCTTATATTTACCCTCGATAACCTTACCTTGCTCATCCTTCAATCTTTCCACAGAAATATCACCAATAGTTGTAGCACGACCATGTTCGCCACTACGTTTCCATTCCTTGCTTTCTTTGAGATTATTCAAAGACTCTCCGTTTACCCCAGCATCACCCATAAGGTTAATCTTTGCTGCATTACGTAAGTCATTGAGATTAATGGCTTCGTTACCATAATGAACAACCTTGCCTTCTGTTACAGAAGGCTTCTCTCTATGAGCAGATACTAAGTCCTCAGACAATACTTTTTCTTTACCAACCGTCTTAACGACTTCGGTGCCAAATCCGGCTTTATGCAAATCATCTATAACCTTGCTGATATTGGCATTATTGTTGAATGACTGCTGACGCATATCTTGATGAAGGCTGCTTGTTGGAACAATCTGCATCTTCTGCTTGTTCTCATCAGTAAAAGGGATAAGAGTGGTCAACATCTTGGCTCTATCCTCATTTGTTCCATTTTTGAAAGCATTGTATTGTGCCTCTGTTATCTTAAATGACCACATTCCTGCATCCTTATCGGTACGAACATTTATCTGATAATTGCCAGAGATTTGGTCTTTCCATGCCATAGCTCCAGTAATGGCAGCGGAAGTATTTGCATTTACAAGACTATAATCTCCTTTCATTGTGACAACGCCCTCTGCTTGGTCAATTCCTTTTGACCTAACAGCATCTTGCATCTGACCATTTGATGCACTCTTTATCTTCACTTCATCAAAGACTTTATCAAACAGCTTCAAGCGATACTCGTCATCATAGTTGATAAACTTCAGATAGTCATCTTTGCTAATCTCGTGACTCATCAACTGATTGTTTATTACCGCTGTCATACGGAATGTTGTCTTCTGACCGTCATTCGTAGGGTAGGCTTGTATCTCTCCCACAGAAACGGCACGACCATCTTTGACTGGTAGATAGAACCCTTGGCTTGCATCCAAACTTCTACCATCTACAACACCAATACTATTCCATTTGTCTATATAGCCAGTCTTGTAATCTTGACGCATATTCTTCATGTCAATATCAATGACATCGATGTTCTTGGCATAGGATGCTGCTTGTTGATGCCCTAAGTTCAACTCCTGTTCAATCTCTGGTTTCAACTTAATATTGATGTAGTCCTTGCTTTGAAGATGCTCTTTGGTTATCTTCTCTGAAAAGTCTTTAGAAATGACCTTGTTGATAATATCAAGTCGCTCACTAATATTAGGAGCAGTCTTGTTATGAACCATCTTGTGCTTACCCTCACCAGAAGTGAATCTCAGCTTGTCATTGAGGATCTTTTTCAATTGTTCGTCAGTCAACGCATATTGTAAATCCTTGTTGATACCGTCACACTTGATTGTAAGAGTTTTCTTCTCTTTATCGATAACGATGCCATGAGAAGAAAGAACCTTGTTGAATCCTTCACCACTAAAGGTTAGTTCTGCACTGTAGCCATTAAGGTATTCTCCCAAGGTCAACGCCTGTCCTTTTGGACGAACCAACTGTTTCGGTTTAGCATCAATCTTCATGTTAGCCAAAGAATCCTGCTGCTGGTTTCCTTTGTCATAAAAGCCGTAATCGCCAGTCTTCAATTCTCCAGGCTTAAGTCTGCCGTCAGGTCTATCCATCACAACAGGTGCACTACTTGCGAAGAAAGGACGGTCATCTATTCTTCTTGCATGATAACCATGTCTTCCAAACGCTCTGAATCCATCCAAGAAACTATCAAAACGTCCGTATCTTGCACCTTCAAAAGGGTGGAATGGGCGTTCTCCTCTATATCCATATTCTCCAGGATTAAGTCGATGTCCATTTAAACCCATATTTACAGGGCTATTAGCATTACGTGCAGCAACCCAAGAACCAGGAATATAATAGTCATTTCTCACAATTGATACAAAAGTTTCGTAAGCCTTTTTATCCCATACGTTATTTCCGCCATTCCTTAATGCCTCCAATTGAGCATCATTGAGAGTATAACGTCGAGGTGTTGATGTGTTGTGAGCCATTGTTACCAACTGATATTCACCTGTTGGAGTCATCGCAATCTGCGCTTGCATACCATTGGCATTAAGCGTGTTTTGAAGCTGAGGAGCTATGTCCAATGCTCTTGGATTTGTATTCTTTCTTGTTGCCATGTTCGTTATTATTTATTTAATGTTATTTCTTGCTACCCAAAATTCGGAGTATATAAATAAAGAGGTTGACGAAATCAAGATACAATTCTAAAGCTCCTAATAGTGCTATCTTTTGACTATGTTCGTCAACTCCATATTGGGATTCTTCTATAAGAATCTTTTTTATTTTCTGAGAATCCCATGCAGTCAGTCCTATAAAAATTATTACTGCCGCATAGCTTATCATTAAGTCAAATCCACTGCTTTTGCAGAAAAGATTGACTATTGTAGCTATAACTAAGCCAATTAATGCGAAAAACAGTAATTTTCCAGTTGAAGACAAGTCCTTCTTGGTAGTATAGCCATATAAGGACATTATTCCGAAGGTTCCTGCTGTTATAAAGAAAGCCTTTGCAATGCTTGCCTCTTGATATACCAGCAGCGTAAATGACAGGGTCACGCCATTAAGCAAAGAGTATAGAATGAATAGGATAGTGGCTTGTGTCAAGCCCAGTTTTTTAATTCTACTACTGATGATAAATACCAAAGCTATTTCGGCACCACATATTCCAAATACCATCAATGGATGTTCAAACATTGCAGACATCAATGATACTGATTGAGCTACAGAATAAGCAGTGAATCCTGTTATTAAAAGGGCAAGTGTCATCCAAAGATACACCTTACCCATAAGAATAGAGAAAGACTTTTGCAAGTCCTTCTCATATATAATTCCAGAGCTTTCCTGTTTTGGATAGATGCTATTAAACAATTCTTTTTCAGTCATAACTTTACATATTATAATTAGTCTTTCTTATACACTATAACACAAGTGTGTCGATTAGCAGTGTAAGGCTTGTAGAGATTGATACCGCCTTGGCTTACACCAATCATTTTTTCCTTTGGCACACCTGCTTTGGCAAGGAGTTTAGCTATATATTTTGCTCTTTTAATACTCAGCTTGCGATTTATTTTTGGTGTTCCTGTTTTACTATCAGCGGCTCCCACAATTCTTAGATTGAGATCGAACTCATTTACTGCTCCTGCAATCTCTTTGATATTTACCAACTGCTGCTTGTCAATAAGTTCAGTTGAGTTAATCTTGAAGAAGAACAATATTGGTGCGTCAAACTTGGCAAGTCGCTCGTCAACTGTTGTTTCACCGTTGTTCATTCGCTCTCTAAGTCTTCGCAAGCCTTCATAATCATTGCGAGGAAATGGTGTGAGGTCTGTAACATCTTGCACTGGTAACATACCAACACACTTTGATGACTTCTTTTCCCATCCGAGTTTGCCAATGCCTACAGTCAAGCCGATGCTTGCTTGAAACAAATTGTCACCAAAATGCTTGTCCTTGCCAGCTCCATCAAAGGTTTGGAATGTGCTCGTTCCTCCAAGTTCAGCAGACAAACTAACTCTTTTTGACATTCTATAGCTTCCAATCACACCACAGCTAATGGCAAATGGCTTGTTGTGTAAATCGCTGTTTCTTATGATACCAGCACCAACATAGGGAATGATGTTCCACTTTGGAAGAGGGTTATAGGTGGTTCTGTAGAACGAAGAAATATTCAACATCAAATCACCATGATAATTCTGATAACTTACAGATTCCTTGTCAAAATTGGCAAACTGAAATCCCTGGTACACAACACGTGTTCCGAAGAAACGAGAGTGCCATTTACCAAGACTAAACACCATGGTGTATTTTGTCTTGTCATAGAAGTCTCCGCATCCCTTTGGCGCACCAAGAAAAGTGGATGTACCAGCCTGCACAGAGGCAAACCAGTTGTCTCCGATACCTGATAGATGGAAACGTGTATTTCCATCAGAAATAGATGGCTGCTGTTGAAGATTGTGGTTGGTTGCCGACGTAGGCATTGAAGAACCAGTAGTTCTTGCATAGTTCTTTTCGTCATCACCATAAACCACCTGTGCCTTAGCTACCGTTGTTGTAAGGCATAAAGCCAGCATCATTAAAGTTTTTGCTTTCATTATTTTCTTTTTATTATTTATAAATTCTACATTTTTTCAGCTAAATCGTCATACAGATATAGCTTATGTTTCAATATTATACGCTCACATTTTTCAACATAATCGCTTCTGGTTGCATAACCCGAAGCTTTTATAGCCAAAAGCCAATGATGAAAGTCTTTGCTGCCATATCTCCAACATCGTGCGTAACGGTCACTCATAAGAAGGCGTGAATGGTATTCAACGCTTTCCTCTGGCGAGTTGAAATTGCAAAACTTTTCGTTCGGACGATCATCATTATGTACACTATATGGCAAACCTTCCCTCAACCATCGGCTGTTAGCTTTGATTCCGAAGAAGTTGTAACCTGCTTGTGCAAGATTGCTGTTTCCCCATCCGCTTTCAAATGCCATCTGAGCGAGAATAACAGAAGATGGAATGCCATACTTGCGCTGCTGCCGCATTGCTATACTTGCATATTCCTTGAAGAACTCTGTTGGAGTCATTATCTTCTTCTCGTCCAAATGCAGAGCTTTGACGGCTTTCTGCTTAGTATCTCGTATATATACCAGCAGGTTATATGGGTCTTGAAGTTTCCCTCTAAGTCGGCTTGTTATATGAAGATGAGGTCCTGTACTTCGCCCGGTAGTGCCGCTGAGACCTACAGGTTCCCCGGCATATATCTTCATATCCTTCTCAACCCAAATCTCCGACAAATGGCAGTAACTAACGGTATAATCACCAAATTGCATGGTTACATATTTTCCCGAACCTCTGTCATAGCCAGTTGCCTTTACATAGCCATCGAACATGGCAAGCACCTCTTCATAACGTGCTGCCAAATCAAGACCTCCATGTTGCCTGGTGTGACCGTTGAAAGGATCAGCACGTGTTCCGAAGAATGAATTTATTCTTATTGTCTTCAGCGGAAAGCTAACACTTAGATACTTGTCAATCCAATAATCTTTTATGTCATCCTCAGTTATTGCTAATGAGGATTGTACTCCCATACTGCATAAAAGCAATAGTAGAACAATAATCTTTTTCATTGATATACCTTTTTATTAAGCTGCAAAAATACAATAATAGATACAAGGAATAGTTCTAAAAAAAATAAATGTTTTATATTAACATTAATAATATAAATTAAGCCTATTCTTATACATTTTATATTTAAAATGTTAATATAGGAGATATATTTGTTTTTTAACACGTTCATTAAAGAAAAGCCTTAATTTTGCATCCACAACAAAATAAATAAAAAAGAAACATGAAGAAATTTACAGAAAACGAGATTCCTTACGAGGATTTTGAGCGTATGGGATTTTCACAAGAAATGATAGATGACCTTCCTGAGGCAATTATGAACAGACTCTTATCTGGAGAGAAAACACCTCTGTTGGCATCTTCTAAGAATGACTCTAAAGACAATCCAATGAAGGCTACCATTTGGATGAGTAGGGAAGATAACGGTGTGGTTACTGGCTTTTATCGTCCTTATGATAATGTACGTGACTATTCAGATTTTAGTAAAAGCCAGCAAAAGACACTTCTTAATGGAGGTGTTGTTTTGACAGAGCTTAAAGGTCAGCCGTCTTCTTATTATCAGATGGATGAAGATACTAACCGTATTCTTTCATGCCCTGCGGATTGTCTTATGAACAATTTCAATGGATTGAAAACTAACCTATCGGCTTATATTGACGAGAAGACATTCTCAGAAGGCAAAATCCAATCTGTTGTGTCAGATGGTAACGTGATAACAATTGGTATTGATCTTTCAGATTCTAAGGGTTATAGAGTCGTTGAAGGTGATGAAAAGAACTGGAAGCAGGAGAAAGAAACAGATAAGTTGCCAAAGTACAATTTTGGACTTTATGGATGTTGGACATTTGATAAGGACAACATTCTATCCTATGTACCAGAAGAGAGCTATACCAACGAAATGGTAAAAGCTCAAAACGAACTTATTGAAAAGAATAAAGCAAGAGGTATGCACATGTAATATAAAAGATATGGAAAAAACAATAGATAAGTTTGCTGATGAGCAAGAAATGCTCGATGCTTACATCAACGGCGAATACACAGCTAAAGAGATAGTTTCTGTATTCTTGCCAGATGACGTAAAAGAACAGTATAATATATATTGTTCTGAGAAAAATCTGCAAGATACAGAAGAAACTACAGCAGCTTTTCTTGGTTGGTGGTATGAAGAAGATAGTGATAGAGAACCTACTGCCGAAGAACTGTTGGACGATGAAGAAATGTCAGAGGAAGTTATTTCGAATGGATATCAAGATGTATTCTCTGAATGGAATAAGGATATTACTAAAATTGCGGAACTCTCATCCTCTGAGAGTGCAAGAGACGTAACTTTGTGGCGATGGAAAAACCCAGCCATAACTGATAAGCAAAAATGTGCCTCAGAGATTGGCGTGCCAATTGCCGATGTTGAAAAATGGTGGTGTACTCCTGATTGGATCAATGGTTATGTAGGTGGACATTTCCATCTGACAAACCTACGAGAAATGACCAAGAAGGAGTTGAAGTCTTTCTTGATAGAAGCTTGTAGAAAAACTCTTGAAGCTTAAAGATTATAAGGTTCAAGATTGTTTCATATGACAAATATGAATATATTGTTTTAGTCCTGCTGCTTGTGAAAGTGGCAGGATTTTAAATTATTGTTTAACACAAAACTATTTTAGGAATGGTAAATAAAAAGAAATCGCCAGATAATTGGGGAAGACCTCGTAAGCAACTCATAGAAGGAGTAAAAGAAGTCTCGCTTACTGTCCAGCTTCCTGAGACTTTGATTAAGGCATTACGTAAAGAAGGTAAAAAGCAAGGCAAATCTATGAAAGAATTGATAGGAACATCTCTTCTTTCATAGATTTGCAGAACTTCTAAATATACCACAAGGGGATAACAACCTTGTGGAGTTGGAAAAATCCAACGAAAATAATTTGAATAGTCGTTTAAAAAAAATATTGTTTAAGATGAAAAGAATATTTATAATGCTAATTGTAGCAATGTTTTCCTTCTCATTAGAAGCACAGAATTTATCTACTGAAGAAGTGTCTAATGTATTTGCGGAAGCTGCGAAATCGGATGTAACAACGTTCCTCGGCATTCCAGTTGATGGAACTGTTTCAACCATGAAGCAAAAACTCATAGCAAAAGGATTCAAACAATATTCCGATGTGTTAAGTGGTCAGTTTAATGGACATGATGTATATTTGGATTTTGCAACATATAAAGGTAAAGTATGGAGGGTTGTCGTAATTAACAAAACTCCATATTCAGAAGCACAAATTAGACTACAGTTTAACAACTTGTTAGGACAATTTAAGAACTCTGCAAAATATGACAATGTGGAGAAATATAATTCGGCAATTGACGAGAGTGAAGATATAAACTACGAAATGTCTATGAACCACAAAGAATATAAAGCTTGTTTTTACCAAAAAAGCCGTATAGAAGTTGATAATATAAAATTGAAAGAACAATTTAAACTTTCTTTTTTAAAAGAATGTCCTAATGCTTCACTTAAAAATATTGAAAACTTTTGGAAGACAAGTGTTTTAGCTTATAAAATATTCAATGAAGAAATCTTAAAACCAGTCTGGTTTAAAATATATAGAAATCATTATAACAGTTATAGTATTCTTATTTTCTACGATAACGAATACAATAAACCAAACGGAGAAGATTTATAAAGATATACGATTATGGGAAAAAATAAGGAAAGTAAAGAAATAATGGATGCCTATTTAACTTATGCTGTAGGGGAAAAGGGTCATTTGGTACATGTGGACGATGTGCCAAATGGTGAAGCATGTGGTTGTACCTGCCCAGAATGCGGCTCAAAGCTAATTGCCAAGAATAAAGGTCAACATAACCAACATCATTTTGCTCATGTTGGTGGTAGTGATTGCGTTGGTGCTGTTGAGTCTGCTCTACACTTAATGGCTAAAGAAATCCTTTCTGAAGGTAAGAAGATCATGTTGCCTCGATATCCTTTACAGGTAGGTGGCATCCGTGTTTTCCAAAGTATTGAAGTAGAGAGCTACGACAAAGAACTCTCCCTTAGACCAGATTGTGTCGGAGATACTGCCGGGCAAAAGTTATGGGTAGAATTTAAACGCTCGCATGAAGTTGACACGGACAAAGCAGCCAAAATCAAATCAGCAAAAATAGAATGTGTAGAGATTGATATCAATGCATGCCCCCTGGATCCTTTAAAAATGAAAGAGTTCCTGGAAGAAAGTTCCGAAAACCGCCAATGGATATATTTTAAGGGACAAGAAAACTTGAAAAGCGAGCATACGTCTTACAGCAATATTTCCAAAGACGAGCATGCGTCTTACTGCCATATACCCAAAGATTATTCGTTTCCTACTGGATATTTGAGCACTCCAGGAAGGGTTTCAAACGTATTTCTAGGTACACCCGAAGATTCAATATATCACATCGTAGCAGATGAGAATAATGGTAAGGTTATAAACCTAGAAACTCTCTCGTTTAAAGATTTTGTTTCATCTACAAAATATAGATGTATAGCTTGCAAGCAAGAAGTAATTGTAAAAGAAAACAAAGTAGGGCGTTATTACTTTGTTCATAAAGAAGGCAAGAACAAATGTAGCTATAGTCTCTACCTAAAAGAGGCAGCCAAAGCTCTTATAAAACAAAAATTTGTTAGAGAAAAGGAGTTTAATATAACTCTTTTTGATAAGTTTTTCGACTTAAAAAGTCTTGGCTATACAGAGTGTATTGATGGGTCTATTATAAAAGACTTTGAATATGATTTAGTCATAACGAGAAAGGGTAAAATTTCCGATGATTCCATCTATATTCTACTGGATGAAAAAGGAAATAGCAATTATTCTATGCCAGACAACCATTACAAAACGATAATGGTTCCTGTTAGCGATGAAAGCATGATGTTGAGAAACATTTGCTACAACGGACAGCTAAATGCACCTGGTATAAAATACTTCAATTTCAATCCAAAGGTAGAAAAGAAAGAAGGAAAACCTACATTTACTTTGTATGCAGATGGGCATTATGATTTTAGCTATAATACAAAGAATGACAAGCCGCAACCTTCTGCTGTTTATAAAATAGAATTTGTATCAAAATTCGATAAAGATAGAGAGGCTAAAGAATTTGCCGTTCTTAAATGTTTGTCAGAAAACAGAAAAGTATGTCCTTGTATTGTTTGCAACAACTTAACTAGAAAAATTGGGGAAGATGATGAGTGCTTTATAGGTAAGATAGGAGATTTGTCGTGTAAGAACTTCATCTTATACCCATTCATCAGAACATGCATATCCAGAAAATACAAGGATGCAAAAGTCAAAGTAACATCGCTTACATCAGCAAAAGATGAAGGCACTTTGGAACTTCGTAAATGAAAAATTTTAAGATGCACAATAAATAATAAAGGTTATTTGTATTGTGCATCAATAAATTAAAAGCTATTACACCATTTGTCAGATATGCTGTCAATAGTGTAATAGCTTTTAATTTATTTACATTCCACGATGGAAGTGGCGGTGTTGATGATGACTTTCTTCCTGGTTGTTGTCTTTTTCTTCATCCGCACCTTGCTTTTTATCAGGAGCAAGATTCTCGTCACTCTCCACGATGCCGTTGCCATCTACGTCAATGTCGATGGGGGTAGTGGAACGCATATCCAAGTTAGACGATTGACTCTGACCTTTTTGAAGCTTATCTACATAGTCGATAATCTTATCCGAAGACTTCTCGGCGGCTTTGATAACAGCTTTGGTATAATTAGGGTCATTCTTTAATCGTTCTTTCCAAAACTTGCTACCAGCAGTCTCACCAACATCATAGCCATACTTTTGCCCTACAAGTCCACTGCCAAGATGAACAATCAGTCCTTCTTTGAGAATGTTCTCAAATCTTGAAGATACAGGCTCTGATTTTCTTGTTCTCATAACTAACCCCTCGGATAGGTCTTGCAAGAAGACATCCTTCTTATCATATTCTCCTACAGGCGCAACATGTATAGTGTTGTCTATAGCGGAATAGGAAGCGGAACCAACAGAAGAGTCAAAGGATGTTTTGGTGGTAAATCTATTGTTGTTTACCAATGATTCAATGGCATCCTTATTCTCCGATGATAACCGGGATTCAAGGACTTGGTTGAGCTTCATGTTACTGTACTCCTGAGGATGCTTCATCGGATAATCTGTCTGATCAATGTTATAGACATTCTCAACGCCATTCTTTGTTATAACCGGAATAGCTACAGCATTTTCATTTACACGAATACCGTTGGCATTCATCGTAGCCAAGTTGAGGAAGACAGGAACTTCATATCCATGGTTGCGACTTGCTATATTCAACATCATTGCTGTTGTTCCTGAATATTTATGTCCGCTCATATCCATAGGTACAGACTCATTACCGTTATCTGAAACAGTCAATCCCTTGGAGGCTGCCAGTATAGAGCCGTATTCTTTATATGCCTTCTTTTCCATATGCTCCTGGGTGTGCCATCTGCCATCAGTCTTTGGATTGAGTAGCAAAGGATTAATAAATCGAGTTTCAGAAATTTGCTGTCCTCTCTGCTCTCTGAGTGGCAGAACATCTACGGATTCTCCATTTCCTATTCGTTTGTCGCCCTTGATGTAAACACGTGGGTCAACACCATCGAGGAGGTCTTTTAACGGTCGGTCAGCTACTTGCTCTGCGGATGAGAAATGTATATGCAAGAAATCGGAAACAGCTTTCCAGAACTTACTAAGAACAAATTCCATACGCCCCAAAGACCTTGTTGCGGCAGTCTTATCGTTCATATTTCCGTGATTTGTCATTCGAGACATCTCCTTACGAAGTCGTTCCGCTCCTCGCTTGCCGGAGTAGGTTGCCAAAACCTCGTCTGCAACATCGCTTTCTGTCATCAGTTCGGGGTAGTCTTTCTTTACTTGATTCCAAAGAGTTGTACCCTTCATTAATCCAACAATGTTGTTCCATTCCTTTGGATTGTTCTCACGCAAAGCTTCTGCCCAAATATGAGTGTACTCATGGATTGGAGTCTCTGTATTTGCCACGCTTGGGTCGATATAAATCTTACCATTTGTGGTAAATCCCCAAATTTCTCCTTTTGAAGTCTTAAACTCACTTAATTTATGGTCATCTTTCTTGGTAGTTTCGCCATTTTGTTGTACCTTTGCACAATCTAAGGTTTGACCGTTGTTGTTATGTGCTATTAAGTTAGTTTTTGTCTCTTCACTGAGGCTGGACGTGACAGACGGACGAACCTTTTTATTTGTATAGAAATCATTGAATACCTCGTGTCCTTTTTCAGATTGTGTTATTACTTTATATGACACGTTATTTTGTGGATTATTATATTTGTACTCAATCTTTCCATTAGCACTAACTTTACGATCACCTTTGGCTATCACAATAGGAATAAGGAGAATATCATCGGCTGTTATAACACCTTTATTTGTATCATAATGCCCATAGACGCTATGCTTTGCACCTGCGTGGAAATCATTCCCTTGGCGCATTAATATTGACTTATCCTTATCGTCTCTACTTACATTAAAATAAAGATTGTCAGCTTTACCTGTATAAACACCAACTACCGCTTGTTGTTCTTGTGTCAGTTCTCTTCCTTCTAGCTCTTTTCCAATCTTATCCATTCTTTTTAAGGTACGAGTGCCCATTTCCTTCACTTGATTGGAGGCTTCTTGATGAACTTTCTTGGCTTCATCTACATCGGTGATGACATCCATGCCACTTCTACGCATCTTATTAACAAGCGAATCTCTCAGTGCAGCTTCCGTTTCTGTAATTGCTTCACCTTTCGTTACCTTGTGATGACGAATATTCGGCTTCTGGAATATATTGTCAAGAATTAAATCCAATTGCTCCAGTCTCTTCACGTCAGACTCACTGAAGGAGTAAGATTTAGTGTCGTAAGCATCTATCATCTTCTTCATTTCCGTATTGAATGCAAATGTGGATGATGCCAAATCGGCAATCATTTCATTACGGTCTTCTGGTGTCAATGGAAGGGAACTATGAGTGTAAGAATGAAACTTCTCCTCATTTCTTTGGTACTCACAGAACAATTTGGAAACCGTTGTCTTGGAAGGAATGTAATCCCATTCTCCAGATAGCAGTTTCTCCTTGTCTGTCATCGACTCCACATAGTCCTTCATCTGAGGAATGCTTACCAAATCACGCAAATGTTGGCGTTCCTTTTCGGCTTCGTTCAACATGGTTACCATTAAGAAATTAGGATCTTTCCCAGTTAACGTAATTTCTTTATGCTTGTCAAGGTTGAAAGCAATGGTTCTGCCATCTTTTGTTGCAACCACTGCGTTCACAACACCATCATTGGTTGGAAGCAGTGGACCATTGTTTTCCTTAGCATAAATCTTGTTTTCCCCAAAGTCATTACCAAGAAGCGATGCCAATGAATATATTATACCATTTACTCGCTCTTTCTCCACAACCTTATCGATAGTGTCCAGTACGCTTCTGTAACGGTGTGCAGTGTTTTCATCAATAACAATACTGCCTGTCTTATTGCTGTTATCAGTAAACACTACCACACGCATCGTATTGTCATTGTCTATAGACCATGACGTTGGTATCAGTTTTCCGTCAAACGCATTCACCTCATGTACTTTCTGGAGTTCCAACGGCAAAATTCCTCCTAATACAGGTGGATATGACTTATTGATGGATTCAATGACTTTATTGAACAGTTGCTTGCCTTGCTCCATATCAGTAAGTTTATTAACAAATTCTTGTTTGTCAATATCGCTCATAGTCACCATGCTTCCACCAAGATTTTCTTTGAAATCGCCATACTCTATGGTTTCTTTGACAGAAGAAAGGTTGTCCTTATTCCATCGTTGAAGAATAAGTTTAGGAGTATCTGCAACCAAGTGTCCTTTATCGTAGTCTTCAACCTTCACGACATCATTTCCGTTGGAAAAATAATTGCCAACAAGACGGCTTGCCTCGTAATTGGTAATAACCTTCTCATACTTATCTGGTATTTCAAAACCATCTTCTTTCAGGAGAGCCAACTTCTCAGCCTGTCTGCTTGGTGAGTCTGGGATGATTTTTCCGTCAACCCATGTTGCCATAAGACCGTCCTGCCATTTTACAGAAGCATACTTGCAGTCAGAGAATTTATCCTTGCTTTGCTCAAAAGCCCATTTGCCAGTAGCTACCGCCCATTTCTCGATTGTGGTCAAGCTTCTATTATTTGACAGAAAATCCAACTCCTCAGGACGAAAATAATGGTTCTGAGGAAATGGCTTTAGCTTGTTCTGTACCTCTTCCTGTCTGTCACCACCAAAGATTTGTTGCCACCCCTGCAAAAAGCGGTTCATAATATTCTTTGTCTTTTGTTTTGTCATAATTATTTCTACAAGAAAGAAATAGCACCAACTATTCATTGATGCCATTTCCATAATTTATTAACTATTTATTCCTGGATAACAACAGATATGCTGCTGTTATGGTTCCAAGTGACAACACCCCTACTACATAACCAAAGGATATGATAAGGTGCTTACTGCTGTGCTTGCGCTGCTGTGCCATCTTCCTTCTTGCTAACATCCCAAGCTGCAACAGATTTTACTGAGCATTCTATATGCAAGTTGCTCTTGTAAACATTCAAGCGTAGGTCACCATGTACTTCGACATATTTCTCAGCTGCGAAATAGTCTGCATGGATAGGATTAAGAACAACGAAGTTTATCCATGTAAATTCACGGTTCTCTCCATTCTTGTCAGAAGAGAAAGCTGAAAAAGTCTGAAAGTCTTTACCTTTTTTGCTCTTACGGTCTTCGATACCCTTCTTGCCAATCTTACCCAAGAACTCCATACTGCCCTCCAAGCGGTCAGGTACTGTAGATTCATTAAACTCTGCCTCCTTGTCGGTGCGCATGTTCCAGTACTCAACATTCTGGCTCTTTCTTATGTGTACAACACCAGTAACAGTGACTCTTCGACCAGCAGAATAGTGGTTCATCGTCTCGGCATTAAAAGGTGCTGAGACATTAATATGCAATTCCTTAACTGTTTGGTCACTACCTTGTATTGCTGTTGCTATGGCAAAAGAAATAAACTTACTGCCATCATTTGCCGTCTTTTCTTCTGCGGAACTAACTATGTTTCCGCAAACTGTTGCATTCAATTTAATCATTGTCTTAATATTTATATGTTTATATTATTATCACTTGTATAGTTAAGCCAAACGCTGTCCGTTGGACTGCTGTTGTTCAGGGCATTCTGTGTCAAAGTTTACGCTTGCCCTCTGCTGCAATGCTTTAACATCTACAGTTTCCCTGTCACGTTTCACAACATTATTATCCTCTTGGTTTTGACCATTGGCTTCTGTTTGTGAATTATTATTAGCCATCTTATCTGCTATTTCATCGGCTTTGATCTTCACGACAAGACCTAAGGCAGCTTTGAACATTGAGGAAATCAATTCAGAGAACATATCTTGCCCTGTGGCTTGTTCTCCATTCTGCTGCATCAGGTAAGCAAGCCATTTGTTCGGGTCGTTAGAATTGGTTATATTTGCCAACAATCTCATGTTTTGGTCTTGCTGCAATTGATTTCCTGTCTGACCGCTTCCCAAAGACATGGATGAGCGTGCTTCTGCCAGGTAATCCTTACCATTCTTGTCAAGAGAAACTGGCATATTGCCTCTTACTTCCAGTTCAGCAAGATATAATGCCGGATTGAATCTCTGCCATTCGCCATTTTGTTTCAGAACTCTGGTTTCAAAGTGCAAATGTGGTCCAGTACTATCCCCGGTATTGCCCGAAACACCAATCTGCTGTCCAGCATTTACAATATCGCCCTTTTTTACACCAATTTGTGAAAGGTGCATATAGGTCGTTTGATACTTTGTTCCATCTTGCCGACTATATTCCACAGTGATCATATTTCCTGCTGCCCCATTATTGGGTTTTACTGCGGTAACCTTTCCATTGTCTTCCGTTGCAAAAACAGGTAGGTTCTGACCTTTTGTAGATAAATCAAGCCCTCCATGTTTATGCCCTGGTCGATTCACTCCATATTCAGAACTTAGTCTAACTTTAGACAAATCTATAGGCAAAGCCCAGTTTCCCTGAAGAGGATTCAGCAACTGCTTGGAAGGGGCAGAGGTTGGAGTGGAAGGGGCTTTGCCGTTCCTCATATATCCAATCTCTACGCCTCGCTGCCGGGCTTGCTCCAATGCCATCTGGTCATATTTATATAACTGGTTCTCACCGATAAGATTGATGAGCTTCTGGGCATAGGTCTTGTCTGAGGCATAACCGGCTGCCTTGATTTGGACAGCCCAGTTCTGATAGTCGGTAGAAGAGTATTTGAAACAGTTTCTGTAACGTGAAGCCATCAGTACTTTAGAATGGTTCTCCACGCTCTCCTCTACACTGCCATAAACCCTGAATGCTTCCGGATAGTTGTGGTCATCCACCTTCATAATGGTGGGACCTTTCCAGCTGCTATCTGCTTTCACACCGAAATAATTATTGTAGTTGGCTGCCAGGTCGGATGTGCCATAACCGCTTTCCAATGCCATCTGCTGCAAGGTGATAGAGGCAGGAATGCCATACTTAATTTGTTGGTCAATGGCTGCTTGTGCATATTTCTCGTAAAAAGCTTCTTTTACTGCTGACATATATACTTTTGATTAAGAGAGTGTGCCTTGCGGCTCACTCTCTGTTGTTCTACCTATTACATATGCAATCCACGTGATGTGGATTGCTTCTCCTGTTCTTCTTGTTTTGGCTCAGGCTCAGGTGCTTCCTTCACCTCAACCTTCTCAGTTTCCTTCACGACCTCGCCTTGTGACTGCTGACTCTCCATGCCTTTTCTGAGGACAGGCTCAAAGACAACGGCTGCAACAGCCTTCTTGTATTCTGCCATATTATCAGCAAGCCACATTCTTTGCCACTGCGTTTCGTTGACAGGTGCATGGTGACGTTCTCCATCGATAGTGGCAAAAACAAGCTTCACTTTAGGATCATGCGCCGACTTCGTAATGGTTGGATTGACAATCCTGCTCATATCTATATCCTTAGCTGGATGTGGATTGACTATGTCAACTCTAACGTCTGGAAACTGCTTGGCTACCTCATACCATTTGTTAGCCAAAGCCGCACGTGTTGTTTTCTCATCAGAAGTGTTACGCACACTGAAATATTTATTCATGTGCTCCTTGGGTGGATAAACAGAAAACTGCGGTTCATTCTTTGGCTTGATATAGAATGCCCAACGTCCATAGTCATCCTTGATAGCTCGAAAATGTTCTATTTCAACCTTGTTCTCCTGCTTTGGCTGTTGGGCAACCTCAATAGTCTTGTGGTTTACAAGCTGATATTGCTTCAACTGGTTAAGACTTACATCTTTGCCTTCAAAGTAAGAGTTTGGTTTGTTCAAGCCTAAGGAGCCTCCTGCATTATAGAACTTCACCTCATTAAAGCCTTCTTTCTTCAATGCGATAGAAATTCTGTCCTTTCGCATTCCTGGCACCTCATTGTTAGCTTCTACAGAAGCACCAGCCGGAAGGATGACATCAACTTTGTTTGCCTTTCTGTCTCTTATGACTACAACTTCCTTTGTATCTATACTTGGAAGTTTCGCCAAATCTGTGGCTAACGAATAGTTCTCTGCCTTATCCGTGATCATCTTAGGTGGAAGCTGGCCACGGATAGCCTTATAATCTACTTTTCGGTTTGCTATCAAGTTGTCAATAGTCTCAACAGCATTGTTCACATCCCTCTCGATGACACCAACCATCTTTGGGTTTTCCTTCAACTCACGCTCCCAATAAGGGATAAGTTTCTGGCTTTCTTTCGACAGTGTTGCAGGGAGTCCTTGACGTGCCATAAGCACACCTGCGGCAAGTTCTTGCACAAGTTTCTCATGCTTGGCATCATCCTCAGGAAGGAGGCTGTTTCTACCCGAACGATCAAGACGATTCTCAGTACCAGTGGCAGCAACGACAGCTCTATATATGTCATTGGCTTTCTGTAAAGCAGCAAGGCGTTCGCTTCCAACACTCTTATCGATCATGCCGCTTACTTCAATCTTGTCATCTGTCTTGTCATACTTGGCATCTTGAATCACCATAACACGCTCATATTTTATACCCTCCTGCTTCGCTACAGCTTTTGCTGTGGAGTAAGCTCTGTCAAGAACAGCTTTGCCCTCTGGAACACTTTTTACAAGTTTAGGGTCTTCCAGTTGGTCACAAACTGCAACACGATGACCTGCACGGATGATATTTGGCAGATGTACATCCAACATTGTATGTGAGAAAGATACCGTGTCTATCTTCTTTCCTTCAATTTCCTGTTTGGTAACAGGCAAATGTGTAGCCTCTGCCGCTTTCTTAGCGTCACTTTTATATATCTCATATGAGTCATCTTTCCTCATAATGACAATTACATCTGGGTGTTTTGACTTTATTTCATCAAACTGCTTTAAGAAGCTTGCGGAAGTAGAAGGCTTCAAACTCTCCTGTTGTGCTCCCTTCTCTTTTAAAAGGGTCACAAATTGGTCACCACCAACAGCAGGATAAGTTGTCTGGTCGATATTATAGATGTACTGGGTAAGGCGAGAAGCGTGTTTGCCATACATCTTCTTTTCTTCATCAGACAACTTTTCATACTCTTTGTTGCTAATAATGTCATTCTTATCAGTTAGGTTCTGATAATCCCACTGAGTCCAGTTGAATGGAGTAGCCTTCTCTCCTTGCTTTACGGCAACACCATTTTTTTGAGCATTATTGAACAATGTGAAGACGTTTGTACGGTAGCCCTTTTGGTCAGACTGCAAGTTCATCATTATATTGTTGTATGCAGTGACAGGGGTGTGAGAAAAGATAAACTCTGCATTACTCTTGGATTCTTTGTTCATCCAAACGCCGTTATTTGCCTTTGCAGCGGCTAAAGCTCCAAGCAATATTGCTGCTTGAGCAACACCTTTTGAAGGCTTATCCTCGTCCTTCTTAGATTCTTGCTGTTGCTTTTCTTTCTCGGCTTGTTCCTTCTCTGCTTTTGCTTGGTCATGCTCTTGCTTCTTGTCTTCTGCCTCATGGAAGTCTTCATGTTGCTTATCATCAACAATGGTCTTTGCCTCTTTCTCGGCTTGTGCCATTGGCACACCAGTCTCTGCAATGTCTTCTGCAAGACCTTCCACATTGGTTTGAACATTACTGTCCTCATGTGCTACTACATTTTCCTTTTCTTCTGCCTTTTGATATTCTGGCTTTTGGGAAATAACGGCATAAATGTCGCTCATATTCTCGGCGGTAGTTAGCTCATGATTATAAGGATGCTGATAAACGTCCTTCTTTTCACCATTATCCATTGTCTTCTCAACCACAATATTATTTGTGTCTTGATTGTAGTGGAAATCAAGTTTCTCTCCATTTGGCATGGTAAAATAAGGAATAGGCATATCTGTAAACTTTTGAGCTATCTGTGCCTTATCTTGCTGTGACTTCTCTTTTGAATCTTCATTCAGAGAAATATTCTCATCAAGAGATTCTGGCTCCAACTCTTCATCCAATTCTTCTTCCTGCTCATCTGCCTGTTGATATTCAGGCAATTCAGAAAGCTGCTCATACACATTTTCCAAGTTGGCATCAAGAGTACGGTCAACATCGTAGTCAAAGGTTTGGTCAACTTTAAGACCTGCGTTAGTGGTTGTGCCAACCTCTATTTTATTGCTCTCCTGGTTGTACTGGAAATATAAAACATCTTCGTTAGGCATGGTGAAAGCTGGAATCTTACTCTTGATGTCGCTGAACTGCTTGGCAACATTTTCATATGCCACCTTCTTCACGTCATCAGACGCATCGCTTTCAAGTCCATATCTATCAATGTTGTCAATAATGTCCTGCTTAGTAACCTTGCGCATGAGGTCATAAGTGCCACCAAGGCTACTGTTGTAAACAACGGCGTAGTTGTCATCCTCAGCGAGGATGTCATCGCCCGGAAACTTTGTGGCATTCTTATAGGTCTGGCTCTGTAACAATGCGTCACCTTGATCATACTCCCTGGTAAGATAAAGAAGACTGTCATAGTCTTGCTTCTCTACAAGGTTGTCAAGTTCCTCACGACTATCTGTCGATTGCAGATATGTATGTGAAAAGTAATATATTTCGTCCATTTTTTCTTGTGTTGGTTCTACAGTTTGTTCTTGTGTAACACTTTTGGCATATTCTTCTCTTGGAATAATCTTATGTGCAGACTCTTCTTCAAAGAGATAATTTTCGCCATAAGCGTTCTCGATGTTGGTGTGATAAGCCGTGATGATACTCTTGGCTTGGTCGATACGATGGGCAATCTGCCTGGTTCTGTCATCAGAAACATCCTCATACTTAGCGTTGATGTTCGAGTAGGCTGCTTCCATGTCATAAAGGGTTCTGCCTTCTTTATGATTATAGCGTAGGTTAGGCAACATATCTGCCCCTGCCTCGATGATTTCCTTATCGGTTGCATTTGCCACCCATTCGCTGACATTATGATTATCCTTAAAATAATCTCTCAGTTCTGAGAGATTTTTGATGTCCAAAGCCGTATGACCGTCATGCTGACCATCATTTAGTGTTGCCATAAGAGTGGAAAAGTATTCTTTCGGAGTTAATCCTCCTTTTCCATCTTCGATAGGAACAGAATTATCCTCCTTATCATAAATTTCTGGCTCTTTGCTTAAACCATCGCCTAAGTCTTTGGCAGTTTCCGATGATATTTCCTGCTTGACCTCTTTAGCTTGATATTGCTTCATGTTTGAAAGCTCTTCCCATACATGACCGACATTCTCTTCAATGCTTCTATCGTGGTCGTAGTTAGTACTATATACCTCCTTCTTACCTGCTTCGTTAGTGATAAGAACATCAAGGGTGTCCTTTTCTTTGTTATATTCAACAGGAAGGACATCGCCAGACTCCATTTCAACAGTTGGCTTTTCTGCAAGTGAATCCCATTCCTTAGCTACAGCTTCTCTTGGGTCTTCTTTCTTTTGCTCTGCCTTTATCTCTTCAAATTGCTGTTCATTCTTGACTTTCTCTTCAACACCATCAAGAGCACCTTGAACGAGAGGCTTCTCCCCTAACGCAATACGTTGCTTGTCGATATTCTCGATAATTATTCTTGATGCCTTATTTACATCTGCCATGACGGTTACAATAAACTTAGGCTCCTTGCGAAGTGCGGAAGTCCAGTTCTGCAAATATGCCACATTGTTATCGGATATTCGACGGTCAAAACCAAGAGTATTACCTACCATAGCGGAAGTGAGTTCTGCAACAAGTTCTTCTTTTGCATACTCTGGTGAGCCGAAAGCTGCTGGCTTCAGACGGTCAAGACGTGAAGGGTGACCAGTGGAGTGAGCCATTTCATGCAAGGCTGTACCATAATATTCCTGTCCATCCTTGAAACACTCTTCTGGGTCATCAGGATGAATACGGAACTGGGCTTTTGTTGGAAGGACAACTATATCTTTAGCAGGACTATAGTATGCGCCTTTTTCTTCCTTGTCATATTGAATTTTACATACCCATTCCTGCTTTTCCATCATACGGTCAATCGCCTTATTGACATACATTCCATCTGTTATAGTTGGCACATCTGTCTTTCTGAATTGAGAAACCACCGCATCATATTTCTCTTTGTTGACCTCAGACATATTTGTCTGGTCAATATTAAACTCTGGATAGATTTTAAGAAAAGGACGGCGTTTGCATTCCTTTTTCTCATCATCTGTCATGTTATCAAACTCCTCTTCCGTTACCTTCTTGCCGTCTTTATCCTTAATGGAAAATCCCCATTTGAAAACAGGAACTGCTTTTTCACCTTTCAGTACATGGGCACCTTCTTTGTATAACTGCCCATAAGTCATATACACAGGTGCTTTATACCCATTTTCTGCTGTATGCAAGAACAATAAGAAGGCATTGCTGCCTTCATACGTTCGACCACTAATGTTTTGAGGCAGACCAAACATTGATCCGCCACCAATCCATCCTTTATGCCAGTCTTTCTGCATTTCCTCCATACGTTTTATAAGCATTTCTGCAAAACGTTGGAGAGCCGCATCTACCTTCGATGGTTCTTTTGTTTTTTGTATTGCCATATTGATAATATCTTATATTTTATAAATGACTATTTTTAAGGACTAAATACGTCCTTTCAAGCAGCAAAGTAAATACATTTTTAGCAATATCATACAAAAGAATTAATATATGTCTTATATTAACATTAATAACTTAATAAAAGACTTATTTGCGGCTTGAAATGTTAAAAAACGGCAGTTGTTTATTTTAGCTACAAAACATGATTTGTAAAAAGAAAAAAGCCACCCGACGCAACGAAATACGCCAGGCAGCTCTACTAAAAAGTTAATATATATATGTTTAAAAAACATAGGGGTGTTACTTTAAACCTCGTTGCTGCTCTACATTCTCTTCTTGATGATGCAACTCATAATTGCGAGAAGCAAGAGCATTGTTCTCATCATACTTTTGAAGAACAGCATTAGCCAGAGTGTTCAGTGGTACATTGCCACGCTCATAGGCATCCACTGCATTGTCTGAAATATTAATGACCATTGGCTTTCCATCGATGGTTGCAACCATCGAACTGCCTTTCATGACCGGATTTGAAATACGTTTGTTTAACGGCTCGTCAGAATATGTCTTGTAGGTCACAGCTCTGGAAGTTTTTGCATATCCTTCCTTTAGAGCAGCATGACCTGCATTGTTGAACAGGTTTGCACCACCAAATCCCAACAACAACATCTTCAAAAGAGGATTCTTGACGAACATTCCTCCAAATATAGCAGCCAAAGGCAAGAAATTATCTTCAAGTTTCATATTTGGGTTCTTGCCAGTAAACATACCTATAAGCATGTCTGGTAGCATAGCCAACACATAGCCCATGTTTTTGGAGACATCACTAAAACCACTCAATCCCATTTGCTCCAAGGCATTTCCCCAACCTGCGGTTTGGCTTGTTGTAGCATTACCAGTGGGTGCTTGTTGTGGCTGTTGGCTATATGGATTGTAACCTTGACTTTGTGTTACAGAATTGGTATCTGTAGAAGATGATACTCCTGAAGAGGTAGCATGATAGGATTTTGTCTTCTTGTGATTTGACGCTCCTGCATCTACCGCATTGATCATAGCCATGTTTTTATCCCAATCATCCAAAGCTTTCTGTGTCTCTGACGAAAAGCCCGCACGTTTATTCAGTTGGGCGTGATGCTTATCGATTGCATCGGCAGCTCTTGCGTAGTCATAAGCTCGTTGGCTGACTTGTTGAATCGTCATCTTCTTGCCACCAAACATTCTTTCTTGCTGTTGCTTCTTGGACATTTCCATTGCACAGGCATAAAAGGATGAAGCCAAGGCTCTGTTTTGTTTGGCACTGTTATTTAACATCCAACCAGGTATTTTACTATTCTCTTTAAATGAAATACATTGTTTTGAGAAGTTGGATGTTATTGTATTGAGCAGTTTAGTAGAGTTTCCTTTATTGGCTACCAATAAGGCATTGCTCTCTTTCTTTATGATAGAACTTGTATTTAAAGATGGAGTCTTGATTTTCTTGTTAAGTTGACCATTCAAGGAATTGATATATTCTGTACCTCCTTTTTTATATTGGTAGCTTCCTCCTTGAATCTTCTTGACTGCATCTTTGTCTCCAAAAACCAAACTTCCGTAATTGTCTTCGTCAAGATAGGCATCAATTCCTTTTCCTGCACCATAGATGGCTCCTCGTATAGCTAAATCTGTAGCCATTGTTTTTGAAACGTTTTTAGCAGTAAGTGATGCTGCCATTTTTGCAGAGGCTACTGCTGCTCCTTTTGTAGCCGCAGTAGCTATGCCTCCAACACCACCAGTAATTGCTGTGTCGATAGCAGCAGCACCGACATAACCTGCTCCAACTTCTAAAGCAGAAGGTTTATATAATTCTTCCGCTTTTTCTTTTACTTTATCTCCAAGGTCATCTTTCTTAGATGCAAGGTCTGCTCCAAAGCCTATAAGACTTTCTGAAAACATTTTCTTAGCTATATACTCAGCAGAACTTTGTGGAACCTTTTTTCTGGCAAGATGCTCTACTGTCAATGACTCATATCTACTATTCACATAAGCTTTGGCATACGCCAAAAGTTGCGCAGACTGTTTGTTGCCATAAAGAGCTACAAGATTTCTATGAAACGCATTAACAAAGGTCTTGGTATCATGGTTCAATTTTCCATCCTTATTCCATCTTTTCTTGCATTGCTCCATCATATAATCTATAGTCTGTCCATCTTTGAGCTTTGCTTGCTCTTGGGTTATTGTAGAAGCCATGTATTTATTAAAATATTGGCGGATGCAGTAATCAATCTCTGAAAATTTTTGATATTTATTTCCTTGTGCCATAACTTAATCAATTAAAAACCTAAAATCTGTTGACGAGCTTGTTCAATCGCCTTGTGATAAGCAGTCATCTGCTTTGGATAGTAACGGGACAACCAATCGTCCATTGCTATTTGATGGTTTATGAACTGTATAGCTTGTTGACGAGTTATCTCTATAGACTTTTCGCCTTTGTCTCTACCATTAAACCATGCCTTTGTCCAACAGCGCAAACCAGAAGTGTCAAAATATACAGAAGCTTCACGTTCTACGTCATAGCTGCCTACATTGATAGCCATGTTTTCCAGAGGGTCAACTATCAATCCGTCTTCGGTAGCTTGATTAGAAAGTTTTTTTTTTGCTGCTCATCCCAAGTTGAAGGATAAATGGAATGGTTTGAAACCATATAACCAAGAAAGTCCTCAATGAGCAGGTTTTGAATTTTATCTGCCAATGGCGCACTTCTATTGGAAAGCCCTAACGGATTACCAACATTTGGCATCTTCTCAAAGAAATAATTCTTTGAAGCTGCTTGTGTGAAGATATTTCTCAGGGAAGATTCAAAACGTGAAGGTGAAGTATATCTGCCTGTTCGCAAATCATTCATATAGCTCGGCAGATATTGCAGCATCATCATCAGAATTTCATCTTGATCATTGTCATAATGAGTATTGATGGTTTTGTCACCCAGCTTCTCGTTAGTAGGCTGCTTAGATATTCCCATCGCAGCAAGTTGTTGGATGTTTGCCCAAACCATTGAGAGAAATTCCATTGGGTCAAGCTCTTCTCCATCGAAACGAACACTGACATGTAAAAAATCACCACTTTGAGCAATCTCTTCACCTGCATTAATCATCATACCGTATTTTTTGTAGGCTTGGGAAATATGACCATAAGTGACTTCATATTTTCCGTATTTTGCAACAATATAATTATCGTGTACGGCTTCATTGCCCATGCCTATTACAATTCCTGAAGCTATAGCGTACAAAGGCTTGTTTTGTATAGCAAAATCAATTCCTTTATGGTCGAAATCCTCTCCAGTCGCAGGATTCTTTTGCTTACCATAGCCAAGTGTTATAGGTAATTCTTCATCCTCTAAAAGCGAGAAAGGCATCATGAATCCACTTTCTGATTCAAGAAGCATGTCTTTATAATTCTTTTTATTCATATTTTGTCTTTATTCGTATTCTATAATAATGGGAAGGAGTGAACTACACTCCATTCCCAAACAAACTATATATAATGATAAACTATATATTGCATCTAATGACAATCGACAACAAACTGCAAAAACAGTGAAAGCACACATTGTTCCAAATGCAAATATTCCTATAGCTATTTTTTTCATATTAGATGCCTCGTGAGCGGACGATAACGTTTTCATCATCATCTTCTTGTAATGCTGCTGTATTTTGATAAGAAGGAGCAGCTTTTACTGCATTGGCACCAACTACTTGTTGGTTACTTTGCTGTGGTGAAACTTGTACTTGTTGATGATTATTGATATTTTTTAAAGTCATGCCACCTAACATTAAACTGGCAGCTTTACCAAGCCATCCAAAACGCCCAAACATCATATATGCAGAGGTTATAAGACCTAACAAGTCCAGTTTACTTACATTGCCATTAGTAACAGAGTTCAAGGCATTATTCATTCCTCCCATTACACCATTTACAACTCCATTTCCTTGACCCATCATTTGGCTCATTGTTGGATATTGTTGGGCTGTCGGATCTGAATAATAGCCGTTACCATCGTTTACCATACCATTGCCATTAAATGCACCTGCTATCATATCCTTGCCTCCTTGATAAAGATTGCCAGCTTCGCCTGCAACGGCTATTGTGCCGTCTTTAAGACGATAGTAAACGTCACCTGCTTCACCTACCACACCAGTTACCATCCCCGATAAATTATCATGAAGTTGTGGCGCACCTTCTCCTGCAATAAGTTGCTCTGCAATATTAACAGCACCTCCTTGTTGGGCACCAGTACCACCAACAGCTCCCAAGACTGGTTTTACAATACCATTCCCATTATAAATGTTGTAAGCAGCCCAACCTGTACCTGCCAATATAGCAAGGTCTTTAGAGTTTTTAATGGCTCCTCTGGCTGCTCTAAATCCAAATTCGGCTGTTCCATGAATAGCTCTGCCTGTTTTGTTCATACCATCTACTCCGAGCTTTCCTGCCTTTTTCCAGTTCTCTACATTCTGATACCACCTTTGCTTTGCAATAGTTTCGGCAGTATTACTACCATGTCCTATAATTTTTGACTCATTGTTGAGAGTATTGAACTTAGGAGTAAAATTTGATTTTGGTATGGTTCTTTCCCATGCCTTATATCCACTTTTGTTTCCACCCTTGAAAAGGTTGGAATAATGTGACTGCAATTGAGCAAATTCTTTTCTTGAATAAGAGGTGTTAGCATGTTTCAAATCCCAAAACTTTCCGTTCTTATAGGAAAAGCGAGAAATATCTACACCAGAAACATTAATTTTAGGACTGCCTATGCTTTTAATTGCGCCCTCTGCTTTTCTCAAATCCTTTGCCTGTTTCATTTCTGCCTTAGAAATTTTGGCAACTTGCTCAACGGCTTTAGTTCCACCTTCGCCGAAGGCTTTACCCATGACTTTGCCTATTTTTGGCACAAGTTCAATAGCTGATTTCCAACCACCCATAATCTATTGTTTTTTTTAATTATTACTCTGGATAATGTATTTCCACAACGGCTCTTGCCTTGTGCGACTCTGTCTTAGGTGTTGGCAGTATTCCACCATTTACAGCAGAACAAAGCCATGCCTGTAGCCCGGCGTTCTCTGTAACTTCCGTAGAAGTCCAATACCAACAATCTCCGTTCAAGGCAATCGGTGTGCCTCCGAATCTCTCGATGATGGGATTTATCTGCCTTGCAGCAGCTACAAGTAACCGCTGCTCTGCTACGCTTGGAATGAAGTCGCTTTGTCCATTTTCATGGAAATCTATCATCTTCATAGCCAAAGGTGAACCTTTGCCAGTTTCCTCGACATAACTGTTATACATGGCTACTGTGTTGGAATATCCGTCAAATGTGGAAACATCGCCACTCGTTCCGTTAACCAAGCCAATGGAATCACAAAATATCTCGTTCACTTCCTTGAACATAACAACAAGTGCCGGATGTTCTTCTGTCTGCTCTGCAAACACAACGCCAACGGCTTTTCTTTTTGACTGGTTGAAATATGTTGTTGTGTCCATGCAACTATGGTCATCGCAAAGAACATAGCCGATATGCACATTCGGGTCTATCGGCTCATGGTCTTCGCAAGAACTGAGTGCCGTTGTCAAGAATAGCACCAATAATAGACCCAACAATGGTTGATACAATACTTTCAAATATGATTTCATAATCTATGATTTTTACAATGGAATTTTTACACCTACGGATGCTCCAGTTCTGAAAGTGTCCTTGCCACGGATGACAAAATCCTCTTTCACCTGGAAGAACACACCCCAACCGTTATAAAGGTTGTAGGTATGCTCATATCCTAAATGACCTGCACTTATCACCTTATCCAAGTCACTTCCAACGCTTACACCGATACGGAAGTTGCCATGATGGTTTCTACCTCTGCTTACACATGGCTTGTAGGCTGCACCTACAGTCCATGTATTATAGCTGTGCCAAAAAGACTCGTTGGTGATATGACCAGCCTCTGGGTCTTCTTCGTATTTGAGGTAGCCTGTGGCAAAATATTCCCAGGCACTATGGTATTCAGTTTCATGCTCATAGGCAATAGTGGTTTCAACACCTCTTGGATATGAACCTCCAACACCTACCATAATATGGTTTCCATGACTTTGCGCATGGAGTGTGCCTACACAGATGAAGGCAATAACAAGTATTGCCATCATCCGTGTAGGGATATGTTTTATATTATCTGTAATCTTCATTATACATCTATTTATATGGTTATTACTCTTCTCTCAACAAGAGTGTATCGAAGGCATCTGCCGCCAAGACATCCTCATAATCAAGATTCATTGAAATAGTGCGCCCCGAAATTTGCTTCTCTGACAACTCTATGGTAAGAACCTTATCATTAGGGAAAGTCATCTTCTTCAATACGATAATGTTTCGATAGCCCTTTTTGAAACGGATGCTTCTGTCAAGCACAAGTGCAGGTTTTAACTCTATTGTCTGAACATTGGTTGACTTCTGTTGCTTCTTGTCTTGAAGTTTCACCCTCAACTCATCAATATCAAACGGAAGGTTCGTATTGTTCTCTACAGAGAAGTCGATGAAGAAGTACTCTCCTACTACATAGATGTTGTTAAGGCGCATCTTCATCTTATTTTGATAAGTAAAAGTACTTCTATACTTGGCTGGACTCTGCCATACTTTCATGGCATAACTTACCATGTCCACGGTTGACATACTTACCTCTGGGTTATGGAAGGCATTGCGTTCCACAAGTTCCACCTCTTTGTCGGTTACTGCCTCTTGCAACTTACTTGTATAAATCATTGCGTACTGAACACGGTATCTTTCTGTGATGATAGTCACGATACCAAGCACGTCACCATCGTTGTGATTGCCTGTTTTCGGTTTAAGGCGTATCACATTGTCAAGCGGCTTATCACCAACGACGCTATCCGTGGAAATGTCAACAAGCTTGATTGGTTCGGAAGCTGTGATGATGGTAGATACATTCTCGTTCACTGTAAGCTGCTCCATGTTATAGTATGATTTCTGGGCATTTACTCCCAATACTACACAAACGCACATGATAAGAAGTGCGCACATTCTTGACTTTATTGTATTCATATTGACTGTCTTTTTTTGTTATCTGTTATTTCTTGCACTCTTGCCTTGCTTCTGACTCTCGTCAACAAGATAGACCTTTGTACCATACTTCAAACGTACACGATTCTTCTTGGCGGCTGACCCTAAAGCACTCATTACTCTCTGTGAGGCATTTTGAACGGCTGTATTAGCCCAGTTCTTAATACCTCCAGAGCCTGTGGTTGAAGAGTTATCGATGATATTACTTCCTTGCATTGCTGAACTTACTACATCTTGCGCAGTTTCTCTGAACTGGCTAATAGGTACATACAATCCTTCAAGTCCGTCCGTATCAAAGATAGAAAGGCTTACCTTTATGATTTCCTCATTGTAGAAGACACTCTCAACCTTTCCATTCACTCTTTGTTTTCCGAAACCGCTCATTATGGCATATAGGTAAGTTCCCTTTCTAACGGTAACATCGCCTATCTCTACATCATCAAGAAGACGAAGGCGCACACGGCTGCCGTCAACGGCTTTCACATTCTCATCGATGATGGCGGTAATCAACTTAGATTGCTCATTGCTGCCGCCGATGGTATTGAAGTAATCTGAAGTCTGCTTTGTCTTCTTGACAACTTTTTCAGGAGATTCTTCTCCTTCTGCATGGTTGTTGGTAGAACCTCCATTGCCATGTCCTGGCATCCCATTATAAGAACCACTATTAGGATTGTTGTATATAGGATTGCCTTCTTCATCATAACTTATGCTTGAAGACGAACTTCCAGTGCTACTTCCACCGCTTCCTGCCATATAGCTGTTGGAACTATTGCCGGAAAGGTCTCTGTCCATTTCTTCCCAATTGCGCTGTCGGCGCATTCTTTGAACTCTTGCTATCTCGGAGTCGCTGACTGGTGCAACAAAATCATTACTTGATGTAGAACGACTTCTACGCTCCTGACGAACTCTGTTTTGCATGGCTTGCAGCTTACGCTTCTCTTCTTGCTCGGCTTGCTGCTGTGCTAATTGGTTTGCTTCTCTCTCACTGTAGCGAGACTCATAATCCTGCTTCTTATTGACAGAATCATTGTCATTTTCAACATTCTCCACTCCAGAGAGGTCTGAAATCTTACCGTACATATCCTCCGTATTGTCCATCTTACTACCAAGGACACTATCGGTGTTAGCCTCAGGCAACTCGCTTGACAGATAGTCTGTAGTCTTCAATCGAGGGTCTGTAGTGTCTGCCGTCTCAGTGTGAAATGTCTTAATGAGCATGTAGCCAACGAAGAGAACTGGCAAGTATAAGATAAGCGGAAGCATATACTTCGGTTGCTTGAAATTTATCTTTTTCATATTTATCTGTTATTAAAGTGATGTCGATTGTTCTGCAATGCAGAGTCAACTCTTTCTACCGCTGTTCCACCATGTGAACGGCTATTGTGACGGTTGTAGGCTCTTACCATATTAAATATGTTCAAGGCAAAACAGCCGATGACTATACCGAAGACAATTACGAGAAATGCTTTTCGGTTGTCATTCGCCCAAAGCTGAATTTTTCCAAACAGCCAAGGCAACTTTATCTTTTCGGCAAATTTACGTCCAGCCTCTACCTCTCTCTCATAACGCTCCTTATACTTAGGGTCGTTCTTATCTGGCATCGGTTCCCCGATTATGATTTTCTTTAAACTCATATATTATGAAGTTATAAGGGGTTAATAATCTGATTTCTTCTGCTCTTCAAGGTCTTTATTTACCAACGTTCTCCAGTTGGTTATCAAAATTCCATGAGGATTGTTCTCTGTTCTCGGCACATGCCTAAGATTACCTGCTGTAATGATCTGACGCATCAAGATACTCGTTCTACGTTCAATGCGCTGTCTGCCATAATAGGTGAATGAGAGCGAATCGGTGTTAAGCTTTATACTGTCACAGAAGATACTGCAAATAGTGCTCGTACCGATTACGTTGTTATAGAATCCCTTTTCCTTTAAGGCATTGTACTGAGCCAAGCCAGTTTCATCAATGAGATACATAGCCTTCTGCATGGTATATTGAATATACTTGTCATCAGGTGCAAGGGTGAAGAAAAGATGATGGAACATTTCAATGTCACTCTTTGCTTCCACGTCAAACGTCTCAGACATATCTGTCTGTTTAACCAAAATAGGCACGTTCCCGTCCAACACATAAATTTTCTTATGCGCATCGTCCACCATAGTCTTTGCTATGATAACGCTGCCAAGGCTGATGACCACACAGCCTACAAGAAACAGACAGCTCACAATCATTACGAGCTTTATCTTGTTTTCTACATTCTTTAATACTGCCATTGTTTTTGTTTTTACAGTTCATTATTATCGCATGAGACCCATTGCGCTCTGTTTTACTGTTGAAGCTACACCCTCACCAAAGTTTCTTGTAGAGAATGCAGTATCGCCTTCGGGAATCATCCATGCCGCCAAGTCTGGTACAAGATTCAAGCATCTTAAAGAAACTACAGATGCTACCAGGAGGTAACCGCATGTCATAAAGGCATTCTGTACGTATGCCGTTATCGTACTATCAGTTGTCGTTACCGCCGTGAGGTTTTCCACTTGCACACTTAATACTATATCAAAGAGAAGAAGAACATAAAATCCTACGAAGTATAACATCGCTCCATAGAAATGTACGGTCAGATACCTCGTCAGCCATTTCGCCCAACTGCTTTCCCATTTCGGTAATACTGAGAATGCCCATTGAATCGGACCAAATATCGTTAGCATACCTAACAATATCTGTTGACAGAATATCGTGCTCCACCATCCGATTTTGTATATTACAAGCGACAGGAACATGACAATCTTATCCAATCCAACAATGATTCCTGAAAAAGTTGCTTTGTCGGCAAGTCTTTGTGCAGAAGTAGATGCCTTAACCGTACTCTCGGCACCTTGCACTTGATTGGTAACATCCTGCGCCTGTGCGGATTTGATGATTTCTGCCGTAATCTTTCCTTCTGGTGCAATACTGTCAACCTTCTCGTCTCGTTTCTTTAACAAAGGTGCCAACTCATTGTACTTTGAACTAACCTGCTCGGCTTCTGCCTCATACAGGTCATGTGTATAGCTGCCAATACAGTTTGGTATGTAAGCCAACGCATCAAGGATGCTTGCGTTGCTGTTTCCCCCAATTCCTGACATACTTGGTGGGTACCAAAAGCACATGACAAGTGCAATACCAAGCACCTTCATAATCTTGAACACATCGATAGGCTCATTCTTAACCATCATCTTGTAGGCTAATCCACCTGCCACTATGATGGAGAACAACGCTCCCAATGCCATACTCATTTGCAGAATCCACCAATTATCCCAAGCGGGTCTAACCATCGGAAATGAAAGGATAGTAAGGTGA
>OGPQ01000258.1_pt1 | contig 48974 bp, 45 predicted proteins | sample 1552971 | NCBI WGS metagenome assembly OGPQ01 (sample SAMEA2580232, study PRJEB22360) | human gut metagenome | biome: human gut; feature: human-associated habitat; material: faeces | place: Denmark | collected 2008/2010 | reverse complement strand
AAGCCACACCCCCTGCTGTTAAATCGGCACGAGGTGTGGCTTTTATTTTGATAATTATTTCATTGTACATTCTAAACCGGAAACTATCTCAAAGCTTAAATTGCATAAAATAAAATTGAGATAGAAATTTTCATATCTAGATCAGAATAAAAAATTTAAGATGAAAATAAAGTTCTGAGATGAAAAACAAAAATCAAGACGAGATTTTTTTAACGAGATGAGCCAAAAAATCGGTGAGGTGAGATTTTTTTAAAACGAGATGAGAAAAACATTTTTAAGATGAGAAAAATTAATTTAAGATGAACAAAAGCCAGGGTGAGAAGTTATTGACTTTAATTAAGATAAATGTTATAATTGCTTGACCAATAAGAAAAGCAGCAAGGAGATGATGAAAATGCCTGAATTTTACATACCAGATCTGCATATAGGGCACAAAAAACGTTATTCGACACGACGTTTATATTCAGGGCGACTTTGCAAGGAAAATTTCTATGGGGCGGAGATGCTTTCTCAACTTAAAGGTAAAAAGTATCTTATTCTAGGCAATAACGAGAATTATGATTTGCTTAATACTTTTCCTGAAGAGAATTGGGGGTGATAAGAATGTTGACTGGAATAACTCAGGTTTGCAAAAATAAGGACACGGGGGAAATATTCATATGCAGAAATCATGATTGTCCATGTGCGGGCACGAATAAAAATTCGCATGGTTTTTATTATACTGAACCGTTTGTCTGCACTCCTTTGGCAGAGTGTGAAGAAAAAATAATTTTCAGGGCAAAAAAAGAAGCGTGGGACAAGCTACAAAAGACTTGCAGAAAAGCAAGGCTCGCAGGCATAGACAGAGTTTATAGGTTCAGCAATTATGGCATTCTGCTTTCCGACGCAAGACCATATATGAAAAAGGGTACTGCTGAAATACCTGAGCCGTTCACAAATTTTGATTACACGGCGTTTGACAGATGTAATGTTGAACGGCTTATAATTCCAATGTCATTTTCAGGTGTGCTGATAGAAGATATCGAAATAGAGGGCGGTATTCCTGAGTTGGTATTGTCAGAAGGAGTAAAAGGGCTGAATATGAGAGGCTTTATAGGTTGGTATAATGCAAGAAAGGTCTATCTTCCCAGAAGTCTTATAAATTTTTCTCCAGAAAACTATGAATACGGCGGTGAATATAAATGCACTTTTTATGTTTATAAAGACTCAGAGGCAGAGTATTTCGTTAAGTTTGAAGGTTACGATTACCAGCTGATAGACTGAGATGTTTTTGAAAGCTGTGTAGTAAAAAAATAATGAGGTGGAAAAATGGATAAAATACAGAATTGTTTGACGTGTAAAAATAAAAAAACAGGAGAGATAACTATTTGCAGCAGTATGTGCTTGAACATGCCATATGAAGAAGAAAACGGAATGTATATATGTGAAGGAAATGAAAAATGCAACAGAAGTGTTCTCTACAGGGTCGAACAAGCGGACCTTGACAAGCTTGATAAGTACGCAAGAAGATTTGAATTAAGCGGCAGAAGGCTTTACATATATGAGAACGGTATAACTCTTCTTGACGTGCGTCCGTTTGTAAAGGACGGAAAAGCGGTGATACCAAAGCCAATAAGCAGTATAGACGAGGAAGCAAAGGGAAATTTGCAGCAGATAACGTCGCTTGAAGTTCCGCCGTCATTGATCGACGTAAATGGTTTGATATACGAATGTTCAGAGAATCTGACAAAGCTGATCTTTGCAGAAGGTTTCCAAAAAATACTCCTCTGTGCTTTGCCACACTATAAAAATCTTAAAGAGATATATCTTCCAAGAAGCCTTGAAAAAATAGACGACGGAGATCTTTACGTTGACCTGATAAAAACGCTCTTTGAGGGCAAGACCTTTTATGTGCATGAGGGTTCATATGCAGAAGAATATATGAAGAGCAAAGGGCTTGATCATATATGTATCTGATGTTGTATATCTCCGTTTATCCCCTAGCGGCAGATCTTCACACAGCTTGAAAAGGAGAACAAAATGTCACTAAATATATCAATAAAAGAAATGCTGAAAGAAGATCTTTATCTTTCACCGAAGAATTATCATTATCCTTGTTACGGAAGCTCTTATGGCAGAGTAATAAAAAAGCTAACGAGCGATCATTACACCGCTTTTGACGGAGAGATAGACGAGGAGTATGAATATTCAATAAAGGCTGCCAAATATATAATGGAGTTTCTTTATTATGAAGCAGATGCTGTTGTGCGCAGCAACGGATATTCCCTCAAAGCAGTCAAAAAACATATCCGCTTTCAAGAAGGTGCAGAAAAAAGTATTTTTGATCTGAGTTATGATCTAATGACCTGCTGTGTGATGATAGACGAGATATTGCAGACCATGTACCATGAAAAAACAGATACTGTTGAAATAGTTGTTGGCGATGATTTTGATGTCAGCTTTTTGGACTGGGTTGAAAAGACCTCTCTTAAAGGCACAGTAAATATATTAAAATTGCTTAGGGAGAAAGATATAGTATCCGGCAATTACAATTTTAAAATATATAGATATAAAGATAAACAAATTTATTGCGACCGCACCGATATGGCTGCCCTTACCCCTGAGCGCGAGGCGAGGAGCTTTGAAAATTATAAGAAATATGATATGCCGCCTAAAGAGACCATATGTAAATATCCGTCGGCAATTCAGATAAAGCGTGATACTTACGGGAAAATAAGTATCAAAATACTTTCAATAGTGAAATATCCCAATGACGAGGAATTGTATGACGACATAATGAGCGAAATAACCGAAGATCCGATAAATGAATGTATAGTGATAGTGTATGACAGAGAAAATATTCCTGAGAGATTTGTTTACAGCAAGAAATCGAACTATTACAGAGCTTTCAGATATTCAAAAGGCAGGCTGCGCAGGATAAGGAAAGACGATGCATTTGAACGTTTTCATGCTATGTATTTGGAAATGACGCAGCAAACAGAACAAGGGAGTTGAAAAATATGCCGTTAAAGGTCACGGTATCAGGAAAATATTATCGGGATCATCTTCAGGATCGTGTAACAAATAAATTTTCTGATATTGCAGGAAGGCTTACAGAGAGCTATTATAAGTGGTTTGACGATTTTCTGTATACTGAAACCGATCGAAAGTGCTCGCTTTTGTCCGCAAAATACATAATGGAATATTTATACCATGAATTCGGTGCTCTGGTGTGCAATGACGGATATTCTTTAAAAATGATAAGAGAAGTTAGATCTTCTCCGAGCTTAAGAGAGATAACGAACATTCTAAGATTAAACAAACAAGGTCTAAGCGAGCGCTGCGTTTTTGATATGCTGGTTATAGACCATATAGTGTCACAAATGTTTTATAACAAGACAGACAGTGTTGAAGTGTATGTTGAGAAATATCCATGCAAGCATTTATTGAGCTGGGCATGGAAAACTGCTCTCAACGGAACGTTAAAAATAAATATTCTGTTGGATAATAAAGACATGATAAGATATAATATGCATGGCGAAATAGCCTATTTACTGCATATCAATAAAGAAGCTTGTGATTGCATTTTTGAAAAGTTTGATAAAGATATCATGAAGCTCACCCCTAAGCGTGAAAATAAAAAATACGATATCTACAAACGTTTTTTATCTCCAAAGGAAGAAGCTGGCCAAAGAATTGTCACAGCTATTCAGATAAAGCGCTGTTCTGACGAAAGTATAAAAATGGACAGGCTCTCTATAGTTAAGTATCCGAAAAGCGATGAGATCTATGACGACATAATGGAGGATATCACTAAAAACAATACCAAAGAAAGCGTGGTTTTGATCTATGACTGGGAAGGTATTGTAGAAAGGTTCGTCTACAGCGATAAGTCATCTTATTTAATGGCTTTCAAATATGATAAAAACGGGTTGCGCAGGATAAGAAAAGATGAAGCCTTTAAATGCTTTCACCAGCTTTATGGTGAAATGGCGGGGCGTTAAGTTTCAGCAGAGTAAGGAGATCTGAATCATGCAATTAAAAATAACAGCAGAAGCAACATATATATCACCATTCTATGATATTTTAGGTCATCGCTCGTCAGAAAAAATTGTAACGTTATTTGATTGTTTGACAGAAAGTCATTACAAAAGCCGCAGCAATTTTTGGTTTAGAAAAGAAACATCGCTGATGAGTGCAAAATACATAATGGAATATTTATTTCTCGAATTTGGCGTTATAGTATGCAATGAAGGTTATTCTATCAAAGATATGAGTGATACAGGCGTGCAAAGAAATATCTTGGATATAAAAAAAGAATATATGCAGGATATCTTAATTATAAAAGAAATAGTAACAAAAATAGGTTATGTAAATAAAGACGACATAGAGATATCGACGGAAGAACCCTTAGGAGATCACTTTTTAAGCTGGGCAAAGAAAACGTCGCTTGACACAAAAGTAAAAATAGTTATTTTACTCAACAGCTTTAAACTACCTAAATATAATCAGTGCAAGGACCTGAGCGTATTTTTGAATGCAGATAAAAATAATGTCGATCAGTATATAGAAAAGTTCGATGAAGATATAACGAAGCTTACTCCTAAATTTGAATTTTGCAGGTATAGAAATCAGATACATTCTTATATGCCAATAGAAAAAGGATATGAAAAATATCCAACAGCGATACATTTGATACGAGATAACAACGGGAAAGTTTTTATGACCAGAGATGAGTTCACGAACTACCCTACAATATCATATATGCGCTGTAAGATATTGAACCGCATAGAAATAAAAGGATACATAGAAAGCGTTACATTGATCTATGATAAGAGGTATTTAGCAGATAGGCTTATTTATAGTGATGTATCAGAATTTCTAGTAGCTTACAAATATAATAACGGCAAGCTGAGAAAGATAAACAAACATCAGGCGTTCACGACGTTTCATAGGCTTTATAAGGACATGTCAGAACAGACTGCCTATAATAAAACGGAGGAGTGATATCATGGCTTTAAGTATAACAAGAGAATGTATGCTATATGAGGACTGTGTAAACAAAGGAATGAAAATATTTTCGTATGAAGATATGCATGATGTGATCTCTTTTGATCGCGGGGTGTTATGCAGTTATAATTATAACGAAAAAATGGGTGAGGACGAAAAAAAGCGCAAGCTTATGACAGCGAAATACATAATGGAATATCTTTATAATGATTGTGGCTATGTGGTCGCAAACGACGGCTGTTCGGTCATGTGTATAAGAGAATGTATATATGATGACACTATCGGCAAGAAGAGAAATATTTTAGATCTTGAATATTCAAGTATGATCGTTGTTGCATTGATATACCACATAGTCAATGAACTTTATTATCATGGTGATAACATAGTTTATATAGCTGTTACTGAAGACCCCGGAATGTCGTTTTTAAATTGGGCAGAGAAAATCCCTTTAACGGGTCATGTGAAATTAATATGTGCAATAAAAGAAGATCAGCTAACAACATATAACTATGACGTTTTGCACATTGAAAAAGAAAAAGACATCATAGCGCTCACGCCTGAACGTGAAGAGAGATATTACGGGGAATATTATAATAATTACATTGCGTCACAACAAACAGAAGAGCCAACGATAATAAGCATAAGCCGCACTTCAGACGGAAAGCTTGAACTCACAAATGATGTTTTGCATGGCAGCTTTAAAAACAGGAGAAAGCTTTTATCCAAGCTGAAAGAAGAATTTATTACCGATGAAATTGACGAGAGCATAATTTTAGCGTATAATAAAAGCTATATTCCTGAAAGATTAGTGTATGAAAAAGAAGCTGATTTTTATGCAGGGTTTTATTATAAGAACGGTGTATTCAGCCGCAAGAGACAGCGGAATGCGTTTGAACGTTTTCATGTTCTTTACATTGAAATGCTTGCTCAGCATGGTATAGATTATTATGAAATGATAAACAGTGATATATTTGACAGCAACGGTGGCAATGATGAAGGGTAAACTAAAATGAGGTGAGGAAAAATGCTTAAAGACATTATCAGTAAAGCGGATTACAGCTTTTTGCGAACTGATGAAAAACTAGGAAAAAACGTTATATTGTTAGGACTTTGCGGTTCTTATTCGTATGGCACAAATAATGAAAACTCAGATATTGACATAAGAGGCTGTGCATTGAACAGCAAGCGTGAGATACTTTTGGGCAGAGATTTTGAACAGATCACAGATATTTCGACAGACACAGTTATTTTTTCTTTCAAAAAGCTTGTTCAGCTCCTCACAAGCTGCAATCCTAATGTTATAGAACTGCTGGGACTGAAAAAAGAACATTATTTTGAAGTTACCGATATCGGCAGAGAATTGCTCGATAACAAAGAATTATTTCTTTCACAGCGTGCGGTAAAAAGCTTTATGGGTTATGCTGAGCATCAGTTTCACAAGCTTAAAAACGCTTGTGCTGATGAAAGGCTCTCTATGGCAGAGGCTGAAAGCCACATTGAGGCACACCGTCAAAAGCTTTCAAAGCTTGAAATGAATTTTGTCCGTGTTTATTATATGGGCTTTGATCTCCTTGAAAAAGGCGTTGTAAAAACGTTCCGTGATGAAGAGCATGATCTGCTCATGGGTCTGCGAAACGGAAAATTTCTTACCGATGAGAACAAGCCTGCACCTGAGTTTTTCGGGCTTGCAGAAGACTTGCACAATAGATTTCAATACGCTGCTGCAAACACATCTTTACCTCATGAGCCTGATATCAAAAGGATAGAGGATTTTATCATATCCGTAAACAGCAGAGTTGTAAGCTCCACAGAGGCTTGACCATTTATAGAAATACGCACCGCTGCTGTAATAGGCGGTGAGCATATTTGCGGTCATTGATTTGCCGAAACGCGATGGCATAGAGATATTGATGCGTTCTATTACCATTCTTTTATCAACGTATATATTCTGTTGCAAACAACGATAAAAATCTGCATAATCGGGAGGAACGCAAATATCCACACAGCTTGTTTCCTTAAAAGTATTTGTTGTTTTTATTATACCATTTTTCTCTAAGAAAGCTAGCTGTATCGCACAAAAAAACAAGCCACACCCCCTGCTGTTAAATCGGCACGAGGTGTGGCTTTTATTTTGATAATAGTTTTATCGTAGTCCTATAAACAGGAGAATGTAATGTCTACACGGCAGACGGATAAATCTGTGAGATATTGTCCCGTATATTCTACTTTCTAAAATCTCTGGGGCTGCACCCGTAGGCTTCTTTAAAGGCTTTTGAAAAATAGCTGTGATCGTCAAAGCCGCAAAGCCCACAGATAGCATTTATCGAGTCAGATGTGTTTTTTATCATATATGTCGCATTGCGCAGACGATAATTTTTTAGATATTCAAACGGCGACTGTCCTGTTATGTTCTTAAAACACCTCAGCACTTCGCTTTTGCTGACAAATGCCGCTGACGCCAGTAATAGGTAATGGAGAATAGTCTTAATAGGAAAGTGTATATCAATATAGTTTTTTTTATGTGGGTTCGGTATAGCTTTAGGCTATGGCTAAGATTTTAAGTACAACACCTAAATGACCTGTCCGTAATTATCCTAGCGAAGATAAGCCCCAAAGGCAGAGCTAGTATTATCAGCAGAGCAGACGCAAGCCATGACGCAGATGTTTCAAGGGACATGACGCCCAAATTATAGAAAGCCTTGTAAAGATATAATCCCGGAACCATTATGACTATGGACGGAACGGTGATGGATATTCTCGGATAGCCCACATACTTTTTCAGCAGCGAGGCGAGTATGCCTGCGGTGAATGCCCCCACAAACGCAGCAGCTGCCGGAGGAAATGAAACAAGGTCAACAAGTTCCAATCTCAGAGTGTTTGCAAGTGCACCTATAACTGCCGCAGAGGCTGCAAGCTTGACAGGGCTGTTGAACATAACGGAAAATCCGAAAACTCCGCAGAAACTTGCCGCAAGTCTGAACAGTATGAACTGCCATAAGGTAAGGTGCAGAGGCAAAAAGTCCATTGGCGTAAGGTGCAGGATAAGTGCCATTAACCACGCCGTCATTGTGGCTACAATTATAATGATGAGGGCGTAGGTCAGCCGCTCGATGCCCGAACGCATATCGAGCTTTGAAAGGTCTATGCCGCTTGTGATGAACGGAAAACCAGGTATAATAAAAAGCATTGCACATATGTAGCCTGCCTCATGCTGCATTTTTATATTGAAAAGTATTTTCGCAAGTTCAAACAGCCCTGCATATGAAAGGCACGCCGCCGATACTGAGGCAACTATTCCAAGCACAAGGGTAAGGTGGTGCTTTGTGAATTTGCTCCGCACATAATTGCCAATGCCTGCACCGAAAAATGCACATATCATCTCGGTCAGTCCACCGCCAAGCAGGAATGTGAACGCTCCGCAGGCAAGTGCCGCCGCAAGGCCCAAAACAGGCGGCGAGTAAAGTCCGTGTATCTTTTCGATATCGTCAAGTTCATTGTGGACCTGTTCGCAAGTCAAACTATCGCAGCGGCTGACAAAATCGTTGATGAAAATTTCAAGACGTGTTAGCTTTGAATTGTTTACTCCCGTGTTAGTAAGGCAAAGAGACTGCGAAAAGCAAGCCTCGCCGTCAAAACAGGTGTAGTTTATGGACATAAGCCCGATATCTGCTGTGCAGGTCAGTCCCATACATTCCGACATGGTGTTCATGGAACTTCTCACACGCCACGCTCCCGTTCCGCAGGAGAGAAACATCATTCCCCCCCTGCCTATAACAGAGGCTTTTTCTTTTAGGCTCGCCTTTGATACTGGCTCGTCCTTTTCGGCGTCTGTGAAATCGTGCCATGGGATATCCATGTGATTTTTCTTAACTATAGTTTGTGACATTCAGTATCACTTCCGTTTTTAAAGATCAAGGCTGTCTGAGCCTGCTTTTTTCATCATTTCCTCACGGCAGGCAAGCACAATGCCGTCTATCTCGCTGAGGTGCATGAGCATTTTCTTTTCAAACTGATGAACAGGCAGTAAAACGCCGATCTCATCAAATGATTTTCCAGCCTTTTCGCCTGTTTCTTGTCCGTAATAGACCATTGCAGTTGGGGCAGTCTGCTGTATCTTGTGGAAAGTATTCCATATAACATTATAGGTCTGAGCCTCGGAAAGTCCAAGCTTTACAGTGTCAGGCAGGGCGTAAAGTATAAGCACGCCACGTCTTTTGTCAACACGCTTTTCCTTAATGTTCATTCCGTCGGTATAGACCCTCATAAGGTCATATCCGTCTGCAAGATAAAGCTTTGAACGTGGTGCACAGCTGTGGTTTTTGTACACATCACGAAATTTCTCGAACTCATGCTTTGTGACAAGCTTTTTCTTTTCTTCAATGACATCGCCTTCAGGGGTCGTAAGGAGTTCAGGATTTTTTCCTGCTTTTCCGTGAAAACGCTTTGGTATAAGGTATGCCTCTCTCAGCAGATCGAAAAGACTTCTTCCACAAAGCTCCAGCAGAAGTGCGCTTATATCACCGTTCGTATATGCGGTCAAAAGCACCTGCACAAGATGTTCTGGGTCAGGATCGGTCTGCATATCGTCGTCGCTAAGGTGATCGTAAAGCACGTTGCTGAGCCTTTGGCAAGCTCCTTCCGATGCCATTATCCTTGAAAAAAACTGTTCGACTTCATTTTCTTTTGGCAAAACTGTAGGCATATTATTATCTCCTTTCATGTATGTCATATCTCAGCATTTGCAAACATATTACATTTTTTCAGTATCATTTTTTGTATCTCTGTAGCGGCGGCATTGAGTTTTTTGTCTGCATTTTCTGCAAGAACGATGCTCCTCTTTGGAAACTCTTCATCAGTTTTCAGAATATAAACATCGCCGCTTTGTGCCATTGGTTCAGGTATAAGACCTATGCCAAGGTTGCTTTTCACAAGCGGCATTATCTGATCGGCGGTTGCGACCTCAATATCCGGCTGAAAATCTATTCCATGCTGGAAAAAGAAGTCGGAATAGAAATCATATGTCCTTGTGTTTCGGTTAAGTGATATTATAGGGTGGCTGCAAAGTTCCTCAAGAGTGAGCGTTCGCTTTGCAAGATCCTTTAGCTTTGTGCTGCATATGATAAGTTCACGGAACTCTCTGAGCTTATGAAAATTCAGCGAGCCTTCTGTGCTTATCGGCGTTGTTACCACAGCGAGGTTTGCAATGCCGCTTTTGAGAGCAGTCAGTGCCTGAGGGGTTGAATGGTTCAGCAGCTTTATTTTTATTCCCGGATATCTTTCATGGAACTCATTGAGAAGTGGCAGCATAACGCCGTGAAGTGCGGTCTCCGTCACACTTATGGTGACAGTTCCGCTTTGCAGGTCGTTGGCTTTTGAGATCTCATCTTCGCCCTCTGTAATAAGTTCCACCGCCTTTGAGATGTGCTCGTAAAGTATCTCTCCCTCAGGGGTAAGCGTGACGCCGTTTTTCATTCGATTGAAAAGCGTGCAGTCAAGTTCTCCTTCGAGTATTTTTATCACCCTTGTGATATTAGGCTGATTTGTGAGCAGCACTTTTGCCGTTCTTGAAAAGCTGCGGTTCTTTGCGGCATAATAAAATATCTTATAATATTCGTAATTTATATTCACTTTATCACTTTCTTGCTATATCAATATTTTATATCTTTCATATCAATTATATATTTGACTTATATATCTGAGATAATTATAATGGAAAAAGGAGAAAATTAAAGTGTATAAAAATATTTTTCTTGTTAATTTTTTATGAAGGAATATGATAAAATGATGTTACGATCAAGAAAACAAATGTCTGAAACCAATATGCTCATGATACTTCTGACCATATCAGGGGGCTTGCAGGACGCATATTCGTATTTTGTGCGAGGTGAAGTTTTTTCAAATGCACAGACGGGAAACATTGTGCTTATGAGCACATATGTCGCAAAAGGCAACTGGCACAGGGCGTTGCACTATCTTATACCTGTGCTGGCGTTTGCAATGGGGATTTTCATAGCCGAGCGTCTGCACGCACGTTTCAAGGACGTGGGATTTATACATTGGCGGCAGATAATAGTTTTCACGGAAATGGTGCTGCTTTGCATTGTGGGGTTTATACCGCTTGGCGGTTCATACGATTTTGTTGCGAATGCACTTTCATCATGTGCCTGTGCAATGCAGGTGCAATCGTTCAGGAAAGTAAATAGTTATCCATACGCAAGCACGATGTGCATAGGAAATATGAGAAGTGCAATGGAATCCATAAGTGCATACATGAGGATAGGGGACAAGTCGTTGCTTAGGAAATCGCTGCAATATTTTCTTACGATATTCGTATTTGCCTGCGGTGCAGGAATAGGCGGAGCATATTCATTATACATAGGCAATGAGTTTATATGGATATCTTGCGCATTGCTGCTTATATGCTTTGTGCTTATGTTTATAAAGAGTGAGAATGATATGATGAGGGAGGATATGTAGGGCACATTTCGGTTAGTATTGTATTATAAAGGTCAAAAGCCGCAAGGTACGTTGGGACGAGGCTTTGACAGATGTGATTTTTATTTTTATAGGGATAAATGATTTTGTGAGGGAAATTGAAAAATTTTTTCGCTTCTCCCTTGGACAAACCTGATTTTATGTAGTATAATTATATAAAAAACAGGAGGAAAAGCTATGTCAAACTTAACGATCAGATTTTATTCAAATTGCCTGCGGAGATATACCACGTTTAAAATGTACCTGCCATGTGACATAAGGCAGGACTGGGGGCAGACAGATACGAAATACTCGGAAAACAGCACCAAAACGCTTTTCTTGCTGCACGGTTTTACAGGCGATGCAGAAAACTGGGTGCCTGAATATCTTGCGGACAAGTATAATTTTGCAGTAGTTATCCCCTCGGGCGAAAATTCTTTTTGGCTGGACGGACGCTCGACTGGTCATCAGTTCTGCAAATTCGTCGGCGAGGAGCTTGTGGACTATGTAAGACGAGTTTTCAGACTTGCGAAAGATGGCAGTGAAACATACATTATGGGTCTTTCAATGGGCGGATTTGGTGCACTTCATACAGCATTTGCATATCCAGAAACCTTTGGCAAGGTTGCTGCATTATCTTCGGCTCTTATCGTACACGAAGTTGCAGGAATGTCAGAGGGGCAAGGCAACGATGTGGCGAATTATGAATATTACAGAGAATGTTTCGGCGAAACCTCTGAGGTGCTGAACAGCAGGAACAATCCCGAATTTCTTATAGACGAACTTCAGCGAGAGGGCAAAAATATCCCAGATATATTTATGTGCTGCGGTACAGAAGATTTCCTGCTTGAAAACAACCGTGATCTTCACAAATTTCTTGAAAGCAGAAACGTTTCTCACGAGTATTTTGAAAGCAAAGGCAACCACGATATGATTTTTTGGAGTGAGTATGCTGAAAAGGCGGTCAAGTGGATGTTTGAGGAGAAGTAAGAGCGGTGATGTCTTTGCGGTTTCTTATGTGATAATATGAAACACAAGAAACCTCATACAAACTGCACAATATAAAAATACCCTTTGAGAAAGGGATTTCTCCTCTCTCAAAGGGCAGGTTGGCAAACTGGAATTTATCTGTCTCTTTCTTTATTTTTATCAGCATTTGCTCTTCTTTTTATTCTTAATATTAAACTATCAGGACTTTTCTTTTCTTCCGTATTTTTGCCTGCATTAGCTCTTGCTTTTATTCTTGATATCAAATTATTTGTATTTTCTTTTTTATTCTTTTCCATATAATTAACCTCCCTACAAATTCCGATTTGTATTTCTGTTTGTTTTAAAAATGGGCAACCCCGATTGGAATTGCCCATTAATTCTACAAATTATTATGTTATGGTTACTCCAACGTCTTCATCGTAGGGAAATACCCACACCGTTTTTTAATAACTTTTCAAAAGCTCGCAAACCCTTGATTTTACTGGATGTGCGACGTTTTTGCTTTTTACAAAAGTTTATATATTCTCGCAAAACCTACGCCATTTTGGCGTAAAATTGGCGTAGGTGGATATGGTGGAGTGGTGGGATTCTACTATAAAACAGTTTAGATTTTATTGGGCTGAAAAAATTAAACAGATTTTTTTAGAATCTATCTTCCAACTCATCGTTTAAAAGCTTTTCTTTAATGATAATAGTGTTTTGCCATTGATATTCTCGCTCGACAACTCGTAGATCTCATCTAACTCAAGCATTAAGCCGGTGGGGTTTCGTCCTATTATTACATATTGGTTTTGCGCATCAAAAGCAATATACTGCCTCATTTTATCGTCCAACAGAATATCTGCATTGTCTATTACAAAAAGCTTATCCTTTGAATTTTTTATTGAAGCTTTGTAATTCTTTTTTTGGTCAAGGTAATTAAAGCACCTTATTCTTTTATCATTTGCAGACAGTTCTTCAATAAATGAATACAGAGCGGATTTGCCAACGCCAGAGTCGCCTGTGATAAAAGTAACGTTGTAATCAAAATGTAGATCAATGATGAAGGAAGTGTGGGTAGTATTGATCTCTTGCATCACGATCGGTTTAATCTTCATCGCTCCACCACTCCTTCAATTCTTCATAATCATCTATTTCTCTGCATTTCTTCTTACTCTTATCGTACACGTTCACTCGTGTCATATCAAATGATATAAGCGGATAATCACAACAGATCTTTCCTTCGTCAAGAGAATAGATCATATCAAGAGCATTATCACCACATTCTCTTATGTCAAAAATCTTATCAGTATTGTACATTATATTCAATACCGTCTTGCAGCCACTGGAAAGCTTATCAGTGTTCAGCGTTGTCCCGTCAAAACGTGATTTAATTGTATATGGCCCGGTCAATTCAGCGTGGTCAATTTTTTCAATTATCTCATTTGCCCTATTATCCAGCATCTGAGCAGTATATTTGTTAAAATAAACATCGTTCAATTTAACAGTTTCTATTGATTTGGGTATCTGACAGTGTTTATATATCGTAATCATTTATTACCTCTCTAACTGCAACACATCTTTTAAAATGGAATACTGATAAATTTGTCTTGCCTTATCTTCTGAAGAAAGCCTGTCTGTATCCAAACCGCAAATGTCGTGCTTGCCATTTCTTGTGTACATTCTGCTTGCGTTTTTATGAAGTTAAAACAATTTTCACGTCAGATTGGTTTTGTCAACGTATATATCCTGTTGCAAACAACGCTGAAAATCCACATTATTAGGATTAACGTAGATGCCCATACAGCCTGCCTCCTTGAAAATATTTGTTACTCCTATTATATCATTTTTCCGAGCGGAAAGCAAGCTGAATCGAAATAACAGCCACACCCTGTGCAATCAAATCAACACAGAGTATGGCTTGTCTATTATTATTCCATTGCATTTAAAATAGAATAAATATTTTGTTCGGATAAATATCCGGAAGGGATATGGCTCTTGTTCTCGTGATACTCAAGATTTGCTCTGCCATTAGTTTCTGCCACCAGCAATGCAGTAAAAAAACGTTCCCAACTGAAATACTTTTCACAATCTATATGTTCTGCCGGGTCAGCCAAAATCTCTTGAACATTATCATTACGGTCAAAAATCGCCGAGCGAAGAATAAGCCATTCAAAACTCTCCGGCAAAAAGAGATCGATCTTATTATTTGATACAGACCTTAAATACATAAGCTCTTTGATTTCTGAACCAAGTGCCGCAGCGTCGGCTATTACAAGAATACGCTTACCTTTATGCTGTTCCAGTAATTTTACAATTCCGCTCTTTCCGTTAGAACTGATACATTCGAGATCGTGATCTTCAGTTGCTTTCTTAAAAAACTGAAGACCCGACCTGCTGTCTTCAACGATCACAATATCATACGGAAATGCTGATATATCATTTTTTGAAATGTTCTTATATATCTTCTCGAACTTCGGCTTTGCACCATTTTTATGGATCTTCCTGATAGCATCTATACTGTATGGAATTTGCGCCAACGGCTCTCTTGTTACAAGAACATAATAATTATCAGAACCCTGAATCGCTTTTGCAAACTCATAAGAAGATAGAAATGGTGTACTTTCTTCAACAAAAACAATGCTCTCGTGAGTATTTTCAAGAATGGTTTCCCAATTAGCATTTGACAATACAAGGCAAGGTTTACTGCACTTTAAAATTACACCACTTTGTTCACCAAGTTCGGAATAGTTTCTCACCATATTGATGAGTTTCGTTTTTCCAGTGCCACTGTCCCCTGTCAATATCGTTACATTTCTCTCAAGAGTAAAATTAAACGTTATGTGCCTGTTTTTTATTTGTATTTTTATTTTACCCCTCATTTTCTTCACTCCTCAGATATCTATCTGCAAGCATCAAATATTCAATTGGGTCTGTAATCACTTTTCTTTTTCCTTCATTTATTATTTTCACAGAAAAAGACTTTCCAAAGTCCATCAAATGATGCAATGATACCGTAATATCCTTGTTTTCAGCCATTTCAAGCAGATACTTTGAGCAGTTATCTCCGCAATTTGAAATATTGAAGATCTTTTTAGGCTGATTATATATCAGCAGAAGAGTCTTAACGCCCGCTGACAATTCCGTTGAATTAAATTTGCCAAAAATATCGTTTTCTATAAGATCAGGGCCAATTACAGTTGAGTCATCAATATCCTTAATGATCTTTTTTGCAAATGGTTCCATGACCCACATTTTATCATACTGATTTGCATAATAGACCTCAGTATTGTATATTTCTTTAGGGTGTTTTCCAAAAAATATTCTAAGCACAACACCATCTCCTTATAGCTATTATTCACAAGCGAAACGGACGTATACGCCCATAAAGTCTGCCTTCTTGAAAAATTTTGTTGTTCTCATTATACCATTTTTTTGAGTGGAAAGCAAGCTGGATCGCACAAAAAAACAAGCCACACCCTTGTGCTGTCAATTGGCACTAGGTGTGGCTGTTATGTTGATAATAATTTTGTTGTACATCTATAAGTTGGAATTTATCTTTCAGCAGCGATCAGTATAGCTCTGCAAGGCGAACCGTCCGCACCTGATAGATTTAATGGTGCTGCGTTTAAGAAATAAACGCCCTCTGAAACTTCTGCTAAACGTATCCCTTCAAGCAATACAGCGCCAGCTCCTAATAGGATAAGGTGTACTTCCATCGGAGCATTTTCAGGACCGACAGTTTGAGATTCATTACCAAGCAGTAAAATGTTTGATTCAGCAAACACTTTAGCTGCTTCCGCAGAGACCTCTGCATCTCCCTTGATAAGAATTCTCTTTGCCGCTTCTGAATTCTGTTTTTTCGCTTTTTCAAGTATTTCCGTGGCATCATCGGCAGAAACGATTCCATTATATTCTGCAACATAAGCCATTCCTATAAATGTATCTAAACTTACGGAATCTACAGTTTTTCCGTCTTTGATAAAATGAAACGGCGCATCTATATGTGTGCCGTTGTGAGCGCACATACTAAAAGCCGTCAGGTTATACAAATCGCCTTTTTCCATTGAAGAAATCACCCTTTTTTTCGGTGTCGGGTCGCCTGGATATACCTGACAGCCGAAAACCTCTTGAGAAATATCATAGATTTTCATTTCATATTCTCCTCCACAACTTCCGATTTGTATTTCCATTCATAATTATCCACACTAACTTTTTTCTCATCTCGCCAAATACTTCTGATACTTACTCTTAGGCTTCTCAGGTATCGTCATAATAAGCCTGCTGCTTGCTATCATTGGCTTGACGTACCTTTCCATAACGTAAGCGATCGTCATTCTGCCATTGAAAAACTCCGCTATCTCATTCCTGCTTCTCGGCGTTTTGCAGAACTTAAGTATCTCAGTTTCAATGTCGTCTGTCGGCACGCTTTCGGCGGCGCTGTTGTACAACGTCACCTTGAATACGCCTCTGTCGCTCTCAAATTTCGGCGCAGGCAGACCGCTTTGTTCCATAGCATTTATTATCGTAGGTATGCCGCTGTATCTGTTCTCCGTTTCACCGATTATCTCCATAGCACCCGCTATCTTAGGGTTTCTTGTGTCGGCAGACACTTTTCCCAATCTGTCAAGCGTCATTCTGCCGTAAAGTCCGCCGGGATTTTCTATCTCAAAACGGTCGCTGAACATCTTTATGGTTATAGGCGTCTTGTCCGTGTGGATACTGTAATCTCTGTGGATAAGAGCGTTCAGGATAAGCTCTCTTATAGCAATTACAGGATATTCCGTCTTGTCCGTTCGCTTGCCCGTGTTCGGGTCTATGATAGTCGCAGTTTTCATATTTTTGCGCACGAACACCAAAGCATCATTCAGCATCTGCACAAGTGTTCCGTCTATTCGCTGATTGTCTATAAAACGTTCGCCGACGCTTGCCGTACTGCTTATCTCAGTTCCGGGCACAGACACAGCCGTTATGCAAAGCTGCGGAAAAAACGCCTGCGGGTAGTTTGAGAAAAGCATTATCCCTGCCAAAGTCGGTTTGCCCTCGTCCGTAAAACCTTGCAGACGGCATATTTCTTCATTTGAAAGCTCGGCAAGATTAGGATTTTTGCTTTTCAGCAGGTCAAAATAAAGCTTGAATGCGTTGGTCTGAATGTCCTTTGTAAAGGCTCTTTCGCAAGTTCTCAGCTCGTCGTGAATGCTTTTTTTGAAAGCCTCATAGCTGTAAACCTCATATTCCGTCATAAGTCTGTCAGCGTCGCCCGACCTGACATATGAGCCTTTCAGCCTGCCCACACCGCTGTAAAAGCAGGGTTTGTCAGCATTATCAATCTCCTGTATCTCGGCAGATACGACAGTTTTGCCGTCGATAGATGCAACGGAAAACAGCGGTCTTATCACAGGCGTCATTTCCTGACACTGCGCCTCGACCTTTTTCATAAGGTCAGCAGCGTCATATACTCCACAGACAGCGTAGCCGTAATTTTCATCTACTCCGAAAATAATAACGCCTCCGCCCGACTGATTTGAAAAAGAGGACAGCGAATCACGCACCTTAGGGCAGCCCTTATTTGCCGCTTTTATCTCTATTTTGTTACTTTCACTGCGAACAAGTTGTATTTGTTTCACCATATCTACAAGTTCATTATCAAGCATTTTATCGCCTCCATAATATAATTATACTGATTTTATTAGAATTTGTCAAGATTAAATTCTTATAAAATTGTAATTTGTCTTATAAAAGTCTAATAAAAACCGTATAAAACGAGGTGATGGCTTATAAATTGATACGGGAGAACAAAAATCTTTATAAATGGCTGTTAAACGTAGGTTAATGTAGATTTGTATATTGTATCAATTCCACAAAAACAATTATCACATTTGCATACAAGAAATTTAGCAAGTTCCTCAGGCGAGGCTTGACACAATGGTCCTATAGTCACCGATTTTATGGCCTTAAATAGTTCTGAGCCTAATTCAAGTTTCCTGTAAGGGATTAATCGATTTTTATTTGTTCTATAATCAACAGGAGAGATTTTTATATTATTTTCTAAATAATATATATTTCCCATATATTGTTTCAAGCCCGTTGCTCCAATATGTATATCATCAAATACATATTGCTTTATAGCATCATCACTTAATGAATCATATAAACCAATTCGAAATTCATTTTCCGCTAAAAAAGCAGGATTTTTTACTTTAGCTCTTTTAAGCCCTATTTCCCTTTTTACTTCACGAGTAAATTTAACTGAGTCTGTTATCAAACTATGCTCATTTTTTATTGAAATCAATTTTTCTGAAATAAAAGAGTGTAATTCTTCCTTTGCCTTATAAGTTACATTTTCAGCGAAAAATCCCTCTTTTACCAACCCTTCAAAAAATGATTTATCAAATCCTATACATATACCTTTACCATCATCACCATAAGCACGCCACTGGTTTAAATCATCTCGTATATTTGAAAAACAACAAATAAAGCACACATTAGCATATAATTCAGAAAGCCTCGTCATATATTTTTTCATATAATCATCGCTTTCAATATTTGCTTTTTCTTCATCTGATAAACCGTCATATAAGTTTTTCATTTCTTCCTCAAAAACATCTAAAAAATATTTTTCTTCTGAACTATCATTCATATAATGATAGCCTGACATAAATAAAACTTTGTTCTCCACAATAAGACGAAATGTTTCAATGCTGCAATAATGATAAACTTGGTTTTCAAAAGGTATTTTTTCTGTGATTTTTATACACATAGCATTTCACCACTTCCTACATTTATAGTTAAATCAAATTCTCTTCACATTCAGCGATCCACCTATCCAGTAACTTCACTTAATTCTCATAACATAGAAGATTTATAACTTAGTCCAACTTCAATACAATCTTTGAAATATTTGTTATCCTTATTATAGCATTTTTATGTGCGTATGGCAATGGTGCAGTGAAGAAATCACAAAATATATTTCTGATAATTTGCCTTATGCCTTCTGTGAGCAGATCGGCAATGAGATACGGGATATTTCGGACGAGATACCTTTTGAGATTCCTGATTCGTGGGAATGGGTAAGATTAGGGAGCATTTGCGAAATCGCTCGTGGTGGTTCACCCAGACCGATCAAGCAATTCCTTACGGATGATCCAAACGGAATAAACTGGATAAAAATAGGAGACTCCGACAAAGGTGGGAAATATATAAACGAAACAAAAGAAAAGATTATTCCAGAGGGAATGAGTAAAAGTCGTTTTGTTCATAGAGGAGATTTCTTGCTTACAAATTCTATGAGCTTTGGTAGACCCTATATTTTAAACGTCGATGGTTGCATACACGACGGTTGGCTTGTTTTAAGTGGCTATCAAACAGCATATGATAAGGATTTTCTTTACTATCTGCTAGCATCAAGTTTTGCATATTATCAATTTTGTGAAGTTGTTAGTGGTGCTGTTGTGAAAAACTTAAATAGCGATAAAGTTGCCTGTGCATTGTTTCCTTTGCCACCTATTAACGAACAACACCGCATCGTAGCCAAGATAGAAGAACTCCTCCCATACATCGAAAGATACGGTAAGGCAGAAGAACACCTCACCGCCATCAACACTACATTCCCCGAAGCTCTGAAAAAGTCTATCCTGCAAGAAGCAGTACAGGGCAAGCTTGTCCCGCAGGATCCTGACGATGAACCTGCAAGCGTTTTGCTGGAGCGTATCAGAGCTGAAAAGCAGGTACTTATCAAGGCAGGAAAGATAAGGAAAGACAAGCACGAATCGGCCATCATAACAAGGGATAAAATTCCTTATGAGATCATCGACGGAAAAGAGCGGTGTATAGTCGATGAAGTGCCGTTTGAGATTCCTGATAGTTGGTGTTGGTGCAGATGGGGAACTATATCTGAATCAATACAGTATGGATATAATGCTCCTGCAAAAGAAAATGGACGTATAAAAATGGTTCGTATTAGTGATATACAAGATAATAAAGTTTTATGGGATACCGTTCCTTTTTGTGATATTGATGAAGAAAGCATTGAAACATACTTATTGAAGCAAAATGATATACTATTTGCAAGAACAGGAGGAACTGTTGGCAAGTCATATCTTGTAAAAGAAGTACCAAAAGATGCTATATATGCAGGCTACTTAATAAGAACAAGGTATAGTAATAATCTGTCACCTGAATATTTGAAATTCTTTATGGAAAGTGAGCTGTATTGGATTCAATTAAGAAATGGTACAATAGCAACAGCACAACCGAATTGTAATGGAAAAACACTTGCTAATATGCTTGTACCAATTCCACCTCTTGCAGAACAAAAGCGCATAGTCGCAAAAATTGAAGAAATCATGCCCATGATTGAAAGATTAACTCTGAGGTGAGAGTATGAAGCAAGGTGAACAGGAAGCAAAAATGATACTTGTGCGCAAGGGAGTAGCTTTTGATGACAATTATCACGATGACAACTCCCATCCGTCTATGCCTGATTTCAAGTATCTGGACGAAGAGCGTTATCTTGAAGTCACCCACACACTACATAACAATGCAATCATAACGCATATCAATCGGTTTCATCGAAAAAGCACCGCAGAACAGCTTGAAATCATGGAGAAAGCACGAAATGCTTATGATAGAATCCATGAATACTGTTATCCAAATACAGAGGAAGAAATGGCACAATACAGATGCGATTTGAAGCTCGTGAAATCGCATATGGGATATGATCCTACAAAATGGGACTTTGCAGAAAAGCTTTCTGAGTTTGATTGCGATTCTCCAATCATCGAATGTTCAACTGAAAACATTCTGCGTGAAGTGCGAGAGAAGGGCGAAAAGCATAAAAGCGGCAATACCGACCTGTTCATCTTCGTCCTGGAAGATGAATTTCGTGTGATGATGGATTTGCTTCACAGCGGACCACAAAACGGCTGTCACGGTGCTTTTTTCAAAGCGATTCTGCGTTCGCCCTTTCCTGCTGTGTATGTCTGTGCATGGAACTGGGAGACTCAGACATACGAGATTGATGATCCGCTCATCATGAAGTTTGAGAAAACTGAGAATGGCGGTATGGTTGCAGGGCGAATATAATACCTATTTTTTTAAATCGTATATTCAGTTATAATTATATCGGAAGGAGGTCTTTCGATATGATTGACACATTTAAGGCATATTTGGACAAGACAAATCTGTCCGAAAACTCAAAGTCTGCCTATCTGTTCGCCCTAAGACAGTTCATCGAGCAGTACGGCAGCGTGACCAAGAAGAACCTTACGGCATACAAGGTATGGCTTGTGGATCACTTCAAACCGCAGACGGTAAATCTCCGACTGCGTGGAATGAACTGCTACCTTGAAAGCGTGGGCAAGGAGAAGTGGAAGCTGTCCTTTGTAAAGGTTCAGCAGAAGCCGTTCCTTGAAAATGTTATCAGTGAAGCGGATTACTTGTACTTCAAGAAGCGTCTGAAAGAGGACGGCGAATTGTTCTGGTACTTTGTGATCCGCTTTCTTGCTGCAACGGGAGCGAGAGTGAGTGAGTTGATCCAGATCAAGGTGGAACACGTCAGACTCGGCTATCTCGACTTGTACTCTAAGGGCGGTAAGCTCCGCCGCATCTACATTCCGAAGTCCTTGCAGGGAGAAGCCATTGCGTGGCTTGCAGAAAAGAAGAATGACAGCGGTTTCATCTTCCTCAATCAGCGAGGACAGCGTATCACCACAAGGGGCATTTCGGGCGAATTGAAGAAGTTTGCAGAGAAGTACGGCATTGACACAAAGGTGGTATATCCGCACTCGTTCCGTCATCGCTTTGCCAAGAGCTTTCTTGAACGTTGTAACGATATTGCATTTCTTGCTGACCTAATGGGGCACGAAAGCATCGAGACTACTCGTATTTATTTGCGTAAGACTGCCACAGAACAGCGTGAGATCGTGGACAGTATTATTGACTGGTGATCCATAAACACAACGGGCATACCCTCAGAAACGAGAGTATGCCCGTTTTTTATAGCTTGTCGCAGTATTGCATAAGTTCTTCTATCTTTGCGACTATTTTCTTTTGCTCAGCTAAAGGTGGGAGTGGTATTAGTAACTTGTCTATTGCATTTGATGAAAGTCCTTGTATGCCTATACCCTTACCGCCAATCAATCCAGCTCTTTTATACAGATAAAACACATAATAGAAGAAGTAAACCTCGACGGGAGCATAAGAGCGTAATCTGTGTATGTGATTCTGAATACGCATAGGATAGTCATAATTCCAGATTGCCGCTCTGCCTATATCTCCGCCTTCACAAACAAGCAAGTCACCCTTAGTGACAGTGCATTTTTCTACCTCGCTGTCTGTAAATAGCATTTCCCTGAGCTTATCCAATTCAAACCTGTCCCAATATAGATTAGAGGTTGTAATATACTGCATCATTGTTCCTTGATGATTTGAGGAATTAAGAGTCTTGCCTGTGTTATGCTGAAATATCGTTCCCAGCCTACACCAGCACCAACTATCCGGAATCTCAAACGGCACTTCATCGGCTAAACACCGCTCTTTTCCGTTGATGATCTCATAAGGAATTTTATCCCTTGTTATGATGACAGATTCATTCTTGTTTTTCTTGATTTTTCCCTGTTTTATAAGTGCCTGTTTCTCTGCTCTGATACGCTCCAGCAGTACGCTTGCAGGCTCATCATCGGGGTTCTGCGGAACGAGCTTGCCCTGCACCGCTTCTTGCAGGATAGACTTTTTCAGGGCTTCGGGGAATGTGGTGTTGAGGGTGGTGAGGTGTTCTTCTGCCTTGCCGTATCTTTCGATGTATGGGAGGAGTGCTTCTATCTTGGCTACTATGCGGTGTTGTTCGTTAATAGGTGGCAGGGGTACAAGCAAACTTATCATTGTATCTGTTCCTGCCCTCGGCATTTTTATTCCATAGGTTTCTCCATTTACAAGCCCGTCAACATAGGGCGATTTTAAGAAATTCACGATATATTCAGCAGAAATGCCACCATATACTGTAAAGGGTACTATTTCAGGAGTGCAAATCCCACTATCAGGAGCAACGAGTATTTTCAAGAGGTACGGGCGGAGTTTGCTGTATAGAATATCACCCTTGGTAAAAACAGTTTTGTCTCCAACAGCTTTTCTCTCACCAACGGTCTTTTTTACAAGTAGCCTACCGCCTTTTTCTATATCCTCAAGGTCAAGCCCCCATATCGAAACATCTGCATCTTTAGCATTTATCTTCTGTTTGGTTTGATTGTAGGTGCTTATAATCCCTAACCTTACCCACTCCCAAGAATCAGGAATTTCAAATGGAATTTCATCAGAAATATCTCTAATTTCCTTGCCGATCTGCTCACAGAAGGCATAAGGCAAATTATGGGTAGCACCTCTGAATATCTCCGAGGATTTCTTATCCTTTTTGATTTTGCCTGCCTTGATAAGCTCCTGTTTTTCGGCTTTGATACGCTGGAGCAATACGCTTGCAGGCTCATCGTTGGGATCTTGCGGAACGAGCTTGCCTTGCACCGCCATTTGAAGTATGGAGTTTTTAAGCTGCTGTGCTGTCATGTCAAGTCCTCCATATCGCTGATACCGAGAATGCCCGTGATCTGCTCCAGAATACGGTCAATATCCGCATTCAGGCTTGCACGCTTCTCCTGATACTGCTGGATCAGCTCTCTCGGAGGGAGTATTTCTTCTTCCTCATGGGGAAAACCGCAGAGGTCAATGTTATAATTTCTCTCCGCAAGTTCCTCAGCCGTGTACTTTTTCGCCTTGTCAAAGCCGTCAATGGTGATCTCCTGTCGGTCGCTCCACCACCCAATAGCAGGGGCGAAGTGTTCGAGCTTCATCGGCTTTGTCTTGGAGAAGTTCTTGTACCCGTCGGGCATATCCAGACGATAGAACCATGTTTCCTTCGTCGAGCCTGTCCTGTCAAAGAACAGGATATTTGTAGTAATAGAGGTATACGGAGCAAAAACGCTGTGCGGCATACGAATGACAGTGTGCAGATTGAACTCGCTCATCAGCTTTTTCTTGATAGCGACTTTAGCGTTATCCGTACCAAACAGGAAACCGTCAGGGAGAATGACCGCAGCTCTGCCGTTCTGCTTCAGGCGGTACATAATGACCGACATGAACAGGTCAGCCGTCTCACTGCTTGCGAGATCAGACGGAAAATGATTCTTGACTTCCGTTTTCTCGCTGCCGCCGTATGGTGGATTCATCAGAACCACATCAAACTGATCGTCCTCAGTATAGTCAAGAACATCCTTTAACAGCGAATTATCGTGATATACTCTCGGTGTGTCAATATCATGGAGCAGAAGGTTTGTGACACAAAGCATATACGGGAACTGCTTCTTTTCAATACCGTAAACCGAGGTATCAAACGCCGCTCTGTCCTCAACAGTCTTTTTCTGCGATTCAAGAGCTTTCAGCCAGCTAATGATAAATCCGCCCGTACCGCAGGCAAAATCAGCCATCTTTTCACCGATTACAGGCTTTATCATCTGTGCCATGAAGTCAGTCACAGCACGGGGCGTGTAAAACTCGCCGGCAGAGCCTGCACTTTGCAACTCTTTCAGGATAGACTCATAAATATCGCCAAATGCGTGGCTTTCTTCATAATTGGTGAGGTCAAGCTCATCAATGACATTGACCACCTGTCGAAGCAGAACACCGTCCTTCATGTAGTTGTTGGTGTCCTCAAATGTTGTCTTGACGATAGCCTTATTGATAGGCGTAGTCTTGGAAACTTGTATGCCTTTCAGCGTGGGAAACAGCGTATTATTGACGAAATCAAGCAGATCATCACCTGTCAAAGCTGTACCCTTGCCGTCATCTACCGCCCAATTACGCCAACGGCAATCTTCGGGGATAATAGACTCATAGGCATCATCATCAAATTCCCAATCTTCTTCCTTTGTGTCGTAAACCTTGAGAAACAGCAGCCAAGCGATCTGCTCAATACGCTGTGCATCACCGTTGATACCTGCATCGTTTCTCATAATATCCCGTAATCTCTTTACGAAATTACTTAAACTGCTCATATTTTAAACCACCTTGTAAATTTCTTCTTCAAGCTCTTTTACAGCCTTTTTATATCCTTCCTTACCACCAAACAACTTAACGATTGCCGCAGGCTTGCCCATACGGATAAAAGGATCAAGCTTTAATACCTGTGTGTCCTCTATCTGATAAATGCCCTCGTTTGAGTACATATCAAGCAGGGCTTCCAGAACTTCTTTCGCAAGACCATTATATTTGCTGATAAAATCACGTTTCTTTACATCGTTTGCACGTTCTTTTCGGGTCAATGGTTTCTTATCAAACGCTATGTGTATTATAAAATCAAAATCGTCTATATCGCCCATACCCTGTGATTCTTTTAAGGCCTGAATATCTATCCCGTGTTCTTTAAACAGCTCTGAAATAGTGCGTTTCTTTTCTTCACTATTCCAGCTTCTGATAAAATGTTCTAGATCGGCAAATTCTCCTAAAATGTTTGTCTTTGTATAATCTATGATATTCTCGTGACGAAGAAGCTTACCATCCGCATCATAAACCGATACCACTTTGTTTATAATTCGTACAGTACAGCCATCTACACCGACATACGGTTTAGGCTGTGGCTCAGGATGTGGTAATGGAGAATCAACAGGGCCGTCAGTATCGATCTTAGGTTCTGGAGAATGATAATTTGAATCAATTTCGACCGGCCCATCCCAGCCTTCATCATAGAACAGCCTTGTCACACCTCTGAAATCCATAACTACAAAGTGCGTCTTGCCCTCTTTTTCACGCAGTCTGGTACCTCTGCCGATGATCTGCTTGAACTCGGTCATAGAGCCGATATTCTCATCAAGCACTATCAGCTTTGTCATTTTGCAGTCAGCACCCGTAGACAGGAGCTTGGAAGTCGTAGCGATAACAGGATAAGGAGAGCCGACAGAGATGAAGTAATCAAGCTTGCTCTTGCCGTACTCGTCCGAGCCTGTGATACGCACCACATAATCAGGATTCTGAGCAACCATATCCTTATTGAAGTTGACAAGAGCCACTCTCATACGCTCCGCAGCATCCTCAGTCGCACAGAATACTATCGTTTTCTGCATACGGTCTGTGCTGATAAGGTAGTTCGTAATTTCAAGGGCAACCTGGTTGATTCTGTCTTGAATGATGATATTGTAGTCATAGTCGGTATTGTTGTATATCCTGTCCTCAATTTCGTTGCCGTAATAATCTCGTTGTCCTTTCAGCGGTCTCCAGCCGTCACTAATGTCTGTTGTGATGCTGATGACCTTAAACGGGGCGAGAAATCCGTCCTCAATGCCGTTTTTGAGGGAGTATGTGTAGATCGGCTCGCCAAAATACGAAATGTTAGAAGTATATTTTGTCTCCTTCGGAGTAGCGGTCATACCGATCTGTGTAGCCGAGGAGAAGTAATCCAGTATCCTGCGCCACTTGCTATCCTCTTTGGCGCTGCCTCTGTGACACTCATCTACGATAATAAGGTCAAAGAAATCCTTGTCAAACAGCTCGGAGAAATGCTCCTTATCATCATCACCGATCAACTGCTGATATAGCGAGAAATAGACCTGATGTGAGGTGATAGTGGTTTTGTTATCCTTAGCAACATTGATCTTGTGGATGACCTTTTCAAGCGGAGAGAAATCCTGCTGTATAGACTGATCCACAAGAATATTCCTGTCGGCAAGATACAGTATCTTACGCTTCATACCGCTTTTCAGCAGACGGTACACGATCTGGAACGCAGTATAGGTCTTGCCCGTGCCTGTTGCCATGACGAGCAGGAGTCTCATTACACCACGAGCAATAGCATCAACAGTACGGTTTACTGCCACTCGCTGATAATATCTTGGCTCGTAGGTATTCTGGCTTGAATAGTAAGGCTGGCTGATGACTGCAAGCTCATTCTCTGACAGCCCTTGCCCGCCGTTCGCATTTGCCTTGTATCGTTCCATAAGCTCATTAGGTGTAGGGAAATCATCAAGTGCGATTTCACGCTCCATACCTGTCAGCATATCGTGTTCATAGAAAGCATCACCATTGGAGCTGTAAACGAAAGGTACATCCATCATCTGAGCATAAGCTATAGCCTGTTGTAAGCCGAATGATACGCTATGGTTATTGTCCTTAGCCTCAACTATCGCTATGGGGAAACTGCTGCTCCAATACAGAACATAATCGGCAAACTTGGCGCTTTTCTTATCACGATGAACAAAGTTACCGTTCAGACAGATCTTACCGTCGGTGATCCTTGTTTCCATTGTAATTCTGTTTTTATCCCACTTATCAAGAATAGCAGGAGTAATGAATTGAAGCTTTATATCCTCTTCTGACATTTCTTTTTTTGCAAGTATGGTCATTGTCACACCTCCACTTCAGATAAGATAAAATTATAAGAAGTTATATATTCACATCACATTATACCACATTTCCCACAAATAGTCAATCATTTAGCTGCGTTTTTTATTGCTTTGTAATAAAAATGAAGTAAAGTCACTAAATTTAAGGTAGAAAAAAAGCAGCCTTCCGACTCCTTAAAAAGCCGAAAAGCTGCCATAACAAAATTCAAAAATATCAGCTCAGCGAACTAATATAATACCCTAGTGTACTCTTAGGATTAAGCTCCGAAAGATCAACAGCTACGCCTACCGCCATGCCTAGCCGCTCGCGGTCTGCCTGCGATACGTCGAACTCTATGCCCCACGCGTTGCCGTCTATGTTTATCCACGCCGTCGGGCCGAACGTTCCGCCGTCAAGCGTTGCGCCCTCCAGGCTCGGGCAAATGGCTTTCAGCTCGTTGTACGTCATTCCAACCTGCACGCCCTCGGTGATGTATCCGCCCGGCGTGACGTGTATCGCATATGGAAAATCAAGCGTGCCGATGTTCTGTATGTCCGTGGTGTAAAAGCCTATCTTTGTGTTCGGATACACGTCGTCGTTCTCCACGGCGATGATGTTTTCCTGCCCCACTGATATAAAATCCATGCTGAAATCGTCGCCCAGTTCGGCAAAAATATCGTCCGCCGTTTCGTAGATAAGGTCGTTCGCATACACCGTGTCGTCGTAAATGTCATACGGCGCAAGCGTGGTCACGGGCTTAGTCGTGGTCGCCTCGGCGGTCGTTGTGGTGGTAGTTTCCGTCGGCTTAGCGGCGCTGTCAGATTTTTCGTCTGCCGAACTTCCGCCGACTTCGATAAGAAAAGTCGCCGAATGTTCGTCACCGTCTGAATCATAATGGCTCTCAGTGATCCTGAAATCACCCGCATTGTCCACACCAATGCAAGCCTGAGCCTTGCAGGTGCTTCCTATAGGCGCTTCATTTGGGTTTCTCGCAACGTCGCCCGGGTAGCTGTAACCCATAACGCCATTGCTGTCTATTATGGTGTCCTCCATGTCGAAGAAAATGCCCTTTGCTATGCCGTCCTCGTCCTCGTAACCGATGTTTGTATATTCGTAGTCCACGATATAGACCGCCGCAGGATTTTCGTCCGCATACTCATTGCGCTCAGCCGTTTCCGTGACGCCTGTAACGGTAAGCGACCACTGCCCGTCAACCGTCCAAGTTTCGCCAATGGTGTAGTAGTCTTTCTTCTTGCTTTTTTTGCCGCTGCCTGAATCGCTGTCAGAACAAGCGGTGAGCAGCAACAGCGCACCCGTGAGGACTATTGCTGTTAGCTTTTTTATGGTCATTTGGGTGCACCCCCTATATCTTGATCTCGATAGCAAGCAGTTTCTCCTCAGCTTTCTCTACCTCTTCAAAAACTGCGCTTCTTGTGCTTACGATGTACTTGTCAACCGTTTCATGAAGGTCATTTTTGATATCTTTTGCTCTCTTTATGTTTATCTTTATCTCTGCAAAAAGTTTTTTCATAAGCTCTTTGGTAACGTCCTGGTTCATGAATTTCAGTATTTTTCCCGTCGATTCGGCGATCCTTTCCACCTGCTGACTTACTTCTTCTTTGAAAGCCTTTGTTGCGTCAAAAAACATTATCGGGTCGTTCAGCAGTTTTAACGTATCCATACCAAAAACGATCGTGTAATACTCTTTTGACAGCTGCTGATAATAATTATACGCATCGTTAAACTCGCTATTTAGTTTCATTACGGACTTTATAACGAACACGCTGAATTCATTATTTATCTTCTCTTCAAATTCATCCAGCTTATGATGCTTTCGCAGAACAAAGCTTGTACTTGCCACCATATCATGAAGCTTATCGTGCTCGCTGCGAAACATTTCGTTGACGTGCTCTTTTATTTTATACGGCACTTTTACCTTGTAATTGTTCCACAAGTTGCGGATAATGCAGTTTACTACCTCTTTGCGTCCAAACTTCTTTACCTCGCCCGAAATAAGCTTTTTTTCATAGTTGTTTACGAATATCACCGAGTCAGCCGAAACGCCGCCGTCTTCAACTATGCGCTTTTTCATACGCTCCGCTCTGTCATCGTTCTCAGACTTGCAGTGAGTTATCACAACGTTTACGTTGTTTTTCTCAGCTATAAGGTCGTTTATTATGCTTATCTCAAAGTCTTCCACTCTGTCAGAGTCGGCGCTAAGGCAGTAGATTATGGTGCTGAACCATTCGTTGATAGAGTGCTTGTCGTACTCCGCTACTTTGTCGATTATCTGCTTGTGCCATTCGTCCGCCTTGTCGGGTTCAAGACCCCAGCTGTCGCATATCGAAAAAGATATGCGGTCGTTATCTTTCAGCTCGAAAGAATATTCGTGCAGACCCTCAGCCGTCACGGGCTTTCCCGCACCCGTCTCCGCGACCTCTTCGCCAAATATGTAATTCAGCAGACTGCTTTTGCCAACGCCCGATTTGCCGGCTATCAGTATATTAGTTTTTATCTTGTCGCCTTCCATTATTTCCTTGCTCCTTTTTTCGTATCCTTGAACATATCAACTACAGCTTTTACTATTCTCTCTACAATTTTCTGATCCTTGCCCTTGCTGATCTCTTTCATTACCTTTTTCAGATTTTCAACAGTAAAGTAGTCGGAAATTTTGGTGATCATAAGGTCTTTCGAGCCGCCGTTCTCTATGCAGGCTTTAGTGTATTCCTCGCAGATCTTTGTTATCGCAACGCCGAGGGTAGCCGTAACAGTAGTTGCCACTGAAACATTTACCGTGGCTTTCGCCGCGCCGCCGACAAATGGGATCACCGAAAGCAGCTGAGAAGCCAGCGTTTTTCCTATATAAGAAACGAAGCCCGCTCCGGCTAAATTTTTCACAGCGCCCTTCATATCATTATCTATTCCGTAGCAGCTTAAAATATCCATCGCCATTTTTACCTGTATGCCCATAAGCGGTACCGAATCGGAAAGTGGCACGGGTACAAATGATGTAGCCGTAACAATACCTGCGGCTAAAGCCGCGTATTTCGGTATCTTGTGCTTTATCATCATTTCTGCCATTTGACCCTGCGCTTTTTTGAGCGACGGGATAAAGCTTTCTCTGAGGTAATCGTCAAGATTATGATGTGCCCAGCTGTTTATCTCAGATTTCTGCACATACTCGTCGCCAAGATCGCTGTTAGTAGAATAGGTAAACACTTCAACGCCGTTTATCCTATTGCGTTTTCCGGCATCGCCGACAGCGTCCTTTATCTGAGCGACTTCGTTCTCGTCAAGATTATCCACCTTTGTAATAATAACGCACACGGGGATATTTCTTGCCTGTATGTCCTTTATCAGCTTTTCATCAATATCCATAAAGCGGTTATTTATGCAGTACCAAACCTCGTGGATGTGCATACCCAAATCCGCAGGATAATTATTTTTGCGTTCGTCGATAAGATCTAATATATTTTTGTAAAAAGCGCTGTTTTCCGGCGTAGACGAGCTTTCTACCTCGTAGCCTTCAGTGTCGAACAGGGTAATGCTCTTTGAATGATACTCGTGTATGCCCCTTGTCTGCGGCTTTCCGCTGCTTCCAACAGGCGCGGCCCTATCCTTATCAAACTCGAAGAAGTCGTTTATAAGGCTGCTTTTGCCAACGCCGGTAGCTCCGCACACTATGATATTGATATTTTTTGAAGCATTTTCCTTTACTTCTTCATAGCACTTATCATAGTCAAAGTTTTTTACGTCAAATTTCTTGTTGATGTTTTCGTTCATGTCAAAAACTCCTTTTCCTTATTGATTTGTCAATTATCAACTATAACTGACATAATAATACGTTTTTGTATGTTAATTATAACACATTCTTTTTCACTTTTGTTAAGCTGGCTGCTTAGTATAACGTTTTCGTAAGATATTTTTTTATTTTAACAAAAAACATGACACAATCCGCTTCTTATACAAATATCGCATTATTTCAAATACTTTGCATCATTATATCATATTATTTCACATATTTCAACCCCTTTATAGGAAAAATTCCGACATAATGCATAATGATATAGGATAAAATATTATATATGGGGGTGCAAATAATGTACGAGAACAAATTCATGTATGACAATAATTTTGCTTTGAGGATCTCAAAACTTCGCACACAGAAAGGCGTTTCCGCAAGGGATATGAGCTTATCTATTGGACAGAACGCAGGGTATATAAACAATATCGAAACAGGAAAAGCCCTGCCCTCTATGACCTCTTTCTTTTATATCTGCGAGTATCTGGACATTACGCCGCAGGAGTTTTTCGACGCCGACTCCGAGCAGCCAAAAGAGCTGAGTAAGCTGATCTCTGACCTGAAAAAGCTCAACAAAAGGCAGCTGGAGAACATTGCAGATATTGTTAATGATCTTGCTAATGGGAATAGGCGGTGAGAGGGGAAAAGGTAAATTTGTACGTCTGCCGCATAGACAAGACCGACACTTTGAAGCATGATTATAAGGTAAATAGGTACAGGAGAGGTGAGTTCAGGGCAAAAAAATCACAGCCTCCTCTAAAGCTGTGATTCCTTTTCAACTCAATACTCCTCCGCCAACAGCAGCGTAATATGATCCACATCGTCGATCATATACGCCTTGTCGTTTACCTCCACGTCGGTCGGTATGAAATATTCAAGCTTAGCCTCAGGGCATTCCTGCATATGATAAATGTGCAGGAATTTTTTCTGCCCTTTGACCCCTGTCACTATCTCGAAAACTTGCAGATAATCAAGCTGTCCGCTGACCTTTTCTCGCATTTGCTCTACGGCTGAAAATAACGCCACTTGCAATTCAATAGGGAAGTTTTCTGCCACGCCGCTTGTGACGTATCTGCTTCCGCTAAATGTGTATGCCATAAAATACCTCCTAATAATATTCCCCCACCAGCACTCTCGCCTCCTCGATACACTCCCTGATCATACTCCTGTCGCAAAGCATACCCTCTATCTCTTCGTCCGTATAACCCATATCGTAAAGCAGCATAAGATCTTCCTGCGATACCCCGAACATACCGCATATATCGAAAAGTTCGTCATCATCATAAGCGGGCTTTCTGTATCCGTAATAGTTCCAACCATAGCAAAACTCGTTCGGCACAAAGCTGCTTTTCTCAAAACGCCCACGCTTGTCAATACTTATGATCTCGCCCTCTGTGATTTTTATCACTTCAAACGGCAGCTTTTCAAGGAAACTGCCTTTCAGCACGTTCTTCATAATGTCCTCAGTAGACGTGTACACATACAGCCCTAACTGCTTGTAATGGATAAGGCAGAGCGGATTGTCGCCCTTTGCTATGAAAAGCTTGTTCTTGTCGCTCAGTATCGTGAATACGAACGAACCCTCTACCGCCTCTGACATCTTCGCTATGGTCGTGAAATTAAGTCTGCCGTATTTCTCGATAAGCTGTGCGGCAACGTAGCTGTCAGTTTCTATCTTGCTTTTCGGCAGATGTTCAGACTTTGCAAGCTGGCTGTCGTTGTAAAGCACACCGTTGTGACATAAAGCAAAAGACCCGTCCGCAGTTTTGCCTGTGAACGGGTGGTTATTGTAAATGTACCTAGCGTCGCCTTGCGTAGTCATTCTCGTATGACCTGTGAAGATAACTGTGTCCTCAGGCACATAAAGCCTTACCTTGTGAGCAGGCTTTGCTCTCTTGAAAACTTTAAGTTCGCCGTGTTTCACATACGCTATGCCCGTTGCGTCCTTGCCCCTTACCTCTGACTCGACGGATAATCTGTTGATAAGTTCTTTCATCTCGCTCCTGCTGAGCGAACGTCTGTAATTCACAAATCCAAATATCGCACACATAGTTAATCCCCCTCGCTGACAGGCTCGTTAACATAGAGCCTTTTCTCTTTCAGATACCTGATAAGCTCTGTATATTCAGGCTTTATGCCCAGCACAAAATCCGCCCAAGATTGCTTGTTCAGCTCATCGTCATTAAGGCAAACTGCATTTTCGCATATGCTGTCCACAAACTCAAGCGTCGCCATAAAGCTGTTGAATTTCAGCGTACCACGAAACAGCCTTATCTCAACAGTATCTGAATTTGTGATGTTCACGCAGGCATATCTGCCCTTAGTGCTTTTCTTAGCCTTTTCAAGTATCTCTTTCGGCTTGTCATTGTAGCCGTGTCTTGCCGCCCAGCGGTCAACGCTGTATGCAGTACGGCGAGAAAATTTGAAAAGCTCGTTCCAATGGCTCTCGAAAAAGAACATTATTCGGCTTATGACTTCTTCCTGTTCCTCGTAAGAATATCCAAGCTGTTTTCGGCCAATATGGACGTGAAGTCCGCAGGTAGATGTATTATGCGAGCGGTAGCCAAGGGCAATGGCTTTTTTAACTATCTCGTCCCACGGGACCTTCTTTCGATGAAAATCTATTGAGCAAGGGTGGCTGACAAGTTCCATTCCCTCGTCCAGCGAGCCGTCTGACTTTATGTACATAACATCATTTTCTGCATTTGCGATGTCATAAATCTTTTCCGCATTATCATCGTATCTTCCTGCGCCGTCTATCTCAAGTTCAATGCCGTAAAAACGCACGTTGTCTTCTTTCGGCAGTTTGTAGAACACGGGCTTTGGCTTGTAGTAATAATCGTTGATGTAGTCGCCGTTATCACAGCAATCGTCATAACATTCACGGCAATAGGCGTTATCGCCGCGCCAGTACGTATCGTCGGAATGCACGATAGTTTCGCAGTTTGAACAGCGGTAATAATGATTATCATAACAATCTGTACAGAGGATAGTATTCTCATCGCTCACGGTATTCTGTTCGATACAGCGTTCGCCGCAATGGTCGCATACCACAGTTTCGTTATCGTAGCAATCCTGACAAAGTATCTCGTTTTCGACTTCATAGCATTCTGCCTCGTCCTCTAAAGCGCAGCCGCAAATGCTGCAATGGGTAAGTTCGCTCATTTTAAAACTCCTTTACAAAATACAAAAATTAAAGGCAGACCCGAAAGCCTGCCTATGGTGTTCGCTCGTCCTTATCTGCGATATAGGTGATGATCTCCTGCGCAATCTCCACCAGCACGCTGCCAACAAGCACGAGTATGACTTTAGCTTTGTTCATCGTAACGCCCTCCTTTCCGCATTTGCGTTACTTCACAAAGATGATGTATATTTGTAAAAGGTAAGTTTCCGAAAAGTGCCGAACTAAACCGCAGAACATTAAGATAAACCGATATTTTTTGAAAGGAATGATAAAATATGTTTGATGATATTCCCGATATACTTACCGCCAAAGAATGTCATCAGCTTTTAAAGATAGGAAAAAACTCTATGCTCCGTTATCTTAAAACAGGGGAGATAGAGGGTTTCAAGATCGGCAGCAGGTGGAGGATTTACAAGTTTAGTGTTATTGAGTTTTTGAGGAAGAGGTGAAAAAAGAACCGCCCCTGTACTGTGTTTTTCAGTACAGGGGCGGGTGCTTTACTATTGACAAGTTGTCAATATATGCTATACTAGTTATAATGATACATACATTCATATGAAAGGATGTGAAAAGTAGTTATATACTACGGCTATTATGAGTGAAATGATTGAATTTAGCATTTATGGTACGCAAGATAATTTTTGTGATGATTTTCAAGAAATAAACGAACAACTTGCACCATATAACGCAAGATTTGTAATGCCAAGCGGATTGGGTGCTGGAATACCTATTGATTCCATTATTCATATTTTTCTTCCGTTTGTTACTGAAGCGTTCAAAACTTTTGTGCTTAACGGTGGTTATGACATTTTTAAAATGCGGATATCAAAATTATATGCCAAATTTACTAAACACGCAAAAGAAAAGAATATGAATTGTGTTGTTTACATAAGCCGAGCAAAAGGACCAGATTATAATGAGATCAAAATAGAAAATCCGACTGAAGAGGTTTTACTACACACAATCGACCGTTTCTTTGACGATAATGTATAAGCAAACCTTTATGCTGGTTGATATCAATATTGACTTATTTTTGGCTGCTTTTCTCAAACTTAAAAACCTCCTCCACAGGTATCCTCCAAACACGGATACTCGGCTTGAAAGCTTTTATCTTTCCCTGATTGATAAGCTTAACCAAAGTTGGTCGGCTGAGCCGCAGCATTTTGCAAGTTTCGTTAAGAGTAAGGAATAATTTTTCTGTTTCAACATTCTTCTTGCTCACACCTAGGCACCCCCTCGAATTCGTAATAATTATCTGACGCATTAAGATAAAATTTTCTGTTTCTTGTCCTTTTGAGCAGATACTCATACAGCCTAGTATCGGTCGGCGTTGGGTCGTTAAAGCCAAGTGCACTGCTCAATGACTGCAAAAACGGATAATCCTTATTTTTGATAGTGACAGGCGATATGTGTATATCGTCGAACCAGTTCATCACGCCTAATGACGAACTATGACTATCGCAGTATATCAATCGTGCGTCCGTAATATTTGGCAAACTATCTCTGTCAAGTATCGTCGATAGATCTATCATATACTTTTTGTGCTTAGGCTTGCCGTCAATGCTTCTTTTTATGTACTTTTTCAGCCAGTAGATATTCAAAAACGACTGCGTTCTTTCCTCAACGTCAAATATCCTATAAAATTCTCTTTCGATAAAATAGCTTCTCCGCTCAAACATATGGCGCAATATCTCGATTGTAGTTGTTTCGTACGCCATTTTTCTTATGTAACTTTTGTAACATCTTAACTCCAGCCTCATAGTGTTTTTGTAGTATTCAAGCTCCGTGTCGGTAAGGTCTTGATCTATTGCCGCACGGGCTTTATTGTATACAACAAATTCTGCTATACTTGTGTTGCCCTTTTTCATCAGAGCATTGAAGGAATCTTCTCTGCGAAAATCCTTTGTGTTCTTTTCAAGCTGTTCGTTGAGTTCAAATTTGTCAGGCACGAACATTCTTCTCATAAGCATTATGTATTCCTTGATGACTGTCTCAGGTACTTTGTGTATGTCTTTAGTTATATCTATCCTAGTCAGTTCAAAATCATTTATATCGAGGTCAGGCATTCTGAACTTGATAAATTCATTGACGTAGTATATCATTTTATCAAGATCGTCCCTCATTTCAACGTGCTTTACCTCGTCTTTGAAATATGGTATCTTTCCGGTAGCTATCCTTAAAACTATCTTATAGTTCTCACCCTTTCTGTGGCGTTCTCCTTTAGAACATTTTCTCGTTCTCATATCTATACCCGACCTATTAGCTTCAAGTGAAGTCGGATAATAAAATTCACCTTTCTTTACGCACTTCTTTGGAACTGTGCCTAGCTTTTCTGTAATATATTCAAATGTAGTGTGATAAGTCAACTCGATAGTATCAATAAAATAATTGTTTTTCATTTGATCCAACTCCTTGTTTTTAGGCAAAAAATTTTATTTTATAGGATTGTTATATCAAAATAAAAAATAATTTAAAATAATGCTTGTGAATACAACATAAAGATAAAAAAATTATTTATAATATAAACAATTTATTATAGACCCGTTTAGCTTGATATAATATCATACTTTTATTACTGATATATAAGAGTAAAAATAGATATTAAGAATATTAGGGGTATAGGGGAATACCTACAGCTTTAAGCTGTTCATTTTTTTCAAGAATACTTATCCTTATATATATATCGCTAAGTTACGCACAACTATCAATGCGAATATATTTGCGTTTCACTTTGCCAGTCGTAAAGCAATAAAGATGCTTCTAAATGGAATTTATTAGAGCGTACATATTATAAAAAGAATAAAACCGCAAGTACAAGCCGTTTTTTGAATCAACAGCATAAAACTTGCGGTTTTTTGTTTAGAAATAAAATCCAATGTATTTATAAGGAAATGAGCAGTATTTGACTTAGCACTCGGCTCAGCTCAGCCGTATAGTATGAACGAGGTTTATATTTTAGCAACAGATAAAAGATCAGAGAGCTGTTCATCGCTAAACACAGGATAGATACCATATAGCGTGGTGTAAACTCTATCAAGAACTTCTTTGCGGCTAGTGATTTTTTGTTTCACCATATTATTGTATGCAGAATATGACTTATCGAAAGAATTATTTGTATCTTTTTGCTTTATCAACTTTATAAACTTTTCTAACCGCTTACAGAGCGTGATAACATCCTCCTTGATACGACCAGCGTTATTGTTATTTAAAACAAGCAGCTCACATCTTTTTAACGCCATAACAAAAAGCTCATAATTTTCCGCATAGTTGTTGTCATCTTTATTATCATCATTTTTCTTATCACAAGTACCAATATGACACGCCCTCAAAAGATCACGAAGTATGCGGCTCTTCTTCAAACGCTCCAAACTCTCTTGTTCCTCTTCCGAAAGACTGTCCATATCATAAACGAACAGCTTATGCTCTTGCTCCGCATTGTCCTGCGAAACTGCTTTTTCTTCTTTAACTATCGTGCGTTCAGACGGAATGACCCTTATTTCACGTCCCAGCGGTTCCCATACGTTGCGTCTTAATTCAGTACCTATTTGACTTTTTCCGTATGTTTCAGTTGAAGTGCCGTACCAGTCAGCAAGTGTATCACGGCCAATGCAGTTACTGTCCGAACGTTCTCTGATGAGAAAATGCCATACTCCCAACAGGAAACAGTCGGCGGTAAAGTTAAACTGTTTATCTACCATTTCTCTTTTGGTCGTGCTTTTGCCGTTCCCGAAAATGTAAAACGTTGTATCGTCGGCAATGTCCTTATCATCTCTTATCGCTCTAAGCAGTTCGTCGACCATTTGTCTGCACTTATTTTCATCAATGCAATATAGAACAAAGTCGGTCATAAATGCAAGTGCTGTCTGCGTATCGGACTGTACATCTTTTATAAATACCGCTTTTATCTCATCTTTTTCCGGCATAAGAAATTTAAAATTGAAGAGTTCCTTTTTGCAATTTATCAGATTACTGTTCAGGCTCTTCAATGTATCCGCTCGTTCATTATCATCAGTATACCAATTCAAAGTAAGCGCAGATATAAAATACTTGAAGATAGTTGTCGAAATTACAGTATTATTTGCTCCCAAAAATCTTTTTTCTGCTATGGCTTTATCTTTTCTAGTATACCTTGACAAGAGTTTCAAAAAGATACCTAGAGAAAGATACGAACTTTTCTGAGTTTCTTCCATTTGAATGTTTCCTCCTTTTCAACATAAATCACCGCATATGTACAAGTAGCATAAAAATCGCTCTGAAACTTTGTGAGTATTCACTTGCCGTTAACCCGTTAACATCTTTGCGTTAACGGTTCTTGGTGTGATAAACTCTAAACAGACAGATGATCTGATAGAGATAAAGTACAACAAAAATACTATGTGTCAGCAGCTTTGTAGTGCTTCTATTATATCACTTATTTACAGATATTTCAACTACTACTTGCTTAAAAGGAGAGCTTCTTATGAAAACTTTATTATTAACTCCAAAATTGCCGCAGGAGTATATACTGAAAGACGGCTGTTATTACAACTCAAAAGGCAAGATAACGGAATGGTCGATAACGCAATTAGAGTTTTATTCCACTATCAATACCCAGCACAATTGTACTAAGTACGTCAGATTTCACATCAAGCTAGCTGAGCAGGATAAGACGTATAGTTTCGATTGTCCGCTAGCACTTGCGATAGAGGGAAAGGCTTTAGACATCTTTTTCGACTATCAAATATATGCACTTTGCAGCGACAACCTGTTTTCTAGATTCATATCATCGGTAGTGAAACTGAGCGTATTCGGCCAAACACCGGCAGAGAACTATGCCATAGATCAAGGCTATCTGAAACTGCCAAACGGAAAAATCGTTTTCGGCTTAGGCGACGAGGTCGTCAGTGCTTCCGACGAAGACCCTGTTATCTCTGAAAGCACTATAAAGCTAAAGAAAAGCGATAACAGCGGCGACTTTACTTCATATCTCGACAAGCTTATAAATTCGGTATCGTTCCCGTCGGCGGCATTCATAGCGTCCTTAGTCGCTTATGTCAAGCCGATGTTCGAGAACGAGTTAGACGAATATGGTTTTACCATATACATTTACGCCGATTCAGGGCTTGGCAAAACGGAATTTTCAAAGCTGCTCAGTGATATTTTTGACGATCACGACAACATCGTTTCATTGTCCAGCGATAAATATGCGATCAAGAAAGCCGCAAAACTGAAAGATTCATTGATAGTTATCGACGACCTGAATCGCACGGTATCTTCTAGGATAAGAAATTCCAACGAAGCAAAGCTCTGCGACTTTATACAAATGAATCAAAGCAGCGGAAACTGCCATTACAAAGACATCAAGGTGAAACTCGGCAACATAGCTATCGTTACAGCAGAATATATCATCAAAAACAACAGCACCATAAACAGGTGTCTGCTAGTCCAGCTTGAAAACGCCTTTGACAGCAATGAACTTACCATACTAAAAAAAGAGCACGGCAAGTACATTGCGTTTCTAAAAGACTTCATCTTGTGGCTGTGCCGGAATTATGAAAAAATATCCGATGAATCAGCGTATTACAAAAGCAAGAACGATAATAGCAATATCGGCAATGAAAATAGCGGCAAGCTAAAGCGGATAATGCGTACCTATCAGATACTTTGTATCACGCTGGATATTTTTAAACGCTACCTCAAAGAACAGCACGATCTTTCGGACGAGCATATCAAAGACTTATCTAACATATGCAAGACCTCGATAGAAAACTGTATCAACGACACGATAGACCATTGTTTGACAGATGATAATAAGATAGGCAGAGAATTTATCGACGAGATACTTCTCGGCATATTCCAAGAGGACATTGTGTCCGCCGATTTTGCTGAATATTCCAAAGAAGCGAAAAAAGCAAGAAAAAACAAATATCTGCAACGATACGTCTTTTATTTTGACGGCTCTTACCTTTGCGTTGAGGCTGACGTTTTGACAAATTGGCTGAAAACCAGATTAGAGCTTGAGGTAGTGCCCAGCAAGCAAAAAGTGTCGGCGCAGTTAAGATATTATGGCCTGCTCAAAGTTATCGGTGGCGAGTACACATCTACTATTTCAGAGGACAAGAGCAGAAAATATTATCAGCTATACTTGCAGAGATTGAAAGAATGTCAGGCTGAGATCGCCAATATATCGGCAGACGAAGTGCATTATTGGTGGGATGGTTCTTCAAGTTCGTCTGATTATGGCAGTTGGGGAGATAACTCGAACGACTGTTTTGAAAACATAGATGACCAAGAGCCTTATTAACTCCATACTAACTGCAGTTTTCTAAAGAATAGAAAGAAAGTCGAACAACGCCCATAAAAAGGAGCAAAGTCTTATTTTACACTAATACATTATTTTCAAGATACCAAGGAGGTAAGCAATTATGGATATGGTCAGAGAAAGGGAACTAAACGTCCCTATATTTCAAAAGCAAAACCTCACTATCGAGGAAGCCGCCGTTTATTCAAACATCGGTCAGCACAAGCTGAGAGAACTCACGGCGGACGAGCGCTGTCCGTTCGTTTTGTGGGTGGGAAATAAAAGGCTTATAAAGCGCAGGCAGTTTGATGAAAGCACATAAAACCGCCCTTTGAGAAAGGGATTTCTCCTCTCTCAAAGGGCAGGTTGGCAAACTGGAAGCTTACTTTCCCTATTTCTATTATTTAGTAAGATCCAATAATTCTTGAACCTTTTCTCGATATTCTTGGTTGTAATCTAACCATATTTCTGTATGTTCACTATCAGTTACCGTCCAAATCATTTTAATTTCTTCATTTTTTATTGAATCATATATTTCTTGTCCCATAAACTGTGGGGTTAATGTATCTGCTTCACTGTTTATTACCAAAACCGGAATTTCAATATCCGCAATTTTGTCACATACATTTGCATCTTCATAACTAAATCCCAATTTCATTTTGTTGATAATGTTGCCACAGAATGTCATGTAAGATATAGGCAATCCAATATCCATCTTTCTCATTTCTTCTTCTACCATCCATTTCATATCACTAACCGGACAGTCTAGAATCAGAAAATCCACTTTGTTTTCAACATCCTTATCTCCCATTGCTAATCCTACAGTTGCTCCACCAAACGATGTACCCCATATTCCTATCACTTGCTCCGGTGCATGGCTATAGACATAATCAATGTAATCAATCAAATCATATTTTTCCCAGTATCCAAATGTAGTATATTGAGCTGTATTTTCGTTGCTACTTCTCTGGTCATAAGTCAATACATTATATCCTTTCTGCAAAAACATTTCTGCTAAAGGATAATTGGTATAACGATTTCCACCAAGACCATGCACTAAAATAACTGTTGGATTATTCTTATCTCCTTCTTCACCAAGAGCATATATGTAATCTGCCGGTATCATATGTTCATCAAAAGTTGAAGTGATTTCAACTTTTTCTATAGTATATGTACTGCAGAAAACATCATAATCCATATTATATCTTTCCCAAAAACTATCTTTCACTTTTGAAGTATCTTCACAAGTAACCAATTGAGTAGACCCCATGAAAACTTGCGTCCCTATAAAATAGGACATTCCCACAAACAAAAGTAAAATAACTATAACTATTATCAACAATATTTTTGTCCATTTCTTCATCGTTTTCTCCTAAAAATTCCGATTTGTATTTCTGTTTGTTTTAAAAATGGGCAATCCAAATTGGAATTGCCCATTAATTCTACAAATTATCTTACTATGTTTACTCCAACGTCTTCATCGTAGGGAACAACAGCACATCTCTGATAGCCGGTGAGTTAGTCAGCAACATAACAAGTCTGTCTATGCCGTAACCAATACCGCCTGTAGGTGGCATACCTATCTCCAAAGCTCTCAGGAAGTCCTCGTCTGTGTGGTTTGCTTCCTCGTCACCCTGCTTCAATGCCTCTTCCTGCGCTGCAAATCTCTCACGCTGATCTATCGGATCGTTCAGCTCTGAGTATGCGTTGCACATCTCTCTGCCTGTGATGAAAAGCTCAAATCTCTCTACATAATCAGGATTCTCAGGCTTCTTCTTTGTAAGTGGAGAAATCTCGATAGGGTGATCCATTATGAATGTAGGCTGAATAAGATGCTCCTCAACATATTCCTCAAAGAACAGGTTGAGTATGTCGCCCCTCTTGTGCCTTGCTTCGTATTCAATGTGATGCTCGTCTGCAAGTGCTTTTGCCTCTTCTGTTGTGGCTACCTGTGAGAAATCAACACCAGAATACTTCTTAACTGCGTCGATCATTGTCATTCTCTCAAAAGGCTTGCCAAGGTCGATTATTACATCACCGTATGGTATGCAAGTTGTGCCGCATACCTCCTGTGCAACGTGCCTGAACATATTCTCTGTGAGGTCCATCATGCCGTAGTAATCAGTGTATGCCTGATAAAGCTCCATAAGAGTGAACTCAGGATTGTGTCTTGCGTCAACACCCTCGTTTCTGAATACTCTGCCTATCTCGTATACTCTTTCAAGTCCGCCGACAATAAGTCTTTTCAGATAAAGCTCCAGAGAAATTCTAAGCTTAACGTCCTCGTCAAGTGCATTGTAGTGTGTCTCAAATGGTCTTGCGGCAGCTCCGCCTGCGTTAGATACCAGCATTGGAGTTTCAACTTCCATGAAGCCCTGTCCGTCAAGATATCTTCTGATAGACGAGATTATCTGCGACCTCTTTATAAATGTATCCTTTACCTCAGGATTGCATATAAGGTCTGTGTATCTCTGTCTGTATCTAGTGTCCTGATCCTTCAGACCATGCCACTTCTCAGGCAACGGCAGAAGCGACTTTGAAAGCAGTACGAACTTCTGAGCGTGAATTGATATCTCACCCATTTTTGTTCTGAATACAAAGCCCTCAATGCCAACGATATCACCGATATCGCCCTTCTTGTAATCGTCAAATTCTTCCTTGCCGATCTCATTCATTCTCAGATAGACCTGAACCTTGTCAGTCTTATCTCTCAGGTCGAAAAAGCTTGCCTTGCCCATAAGACGTCTTGACATTACTCTGCCTGCAACGCTTACTGTTATGCGGTTTGCCTCGAGAAGCTCCTTGAGTTTTTCCTCGTCCTCGCCTGCCTGCTCCTTAAGCTCAGCTTCAAGCTTTTCATACTGTGCTTTAGCCTCGGCACAGCTTGCCGTAACGTCATACTTTGTTATCTCAAATGGATTCTTGCCCTTGGCTTTCAGCTCTTCAAGCTTGTCCATTCTTATCTTCTTTAAGCTGTTTATGTCCTCCTGAGTAAGCTCTTCCTCAGGAGCGTTTGTGCGGTTTTCCTCGCTCATTTATATTTTCCTTTCCGTGTGTTTTGTAAGTGGTCTGTTACTTTGAAATGTCGATGACCTCGAATTTCAGCAGACCGGCAGGTGTTTCAGCTTCGAAAATGTCGCCTACCTTGTGCTTGAGTGCAGCCTTGCCTATAGGTGACTCGTCAGAGATCTTGCCGTTGTCAGGGTCAGACTCAGTTGAACCTACTATCTGAAGATCCTCGATCTCGTCAAGCTCGATATCCTTTATCTTTATGATAGAGCCTACGCCTATCTCGTTTACAGAAATATCATCGTCCTCAACGACAGTTGCGTTTGAAATGAGAAGCTCTAACTCATTGATCTTTGATTCAAGGATAGCCTGCTCGTTCTTAGCCTCGTCGTACTCAGCATTCTCGGAAAGGTCTCCGAAAGAACGTGCTTCTTTAAGCTTCTGAGCAACTTCACGTCTTTTTACTGTAATAAGGTATTCAAGTTCCTCCTGCAATTTAGCATAACCTGCTTTTGAAACAGTCTTAGAAATAGCTGCCATAATTAAACACTCCTATATCAATATAATTTTATACGGGTACTATCAACTTAATATTATACACGATTTGCCCTCTTTTGTCAAGGTCGGAAGCCGTCGCAAACGGGCTTTTTTGCACCTTTGGACAGTCTGCACGATTTTACATTTTGCACAAATTTTCACCTCTGACAGCGTGTTAGGATATTGAAAATAATAATAGTATGATCTATAATTATCTTATGATAAAACAAGTTATGAAAAAAACATAGGAGGAAATTTTCATGCCAAACCCCATTTTGCCTGCATGGGAGTATATCCCTGACGGCGAGCCGAGAGTTTTCGGCGACAGAGTTTATCTTTATGGCTCACATGACAGAGCCGCTCAAAGCGACTTTTGCGACTATAAACTGAAAGTCTGGTCTGCTCCACTTGATGACCTTAACAATTGGGTCTGCCACGGACACAGCTTCCATACCCGTGATGACCGTGACCATAAGTCCGATACCGAGGGAATGACCGACCGCAAGCTGTTCGCTCCGGACGTTATAGAAAAAGACGGCAGGTATTATCTCTATGCCTATATAGTCGGCTCAAAGGGCGTTGTTGGCGTGTCCGATAAGCCCGAAGGTCCTTTCAAGCTGCTTTCGCAGTATAAGTATGACCCTGCGGACGCAGGCGATGACGGCATTTATAATGATGCAGGCGTGCTTGTTGATGATGACGGCAGAGTGTATATTTATTACGGCTTCACAGAATCTAACTTCAACGAGATAGACCCTGCGGATATGTATACCATTAAAAAGGGAAGTTACAAAAGAGCGGTCATTGATGACAGCGACAACGCACCGCAGGAACAGCGCTTCTTCGAGGCAAGCTCCCCAAGGAAAATCGGAGATACATACTATCTTATATATTCCCCATGTGTAGGAAGCAGGCTTGCCTATGCAACCTCAGATAAGCCACAAGGTCCGTTCAAATATCGTGGATATATAATAGACAACGGCGTTGATTATCCGGGTGGAAACGACCACGGCTCAGTGTGCAACATAAATGGTCAGTGGTATATTTTTTATCACAGAATGACAAACAATACCATAATGTCAAGACGTGCCTGCGTTGAGAAAATAGAGATCCTCCCTGACGGAACGATACCGACAGTGGAAATGACCTCGCTTGGCTTTGAAGACAGCCTTGACCCTTTCAAGCCTTATCTTGCGGATATAGCCTGTGTGCTGAAAGGCGGCTGTTTTATCACCGAAAAGGATATCTTTACAAGAAGTATCGTGAACATCACCGAGGGCAATGTTATAGGCTATAAGTATTTTGATTTTGGCGAAGACTTTTCCTCAAAGACCATGAAGATAGCCCTGAAAGTCAGGGGCATGGGAACTGTCGCAAAGGTTGCAGTCTATGCTGATGACTATGAGAACAGCGAGCCTGTAGGCTATGTTGATATTGGCACAGGCGACGGAGTTTACACAGGAGTAATCAAGTCCCTTACTGGCAGACATTCTATCTATTTTGTGCCTACAGCTTTTTCAGATGAGCTTGCCGATTGGATAGCAGATTATTTCAAAAACAAGCCGCTTTTTGAACTTGAAGAATTTGTATTTATGAAATAGGAGGAAATAATATGAGAACCATCAAAGCTATCTCGCTTCTTACTGCGGCGGTCATGGGCTGTATTGCACTGCTTGCAGGCTGTGGAAAGGGAAGCGACAGCTCATCAAAGGCAGAGGAGGGTGCAAAGACCTCTGATGACGGAAGTATAAACAAAGACCTTACCGCAACCGAGCTTGCAAGACTTCTGGGCAACGGCACAAACCTCGGAAACACCATGGAAGCCTACGGTCATAAAAGCTATTCTGCCGACACCGCCCCTGAAAGCTTTGAAACTTTCTGGGGTCAGCCTGTCACAACGGAAGAAATGATAAAGGGCATGAAAGCAAGCGGCTTTGACTCTCTCCGTGTGCCTGTGGCATGGACAAACGCAATGGAGTATGAAAAAGGCGATTACACCATAAATGAAGCCTATCTCGACAGAGTGGAGGAGATAATAAACTACGCTTTGGATAATGATATGTATGTTATCATAAACGACCACTGGGACGGAAGCTGGTGGGGAATGTTCGGTTCTTCCGAGCAGAGCGACGTTGACAAGGCGTTTGAAATGTATAAGTCCATGTGGACGCAGATAGCGAACAGATATAAAAAATACTCCGACAGACTTATATTTGAGGGTGCAAACGAAGAGCTTGGTGACAGACTCAATGACACAGACGTGTGCAAAAACTCAGGCTCACTTTCAAAAGCCGAGTGCTATGAAATGGCCAACAAGATAAATCAGACCTTTGTTGACACTGTTCGTGCAACAGGCGGAAACAACGAACAGCGTTTTCTTCTTATCGCAGGCTACAATACCGATATCACAATGACCTGCTCAAACAAGTTCCAAATGCCAACTGATACCGCAAAGGATAAGCTCCTGCTTTCTGTTCATTATTATACCCCATGGGATTACTGCGGAACAAAGGGCCGTTCCGATTGGGGAACAAAGACAGACTATGAGGAGCAGAACAGACTTTTCAAGAACATGACAAAGTATTCCGAGCAGGGCTATGGCATAATAATAGGCGAGTATGCAGTGCTTACAAACGGCGGTGACCTAAAGAAAGGCACTGACAAGTTTATTGACAACCTCCTTGACAACTGTGACGCCTACGGCTTTGCACCATTCCTTTGGGATTGCAGTGATTTCTTCTCACGTTCAGAGCTTAAAATGCGTGATGAAACTGTGGCAAAGATATTTGATGAAAGACGCCGTGATAACCAGTCCTCGATGACAGTGGAGGAGGAAAGAGCCGCTGCTGTAAAGAAGCTTGATGAAACTCTTGCGGCTGCACCTGAAAAGCTAACAGATGATACCGCACCGCAGGCTGACGAGAACACAGCGGTGGCATGGATAATGTATCAGAGTGCAGATTTTTCTGTATGCTACAGCGTTGGTGACGAGTATGACCCGGTTTCAAAGAGCGACGGAGTTATCGCAGAAAACGCAGTTATAGACGGTGAGGGAACTTACACAGTAAGCCTTGATATGTCATCAAACAACGCCAACGGCATTGCATTCTCGGCTTTGGGTATCGCAAACGGTGAGAAGCTTTATCCGAACTATATCGCAACTATTGACGAGATAAAGATAAACGGTGAAGCTGTTGAAACCATAGCGGAGGGCTATACCACATCTGACGACCAGCTTTGCACAAGAGTGAATCTTGTAAATCAGTGGGTATCTACACCACCTGAGGACGCAAGAATAGCAGGCGGTGACCTTTCAAAGGCTTCCCCAACAATACTTGACTATGCAGGAAAGATAAACACTATCGAAATAACTTTCACATACGCTCCTGCGGCATAGTTCAGAGCATATAAAAACGGCAGTTCAGCATATGCTGTTCTGCCGTTTTGGTTTGTGAAATATCAGAACTGCGAATTAGTCCAGTCCACAATACTTTGGATAGACTTATCACGCTTGTTGATAAACGCCCTTATGCAATCAGATGAAGCATATCCTCCATGAAGCGCTTCTTCAGCCGAGCCTGTTTCTGGGTATCTTGCAAAGAACTGCTCATAAAGAGGGGAATATATGCTCTCAAATTCTGCGAGCCTATCAAGTGCCTTTCCTTTTTCAAACGTACCCTCAGACATCTTTAAAAGCCTGTCATTGAAATCGTTCCTGAAATCTTCGTTTGACATAAGATAAGCAAAACTCAGAACCGCAGGATTTTTCGTGTCCGTGTCAAGCAGTCCCTTTGGCTTGTAGTTATCCTCTTTCATGGTGTTCGTCCATGCGTCGCCCTCACCGCTCACTCCGCCGAACTCAACGTCATAGAACATGAAACGCCACCTGCCGTCTGCATATTCGTTGGAACTGTCTGTGCTCTGCACCTTCCACATTGACCAGTTTTTGCCCGGCCAGTCCCACTTGTTGTTTATCCAAACCTCTGCAAGAAAATAATCTCTCACACTGTCGGTGTCAACAAGCTTTGAGAACTCGTCATAATCCGTCTGTGCGGATAAGTCTTTGTGAGAAGCGAAGAAATCTGTAAGCTCCTTGAAGAAATATCCCTCGTCTGTTTCTCCCTCAGGAAGCTTGCCCTCGTCAAGCTTGTAGCCGCTCTGATAGGTTTCTGCGTCGCCTTTGTAGACCACCACATCGTCTTTGTTCACACCGTAGTGGCTTTCAAAATAATTGTCGGAATAGTCCTCTTCCAGCACATAAAGTCCCCAGTATTCGCCATCTATATAGACAACACATACTCTTGAACTCTGGGTATCACATTTCAGATCCTTGATCAGTGACTGCCAGTATGCATCATTGTACTTGGCAA
>OGPQ01000242.1_pt1 | contig 50158 bp, 30 predicted proteins | sample 1552971 | NCBI WGS metagenome assembly OGPQ01 (sample SAMEA2580232, study PRJEB22360) | human gut metagenome | biome: human gut; feature: human-associated habitat; material: faeces | place: Denmark | collected 2008/2010 | reverse complement strand
TCTAAATTAATCAATAACTCAAAAACATCATTAAAATGAAAAGAAGAAGACTTCAGCAACCTCCTCCATATCTGGACGGGCGGGTTGCAGACAATTCTGTGTCTATGCAGCGTTCCATGCGAACGCCTGCTGGAAGATTCATGCAGTTCTTCCTTTGCGTCATGATGCTGATGGCGTTCTCAGTGCAGAAGGCGTCGGCGTATGACGATTGGAATAACAAATGGATAAGTCAATGGTATGATCCGATAAATGCCACTATCGTGCTCGACATCCGCGTTTACCAATCGTGGGGTGGAGGAGATGACGGCCATTGCGGATTCATCGGTGACGATGGTTATCTGACAGTCACTGTGGCTGGATATGGTATTAAAATAAACGGTCCGAGCGGAACGTGGAACAATTCTAAAGATTTCAAAAAATATGTCAAGAACGACGATGGTAAAACGCTCAATAAGGACGTATCCGTGGAATGGCTCGGTGACAGGGTTGTCACGAGCAATGGCAAGAGCGCCTATTACCTGAAAATTACCGTTCCGCTGACGCAGGACCGAATCGGTAAAGACCAAGAGGTATACTATAATGGAAAATGGTGGCGCAGAACTAAAACGGCGACAGACCAGAAAGTTGATTTCACTGAAATCGTAGACACCAGATACGGCTGTACGCCGACCATAATCACAAATGCCTATTATGGCGTAAAGCAGAATAAACCCGGATATTTCATTGATTGGAAGAAAAACGGAAAAGCTGACAAGAACTCCATCGATCGCTACGGATATTACTTCATATGCGACTCGGAGGGAAAGGAAATAAATGGAACAGACTCTTTAGTAGGCAGTCAAACAAGCGGTTCGCTCTTCATCCCGACTGAAAGAATGAGCCTTGACAACTTCTCCGACTATAAGGTGAAGCAGAAGTATACTCCAAGCAATAACAACAAGGTGACCTACTCTACGTTAAGTGACAGCTACACCCGCCCTGCCTATCCGCAGGTGAATGAGATTAGCGCCAACTATGATCAGGTGACGCGCAAGATGAAGGTGAACTGGAATCTCAGTGCGGCACCTACGCTGAACTGCATTGAGGACAATATGGTGCTCACTATCAAGAGTACGGACAAGGCAACAAATGCTGTGGAGACAACCACACAGAATATCAAGTATATGACTGGTAAGACAGCATATAGCTATGAGTTTGACGTGCCTTTAGGCAGGAGTATGAATTATGAATTCAGAGTTAAGCGTTCGCATACAGGCAACTCTGACGTGTGGAACAACGCTTTCAGCAAGTCGACCTCTCTCGATGTTTCTACAAAGCACAGCAATGTTACAGCAGGTTCTGTGCATGCCGTACTGGACGAGGAAGCCAAGACTGCCACTATCACTTGGCAGACAAATGGCGACACCTGGAGTTCGGGCACCAAGGCGGTGCTTACACGACTGAATGTTACGAGCAACACTACTGACAACATCGAGCTGTCGAAGGAAGAATTCCTCAGCGGCAAGTATGTTGACGACATGATAATGGTGTGCAACGAATATCGTTACCGCCTTACTGTGAAGCCTGCTGAGGCTTACGGCACTCTGCCTACGGTGGCTGCGCCGGAGTCAATCATGCCCACAAGCATCGGCAATCTTGTTGCGTTTACAGCCGGCAAGGGCTACTACTCAGACCGCGTTGAACTGGCGTGGAGCAGCAAGGGCAACTTCGAGCGCTTCGTAATCAACCGCAAGGAGCATGGCGCTCCCGATACAGACTATAAGCAGATAGCCGTCACTGAGGGTAACGAGGCTCAGAACGACTATTACTATAACGACGTGAACGCCGTTCCCGGCGTGGTCTACGACTATCAAATCAAGGGTCAGGTGATGTGTTCGGGCAATCTGCTTGAGAGCGACGAGGTGCTCACAGACGTGGGTTTCCGCACACCGACGGGCGACATCTACGGACGCGTGACGTTCGAGAGCGGACAGGCTGTGTCGGGCGCTAAGGTAAGTGCCGAGCCTACGGATGGTTCGGGCGTTCCGGGCAAGTCGTACGTGTTCAGCGGAGCGTCTAATCTTACCGTCGACAACGACCAGCTTCTGAATGACGCCACGCAAGCAGTTACGCTTCAGGCATGGGTGAGAGCAGCCAAGGAAGGCACCATCATCGAGAAGCCGGGCATGTATAAGTTGGCGTATAACGACAAGAAGATTGAGTTCACAGCTGGCTCTCAGACGCTGAAGACTCCGAAGAAGCTCAGCGACTACGTTTCTTCTGACCAGTTCGTGCATCTCTCAGCCGTGGCAAGTGCTACACACCTTATTATATATATAAACGGTGAGGCTGTGGCAGAAGCCGAGCGTACGGCTCAGATTACGGGCAATAACAATAAGGTGGTGATGGGCGAAGGCTTCGAAGGAGCCATCGACGAGGTGCGTCTGTGGAACAAGGCGCTCAGCGCTGACACCATCGCTAACGACTACGACCGCTACCTCGTAGGTAATGAGGACGGTCTGCAGGCTTACTACACCTTCGACTATTCGGTTGACGACGCCTTCTACGACATCTCGTACAAGGGCACTAAGTATAACATGAACCATGGTGTGGCTACGGGCGTAACGATCAGTGCGAAAGACATTCCTACTTCCGCACAGCTCGGCTACAGCAGCTACACAGCTAAAGACGGTTCTTATCAGATTCGTTCGCTGCCCTACACCGGCAACGGAACTACGTATATGATTGTGCCGACACTCGGCATACATCAGTTTGCATCGGCAAAGGAGCTGCGCCTCATCAACTCGCAGGCTCAGAGCCACACCGTGAACTTCACGGACAAGTCGTCGTTCAACATCTCGGGTAAGGTGATGTACAAGGGTGGCAATGTGCCCGTTGAAGGCGTGTCGTTCGCTGTTGACGGCGTAACAGTAATGGACGGCAAGAGCAACATTGTGAAGACCGACGCTCACGGACAGTTCACCATAAGCGTGCCTGTAGGACAGCACGAGGTGAAGGCTGTGCTTGCCAACCATACGTTCGAGAACGGCGGTAAGCTGACCAACAGCGACGGTACCGACCGCAACTATCAGGACGACGACAACGGATTCGAAATCTTTGACGTTACAACCGTACGTTACATCGGACGCGTAGCCGGCGGTACCAAGCAGGAAGCGTTCCCTGTGGGCCACTCGCTTTCGAAGAACAACCTCGCTGACGACGTACGCATCGAGCTTACATATCAGAACGAAGCCTATAAGATGACGACTGAGGCTCGCGAAACCACGCTCAATCATGTTAAGGGCGTGTACGTTAGCAAGCAGCACAAGAACCGCGTGGCTTACGACGGCAACAAGATAACCATCTATCCTGATGCCGAGACGGGTGAGTTCTACGCCGATCTCATTCCTGAGAAGTATAAGATTAATGTAGTTGTGCCGGGCCATGACAACATCCCGGGCAGTGGTGAGGACCTCAACCTGAGCAATGAGTTTGCAAAGCAGAGCGAGGTGAATGCTTATGTCGACTCTATCTCTACGCAGGGCAAGTTTGTCAATTGCAGCGACACTGTATATTACAACAAGAAGCAGCAGTTCATCAAGCGCTACACTCCGTCAATCATCGTGAAGGAGAAGGTGAAAGGCAAACTGCAGGACTTCTTCGGAAAGGAAGAACTTACCGTAGCTACCCTCGACCAAACAAAAACTATAAAGGTAAAGACTTACAATCCTGACAACGCAGCGCAGCCTTACACTTTGGGCGTGCCTGTATACGAGCAGGGACAATACGTCACTTATCATATCACCACAGCTGAGGTGTACGAATATAAGGATAAGGACGGCAGACGTAAGGATGGCGTTAAGGAAGACATCGTGCCAACGCCTGAGGCTAAGCTGTCATTCAGTAGAGGCGACATTGCGTACGGAACGCAAGAAGACATCACTACCGACGAGAACGGTGAGGCTGAATGGACATTCCAGGTGAACAATCCGGAAATGACCTCGGCTCTGCGCTCTGCCGCTATGGATATGACCTACAGCGAAAACAGCCAGAGCACATCTTCTACAACAATCAACTGGAAGGGTGGCTTTGATGGCAAGGGCAACACTAAGGCTATCGTAATTGGTGCAAAGACTTTAGGTTCGGACTTCGTTACGAACGGACCGGACAAGGTGCTCTTCGTGCTGCGCGACCCGCCGGGAAGCAACTCGTATGCTTATCTTGAGAAGGGTGTGACGGTTACTTCTACAAGTACGTATGAGGGAAATGTTACTAACGAGGGAGTATTGAATAACGAGGCAAAGGTTGGTGCCAAGGTCATCACCTTCACCGGTCTTGGTGCCGGAGTGGTGAACGAGAACGATGTGAAGAACGAATTCTCATTCGGCGCTTCTCATAGTGAGACAATCGGTGGTACTGACTCTGACACTAAGACAATGACCACTACCACACGCTTCGAGACAAGTAGCGACCCGCAGTATGTGGGAAGCGACGGCGACCTCTTCGTAGGCTATTCTACTAATATCGGCGTGGGCAAGACCGAAAACATCGCCGTTACTACACGTGAGATGTATCTCGCCAATCCTTCAGAATACGAACTGTTCGGCAGTGTTACTCCCGAAAGCAATGAGTATCTGCTTGTGAAGACTACTGGTCTGGGACTTTCGCAGAAGTATGGCACTATGTTCACCTATCCGCAGGTACACATAGAGCAGGTGTTGTTGCCTAAACTTGAGGATGTACGCAACAAGTTGCTGCATCAGCAGGCTGAAGGTGTAGACTTCCAGGCTATGGCTAACAACACGAAGGTGCCAGTGTACGTGTCGAAGTTGGCTGCTGACGATCCTAACTTCGGCAAGAGCAACAACGACAAGGTGTTTAAGGGTGCCAATGCCAACAACCCGCTCGACGGACCGAGCTATAAGATCTACACTCCTGCAGGACTGCCGTTGAAGGAGGATACTATCATGTTCCTCAATCAGTCGATTGACAACTGGAAGATGCAGCTTCGCAATAACGAGGAACAGAAGGTTAAGGCAGAACTCATGCAGAACCATTCGTTCCAGGGCGGTGCTTCTTATGAATACTCTGAGGAGTATGAGGTTGGACGTTCGGAGACTCAACGCTTCTCTATCTTGATTGGCGCTCAGTTCACCAACAACTTCGGATGGACACTCAATGGCACTGGTATGGTGCTCACTGTAGACGAGAGCCTTACCACCGAACACGGCGGCGAGTTCTCTACTGAGGAGACGGCACGCCACTGTAAGGGTTATGTGCTTGCGGAGGAAGGCTCTGACTATATCTCTGTAGACGTATGTCGTGAGGCAGGATATAAGAATGGCGACCAGTACATCAAGTACAAGGATATGAAGGACGAGGAGAAACAGACTTTCTCTACGTTCATCTTCAAGACTCGTGGCGGCGCTACGTCGTGTCCTTACGAGGGCGAATACAAGACCAAGTACTACGAGCCGGGACAGCACGTGATAAATGAGGCTACTGTTCAGATGGAGGTGCCGGAGATAACCGTCGAGAAGGACTTCATCGAGAATGTTCCTTCGGGCAAGTCGGCTTACTTCACGCTCTATCTGCGCAACAACTCTGAGTCGCAGGACGACAACTGGTATAACCTCGTAATCGATGACAGCAGCAATCCTAACGGAGCACAGCTGCTCATCGACGGTGCACCGATAGGTAACGGCAGAGCATTGCTCGTACCGGCAGGTGGAACACTTACCAAGACGCTCGAGGTGCGCAAGGGTTCGGTGATGAACTATGACAATCTTCGACTGATGTTGCAGTCGCAGTGTCAGTGCGACCCCACCGACTTCCAGGATGAAATATATGACGACGTGACGTTCAGCGTACACTTCACTCCTTCGGCTACTGACGTGAACCTGAAGAAGCCTACCGACAACTGGACGTACAACACCAAGTTGCCAACGGCGGAGGTGAACGGCGTGCAGAAGCATTACATGGACGTAGTGATTGACGGCTTCGATGTGAACTACGACAACTTCCATCGCATCATGCTTCAGTATAAGCCGTCGTCGGGCAGCGACAACGACTGGACAACGCTCATGAGTTACTACAACGACCAGGCTCTCTACGACCAGGCTGTGAAGAACGGCATGAACGCCGAGATGATAAAGGCTGCAGACGCCGGCACCATCAAGTATAGCTGGTTTATGGACGACCTGCAGGATCAGCGCTACGACCTGCGCACCGTAGGTACAAGCATGATAAACAACGCGGAGGTTTATAACTATTCTGCCGTACACAGCGGCATAAAGGATATGTACAACCCGCGCCTCTTCGGTAGTGCCCAGCCGGCGAACGGCGTGCTCACCGTGAACGACGAGGTGAAGCTGACGTTCAACGAGCCTATAGCCGACGGACTCCTCACCGACAACAACTTCTCGGTGACAGGCATACGCAACGGCGCACAGACCGACCACAGCGTGAGCGTGCGTCTGGACGGCAAGAACGACGAACTCGTGTCGGAGTTCCAGCGCAACTGGAGCGGCAAGAACCTCACTGTAGAGATGTGGACCCTCGCCGACAAGGCACAGGACGCCGTACTCTTCAGTCAGGGCAACGCCAACAGTGCGATAGAGCTTGCAACGACGAGCGACAATCGCTTGAAGGTGAAGGTGGCTGACAAGACCATCGTCAGCGACAAGGCGTTCGACTACGAGCAGGGCACATGGGCACACGTGGCTCTCGTATATAATAATGAAGGAAACGTGTCGGCTTACTACAACTACGAGCAGCTTATCAGCGCAGCTGAGGTGGGCGAGTACAACGGCGAGGGCGCTTACGTGTTCGGAGCCAGCGTAGACGGAAGTGGACACTTCGCAGGCAAGATGCACGGCGCTCGCATCTGGGACAAGGTGCTGACGCCGGCACGTCTGCAGACCAACTCGCTGACTATGCTCTCTGGCGCCGAAAGCAATCTCATCGCTTACTATCCGATGTCGGAGGCTAAGGGCGACGTGCTTGCAGACAAGGCACACGGCGCAAACCTCGAGATGAGAGGCGCCGAATGGGCTAATCCTGAAGGACGCGCAGCTGCGTTCAACGGCAAGGACCAGTACCTGAAACTCTCTTCGGGCAGTTCGTGTGTGGTGGACAACACTATGGACTACACCATAGAGACATGGTTCAAGGCCGACGAGGCTCAGCCGACGGCTACCATCATCTCTAACGGACGCGGCGACGGCGAGGACATGGGCGGTTCGCTCAATCTCTTCGCACTCAATCTGGAGGAAGGCCGACTGGTGTTCCACAACAACGGTGTGCGTGTGGCGTGCGACGGTAGCTACGCCGACAACGACTGGCACCATGTGGCTGTGGCTGTGAACCGCACAAGCGGACGCGCACAGATATACGTGGACGGCAAGCTGAACACTTACTTCGAGGCAGCCGACCTCGGTGGCATAGCAGCGGCTTACATACATCTCGGCGCTCGCGTGTGGACTCCTGCCGACAACCTGCAGCAGGAGAAGGCAGACAACTTCTTCAAGGGCGAGATTGACGAGGTGCGTGTATGGAATCTCTACAAGAGCGAAACGCTCGTGGAGAACGGCAACAGCAACCGTCTTGACGGTGCCGAGAAGGGACTCTTAGCTTACTATCCGTTCGAGACATACATCGAATGGCAGGGCGTGAAGGAACTGCAGTTCTCTCTGAAAGACCAGAAGCAGCAGGCTGACCCGACGCAGCAGGTGGCTGACGCAGTGGCGGTAGGCGGCGACGTCGAGACCAAGACCTCTGCACCCGTCAAGGCTAAGGGACCGGAGAGCAAGCTGCTCTACGACTTCGTAGTGAACAACGACGCACTCATCATCAATCTGAAGGAGCCTTACGAGCGCATAGAGAAGACTATCGTGAAGTTCACGGTGGACGGCGTGCGCGACAAGAACGGCAACGAGATTCTCTCGCCGATAACATGGAGCGCTTTCATCGACCGCAACCAGCTGAAGTGGAGTGACAACGCTCTCACCGTAGTGAAGAAGCTCAACGAGGAGAAGACCATCAGGGTGAAGGCGCTCAACAACGGCGGTTCGATAGAACACTTCACCGTAGAGAACCTTCCTTCATGGCTCGAGGCAGAACCGGCAAGCGGCACCATCGACCCGACAGCGTCTGAGGACATCGTGCTGACTATCGACCCGAGTCTGAACATCGGCACATACGACGAGACGCTCTATCTGCGTGGCGACAACAACGTGGTGGAGGCTCTGCAGCTCACGGTGAAGGTAGAGGGCGAGAAGCCCGACTGGACGGTGAACGCCGCCGACTTCAAGTATAATATGTCTGTCTTCGGCAAGCTGTATATCAATAAGGTGTACTCTTCTGACGACGAGGACATGCTCGCTGCGTTCAGCGGCGGAAAGTGCGTAGGCGTATGCAACAACCGCTACTACAAGCAGAACGATATGTACTACGCCATGCTCACGGTCTACTCTAACGACGTAAGCAGCGACAACCTCGAGTTCCGCATCTGGGACGCAAGCACCGGACAGACCTACATAGCCGAGAGCGAGAAACCGATAAGCTTCGAGAACAACGCCGTAGTGGGCAGTCCGTCGCAGCCAGTGCTGTTCACGGCGAAGGACTATCGTGTGCAGAACATCACGCTGAACGAGGGATGGACGTGGATATCGACGAACATCGCATCCGACAAGCTCTCCGATCTCAACAAGCTGCTTGCCGACGGCAAGTGGACATCAGACGACCAGGTGAAGAACGAGCAGTACGGCTTCGCATCGTGGACAAAGCGCAACGGATGGATGGGACAGCTCACCGCCATCGACAACGACCAGATGTATCTCGTACACAGTTCGCAGCCGCAGAGCCTGCATATCTCAGGACCGGTTGTTGACCCCACCTCGCACAAGCTCACCATACGCGGAGCAAAGGCAGACGGCACAGCACGCTGGAACTACATCTCGTATCTGCCTTCAGACAACTTCACGCTCAAGGAGGCTCTCGCCGGCTACGACGCCAAGGAGGGCGACATCGTGAAGTCGCAGACGCAGATGGCTATGTACAGCGGCAATCTGGGATGGATAGGCAGTCTGACGTACATGGAGAACGGCAAGGGATACATGCTACAGCGCCAGTCGCAGGACGACGCTCAGCTGCAGTATCCGTCGAAGACTTCTGTAGGTCGCAAGGCTAAGGCCGTGAAGAGTGTGGACGAGCCAACGGCTTACTTCCCCTACTCAGCCAACATGACGGCTGTTGTAGAAGTGGAGGGCGTAGAGCTGCAGCAGGGCGACCGCCTTGTGAGCTACGTAGCAGGCGAGCCGCGCGGCTATGCCGAGGCTATAGCTCTGCCCGACGGCAGAACCGTCTTCATGCTCACCATCGGTGGCGACAAGCCCGAGGCTGTTGACGTCACTGTAGAGCGCGACGGCGACGTCGTAGCCAAGGCACCGAGCGCCGTAAGCTATGCTGCCAACAGCAATGTGGGCACCCTCAGCGAGCCGATGCGCATCAGCTTCCTCGGCACCGAGGGCGGACTCTACATTTATCCGTCGCCGTTCTACTCGCAGCTGAAGATACGTGCCACTGTCGACCGCGACGCCTATACAGATGTATACGTCAGCGACATGAGCGGCAAGCGTATCGTGGCATGGACCGACTGCAACGCTGGCGGCAATGTAGACATCACATGGAACGCCGGCAACTCGGTTCCGGCTGGTGTGTATATCGTCAGCATCGCCGTAGACGGCAACGTTTACTCGATGAAGGCTATCAAGAAGTAATATTTTAAAAAGAAAGACTATATGAAATATATAAAGTATTCGTTTCTCGCCGCATTGGGCTTTCTCTTCGCACAATGCACCGAAGAGGGCGACAAGACTTATCCGCAACAACCCGCTCCCCAGTGGAGCGTGGTTGAGGAGGACTTCGTAAGCGAGGCTCCAACATGGCAGGTGGCGTCTGCCACTCCTGCTTCCGCCCCGATGTGGCGAGCCGACTTCAGCGGCAACGATCAGGCGCCGTTGTGGAGCGACCCCGACAAGAGTGTCTATCCGATGAGCATGACTGCCGTAGTGCGTCTCTCGCCGGTGCTCGAAACGCTTGCCGCCGACGGCGACAAGATGGCTGCCTTCATTGGCGGCGAGTGTCGCGGCGTGGCTAAGACGGTGATGAACGACGGCGTGCGACTCTTCTTCATCCACGTGAAGGCGCCGTCGAGCGAGAACGGCAATGTGGAGTTCCGCTATTACAGTGCTGCCGCCAAGCGCACGTATGTCTCCGTAGCGTCCGACGTCAGATATGAGGTCGACAAGATTTACGGCACAGCCGACGCTCCTGCCTATCCCGACTTCGAGCAGTCGGGACCCTTCCCCGTACCTACCAAGGCATGGGTGAAGGTGGACAAGGCGAAGCTGCCGTTCACAGTAGCTGCAGGCGACGAGCTGCAGGCGTTTGTGGGCGACGAGTGTCGCGGCATAAAGCACGTGGAGAGCGAGGCTGATATGCTCTACTTGTACGACATCCTCGGACGTGCCGAGGGCGAGCAGGTGATGTTCCGCTATTACAGCGCGGAGAAGAAGCAGGTGTTCGTATCTGAGCAGACCTTCGCCGTAGGAAAGCGCGGCTCAGTAGTTGGAGCAGCCGACCAGCCGCTCGCGCTCACCTTCGTGCCGCAGGGCAGCATGACCGCCTATCTCACCCTCGACGCCCTCACAGCCGGCTATGCCGACAAGACGGGCGACCGCTTGGCGGCGTTCATTGGCAATGTGTGCGCCGGTGTTGGCGAACTTGTGGGCGAGCAGGACGGCAGACCGGTATACAAGATGATTGTCAACGGCGTCAGCTCACAGGCGGCGTCGGTAGACATACGCTATTACAGCCATCGCAACAGCTACGTGTTCACGGCTCCTGCATGCCTCGCCTTCGCCGACGGCAAGGTGGAGGCGTCGCCCGAGCAGCCGCTCACCCTGCCTCTCGTTCTCGCCGGCAAGCATCCGCTCAAGATGACAGCTTGCGTGGCATTGCCTCAGAACATCGTGCGCCAGGCTACGGCAGACGACCTGATGGCTGCATTCGTGGGCGCAGAATGTCGCGGCATGGCAAAGGCAGAGCAGGCGGAGAACGGCGAGTATGTCTTCCGCATGGAGATAAACGGCAGCATGGGAGCGGAGGAACCCGTTACGCTGAAGTATTATGCCGCACGCAACAAGTATCTCTATCAGGCTGTCTCGGCTTTCGCGTTTGCCGACGGCACAAGCTACGGCACAGCCGGCGAGCCCGGCAGACCTGCTTTCCTCATTGTTGAATAAGCTTAAAACCTATCTGTATATATGAATAAGAAAACTATAATAAGCATGGTGCTGGGGTGCATGTCGCTGCTCCCGGCATCTGCACAGAACGGATGGTTCGTTGAGGCGGGCGGAGGCGTGCAGACTATCTTCTCGAGCGATGCTGGCAAGCTGCACTTCGGCAAGCGTCTCACTCCTTCATACCGCATCGGCGTCGGCAAGTGGATCACTCCGGCTTACGCCCTGCGCCTGCAGATTGGCGGCTATGCGCTCAACGGCATGTCCACATCCGAAGGACTCTATCTGCGCGACCCGCAGACCGACGGCTCTATATACGGTCCTCACGACCCAGTTATCGACAATGTGACGGTCCGCCCCGACGGCACCTATCGCCATTATCTGCGTTACGTCAACGCTCATGCCGACTTCATGGTGAGCCTCTCGCGTCTGCTCTTCCGCAGCGAGGGCCGCTTCGATGTGCTTCCGGCAGTAGGATTGGGCTACGCCCGCACCTTCGCCTATCGCGGCACGGCGGACGCCAACTCGCTCACAGCCAACTTCTCTATAGCTGCCAAGTACAGTGTGCTGAAGTGCATGGATGTAAACCTTGAGATAGCTTCGGCTCTCATGCCCGACCATTTCGACGGTCGCATCACGGGTCGCAAGTACGAGCCGACGCTCGGTGCAACGCTCGGACTGACCTATCGCTTCAACGCCTCAAAGCCTTGCGCCAAGAAGCAGCGCTGCCATAAGCTCCGTCGTGAAGCCGTGGCCGACACGGTGTACGTGAAGGAGCGGATAGTGGAGCGTCCCGTCTTCAAGGACCGCATAGTGGAGAAGTCGGTTGCGAAGAAACAGGAAGCGTTCCGTCTCGCCTCGGTCAGCTTCGCTTGCGCTTCCGCCAAGCCCGAGAAGAAGCAGGACATAGTGTTTGAGAACATCGTCGAATATCTCAAGCAGAACCCTTTTGCCCGCATCCGTCTCGACGGCTATGCCGACAAGGCAACCGGCAAGGAGCGCACCAACCTGATGCTATCTATTCGCCGCACCGACAGCGTGCGTAATATCCTCATAGAGCGCTACGGCATCGCTCCGTCGCGCATCGAGGCACAAGGCATCGGCAGCAATGCGCAGCCGTACGAAGATAACGATCTTAATCGCGTAGTGATTGTAACAGCACTGCCCGAGTGACGCGTGTTTAGTAAAAAGAAAAAGGGGATATTTCTTCAGCCCCAAGCACATTACCGCAGCGTGGTACTTCTGTTTCCGCAATGCGGTAATGTTATTTTAGCTACGCGGTAATGATATTTTCGCTACGCGGTAATCTTGTTTCCAGTCTACGTTAATCGCATTGACAGGCTGGAGGATGGCTTGTTAAGGCTGGAGGATGGCTTGTTAAGGCTGTCAGAAGGATTATTAGGGCTGGCAGATAGGCTGGTAGATAACCCGATTATCGAGTTATCTGCCAGCCTTTATTTTGCTTATATACAACGAGTTATGCCGAAACTGGAAGATATGGCAGATTTTTTCACGTACAAGTGACTCTTCAGATAAAATGTCATTACAATTATATCTGAAGAATCACTTGTAAAGAACGACCGAAAGAACGACCGAAAGAACGACTTAAAACGACCGAAAATAGCCGATAACGACCGCAAAAACGACTAAGAACGACTAAAAACGACTAAAATGGTCGTTTTAGCTAAGTTCTTGTTCGCCTTTTGTGGTTATCGGCCATTTTTTGCCATTCGAAGATTTTACTATAAGTTTATCCTTTGCCATATTAACAAGGAGACGACTTATTTTTCGTAGCTTTTCGTCACGAGTGTTTTGTCAACATTCAGAGATGTTGTGTAATGTGGCGCACGATCTTTGTACTCCAAGCCGTTTTATTTTCAATATTTAGCTTCAAAATATGAATTGTCAAAAATAAACCTTGCCTGATAATCAAATAGTTACAATCTTTTTAACAAACGTTTATTTTTCAATTATATTTTTTTTAGCCATCAGATCAAATAGTATCTACAGTTAACGCGGGCCCCTTTCTTTTGAACTTCTTTACCAACCATAGAATAGACCATCTTTCTGATTTCCTTCATGTCCACATCTGGAATTCTGCTTGCTATTTCTGAAATTTTGCTCATGGGATGACTATGCAAGTCTTCTTTGATGAGAGCTTTAAGTACATAAGGCTCTATTGTCTTTAGCGTCGTAACGATGTTGGACTTTGCATTTGCTAATAGCGTAGGGTTGACTTGATAGTATGCACCTTTTGTTGCACCACCTTTTGTTATTAAGTGATTCTTGTCTAAATTATCTACATAGCTTCTAAGACGTTCTTCTGCAGAGAGCTGGAGAGTCCTTGATAGGTTGGTTGTGGCAATACGTTTCTCTCTGGCTATTATACCGAAAGCTATCTTGTTCTTTTGGGAAAGCTGATAATTGTGGTCAACGTAATCCATCAAGCGAACAACTTCTTTATCCGTAATCTCTGCACTTTGATAAACCGTAACTGTATTGAATGTTGAATCAATCTCTGGTTGTTTCTTGGCTTCAACTGCATCCAACTCATAGATTAAGTCATAGCCAGAACCCTCGCCTTCCATCAGCCCAAATGCAGTCAGTATCTCAATCATGTTAGGATTGCGTCTATGTTTCGTGTGAAGGATGTTGTCCTTGGTTACACCTAAAGGGAGACCACCTGGATTGGAAATGCTGATATAACCTGGATATACCTTGATTGTGATGTCATTGGAAATAGTTCTTGAACTATGAGCTAAACAATTAACAAGCAACTCTCTGATTAAGTTCTCGTTGTAATAGCGCACTGTCTTACGGAAGAGGCCATTAGGCATCTCATAGCTATAGGTCAACTCTACAGCCTTGTCCATAATGTCTTCCAAAAGTTCCTTTGGATTAAGCGTGTTGTCACGCCATTCCAATTTATTGGTTTTGTTCTCCAAGTCGTCATATACGATATATTGCACAGTGATAGGATAGCAAATGCGGCTACGCTGTTTGGCTGTACCAATCCATAAGACACCAAGATTAGTCATCTTGTTACCGTCAAGAAGGTGGTACTGCTCACCTATTTCTATATCATCAAGTTGTTTGATATGCTGTTTGACTCTATCAGATAGTCTGATGTCATTGGCGAATTTGGTAAGGTTTGCTTTTGTGGTGTCATCTAATTCGAACATGGTTGTGACTAGTTCCCATTGATAAGCACCCTTTTCCTCACCTACACGTTGGATGTCCTCACTTCTTACGGGTTCACATTTGTCTGCTACACGGATATACATTTTTCCGTCAGATGTTGTGGCGTAAGAATGAAGTGAAGGAAAAACAGTAATGGCAAAGTATTGGCTGCCAGTTTCGTCAGCACATACGTCGCCTACAGCAAGACCTACGTTGAAACAGAGTCCACGCAATCTTGTAACGGCACTATTTGCCTCTTCTTGCGGTATAACTTGATTGGGAGCAGGCTTCTTTGTCTTGTCCTCCACGCCAATCATAATTTGACCTCCTTGTGCATTGGCTAAAGCTACACAAGTGGTGGAGAGTTCTTTGAATCCTTTCTCTCCAGTACGAATCTTTTGCAGACTCTTGTATTCTATCTTTTGTTGCTCTGTATTCATATTATTTAATTCTTAAAATAACACCCATATAAAGTTGTAAGCATCTGCATGAATTCCATTGATTGTGATCCTTTTATTGTATATACTAAATGTACGTCGACGTTAGCTTTATTTATGTCTTCAATTTTTATGCCATATTCTTGCATATTTGAATAGATATTAGAAAAGCTCTCCTCATTATAGGTAACAATAAAAATATTCTGCCTTTTTATTTTGCCTTCAATAATACCATAGAAATATGGCTTAAAATAGTCGGAGTCAGTGATGCCTAATGATTGTCCAAATATCACAACATTGTCTGCTTTAAATAATCTTTCTACGACATTTTCCTTCATACCTTTTGGGAAATAGGAATTCTTTGTTTTAATGATGTGTGATAGATGAGTGCTTGAACTTATACAAGGAGGCACCATATTGTCTACACCAATAATCAAATTGGTAGGTGTTTGATGCATAAAGCCATGATGTTTTGCCCAGTCTAATGGAATATTCTCGTTATGGATATAAACGGCTTTCTTTTGTGAGTGCATTTTACAAAGATACCATGGATCGGTATAGTTAAATGTATACCAAGAACTTTCATGTGCTTCATCTACTAAAAGTAAATAATAAGCACATGAATTCTTATTGATAGAAATTTTATCTAAATCTGTTAATTCTGGAAGGTATCTTCCCCATGCCTCTGTAATCATACGCCATGCATTGTTTACATCTTCGGCACATTCAACTGATGGTGATAGTGAGTAAGCTATAAGTTCATTGCGGAGTAGCCCTTCTAAATCATACCAATTTTCAACAGATCTTTCTTTGATCTTTTTGATTAAAGGTATATCTGGAATTGATAGAAATTCAAATGATTCAACAAATCTTTTGAAAGAAGTTTTTAATCCTAAATCAATATCAAATCCATTACCTAAAACTATCATGTTGTCCATAAGATTTCTATTTTAATTGTCAAATCCAAATTTGTTCCATGCTTCGAGGACGAGGCGCTTTGTGCGGTATTCTCCGTACTGGCGTATCTCGTTGTCTTTCAGCATATGGAAGACTTCTTTTAAACTGTTTTTCTTCTGCAAATATAAGGCTTTTCTTTGAGGTGTCACAATAAAATGCAAACTGAATTGTATAAAAATGTGCTCACTTGTAAAGAACTACCATGTCAGATAGATTGTTGAGGCTGTCAGAAGGATTATTAAGGCTGGAGAATGCTTGTTAAGGCTGGTAGATAGGCTGGTAGATAACCCGATTTTTCAGTTATCTGCCAGCCTTTATCTTGCTTATATACAACGAGTTATGCCGAAACTGGAAGATATGGCAGATTTTTTCACGTACAGTGTTATTTATGCTTCGTACTATGTTATTATATGAGATGATGGGCATAGGCGGCGGAGGTCTTTGCTGTAACAACTGCGACGATGCGACTTTTGAACATTTGGGTTCACAAACCAAAATCAATTATTTTGAAACAACTATCCAATGTCCTGTTTTAAGGCTGCCGACACGCTCCAAATAACCAGCCTTTTTGAGAAATGCTATTTCACGCTTGGCGGTGGCATCCGACAATCCAGTTTTCTCACAAAGCCTTTCTCTGCTTAGATTCTTTTCTTCTGAGAACATCTGCAAAATCATCTTCTGCCTCTCGGTCAAGTTTATTGGGTCATTTATTGGGTCATTTATTGGGTCATTCAATGAACCAGATGCAACATTGTTCTGAATATGCAGAGTCAATTTCACTTGCATAAGTTCTGGCTGTTCCTGTAACTCAGGCTTTATCCAATGCTTTTCATTCCATGCGTTTAGAATGAGTGGAAAACCCGAGCCAAGGTTCTCGCCATAGCCTATCATGCGGAACATATTCTGCATACGCTGATTACGTGCCTTTGACTCGCCACCTTTGTAAATCTGCTCAATAGGCAGTTTCAGAAGTCCTGGATTGGTCAGAACAAAACAATCGTCATACTTTTCAACTTTCAGCACTCCATTCACCATAAAATCGGAATGAATAACCATATTTGTAACGGCTTCACGCACAGCTTTGGCTTGAAGCGTATCGTCTTTGCGCACTACACCGTCCATACTGAAAGGGTGAGGCAAATCACGTGTCAGTTTCGGCATGACCATGCGAATAAAGTTGAACAGGTTGTTTTCCCAAGTCCCATCGTATGTCAATCGGTCGCTATAGCGTTGGTCGCCTATCAAATTTGATTTATCAATGTAGTCCATTCGCAGATTGTCGAAACGCTCACGGACTGGCAATCCTTTGCCAAACATTAAAAGTCCAGCCATAGTCAGTCCTTCTTTTCCTGTCCTTCGGTCTCGTGTATAACCTCCAAAGTTCGTTAGAAACTCCTTATGTTCTGCCGAGTTCCATTGATGCTCTGGATGCAAGTTCTGAAACATCTGACGGAAGCGTTCCAATGTTGGGATGTCAATGTCGTCCATTGTGTAGTATTCCAACAACAATCCATCATTGCCAGCTTCATTGGCATCACGGAGCATCATTTTCAACTCTTGCTCCGTACAATGATAGTCGCCTTCATGGTTGCGTTTGAAAGTTCCTCTTGACAGATTGTTGTTGATATAGACAGGACGGACTGTATAATCGGCACGAGGTACGTTGATGGCAATAACCTTTTTGCCGTCAATATCTATCGTCTGAATGTCATCGTCTTGCAGAAGATTGATATTCACCTTCTCACGACTATTTACAGTATTCCACAAGTCCTTGCGGATTTTGTCTGCATCCTCAACACCAACGATTTCAAACCGCTTGGTATTGTCATGCTCGTCCATATGCTCTACCACACCCAACAGAATGGTTCCGCCGTATGTATTGGCAAAAGCGGAATAAGTGTCCCATAGAGAACCTGGAACACATTTCGTGGCTTTCTTGCATTCGAGCGTTACACGCTCACCTTTAGACAGAAGTTTGTATATGTTATTTGTTTTACTCATTTCAATTATTTTTGTTAAATCCATACCTTACAAAAACGCAATATAAGATCTGTCTATTTGTGTCGCATCCAAGGAGATTTTGTTAACAAACCTAAAACCTTCTCGAAATTCTGTTTCTGTTTTTGGGCATTGAAACCATAGTAATCAGAACTATCTTTGAGGTGTTCTTCGAATAATTTTACAAAAAACTTAACATCAGCAATACATGCTTCCCCCCATGTGCAAGAAGGCGTAAAAAACAGTCCAGATGGTTTTTGCTGATATAATTCTATGGCTCTATAAATATCTCCATTCAAAACATGAAAATCAGCCAAATTTATTTGAGTGATCGGAGAGTCGAGTTCACGCTTTGGCATATATTCAAGGATTTTATCTACATTTTCGAAAAAGGCATTTCCGTTACTATTGTCATATAGCGACATGATTAGTTTTGCAAAGCTACGCTCATATACTTCTGTAGCAATATATACATGTTCGCAGTTCAGCACTTTAAGTTCTCTTATTCTTCCATCTACAGCAAACATTCTGAACTCCTTTCGATTAGAACAATATGCATAAAAGTGTGATAATGAGTTCATGCCATGTTTTGTACAAAGGCCTAATCCAATATGCGGGGCATCGTAAGTCGCTCCCATCCTGCAAAATACTAAGTTGGACAAGAAACGGGTACTATACCCCGAGTTGTTTGAATCGTATGCAATCCATATTGGGTTGCCATTAGCAATAGCATTAAAGAGAATTTCTCTCATCGTATAAAAGTCTTCACTTTGCATACAAGGATTATACTCCCATTGTTTCTCAGAGAACAAGTTTTCCATCGGAACTATATCTTTAATTTCGTCTACTGGAATTTCAAGTTCGTATCCAAGGGGGCTTTTTCCTATTATGAACTCGTTGCCGCTGTGAGAAACAATTTTTATTTGTTTATTTTTATAGACCCATTGATAACCGTCATTTTTAAGCACTTTGCAATAATCACAATTTATTTGGGCAATTTTATCAATGACAGAAACCCATTTAGATTGTTCTATTGGAGGCAAAACATCTTCATCAGGCTTAATAAATCCCAAACGCTCTGTATCATAGGTAGCAGAAACATGGTTCGTTTGTGTATCGTCTGTGGAAACATAATCTGGCAAGTTTAGATAATGCTCCCTTGCGTTGTCAGAGGCCATTTGCTCAGCTTGCTCGTAAGTCCACCTTTCTACGGATTCTAATGTATCCTCATCATATTTAATACTCTCATCATTAGTCAGCCATCTTAGCATACGTTTAATATAGTTGGTTACACCTTCTATATTTTTATGTATTTGCGACTCCGCAAAACGTATTACGCACCATCCATTTCTAATAAAATATCTATCACGTAGATTGTCGCCATTGCCTTTGTAATGAATTGGTTTGCGACTTACAATATCATAAGGTTCATCTACTTCTATGTCTACATATATGTTTCGTTCTTTCCAATAAAGGCACACGTCAGGCCGATATGAATAATTTCTATTCAATATCGGTAATTTCACATTGTCAAGAACTATAATATTATTAAGTTCCTGACACATTTTGCGTATGCTACTTAACAACACTGGTTCCATAACACCAACTGTTGTTCCTGTTTTATCAGGTTTAGGAATCAGAATAGAAGTATCATGCTGCGGAACCTTTACCGACGGAAAACTGTCATGATCCAATTCTCCTTGGAACTTGTCATATAGAAATTTTCCTTCAAAAGCAAGATAATGTTCAGCTACATCCTGCTTACGTTTACATCTCTTTCCTATATTCTGCTTTCCGGACAGAGGACTTGAATTGTTAGGATTAAGTTTTTTGGGGGTTGGCGCTGGATTGATGAATACACGAGGTTCTAATGTTATTATATTCTCTATCGAACCATCATTTTCATCATGAACATCAACGACATTGGTACTAAGTTGTTTCTTAAATTTCTTGTATGGAACAAATTTTACAATATTCTTTGCTGAAAGTATAGTCTTTATGCAACAGTTTACAATTATTTTGAAAAGACGAATAGAAAATTTTGTTATTCTTGCCACCTCCCTTATTAATTGTTTCTTATTCATATGCTAATTATTATATATTATCACTATTAGTAAAATAAAAAAACACTGAAAATTTTAAATTATATACTGCTTGATATTTATTCAATAGTAATATTCTCAATTGGCCAAAACAAATCCTGTATCTCAACATTCAGACATTTGGCGATCTCCACCAGTGTCTCGACATTCGGCTGTATGGTGTTGGTACACCACTTTGAGACGGTTGCAGGATCTTTACCCAATTGTTCAGCGAGCCATTTGTTGGTTCGTTTCTTTTCAGCCAGGACGACCTTTAGTCTGTTTATATCTTTACTCATATTTGCGTATAATTATTTGGAAAGTACAAAAGTAGTGATTTCCTGTTAGAATAACGAATAAAGGTGTTGAATTATTATGTAAGATAGTGATTTTCGTATTCAATAGATGATGTATATATCAATTTATAGAATATGTGAGCTAATCTACCTGACTATAGTTTGTCATTTGGTGACTCATAAAATTGGCGATGTCAAGTGAAATGCAATGAAATCATGAGAAATACGGATGAAAACAACATGAACTTTGCCGACCACAACAAATTAGCGACGAATTATGTTGGCAAAAACTCGGCAATTTATAAAAACAAAAAATCCTAACTGCTCATATTCAAGTAGTTAGAATTTCTCTAGGTGCGCCTGAAAGGACTCGAACCTTCACGTCCTAAAACACCAGATCCTAAGTCTGGCGCGTCTACCAATTCCGCCACAAGCGCGTTAGTGGCTGCAAAGATAGTGAAAAATGGCGAGACTGGCAAAATAATATTAGACTTTTATGATACGCGCCGACTGATGCGGATGCTCGTAACGACCGATGCGGATGGCAGAAGTCTACTTCTTAAGCTCTTCGATGAATCGCTTCATCTCTGCCTCATGTGCCTTTGCCTTGAAGAAGAGGTGCCACTGGTTGCGGGCGCGTGTGAGGTTGTGGTCGGCATACTGGCACTTCCAGTAGTGGTCGCCCGAGAGATAGTCCCAAAGGAAGCGCACGCACTGCATGTAGGGGAAGAGTTCGGCGGCGTAGGGCAGGAGCGACACTTCGAGCGGTGTGAGGAAGCGCAGTGCCGATTCGAGGTAGCCGCGTGTGAATGCCTCAAAGATGTCCATGCGGAAGTCGATCTTGTCGTACTCGGGCGAGTCTTCGGCGATGGTGTTTGCGGCTGTACGCAGGAAGTCGCCGTAGTCGCTGACGAAGAGCGACGGCATCACGGTGTCGAGGTCTATCACGCAGAGCACTTTACCTTGCTTGTCGAACATCATATTGTTCACTTTAGTGTCGCAGTGGCACACGCGTTTCTGCAGCTTGCCCTCGGCGAGCAGTCGTTCGCCCAGGCACATCTCGTCCATATACGCCTCAATCTCTTCTACGAACGGCTTCACGCTCTTGGCGCGTCCAACGGGGTCTTCGGCGTACACCTTGCGCAGCTGGTCGCGGCGTAGGCACATGTTGTGGAAGTCGGGGATTGTCTCGCCCAACTGGTCGGCTATGTAAGCCAGCCGCGCCTCGAAGTCGCCGAACGCCTTGCCTGCGTCGTACGACGATTCGGGTGTCACGGCGTCCATCGTCACGGCATCGCTAATGAATACCGACATGCGCCAGTAGCTCTCACCGTCGAAGAAGTAGGTCTTGCCCTCGGCGGTGGGCACGAAGCGCAGTACACGACGGTCGAGGTCGTCGACACCTTCTGCCTTCAGCTGCTCGCGTATGTGGTTGGTCACGGTCTCCACGTTGTGCTGCAGCAGGTCAACATCGGTGAAGATGTGGTGGTTGATGCGTTGCAGGACGTAGTCGGGGCGGTCGTTTTCTGCGGTCTGTATGCGGTATGTGTCGTTGATGAGTCCGTTGCCGAGCGGCTTGATGTCGCTGACGGTGCCTTCGATGAGGAATTTGCTGGTAATGTTGTTTAGATTGTTCATAGTTTTATTTTAATTTGATTTGTATTTGTAGTTAGGGGTGCAGTTCTTGCTTGGTTGGTGCACTTGAGACAAGTGCACCCCCTAAATTGCAAATTTACGGCTTTTTTATTATAATAGGTGTCTTTATTGCTGCTTATTTCGCTTTTTTGCAGTAACTTTGTGGTGATAGACTAAAAATTAAAAACTAATCATAATGCAAGCAAAAAGACAACTCCTTGCGCTTCTTGCGCTCTGCGCCTTTGGCTCTGCCAACGGCTTCGCGCAGCAGAAGACGCCCTTGAAGTATTGGTTCGACCGCCCGACGACGATGCGCGGACAGGCTGTGTGGCTCGCTTCGAGCCCCGACCGCAAGCCTACTGAGCGTCAGCTGGTGCGTGCCGGCGACTTAGTGAACAACCCCGATCCCGAATGGGAGTCGCAGTCGCTGCCCATCGGCAATGGCAATATTGGCGGCAACGTGCTCGGTTCTGTTGAGGCTGAGCGCATCACGTTCAACGAGAAGACGCTCTGGCGCGGCGGTCCGAACACTGCGCGTGGCGCCTCATACTACTGGAATGTGAACAAGCAATCGGCTCACGTTGTGGGCGAGATACGCGACGCCTTCACAAAGGGCGACTGGGCGAAGGCAGAGCAGCTCACACGCAAGAACTTCAACAGCGTAGTGCCCTACGAGGCAGACGCCGAGGAGCCGTTCCGCTTCGGCAGCTTCACAACAGCAGGCGAGTTCTATATAGAAACCGGACTGAACTCGGTGGGTATGACCGGCTATCGCCGTGAGCTCTCGCTCGACTCAGCCCTTGCTAAGGTGAGTTTCTGCAAGGACGGCGTGCAGTACGAGCGCGAGTATTTCGTGTCGCATCCTGCCAATGTGATGGCTGTGCGCTTCGCTGCGTCGCAGCGCGGCAAGCAGAACCTCGTGTTCTCTTACGCTCCCAACCCTGTTTCGACGGGCGAGATGAAGGCTGACGGCGCCGATGCACTCTGCTGGCTGGCGCGTCTCGACAACAACGCCATGCAGTACGCCGTGCGCATCAAGGCTGTGGCTAAGGGCGGCGAGGTTTCTAACGCTGGCGGCAAGCTCACGGTGAAGGATGCCGACGAGGTGGTGTTCCTCATCACTGCCGACACCGACTACAAGCCCAACTACGACCCCGACTTCAACGACCCGAAGGCTTATGTGGGCGTTGACCCGGCAAAGACTACCGCCGAATGGCTCGCAAAGGCTGCGGCTAAGGACTACGCTTACCTGCTCAACGAGCATTACGCCGACTATTCGGAGCTCTTCAACCGTGTGCGTCTGAACATCAACAACGCTACGATCGAGACCGCCGACCTGCCCGTGAACCGACGCCTTGAGGCTTACCGCCAGGGCAAACCCGACTACTATCTGGAGCAACTCTACTATCAGTTTGGCCGCTACCTGCTCATCTCGTCGTCGCGTGCAGACAATATGCCGGCTAACCTGCAGGGCTTGTGGCATAACAACGTGGACGGACCGTGGCGCATCGACTATCATAACAATATCAACCTGCAGATGAACTACTGGCTGGCTTGCCCGACGGGACTTCCGGAGTGCGAGTTGCCGCTCTTCAACTTCATGCGCACGCTCGTTAAGCCGGGTCGCATAACGGCTAAGTCGTACTTCGGCACACGTGGCTGGACAACATCCGTTTCGGGCAATATCTTTGGCTTCACATCGCCGCTTTCGAGCGAGGATATGTCGTGGAACTTCTCGCCGTTCGCAGGTCCGTGGCTCGCCACTCACCTCTGGAACTACTACGACTTCACCCGCGACCGTCACTTCCTCGCCGACAACTACGACATGCTGAAGGAGTCTGCCGACTTCGCTGCCGACTATCTCTGGCATCGCGCCGACGGCGTGTACACCGCTGCTCCGTCTACATCGCCCGAGCACGGACCGGTTGACGAGGGCGCAACGTTCGCTCACGCCGTGATACGCGAAGTGCTCTTGGATGCTATTGATGCGAGTCGCGTGCTGGGCAAGAGCGCAAAGGAACGCCGCCAGTGGGAGGACGCTCTGAAGCATCTCGCTCCGTATAAGATAGGTCGCTACGGACAGCTCATGGAGTGGTCTACCGATATCGACGACCCGAAGGACGAGCATCGCCACGTGAACCATCTCTTCGGTCTGCATCCGGGTCACACCGTGTCGCCTGTTACGACGCCCGAACTGGCTAAGGCTTCGCGTGTAGTGCTCGAGCATCGCGGCGACGGCGCCACAGGATGGTCGATGGGCTGGAAACTTAACCAGTGGGCGCGCCTGCACGACGGCAATCATGCCTACACGCTCTACGGCAACCTGCTGAAGAACGGCACGCTCGACAACCTCTGGGACACGCACGCTCCGTTCCAGATTGACGGCAACTTCGGCGGAACAGCCGGCGTTACCGAGATGCTCATGCAGAGCCACATGGGATTCGTGCATCTGCTGCCTGCGCTGCCCGACGCTTGGAAAGAGGGCGCTGTGAGCGGACTGCGCGCAAAGGGCAACTTCACCGTGTCTATCAGCTGGAAGAACGGCAAGCTCGTTGAGGCTACGCTGCTCTCGGGTGCGGGTGCTCCATGCGAGGTGCGCTACGGCGACTCGGTGCTGAAGTTCAAGACGAAGCGAGGCGCACGCTATAAGGTCGTGTTCTGCGAGAACAAGCTCACTGTGAAGAATCTGTAAATAGTAGCGGAGGTCTCTGGCCTCCGCAACAGCAGAGTTTAACTCTCGGCTTGGTGCTGCGGAGGCCGGAGACCTCCGCTACTAATAAGCTACTAAATACAAAAAGAGGATATCGCAAATGCGGTATCCTCTTTTTTATTACCTATTATATCTATTGTCTACTCGTAGACCCAGTATCCCGCTGTCTGCTGCTGTGCTGCGCCGCCCTTTGAGGGAGCGGCTGCTGTAGACGTCTTGCGGAAGTAGCCGACGAGGGTTATGTCGAAGATGAGGGTGGAGTAGGCTGCGCCCGGCGTGTCAGACGAGCCGTATGCCAGCTGGTGCGGTATGTATACCTGCCATCTGTCGCCGATGTGCATGTTCTGCAGCGCTGTAGCGAAGCCTTTCACCACGCCGCTCACGGCGAACGTGCGCGGTTTCATCGTGCTGAGGTTGTATTCGCCCTGCCACGACTGGTCGAAGATGTAGCCCTCGGCGTAGCTTGTCGACGGCAGCAGTCGGCCGCTGTAGTGCACCTTCACCGAGTCGGTGTAGAGCGGACAGCCCGAACCCGTACCGGCGTTGAGCACGTTGGCGAGCACGTAGTCGTAGCTGTGTGTAGCCAGCTTGTCGTCGAGGCTCCAAGAGCGCAGCAGCTTCCAGTCGGCAGCGCCGCCCGCCACCAGCTGCTTCACCTCAGCGTATTTCTTGTCGTAGTAAGCCTCGTTGGTCTTCTGCCAGTTGGGGAACTCTTCCACCTCGTTGTCGGTCTCTTTGCACGACGACAGGCTTGCTGCGAAGACTGTCGTCATGGCGAAGAGTATGAATAAATAGTATTTTCTCATTTATCGAGTGTGTTATTACTGCAATTTCTTGAGCAGGCTTGTGATGCTCACCTTGTCCTCGATGATGCTGAGGAGCTGGTCGATGCTCACGCGCTCCTGCTCCATGGTGTCGCGGAAGCGGAGTGTTACGGTGTTGTCCTTCAGCGTGTCGTAGTCGACGGTGACGCAGTAAGGTGTGCCTACGGCGTCCTGACGGCGGTAGCGCTTGCCGATGGTGTCCTTCTCGTCGTAAGTTGTGTTGAAGTGGAATTTCAGGTTGTTCACAATCTCGCGAGCCTTCTCGGGCAGTCCGTCCTTCTTAACGAGCGGCAGCACGGCGAGCTTTGTCGGAGCGAGTGCCGGCGGGAGCATGAGCACGACGCGTGTCTCGCCGTTCTCGAGCTTCTCCTCCTTGTAAGAGTGGCACATCACGCTGAGGAACATACGGTCTACGCCGATAGATGTCTCGATGACGTACGGAGTGTACGACTCCTTTGTCTGCGGGTCGAAGTACTTGATAGAGCGGCCCGAGAACTTCTCGTGCTGTGAGAGGTCGAAGTTGGTGCGGCTGTGTATGCCTTCCACCTCCTTGAAGCCGAACGGCATGTGGAACTCGATGTCGGTAGCGGCGTTGGCGTAGTGAGCCAGCTTCTCGTGGTCGTGGAAGCGGTAGTTCTCGGCGCCGAAGCCCAGAGCCTGATGCCACTTCATGCGCAGTTCCTTCCACTTCTGGAAGTACTCGAGCTCGGTGCCCGGCTGTACGAAGAACTGCATCTCCATCTGCTCGAACTCGCGCATACGGAAGATGAACTGGCGTGCTACGATCTCGTTGCGGAACGCCTTGCCGATCTGTGCGATGCCGAACGGAATCTTCATGCGGCCTGTCTTCTGCACGTTAAGGTAGTTGACGAAGATGCCCTGTGCTGTCTCCGGACGGAGGTATACCTTGTTAGAGCCGTCGGCTACTGAGCCCATCTCTGTAGAGAACATGAGGTTGAACTGGCGCACGTCGGTCCAGTTCTTTGTGCCGCTGATCGGGTCTACGATTTCCTCGTCGAGGATGATCTGCTTGAGTTCAGCGAGGTCAGGTCCCTGCATAGCCGCTGTGTAGCGTGCGTGGAGAGCGTCACGCTTCTGCTGGTGCTCGATTACGCGAGCGTTTGTGGCGCGGAACTGAGCCTCGTCGAAGCTCTCGCCGAAGCGCTTGCGAGCCTTGGCAATCTCCTTCTCAATCTTCTCGTCGTACTTTGCAATCTGGTCTTCGATGAGAACGTCGGCACGGTAGCGCTTCTTAGAGTCGCGGTTGTCGATGAGCGGGTCGTTGAAAGCGTCTACGTGTCCGCTTGCCTTCCAGATAGTAGGGTGCATGAAGATGGCAGAGTCGATACCCACGATGTTGTCGTGCAGCAGCACCATGCTCTTCCACCAGTATTGTTTGATGTTGTTCTTCAGTTCTACACCGTTCTGTCCGTAGTCGTACACTGCAGCCAGTCCGTCATAAATTTCGCTGCTCGGGAACACGAAACCATACTCCTTGCAGTGACTCACGATTTTCTTGAAAACGTCTTCTTGTGCCATTTTATATGTGTTTTATTGTTAATTTACTGATATGTAGTGCGCTGTGTGCTATAATAACAATGTGCAAGCAGCCACCTTTAAAGTGCAAAGTTACGCTTTTTTGATTGATTATGTAGCGTCTGAGGCGTTAAATGTTATGAAACAATGGGGTTGCGGCGGTCGGTTTGTTGTGTTGGGGCGGTCGTTAAGTCATCGGACAGCGTACGGAATCTGATTGGACAGCGTACGGAATCTGATTGGACGGCGTACGGAATCTGATCGGGCGGCGTACGGAATCTGATTGGACGGCGTACGGAATCCGACGATTGTCTCTAAGCTGTTTAGGGATTTTCCCACAAGCGTTTAGGGAAAATCCCTTTGACGTGCTCTGATAAAGTTCTAACTTTGCAAGCGAAAGGAAACCTCAAGGGGTGCAGTTAAGGGGGTGCAGTTGTCTCAACTGCACCAACATAGCAGTAGTTGCACCAACAGAGCATTCTACTTGGTTGGTGCACTTGAGACAAGTGCACCCCCTGAGAGGGCCCCCTTAAGATAATGTATAACTTTTAAAACAGAAATATTATGAAAAGGTTTTTCGCAACAATAGTAATGGTGCTCGGCTTCATGGTGACAGCCGGCGCAATGAGCTACAGTCAGGCGCGCGAACAGGCTCTGTTCCTCACCGACAAGATGGCTTACGAGCTGAACCTCACTGACGACCAGTATGAGGCGGCTTACGAGATAAACCTCGACTATCTGCTCAGCGTCAACTCGTACGACGAGCTGTACGGCGACTACTGGCGCTGGCGTAACCTCGACTTCAGCTACGTGCTGCTCGACTGGCAGTATCGCATGTTCTGCGACGCGGCTTACTTCTACCGTCCGCTCTACTTCCACTCAGGCTGCTGGCACTTTGCCATCTACGCCCGCTATCCGCACCGCGACTACTTCTACTTCCATCGTCCGACGGTGTACGTGAGCTATCGTGGCGGCCACTCGTGGCGTCAGAACAACGGACGCTCGTGGTATAGCGGCAGAACGTTCGGCTCGCGCCGCGGCGACAACTACTTCGGCATGCGCGACGGATTCCAGCGTGGCGACTACGGACGCGGCAACCGCCAGTCGTTCGGCGTGCGCGGCAACCGTCAGGTGGAGCAGAAGAACAACAACTCGGGCTTCGGTTCGCGCCGCGACAACAATGCCATTCGTCGCAACATCAACGGCGTAGCTTCGGGCTCAAGCCGCGATGTCAACGGATTCGGCTCTGGCTCACGTCGCGATAACAGCAGCTTCGGCTCAAGCCGCGGCAACTCGGGCTTCGGCAGTCGCGAGAGCAGCACACGCACCACTGTGCGCCAGTCGGATAGCGGCAGCAGCTCTTCAAACCGCAGCTTCGGCTCTGGTCGCAGCAACCGCAGCTTCGGCTCGCCTATGCAGTCGACACCGCGCTCTACGTTCAAGCCCGTAGACAGCTCGTCGAGAGGCAGCAGCATGTCGTTCGGATCTTCAAGGAGTTCTTCGTCTTCTTCGTTCGGTTCGTCAAGAAGCTCTTCTTCGTTCGGCTCATCAAGAAGCAGCGGCTCGTCGTTCGGTTCGTCAAGAAGTAGCAGTCCGTCGAGAAGTTCGTCTTCGTTCGGTGGCGGCAGCTCGTCGAGAGGTTCCTCATCGTCAAGAGGCGGTGGCTTCGGCAGCCGCAGATAACAATAGTAGCGGAGGCCAGAGACCTCCGCTACTTATGTTGCTCTTACTATTCCCAATTACTAATTAATAATTAATAATTACTAATTACTAATTACCTCCAGCCTCACCACCTCCGCATTCGCCATGCGTGGCGTTTCGTTCATCGGCGTGCCGCTATGCACGCTTCTTATTGCCTTGTTCATTATTCCGTGTCCCACGGCAAGCACGGTCTTTCCATCATAATTCTCTCTCACGAACTGCAGGAATGATGCGGCACGCGCCCTGAGAGCGTCGAGCGACTCGATGTCGTCGGTCCACACCGCATCCTTCAGGTCGGGGATATATCTGCCCGTGAAGCTGCCCCAGTCGCGCTCGCGCAGCAACTTTGTCTGCACGATAGCGTCGGGCGCCACGCCGTGCGCAGCCGCCAGTATCACACATGTGTCGAAAGCGCGCTTAAGGTCGCTCGACACGAACACGTCGATGGGCGTGTCTTTTAGCTCGGCAGCGAGGGCGCGTGCCTGCTCGATGCCGTTCGGGGTAAGTTTGCCTTGAGTCTGCCCCTGCATAATCTGGCGCACATTGTCGACGGTCTCGCCGTGGCGCACAAGAAGAAGTGTTGTCATATCGTTGTTTTTTGGAGTTGTTTCTTGTTTATCCTTATAAATAACAAAGATATATATATATTATTAGAAAATATAAGGCGTTTATAAAGTTTTTATAGTGAGATGCTTGTTTTATTCAAAAACAATGTCTATATTCGCAACGATTATTAACCTAAACGATAAAAAATGAAAAGAAAACTACTTTTTACTGTGCTGCTTTGTTTAGCAACATTGTTTACGTTTGCAGAGGTGAGAACTGTGCATTTGAATTTTACGAAAGAAATGTTTCATTTTGATTTTGATTCTTCAAATGTACTAAATATCTCGGCAAACAATGTTGGCTCAATGAACTTTTCTTACAATGAAAATCCTGATGAGCCTGGTTACCCGATTTTGTCATTACAAGTAAAAATGGCAAAGGGAGCGGAGTATAAAAGTTTTACCCAATCAACAACAAAAAGTGAAATATTCAATGATGTAACAATTGTGGCAAGTCCTTTGGCTGAACCAATGAGCCAAGGTTATACTGCCCAATATATAAGTGATATTCCAAGATACACTAAGGCTAAATATCCATATTCGCATGTGAAATACATAACAACAACAACATTGGAAGATTCTGTTGTGTTTCATTTTCAAGTGTATCCTTTTGAATATGATGCTTTAAATAAAAAATTGTACTTAATCAATAACGTCACAATCAACATAAATTTGAATAACAAGATTAGTACAAACGATCAAAACAAAGCTGATTTTATTAACTACTGTGCAAGTAGGGGAATTGGTTATGACAATTTCATTGCTACCCAATCGACAAATGATGATACTGACAGTATAGATTATTTGATTATTACTTCTGATGAATTAGCCTACTATTTTAATCCATTTGTAAAATGGAAGAAGACCAAAGGTGTAAGAACTAAAGTCGTAACAATAGGAGATATTCAAAAAAGTAATAGGTCAAACTCATGGCTTTCTCTTGCAGATCAGATAAAATCATATATTTTATATTTGTATCACATAAAAGGTAATAAATTAAAATACCTTTTGTTGGGTGGTGATAATAGCATTGTCCCTTCAAAAATGTGTTATAGCAGAGTTGTGAGCACAAAGTATAATAATAAAACAAAAAAAACAGATACCATAGTATATGAAGATAAAATACCTGCCGACATCTTCTATGCGTCACTTGACTATACAAAAGATGCATATTGGGATCATTCTAAAAATGGTATATATGGAGAACTTGAAGATAGTATAAATTTTTCACAAGACATATTTGTTACTCGTCTTCCAGTTAACACTTCTACAGATGTAAAGACTGCATTGATGAAGTTGTTAAGTTATGAGCAAAATCCAGCTCCTTATGGATGGAATAATTCGATATTGATGGCTGGAATGAAACTGTTCGTAAATACTTCTGATGGTAAACATAGCGATGCAGAGAAACAAGGTGATTATATATACAATGGAAGCATTAAGAATTATTGGAATGGAGAACGAAAGAAACTCTACGATACATATTCTGATTTCGAAAATGATGGTATAAAAACTATTACGAAAGCGAATTTTCAAAAAGTTATTTCTCAAGGATTTGCATTTGTTGATATGCAAACCCATGGAAACAATTCACTATGGTCTTTGCCTGATAGAAATTACACTTCTTCAGATGCTTTAGCAATGACGAGTAGCCAATACTCTGTTATCACAACTACGGCATGTCATACAAATGCATTCGATAAGGCTGAACCATGCTTAAGTGAAGCCTTTATAAGAAATCCAAATAATGGAGTTGTCGCTTATCTTGGTAGTTCACGTTATGGTTGGGGTGTAAAGAGTGTATATATATTAGGACCATCTTCTGAATATGAACAGGCGTTCTATAAATATTTATTTGGTAATACTTTAAAGGATAAGAATTTCGGAAAAGTTGTTGCTTATGCTAAGAATTCAAGGGTAAGTAATAGTTATACCGCTTCTAGATGGTTACAATTTTCACTAAATCCAATAGGAGATGCAGAAATGCCTATATACACAACTACGCCACAAAACTTTGATAAAAGTATAATTAAGAGGACACCTTATAGTGTATCTGTTTATACAGGCGTAGATAGTTGTAATATCTGTATTATGAGTAGTAAGGATGATGGCGTTTCATGCTATAAAGTCTACAAAAATGTAAGTGAAGTGTCTGATTTTGCAGTTAATACAGATCTTACAATTTGTATAACAAAGCAAAACTTTATTCCAAAAATTTATAATGTTTCAAGCATAAGGGATGTAAAAGATAAAATAATATATGGTGCTTTTGATAATAATAATCAACTTTTAATAAGCACTCAATTAGCAGATAATATTCAGACCGCCAATGTAATAATATCGAATACAAATGGCGATAAGGAGAAAACATATACGATATCAAAGGAGAATTCGTCAATAACAGACGATGCCTCAGAATTTAAAAATGGAGTTCATATTGTATCTATGTTTGTTAATGGAAAACTTACTGATTCTATACAATTAAGAAAATAAATAATAATAAAAACATATAAGTATGAGAAAAGTTTTAACAATAATGTTTTTGCTTTTGGTTTCATTTGCAGAAGCACAAGAATACCGTCCGATGCTGACCGACGGCAAGGAATGGCATTGTTTTCGTAGAGTGGCATTGTCGGATGTAGATTGGGATCCGAACGGAGAATGGACATACACCATAAAGGTGGTGGGCGACAGTCTTATAAACGGTGTCGCATACAAGAAGATGTGCAGGGAGTATACCCAGGATGTTCCGTCGGGAGAAAGAAGATGTACGTACTTCGCTGCAATAGAAAAAGATCGTAAGGTGTACAGCTACCACGAAGAAGGAGATGTTCTGTATCTTGATTTCAGTCTGCATGAAGGCGATTGCGTTACCGGCAATCCTGAATTTGTAGTTACAAATGAAGAAACGTTTGAGGCGAAAAACCGCCAGTACAGACGCCTTGTGCTGAATGGCTACGTTTGGGTTGAAGGCATAGGCTGCAGAAACGCATTTGAGATTATACCGGAAATGGGAATCGAATTGGCGCCGCCCTATATCCTGGAAGACTATATGGTAGAGTGTTACGACAACGGCGAATTGATATTCACCAAAGACGACTTCTATAACACAACGACCGGCATCGAAAACGTAACTGCTGAGGACCAGAAGAACGCTGATGTGTATAGCATTTCGGGTGTGAAGATTGCGAAACCTGAAAAGGGCATGTATATACAGAACAAGCGCAAATACATAGCGCATTAAAGCGTAACGTGAGAGTATTGTATATAAACGTAAAAGCGTCACCTACTATGGCAAAAGCCAAGTGGTGACGCTTTTACTTTTTTTACTCTTAAAATCCCTTTTTACTTTTTTACTCTTTTACTCTTTTACTTTTAAAAGCACTTTCACCGCTTCGCCCACGGTAGGCACACCGCTCACCACCATATAGCGCTTGCCCCTCACTTCCTTGAGGTCGCAGCGGCGTGCGTTGGCAGCGATGTAGTTGAGAACCTTGCCAAATGTAGCACTCTTGTAGTAGGCAGAGTTGGGGTTGCTCACGAACTGCATCTGCATGCGGCCCTGCTTCAGAATAATCTTCTCGCAGCCGAGACTCTTGCCGTAGCGTCGCAGCGGCACCACCTGCAGCAGCTCTTCGCCCTCGTGAGGCATAGCGCCGAAGCGGTCGATGAGTCGCTGGCGGTAGGCGTCGAGCGCAGCGTCGTCGCTGATGTTGTCGAGTTCGCGGTAGAGCAGCATACGCTCTGCGCTGCCCGGCACGTAAGTGTCGGGGAAGTACATCTCGAGGTCGCTCTCCACGGCGCAGTCCTCCACGAAGGCGTCGCCCGTGAGATGGTTGCCAGCAGCCATCTCCTCGGCATACATGTCGGCGAACTCGTCGTTCTTCAGTTCGGTGACAGCCTGGTTGAGAATCTTCTGATAAGTCTCGTAGCCAAGATCCTCCATGAATCCGCTCTGCTCGGCACCAAGCAGGTTGCCCGCACCGCGGATGTCGAGGTCTTGCATGGCGAGGTTGAAGCCGCTGCCCAGTTCGGAGAAGTTCTCCAAAGCCTCAAGGCGGCGTCGCGCCTCGGGCGTGAGCACCGACTTAGGCGGTGCAAGCAGGTAGCAGAACGCCTTGCGGTTGGAACGACCCACGCGACCGCGCATCTGGTGAAGGTCGGAGAGTCCGAAGCGGTGGGCGTCGTTGATGATGATGGTGTTGGCGTTGCTTATGTCGATGCCGTTCTCGACGATGGTCGTAGAGAGCAGCACATCGTAGTCGTAGTTCATGAAGCCGATGAGAATCTTCTCAAGCTCCTCGGGCGACATCTGTCCGTGTCCGATAGCCACACGCGCGTCGGGCACGTATTTCTTTATGAGCGCAGCAATCTCGGGCAGATTGCTGATGCGGTCGTTCACGAAGAACACCTGTCCGTTGCGCGACATCTCGAAGTTGATGGCGTCGGCTATTATCTCATGTCCGTACACGCCCAGTTCGGTCTGCACGGGGTAACGGTTGGGCGGCGGCGTGCGCATGATGCTCATGTCGCGAGCGCCCATCAGCGAGAACTGTAGCGTGCGCGGTATAGGCGTAGCCGACATCGTGAGCGTGTCAACGTTGGTCTTCAGCTTGCGCAGCTTCTCCTTTGTAGACACGCCGAACTTCTGTTCCTCGTCGATGATGAGCAGTCCGAGGTCGTGCCACTCCACAGTCTTTCCTATCAGCTTGTGTGTACCCACGAGTATGTCTATCTTGCCAGCCTTAAGGTCGGCAAGCACCTCGCGTGTCTGCTTCGCCGTGCGGGCACGCGAGAGATAGTCGACACGCACCGGCATGTTCTTCAGACGGTCTGAGAAAGTCTTGTAGTGCTGGAAGGCGAGCACCGTTGTAGGCACGAGCACCGCCACCTGCTTAGAGTCGCACGCCGCCTTGAACGCCGCACGTATCGCCACTTCGGTCTTGCCGAACCCCACGTCGCCACACACAAGGCGGTCCATCGGTCGGGCAGACTCCATGTCGGCTTTCACGTCGTGCGTGGCGCGCTGCTGGTCGGGCGTGTCCTCGTAGAGGAACGACGCCTCAAGCTCGTTCTGCAGGTATGAGTCGGCTGAATAGGCGAAGCCTTTCTCGTGGCGCCGCTTGGCGTATAGCTTGATGAGGTCGCGCGCAATGTCCTTGATGCGTTTCTTCGTGCGCTCCTTCAGCTTCTCCCATGCGCCGGTGCCGAGCGTGCTGAGTCGGGGCGGTTCGCCCGTGTCGCTGCGGCGGTACTTCGATACCTTGTAGAGCGAGTGGATAGACACATCGACGATGTCGCCGCGCTGATAGTAGAGGCGTATCATCTCCTGGTAGAAGTCGCCCACAGGCACACGCACCAAGCCGCCGAACTTGCCGATGCCGAAGTCGACGTGCACGATGAAGTCGCCGGGTTCCATCTCCTGCAACTCCTTCATCGTGAGCGCCATCTTGCCCGTGCGGGCTGCGTCCGACTTAAGGTTGTACTTGTGGAAGCGGTCGAATATCTGATGGTCGGTGAAGAAGCACAGACGCAGATCGTTGTCGGCGAAACCCTCGTGCAGAGTGCGGTTGATGGGGGTGAAGGGAAGATTCGAGTTTTGAGTTTTGAATTTTGAGTTTTGAGTTTTTCTGCGCATCTGTTGCAACTCCTCGCTGTCGAAAATATCGCGCAGGCGCTGCGTCTGCTTCTCCGAGTCGGCGAGGATGTAGAGCCGGTAGCCCTGCAAGAGATAGTCGTCGAGCGTCTGAGTGAGCAGACTGAAGTTCTTGTGGAAAAGCGGCTGCGGCGAGATGTGGAACTCGATAGACACCTGCGGCGTGCCCGAAGGCTGTGCGCCGAACTCGACGAGGCGGAAGCGGCATATCTCATCGCGGAATTTAGACGGCGACACGAGGTTGTTCTCCTTGCGCATGTCGCGCATTATCTGCTCCTGCTCTACCTCCGTAGCTCCCTCCAAGCGCTCGGTCATGGCTTGCTGCGAGAAGCCGTCGTTGTATATCTTCTCGATGGTAGAACAAAGGTAGAGACGGTCTTTCATCACGAGCAGAGCGTCTTCGGGTAGAAGCGACGTGAATGGTTGCTTCTCCTCGGTGAGCTGCGCCAGTTCGGGCACGATGCGCACCTGCTGTTTCGAGTCCTTCGAGAGCTGGTCTGCCACCTCGAACGTGCGTATGGTGTCTACCTCGTCGCCGAAGAAGTCGATGCGGAACGGCAGCTCCGACGAGTAAGAGTAGACGTCGATGATGCTTCCGCGCATGGCGAACTGCCCCGGCTCGTACACATAGTCGACCTCCTTGAAGCCGAACTCGCGCATCTTGCGTCCAAGGTCGGCAAAGTCGACGATGTCGCCCACGGCAATGTTGATGGTGCGCTCGTCGAGGCGGCGCTTCGACACCACAAGTTCGCTGAGCGCCTCGGGACAGGTGACGACATACAAGGCGTCGCCGGCAGTCTGTGCAGAGAGTCGGCTCAGCGTCTCGGTGCGCAATATCTCGTTGGCGGCGTCGCGCTGTCCGTACTTCACCGCACGACGGTACGACGACGGGAAGAACAGCACGTTGTCGGTGCCGAGTATCTGCGTGAGGTCGTGGTAGAAGTAGCCTGCCTCCTCGTTGTCTTGCAGAACGAAAACGGCAGTGAGAGTTTTGAGTTTTGAGTTTTGAGTTTTGAATTGTTGCGACTGAGCGTCGCAATTTTGAGTTTTGAGTTTTGAGTTTTTCTTCCCGTTAACTCGTTCGGCTACGGCTGAGAAAAACACAGGAGCCGATGAGGCAAGTAGTCCACTAAGGAATACATGCCTCACCGACTCGTCGCTGATTGCTTTCAAAAAAGCCCCGCACTGAGGCAGGGCTGTATATACATTACTGATTTCTCTTATTTCCATAGGAATAGGGTGGGTGGTTTAGTGTTTCGCCTCAGGATACTTTCTGAACCAGCCGTCCCATCTGAGTCGCATCACGCCGAAGAACGCTTCGCCGAAGATGCCGCCGCTCATCTTGCTCACGCCCTCGCGACGGTTGACGAAGATTACCGGCACCTCCTTTATCTTGTAGCCCATCTTGTAGGCAGTGAACTTCATCTCTATCTGGAAGGCGTAGCCCTTGAAGCGGATCTTGTCGAGGTCGATAGACGAGAGCACGCAGCGGCGGTAGCACTTGAAGCCGGCTGTGGTGTCGTGCACCTTAAAGCCCGTAACCATACGCACGTACTTCGAAGCGAAGTAGCTCATAAGCACGCGACCGATAGGCCAGTTGACAACGTTCACGCCGCTCACGTAGCGCGAACCGATAGCCACGTCGTAGCCTTCGTCGTGGCAGGCGCTGTAGAGGCGCGGCAGGTCGTTGGGGTCGTGAGAGAAGTCGGCGTCCATCTCGAAGATGTAGTCGTAGCCGTGCTCAAGCGCCCACTTGAAGCCTGTGATGTAGGCTGTGCCGAGGCCCAGCTTGCCGCTGCGCTCGAGGATGAAGAGGCGGTCGGCGAACTCGTCGCTGATGAGGCGCTTCACGATGGCTGCGGTGCCGTCGGGACTGCCGTCGTCGATTACAAGGATGTGGAAACACTTCTCAAGTGCGAACACCGCGCGTATTATCTTCTCGATGTTCTCCTTCTCGTTATATGTCGGTATGATTACGATACTGTCGCTTTTGTTCATAGTCTTGCTGTTGAAATGGTTTTACATTGTCAACTCGTAACTCGTCTACTTGTAACTCGTTTACTTGTCAACTGGTCAACTAAAATGCAAATGTACGAAATGTATTCGACACAAGTGCGCTTGTTGCGTTAAAAAACGTGTTTTTATGCGTGTTACTGGTCGGGATTCTCTACAAAACCCTGATATTTCTCCTCAAGTCCGCTCATCACCACCTTGTAGCTCTCCTCTTCAAGATACTTGATGTTGTCTGCACCCTTGCCAATAGGCTGTATCGGTTTGTGGATAGTGAGGCGCAGCGGATGCCATACCACCCACTTCATGTCGCGTGTGCGGGGCATGACGTCGAACGAGCCGTTGATGGTGAGCGGCACTACGGGCAGTTCGATGTCGTCGGCGAGCATGAATGCGCCACGCTTGAATACGCCCATGTGTCCGGTGAACGTGCGCGCTCCCTCGGGGAATACAACGAGCGACATGCCGCCCTGCAGCGTCTGTCGTGCGCTGTCGTATGTGGCGCGTATCTTGCTTGCGCCGCGCTTGTCGACGAAGATGTGGTGAGCTGCCTCGCACGCCTTGCCTACGAACGGCATCTGGCGTAGCTGGCGCTTCATCATCCACTTGAAGTTGCGGCACAGGAAGCCGTAGATGAGGAAGATGTCGAACGCTCCCTGGTGGTTGGCTACGAACACGTACGACTGTCCTTTCACAAGATTCTCGCGTCCTTCAACCTTCACCGGCAGCATGAGTATGCGTATGATGAACTGTGCCCACCACTTGCCAGGATAGTAGCCCCAGAAGTGGCCGTTGCCCAATGAGCAACCTATTATCACTATCAGACTTGTTATGACGGTATAGATAGCTATCAAGGGGAGAGCTATCAGGAGTTGGTATATACGATACAGATATTTCATAATTTGTTTTTTTATTCTATTTTATAAGCCGAACTAAGCCTTCTTGGGCCTTTCTAAGCCTTTTTATAAAATCTCTCTAAGCCTTTTTATTAAGCCTCTCCAAGCCTTCTTGGCCTTGCTAAGCCCTCCCCGATGGGGAGGGTTGGGAGGGGCTTTTTTTTACTTTTAACGTGATTTCCACAATCTCAGGCTTCATGTGGAAGCGGAACGGTATGAAGGCGCCAACGCCTGTAGACACATACAGATAGCGGTTGCCCTCTTTGTAGAGTCCGGCATCTTCCGTGTTCACGACGCTTGTCGGTCGCCAGCCGAACAATGAGAGCTGTCCGCCGTGCGTGTGTCCGCTCAGCGTAAGTTGCGCGTTGCACTGCGGCAGAATGTGTCGGCGCCAAGCCGACGGGTCGTGCTGCATCATTATCACGAACGACTTCGGCGATATGCCGTGCAGCGCCTTGCGGTAGTCGGCCTTCGCCGGGAACGGCGGGCGTCCATCGTTCTCAGTTCCTGCTATCACTATAGAGTCGGCTCCGCGGCGCAGTATGCGGCGTTCGTTGAGCAGCAAGTCCCAGTTCATCGAACCTTCCAGCGAGCGCGTCAGGCGTTCCATTTCACTTCTCTGCTCTGCGGTGGCAGTCTTCACGTAGTCGGCGTAGTCGTGGTTGCCGAGAACCGAGAAGATGCCGTCGACAGGATGCAGATGTATCAGTGTGGCAGTGAAGCTCACAGCCTCCTGCGGACGCATGTTGAGCAAGTCGCCCGTGAAGAGCAGCGCGTCGGGATGCAGTTCGTTCACCTGCGCCACTATGCGCCGTGCGAACTCCTGCTTCATCGAGCCGAGGTGCATGTCCGAGATCTGCACTATGCGGTAGCCGTCGAAGGCTTGCGGCAGGTTGTCGAACTCGAGTGTGACGCGCTTCACGTGCAGCTGGTCGGGTCCTACCATCGTTCCCATGAACAACACGTATAACCATCCGAGCACAAGCACCAATCCGGTGTGGTTGCCCCAGTTCTTGCGCTGCTTCAGCAGTCGCTTCACAGCCATGCCTGCAAGCGAAGCCAGAGTGAAAATCACCTTCGGCACGATGAGCAGACCTATCATGAACAGATACACGTTGAAGAACGTGAGGTTATTCGGTGCGAAGTTGCGCATCATAGAGTAGGCTGCTGTGCATGCAAGCATAGCGGCTCCCGGCACCCACCACAACAGGCGCATCCACAGCGTTATGTCTCTGCGTTGGCGCAGATAGCGCATGTAGATGTACAGGTCGGGCAGCAGCGTGAGCAGCAGTATGAGTATTGATATTCTTGCTATCATTGTCTTAAACTTTACTTTCGATTGCTTCGTTACTATTGAACCCGCAACCGTTTCTATTGAATTTATAACAGTTCGGACCGAACCGTTGTCCTGCATTCTACTTCAAGAATCGGCGAATCAGTTCAACCGGCAGTCCGCGTCGTCTGGCATAATCGCGCAGCTGGTCTTCGCCGATGCGTCCGAGCTCGAAGTAGTGCGCCTTCGGGTGGGCGAACATCAGTCCCGAAACCGACGCATGAGGCTTCATGGCGCCACTCTCTGTGAGACGGATGCCAATCTGCTTGAGGTCGATAAGCCGGTCGATGATGAAGTTGACGCTTGTGTCGGGCATCGACGGATAGCCCACAGCCGGACGAATGCCTTGGAAGTCCTCGCGCAAGAGTTCGGCTACCGACAGATTCTCGTCGGGAGCATATCCCCAAATCGACCGTCTCACCTCCATGTGAAACACCTCAGCCGTGGCTTCAGCGAGTCGGTCGGCGAGTGTCTGCGCCAGCATACGCTGGTAGTCGTCGGCGAGAAAGTCGTGCTCCAACGCCAAGTCAACCGTTGTGGCGAACACTCCGATGTGGTCTTTCACGCCCGAAGATAGCGGACGTATGAAGTCGGCGAGCGAAAGGTTCGGTTCGCCCTCCCGAGTAGGGTGCTGTTGGCGCAGCATAGGCATGCGCACATCGCCGATAAGGATATCGTCGCCGTCGCTGTTGGCGTCGAACAACCCGAAAGCAGCGTGCGTCGTGTATCGCTTCTCCAAGCGGTCGAGCATCTGTTCTGCCTCCGCCCGCATCTTGTCCTTCGCCTCCTGCGGCTTGCCCGACAGTCCCCAGGCGAAGAAGAAGTATATCCAGTTGATGTACGGGCGCAGCGTAGAGATGTTGTAGTCGGTGTATTTCAACATCGTTAGTTACCTGAATTGTTTTTCTATTTGTATAAACCCTGCTTGAGCCTACTCTCTGAAGCGCACAGCCTCACCGCGACTCGCCGAGTCGAACGCCCAGTTATTATATATAATGTGTCCGTTGCACATCGTAGTGCGCACCTGCCACTGGTAGGTGTGACCCTCCATCGGGCTCCATCCGCACTTGCTCTGTATAGTCTCCTTAGTAACGGTCCACGGAGCGTCGGGTCTTACAATCACGAGGTCTGCCTTGTAGCCCTTACGCACAAAGCCTCGCTTCGATACCTCGAAGAGCTTTGCGGGGTTGTGCGCCATTAGCTCCACGAGACGCTCCATGCTGAGCACGCCCTTGTCTACGAGTTCGAGCATCGTAACGAGCGAGAACTGCACCATAGGCATACCCGAAGCGGCGCGTGCGCAGCCGCCCTCCTTGTCCTTAAGCAGATGCGGCGCGTGGTCGGTGCCGATGGTCGTTATGCGTCCGTCGGTGAGAGCGTGGCGTAGAGCGTCGCGGTCGGTCGCAGTCTTGATAGCAGGATTGCACTTGATGCGTGTTCCGAGACGCGCATAGTCGTCCTGTGTGAACACGAGGTGGGCTATCACAGCTTCAGCCGTAATGCGTGGCGAAGTGCCGAACAGCTGCAGCTCGCGCTCCGTGGTGAGATGTGCCACATGCAGACGGGCGCCTGTTTCTTCTGCCAGGGCTACGGCGCGCTTTGTCGATTCGTAGCAGGCTTCCTCCGAGCGAATCTCCGGATGATGCTCTACGGCAGGGTCATCGCCGTACAGCTCCTGCGCACGCTTCATGTTGCGGTTGATGATGTCGGTGTCCTCGCAGTGAGCCATGATAGGCAGTTTCGCCTTCTCGAACAGCTCGTGCAGCACATCCTGACGGTCTACGAGCATATTGCCCGTAGACGAACCCATGAACAGCTTTATGCCGGGCACGAGATGCGGGTCGATGGCAGTCACGCAGTCGATGTTGTCGTTGGTGGCTCCGATGAAGAAGCCGTAGTTGACGTGCGACTTGTTTCGGGCGTCGTTCATCTTTGCGTTGAGCGCTTCGAGTGTCGTGGTCTGCGGCTTCGTGTTCGGCATGTCGAAGTAGGTTGTCACTCCGCCGTAAGCCGCAGCTCGGCTCTCAGTCTCCATGTCCGCCTTCTCTGTAAGACCGGGGTCGCGGAAGTGGACGTGGCAGTCGATAACTCCAGGCATAATAAAACACCCCGTGGCATCCACGATATTGTCGTAGTCGCCACGAGGTGTTTCTGTACCTTCTATAATGTCTGTAATGGTGTCGCCGTCGACAACGATGGATGCTACGCGAGTAGCTCCCTCGTTGACCAGCTTACCACCAAATACTAATGTCTTCATATTTCTTGGATGATAGTTATTTATCGTGTTTAGCGCTGTTACTCGGCAGCAGCAGGCTGCGCCAGTTGGTTAGGCGTCGGTCCGTCGGGCATCGGCTGTGCGGGCGCTGCGCCGGCAGGCGCTGTGTTCATGTCCTTCATGCCGTTCATGATAGCCTGATTCTCGAGCGCCTTCTGGTAGAAGTCCTTCACGTACGGGTCGTTCTTGAACTTGTCTGTGGCCTTGCTCATGATGTCCTCTATCCACGGCGTGAGTTCGGGGTAGCGGTAGCCGATAGTCATCATGAAGAACACGCCCGGTCCGAGCACGTTGTCGAAGTTATCGGTGACGAACGTTGTGACGAGCTTGTCCTCTTCGGCGGTGAGTCGCATCGCCTCGTCGTTGAGTTTGCGTGTCACGGCGTCCATGTCGCTTCCGTCCATTATGGCGCGGTCGTGCGTGTGCAGCAGTTCTGCCTCCTGGTTCTTCAGTTGGTTGTACTTGTTGAAGAACTTGAACAGCTCGTCGTTGAGCGGAGTGCCGCTAACGATCTGCTGAGTGTTGTCGAGCTTGATGGTGATGTCGCCACTTTCTATCACGAGCGGCAGTATGCTCTCGTCGTCCATGAAGATATTGGCGAGACGCACCGTGTCGAACGTTCCGCAGAACTGGAACTGGCCGTGTACCACGTCGCACGAGTCGATCTTCTTGAAGTCGTTGTTGCTAAGCACCTTCAGGTAGAGCATGCGTCCGTCGAGCGTAGACACGTTCGACGATCCCTGAATGTTGTACGAGCTGGAGCACGATGCCAGTGTTATTATACCGAGTAAAGCGTAGAGTAGCTTCTTCATCATCTTTGGTTTTAAAAAAAAATGTTGGTTTCTTGTTGTCTTCTTTTATTCTTTGTCTGTAGCGGAAGCCTCTTCCTGCTTCTCTTCGGCGTCTTCCTTCGCTTCCTCCTTCTTCAGCTCCGACGCGATGCGGTGCATAGAGTACATCTCGAGGATGGCGGCTGCGAGCAGCAGCATCACCCACTTGTTGTAAATGAGGTTGAAATATGTCACGGGGTCGGAGAACGAGTCTCTGAGCCACATGTTTGCGCTGTCTACCATGAGCAGACCTGCCAGCACGAAGAAGATGTCGGCGAAGGTCATTATCTTCTTCAGTCGCTTGATGGTGGGGTTCTGTCCTTCGTACGCCTGGTTCACCTGCATTGCTGCGAATAGCAGTGCACCCAGCAGGTATATCCAGCAGACAATCTGCTGTGCGAACATGAACACGAAGCATCCGGCTCCGATGACCATCAGTATGCCTCCCGTGAGGAAGAGCGCGCTTTGTAGTGTATTTAGTTGTTTCATTATTGTTCTTCTTTAGCTTGTTCGGGCTTGGGGTCGTCGCTGAGCACATAGATATCCTCGTCGTCGGCTTTCATGAAGTAGCGTTCGCGAGCAATCTTCTGGAACTCCTGCGTACCTTTTCGCATATCCTTAAGCTTTTTCAGGTCGCTTTCGTTCTGCGCGTTGTACTTGTCTATCTCCTCCTCCAGGTCGTTTATCTGCATTTCGAGCTGGAAGCGGTGAAGAAAGCTGTTCTCGTCGACGAAACCTACGGTAAGAATACCGATGATTATAGTGATGGCATATTTATAGTGGCTTATTAGAGCCAGAATGAGTTTCAAACGCCCCATTTCTCCTTTATTATATATAATGTTTTAGTGGTAAAGACACGTCAGTCGCTGCAGACTGGTCTTTATTACATGCAAACTTACTACAAATTTTTCATATTTCGACTGCTGCGCCCATTTTTTAGGGTTTATTATATAAACGGATTGTTTGGATATGCAAAAAATAGTTAACTTTGCATCGGTTCAAAAATCAGGAATAACAACATCAATAGTAAGTAATATGAAGAAATTCATTGGAGTAGCCTTGGCTGCAGCGTGTGCTTGCCCTTCGCAAGCCGCCGGCGAGCAGACCAAGCTCGACACTACCCGTGTGAACAACCTCAACGAGGTGGTAGTGAAGGCTGTGAGAGCCCCGAAGAGTTCACCGTTTGCAGTAGAGAACATCAAGAAGACCGAGCTCGAGCGCTTTGCCTCTTCAGGCAAGGAGCTGCCTATGCTCTTCGCCCGCACACCGGGTGTGCTCGCATGGAGCGAGAACGGCGTGGGCACCGGCACCGTCTATATGCGTATGCGTGGCGCTGCCGACAGCCGCATCAACGTCACGGTAGACGGTGTGCCTCTCAACTCGCCCGAAGACCAGTGCGTGTTCTGGGCTAACATGAACAGCTACGCAGCTCTTATGGGCAGCGCGCAGATACAGCGTGGCGTGGGTGCGTCTACCAACGGCGACGGAGCCTTCGGCGGTTCGGTGTCGCTCGCTACAGCCGCTCCGTCGCTTAAGCCTACCGTAGAGGTGACGGGTTCTTACGGCTCGTTCAACACATATCGCGTCGGAGGCAACTTCTCTACAGGTCTGCTTGCCGACCACTTCATCATCGACGGCGCTTATCACGAGACCAACACCGATGGATACATCCACGGCACAGGCGGACGCTCTGGCTCTTACTACGGCGGACTGACTTGGCTCGGCGACCGCTTCAAGCTGTCGTATAAAAACATCGGCAACTTCGAGCACACGGGTCAGGCGTGGAACGGCGTTGCGGCGTGCAACTACGACGGCGATACCGACCTCAAGGCGTGGGGCATCAACAGCTATAAGGATATGTGGAAGCACGGACTGGGAAAGTTCAACTCGCTCTACGAGGAACTTGTAATACCGATGGACGACAACTGGGCTGCCGATCCTACAAAGCCGCTCACCACTGAACGCTACAAGATGCGCGACGGATCGTACTGGAAGCAGACTACCGACAACTTCGAGCAGAGCCACAACATACTCAACTTCACCTGGCAGCCTGCCGACATGCGCTGGAGCCACTCCGTAACGGCTCACTACACATACGGCTACGGCTACTACACCGAGTTCAAGAAGGACACAAAGCTGGCTTCTAAGTTCGGCATCAACGAGATGTACGAGAAGAATGGCGAACTGAAGCTCGTAAAGTCGGACGCTATACGCAAGAAGGGCCTTACGCAGAACAACTACGGCGCTCTCTACAACGTCAACTACAAGGACGCTCTGTGGGACGTAATGGGCGGCTTCAGCATGCAGCTCTTCCGTTGCAACCACTGGGGCAAGGTGACGTACATCGCTGACGAGGCTCTTGAGAAGAAATACTTCACCGACGGCAGATACAAGTACTACGACTCGGACGCCAACAAGAACGACTGGAGCTGGTTCTTCAAGGCTAACCGCAAGTTCGGCAACGGCTGGAACTGGTTCCTCGACATGCAGATGCGCTACGTCAACTATAACACCGACGGACTCAACGACCACTTCGAGCAGGGCGCCGACGGCAACTACAAGAACCAGAGCATCGACATCAACGAGAACTACTTCTTCGTGAACCCGAAGGCTGGCATCAGCTACGACGCCAACGGACACAAGGCTTACGCTTCTATCGCTTACGCCAACCGCGAGCCCGAGCGTAACAACTTCACCGACAACATCGGCTACGGCAATCCGTCGCCGGAGCGTCTGCTCGACTTGGAGTGGGGCTATCAGTATCAGGGCGAGAACTGGTTCGCCGGTGTCAACTTCTACTATATGAAGTACGTCAACCAGTTCGTAATGACCGGCGAGAAGAGCGACATCGGCGAGTCGCTGACACGCAACATCAAGGACTCTTACCGTCTCGGTGCTGAGGTGTCTGCAGGCTGGAGCCCGCTGTCTTGGCTCTCTCTTGAGGGCAACGCCGCTCTGAGCCGCAATCGTCTGAAGAAATTCAAGGAGTGTGTGGAAAGCTGGGACGGTCCTGCTGTATGGAACACATACAAGAGCTCTACCATAGCATTCTCGCCGTCGGCTATCCTCAACGGCTTCGTCGACGTTCACTTCGCTGGCTTCCGCGCTACATGGCATACCAACTTCGTCAGCAAGCAGTATCTCGACAACACCGAGAGCTCTGAGCGCTCGCTGCCGTGCTACTCGCAGACCAACGTCAACGCTTCGTACACGTTCAACTTCAAGAAGCGTGTGCTCGGCTTGAAGCAGGTGGTGCTTGGCGCCGACTTCAACAATATCTTTGACCGCCACTATGCTGCGTCTGGCTACGTCTACTACGACTGGTATAACAACAACAAGCGCAACTCTACCGTGGCTTACATCCCGATGGCTGGCTTCAACTGCCTCGGAACCGTAACGCTGAAGTTCTAAAAAAAGCCCCTCCCCATCCCTCCCCGTCGGGGAGGGGGCGCATGGCAGAGTGATACATGCTTTGTTTCCTTTTTTAAAAAGGTTGCATGGCAGAGTGATACATGCTTTGTTTCTTTTTAAAAAGGTTGCATGGCAGAGTGATACATGCTTTGCTTCTTTTTTAAAAGGTTGCATGGCAGAGTGATACATGCTTTGTTTCTTTTTTAAAAGGTTGCAGGGCAAAGTGATACATTTTTGTAATTAATAATTCAATCCTCTCTCTCCTCCCCGATGGGGAGGTCGGGAGGGGCTGTTTTTTTTAATTGTTATGACTGAATTTCTCTCCACTCATTGGCTCGACATTGTAACGACAATACTCGGGCTAATCTATCTTGTCCTCGAATATCGTGCGAGCATAGCGCTTTGGGTAGTGGGCATCGTGATGCCTGCTATGGATATCTATCTCTACTGGAGCCACGGACTCTACGGCGACGCTGGCATGGCTGTCTACTACACGCTGGCTGCGATATACGGCTACGCCGTGTGGAAGTTCGGGGCGAAATGGAAGCGGATGCTGAAGCGTAAGGCTTCGGGGGCAACTGGCTCAGATAAAGCTCTTGACGCCGATGGCTCAGATAAAGCAGTAGATGTTGCAGGCTCAGATAAAGCAGTGTATGCTGCAGGCGGTTCTTCCGAAGAGCTTCCGATAACGTTCTTCCCGCGCCGCCTTATCCTGCGCACGCTCGGCTTCTTCCTCCTCGCATGGGCTGCTACCTATTACGTTCTCGTGGCTTACACCAACAGCACCGTGCCCTTGCTCGACGCGTTCACCAACGCTCTCAGCTTTGTCGGCTTGTGGGCTTTGGCGCGCAAGTACGTAGAGCAGTGGCTGTTCTGGATAGTCGTAGACGTGGTCTGCTGCTATCTGTATGTGGTGAAAGGCATACCGTTCAAGGCTGGGCTGTACGGCCTGTATGTCGTGATAGCGGTCATGGGATACATAAAGTGGAAGGGCCTTGCGAAAAAGGCATAACTCATGAGGATGCTCCAGGGAAACCAAGGGCATCCTTTTTGTTTTTGAGGGGTCTGGGTTGGCTAGGGTTCTAGAAAGCCTAGAAAGCCTAGAGCTCCTAGCTCCCCTAGCTTTCAAAGCCTTTGAGCTTTTCCTTCAGCCCTTTTATCTCCGCCTCCTGCCTATAATACGCCTTCAGCGCTCTTTGCTTTATATCCTCGAAGGCTGCCTTCCATTTCGCAGCCTCCGCCTGCGCTTCGGCAAGAGCCTGCTTCAGGCGTGGCAGCTCCTCCTCCAGCTGCTTCAGGCGTGCGTCCTGCTGCTGTCGGTAGGCGGTGCGGGCGCGGTGCATGCGCTCCTTGATGCCACCCTCGGTGATGAACTCCTGCTCAAGCTTCTTCAGAAACGACATCATCATCTTGTCGATGAAATGGCAGAGCGTGATGGCGTAGTTGCACATCTGTTCGTCGCTCCACTGCTGGAAGAACGGAGCGTAGTCGGGCAGGCGGTTGTGGTGGCGGCAGTAGTCGAGCATATCGGTGTAGCGCTGGTCGCCGGCAACGTAGAACTGCAGGTGGCGCGACTTGATATAGTCCTCGAAGTCTTCGCGCAACTCCTTCAGCGAGGCGCGTGCCACGTTGAGCAGCTTCAGCTGCATCTCCGTCGATGCCACACCGTCAGCCAAACCCTCGACGATGTTCTGCTTGCAGGAGCGTGCCGCCTGAATCACCTGGTCGCGCGTTCGGTCTTTGTATAAATGAATGAAGCGGTCGCAGAAAGCGAACGCCAGCTGATACACCACATCCGACTTCTGGTAGAAGTAGAGCGTGTCCCAGTTGCGCTGCTGATTCAGTACGTGTAGAGTGTTCGGGTCTTCAGCCATAGCGGGTTAATAGTTTGATTGTCTGTCGCAAATTTAAAGAAAAATGTAAAGAGGCACAAGCGTATCCATAACAAATTCACATTTATTTCGTACTTTTGTCCGTCGAAACATACACGTTCAGCCGGCAGACAACGTCGGCTGGGAAATACACGATAATTATGGACAATCCTTCAGACACAATAAAGGCTACTTCTGATCCGGCGACTGCCACTTCGGACAACACAGAATTTCTTGCGTCGCTGCAGCCCGACGCCTTCGACGCCGTGATAGTAGCCGGCGGCGACTTCCCTACGCATCCCGTTCCGCTTGCCGTGATGGAGCGTGCACGGATGCTTGTGGCATGCGATTCGGCAGGCGAGGAACTCGTACGCCGTGGCTACAAGCCGACGGCTATAGTGGGCGACTGCGACTCGATGTCGGCGGAGTTTCGTGCGGAGCATGCAGACATTATATATAAGGTGGAGGAGCAGGAATACAACGACCTCACGAAGGCTACGCGGTTCTGCACGGAGCGCGGTTGCCGCCGCATTGCCTACGTCGGAGCAACGGGCAAGCGCGAGGACCATACGCTGGGCAACATCTCGCTGCTCGACTTCTACCGCCGCGAGCTGCATGTAGACGCCCTGATGCTCACCGACTACGGTGTGTTCATCCCGGCTGCGGGCGAAACCGCAATAAGAACTTTCGCCGGACAGCAGATAAGCATCTTCAACCTCACATGCACGCAGCTCGATGGCGACGGACTGCGCTGGCAGCCTTACGCCTTCTCCGCATTCTGGCAGGGTACGCTCAACGAGGCGCTTGACGAGAGCGTCACGTTGCGTGGCGACGGAAACTACATAGTGTATGCTGCTTACAAATTGTAGTCTATTTTTGACATATTGCCACCTCGTAGTGCATAATCGAAACGTAAATCGGCGTGTGAAAGTAAAATAAGTCATTTTAATTGCAAAATGTCGGTCTAAGTGTCAATTCTTGTGCGAAAATTCACTTTAGGCGATATTTTGTGTTTAATTATGAAATGTGTTGAAGAACGTTAAATGCGTGAAGTTTTCTTGAGAAATGTTTGGAAGTTATAAAAACATTTCCTAAATTCGCAATTGAAAAACTAATTCTTCTCAAAAGAAGAGGTTTATCACAGATACAAACAGCATTTGCTATTGAAGCAAACTGACGACACAGACAAGACGATGACGCAAACAGACGAAAAGAGAAACCAAGACGACGCAAACTGACGAAAACGATAAATTTCAAACTGAAGCAATCAACGACGCAAACTGACGAAAATACAAAAACGAAATCGGAGCGGCTTTCGCTACAGATAGCCTTCCACACAAAACCCAAAATCAAAAACCAAACCCCAAAAGGAGTTATTGGCACACGACGGAGAAATTGTATTCTCTCGAAACCGCCTACTTGAGGGGAACCCTTACAAACTGAATAACTAAAAAGGAGTAGTCTTTCCAAACCAACCGACAGACATTCCAACATATATAAACTAAACAACAAAAAGGAGTTGCTTATGAAACGACTTGTATTTGCACTATTAATACTGTTCTGCGGCAACGATATGTCAGCCCAGACATATACAAAGGAAGTCTGCGTAAGATTCCCGGTGGCATCAAGCGTGCTCAATCCTAACTTCGGTGATAACGCAGCAAGTCTCGCAGAAATAGTCAAGTTCCTTACTGACGTGCAGAAAGACAGCACCTTGGAGCTGACCAGTGTGAAATTCTGCGGCTCGGCATCGCCCGAAGGTGGACCTCTTCTCAACCAGCGTCTCACCGAAAGACGCTGCGCCAACATGGAGCGCTACGTTCGCGAGCGAGTGCAGCTGCCCGACGCAATAGTGTCGAAGTGCGAGTGCTCGGAGATGTGGCAGAAGCTGGCTTACTTCGTAGAGAAGTCGGACATGCCGTACAGAGACGAGGTGTTGCACCAGATACGCGAGACCGATGAGTTCACATACAACTCGAAGGGAGTACTGGTAGACAGCCGCAAGAAGCGCCTCATGGACCTCAACTACGGACGCACATGGAACTACATGCTGCGCGAGTTCTTCCCCGCAGTGCGCAACGCCAGCCTCATATCTGTCTACATCGAGCAGAAGCCAACCGTGGTAGACAACCAAAAGGCAGAAGTGATTGTTCCGGAAGAGCCTGTAACACAGGAGCCGCAAGTAGAGGAGCCCGCACCTGAGCCTGAGCGCCGAAACGCATACCTCGCCATCAAGACCAACATGCTCTACGACGCGCTCGGCGTACCGAACATAGGCATGGAGTTCTCGCTCGGAAAGCGCTGGTCGATAGCAGCCGACTGGATGTACGCATGGTGGAACAACAACCATCACCACAACTACTGGCGCATCTACGGCGGAGGCATCTCGCTGCGCAAGTGGTTCGGCAAGGCATCGAAGGTGAAGCCGTTGCAGGGACACCACCTCGGCATCAACGCACAGGCGTTCACCTACGACTTTGAGCTCGGCGGAAAGGGATACATGGCAGGCATACCCGGCGGAAAACTTTGGGACCGCGCAAGCTACGCAGTAGGAGCCGAATACGGCTACTCGCTGCCGGTAGCCCGGAGACTGAACATCGACTTCACCCTCGGCGTGGGTTACTGGGGCGGAAA
>OGPQ01000234.1_pt1 | contig 50672 bp, 50 predicted proteins | sample 1552971 | NCBI WGS metagenome assembly OGPQ01 (sample SAMEA2580232, study PRJEB22360) | human gut metagenome | biome: human gut; feature: human-associated habitat; material: faeces | place: Denmark | collected 2008/2010 | reverse complement strand
GAGATAGGAGGGGTGGGGGTATTTGTTTTTCCTACATATAGTTTTTCTTTGTTGATTTTTGAATGTGGGTATATACGGAAATTTGATTTTTCTCTCCTATAGGGGGAATTTTGTGGGGTTGTCCATACCTATTCTTTTTCGGAAGGGGAGTCGGCTAAAGCCGCCTTTTAACCCCTTCCGAGAGGGAATCGCTGCGCTCAATACATAAAAATGACAATTTGTAAAACCAAACAAAACAATTCCTATCAAAATGATATGATAAAAATGAAGATTTTCAAACTCCAAACCCTATAAGGGAGTGGACAAAATTGAAAAATTGCAAATGATTGATTTTTAAATAGTTGTAAAATTTGGTTGGTTTTAGAATGACGCAAATTCTCATCTTTTCAATTTTTGACTATTTGTAAACTTTTATATGTATATTCTTTCAAAATGATACTCGTAAATTGCCAAAATCAGTCCAAAATGTAAGAATATATTATTACAAATCACAGGATTCATCCTGTTTCCGAGTAGTATCTATAGACACATTTGTAGCAATAGAATAAGTGTTGTTTCTTTCGATAGAAGCAAATCTCCTATTTTAACAGGTGGTAACACTTTTGCTGCCTATTTGTAAAGTTATATTCTTACATTTTTAAAAAGGTAATTAACATTTGGGTAAAATGATACTGATTTTAAGGTAGGAATACTTATTGTATATTTTTTAAATAGGTATTAAAAATCGGTTTTTGGTAATTTTTGAAGTTAAGATATTGATTGTCAATAATTTATAAATTTTCATTCTTTGAGTGCGCCCTATATGCGAAAAAGTTTGACTTATTGTAATTTTTACATGAAAAATAGACTTTATTTGTCATAGTATAGTATTACATTTTCAAGAAAAATGATTTTAACATTTCCAGCAATACTATACTATGGGAAGATCACTACATCTTGGAATAGTATTCCAGAAACTTGTTCAAGATATGCAGTTGTCCTGCCGGAGTTACCATAGGTGTCGATACGGTTATTGTACTTCCGTTTGGTTTTGTGATTACCCTTTTCTTTATTTCAAACAATCCTGCTTCTACATAACGTTGCATGGGCTGATTGTAGTATTCTCCTTTTGTTCCCAAATAGCCTTTCTTCCTTAGCCACTTGAATAATCTGTTTTGTCCGATCTCCATTCCGTTTTGACAGATTATCTTTGCAAGCTCCGCAACAAGACAGGATCGTTTGGATTCGGTTACGGCCATTGCGAAGATCACTTTTGGAGTATCTTCTTCTATTTGGTTCTCCAAGTTTTTATTTTCTTCTGCGAGCTGCCTTGTCTGTTCTTTTAGAGACTGCCTTTCTTTTTCTTCTTGAATCCATGCTTCGGCACGCTGAATAGGGTTCTCTATTTGATAGGACGGTAAATTATAGCTTCCGGTTTTCCTAATAGCAGGCAACACTTCGGAAGTTACCCATCTTTTAAAACTCTTTGCGGATTCCAATTTACTACCGAAAATCAAAGAATAAAGCCCACTTTCGTTTATCAAAGTTGTTTGTTGTGTAAAACCTTGACTATCAGGGACGCCCTGTTTTAAGGCGTCCTCACTGTCAACATGTTGCAATATTGCGTTTCTGGTGTTAGAATAACCCAAAACAGACGCAACATCTTTCCCAACAAAGTAAGGTTCGCCATTTATCAACATTGTTCTTACTTCTCCAAATTCTTCGTTTTTGAAAATCTTTAATTCGTTCATAATGCTGTAATTTTTAAAGTTTATAATTTGCTCAAAATTGAGTTTTCGTTCATTTTCAGGTAGTTTGACTAAAAGCTCTTCTATATCTCTAATAACATTAGAGTGCCTTTTCCCAAACTTCATTGCTACCAATCTACTATTGGTCAGTGCTTGATTTTCTTTTCTGTAAACTAATTCATTCATAACTTTAAATATTTGATTACGGGCAAAAGAAAGATGTATTAAACTTTTATAATAGAATTATATCAGGTTAATACTATTTGGGGTTATATTGCTTATGCTGTTTTTAAGGTAATAGATCATCTAAATAAGCCCATGATTCCATTTCATAAAATCTGTATAAAATACATCCTGGACGGCTGGATACAAAAACTTTGTTCTCTTCCAACACACCCATAACAGGAAAGCGTTTCGTCATCCCCACCTTTTTAGGGATAAATATAGCAAGACGATAGCAATCTGGAATTACTGTTATAGAATGCCACACGCTGTTAATGCGCCATTCTGCACCAGCTTTAAAAAGAGGAACAGCAAATTCTATATCTTGTTTCATGTCTTATTATTGTTTAATTAATTTAAATATTTTTAGTTTTGAAATTATTTAATATGCTTATCGGCTGGATTGATTATCAATCCATCGTCACATGAAGGGAATGATATGTTAGATTCTCCATTATCAAGATTAGTCAGTTTAACCGTTCCAGCATATTCATCATCCACAAAAAAACAATTGACCCGAAGAAACCACAAACCTACATTGATATGCATTCATCATTGCTCCAAGTTGTCTAATCTGTTTGTAGGTAATTTGATCCCATAAGAATGAATCTTGTCCACATCTTCTTTTGACAAGGTAGTGGTAAACACCCCTTCTTTGGTGACATTCACTTTAACAGTTACAGACAAACTGTTGTTAGCGTTCTTTTCTGTTATATTCAGTGTTGTTAATGCTGCCATGATCAGATCTTTTTGCACTATACTTTCTCTTCGTATTGTTTATGGTGAACTTTTTCTCTATCGGTATAGTAATCTCTTTCTATCAAGTCCATAAGTTCGGACATGCTTTCAGAATTATCGTTAGATGATTTTCCTTTGAAGAAATACCTCATATAGTCCGACAATTGATTGGCTGCATTACGAAAAGCCTTTTCTTTTTCCTTCCATTCATCAGTAGGAACAAACCCTCTTTCCTTAAAATAGGCCATGTACAGATCAAGATAATAGACAGACAAGTCCGCCATATTAAGTGACAAATTAAGTGTTTTTGCAGCCCAAGAAACAAGAGATTTTTCCATATTCTGTTCCTGGTAATAGAACTTGTCCTTTGATTTTATATAGTCCATTTCTTCCTGGAGCTTCAATCTTTTTTGATTCAAATATGTGATTTTAGCCCAGTTCCGGGTACTTCTCGCTTTACTGATTTCTCTTTGTATTTCTCTTAATTCAATGGAGATTTGTTGTTTTGTCTTTTCCATAATCTATTCTACGTCAAAAAGTTGATCCAATACCAGTAATTCTGCATTCATATCTTCATCTTTCAGGAAACGAACTTTTATGTTTCCAAACTTAGATGTCTTAAACAAGATGTAGGGATTCATGTCTTCGGCGGTCACCGGCTTATATTCCTTAACCTCCGACATCCTGAGATACCAGTCGCCTATTTTTACAAATCCAGAAAAGATGGAACACAGATGCTCTTTTATAGGAAACATCTCTTTGTTTGCTTTGAAAGGAATAATTTCTTCTTTCCCTCTTATTCTGATTGAAAGGAAAGGACGAATGTTATCTGTTTCATTTTGAAATTTGAAGCCTGTCACAGTTTGTTTTGGGATTCTTCTTCCCATTAAGATGAAATAGCTCATTGCGGTAAAATTTACAGTTGTAAAATAAAAAACCGGCGGAAGTCTTGTGCGGAACATTCCGCCAGGAAACTTAAAATATGAAAAGATTAACAGGTTTCTTCTCTTGTGCCAAGAAGGTGTTCGTTTCCTTCATACGGAATACAATAATCCCATAAACCACCTAAGCAGCGGTGTCTATGGCGTTCCATATCAAAATACGAATAAAAATCAACCGACCATACAGTAAAACAATCGTTAATTGATTCTTTGTCTTTTACAAGAACTTTCTGAAATGGCTGAAATTTCGTAACTGCCGGCACAGCTTTGTAAATAGGTAAGATAAGTTTACCTTCTATCCATAAAGGAACGAGATTCCTTGTGAAGAATTTGGGATCATTCACATTCACTTCTTCTTTTGAAAGGTCTACTTCTTCAAGTTCGTACACCTGATCTTCCAACATCCAACTATGGAACACAGAGTCTTTCTGTGTCTTCAAAGAAATACATACTTCATCTATCTTTTCGATACAAAAGAACTTGCCACATAATTTTTTCATGTTATTTGTGAATGCAAAAGGGCCTTCGACAGTCACAGAACCATTTTCTGTTTTGTTACTGTTGTACCAGTCAAGAGACTTGACCTTAACAATATCGCCTGCTTTAAATTTCGTTTCTTTCATTGTTCTCTTCTTTTTCGTTATTACTAATATTTCTATTACTCTCATCTTTAAATAATTCTTTTATGTTCACGCCTAAAAATTTTGCTATTCTAATCAATGTATCCATAGTAGGATTCCCGTTCACGATAGAATAAAACGATTGCCGAGTTATCCCTAACTTTTCGGACATTTCATTGACTGAAATGCCTTTTTCAAGCATGACTTCACGTATCCTTAATTTATTCTCATTCATTTTTTTGATTGTTTTTCTGTGGCAAATGTAATAGTTTATTCTTACATGTCAAAATATATTCTTACATTTTTCTTTAAAATATTTTTAGTGTAAGAATAACACTTGTTATCAAAATAGTCAGTATCAAAATGTAAAACTCATTCTCATAAGTGCAATATTTCGCCATTGCATCTATGAGAAGATATATCATGACCGACCGTATCATACCAGATTCTGTTTTTCTTTCCTTTCGTTCCATTCTTCAAGAAAATCTTCCACACTCACAATCTTATCTCCTGGCAAGACTTGATCTTTCGTGATACCATAAAACGTATCCCTTTCCACCTTTATATAGTCAGCATAATTCTCCATTGCTTGTGAGCAATATAAAGGCTTAAACCCGGCATCAAACAGGATAAGACAACTCTCATACTTCCTGTTTTTGATTACAAAATCTTTACTTTTTCGTTTCATAGGTGTAATAATATGTTTTGACAGCAAAAGTAAATGTAAGAATATATTATTACAAACCACAAGAAGAAGTTTAACATATGTTAATGTATTTGCGATTGAAAGAGCTTACATCTATTTTTGAAGAAAAAATAAAGTCATGACATATCAAGAACGTTTAGAGGCAGCCATCAAAAAGCTACAAAAGGTCTATCCTAATGCAACGGTAGAACAAACTATTGATCAGAATGGGAATGCCATTTGGCAAACAACCATTCCAGGAGAGAAGATCATTGAAAGCATGAACGTAAATGCTTTGGAAATTGTGGTCAACAACCTTTATGAAGCCTATCGCGTAAAGGTTGGGGCGAAGAAATAGTAAATCGAACTTATTTGTCATATTAAGTTAATCAATGACATTGCGGTTAAACAGTGTGTTGAAAGGGGTGCTTGTGAAAGTGCCCTTTTCTTTTTACCTTTGAGGCGGTTAATTAACTCAAAAACAATTTATCATGAACAAAATTTTATTGACATTGGCTTTTCTGTTCTCTTGTGTCGCCTGTATTTTTGCACAAGGGGAACTGCCGGAAGAAACAGTTGATTACGCTGCAAATTTCGCTACTTTTGCAGGAGTAGTGGGTGTTACAGCAGTCGTAACCGAATTTATCAAGAAACTTTTCAAAGTAGAACCTTCCGAATGGATACAACGGATCATCTCTTGGGTAATCGGCATTGGACTTGGAATGTTTGCCTGGGGATTCAATCTTGGAATGTTTGAAGGTCTGGATTGGTGGCAAGCACTCTTATGGGGATTTGGAGCAGGATTAGCATCGAACGGATTATGGGATTGCGGTCTTATCGAATGGCTGTTTGGATTATTTACCAAGAAAAAAGAATAATCTTCTTCATCACACACTTCTTTTTTAGTTTTTATTGGTTCAGGCGGAGCGAAAGTTCCGCCTTTACTAACTATACATTAATATATACAGCCATGACGATAGACGAAAAATATACGAAGCTAAAAAGCATTTTCTTTAAAGATTTTGTAGTAGTGGCAGAGAACTACAATTGCCGGGGAACTAATATCCCAGCAAGTAAAGTGGCAAAGAGTAGCACAACAGGGTTGAAAACCTTATATTGGGGAGACGGGACGATTAATATGGCGGAATACCTACATTATTTGTATATAGAAGCTGTGCTGGGGGATAAATCTTGTGTAGATAAAATTTACTGGTGTCTTAAATCAATAGAAAGACTTTCTTTGAGTGCCTATGAAGATGAAAAGATGAAGAATCCAAAAGTATATTTTAAATACGAGCCTGGATTCTTCCTTAGAGACGACATATCGGTAAATTCAAAAGACCTTTTTAATGCTTACAAAATAGAAAGCGGTTACTCGAACGGTATCGAACTTGAAAATGAAGACCCCTGCTTTTCTCCTTTTGTATCACAAGACCAAATTTGGAACTTACTTCCATCTCTTACATTAATAGCGGAGGGGATGGAAGATCACAAAACAGGCATTTTAGCAAAAGAAATACTGAAAAACATCCTTTCCTATGTTTCTGATCACGGACATACCATTTACAATCCCTATTTCAGTGCATTGAAACATTTTTGGACGTACCTTCCTTCTATGAACACAGAAAAAGTAAAACCATGGGATAGGGTGTATGATAGGAACATTCATTTGAAATACACAATCAAAGTAAAAAGAGGTGCTAACAACTGGTATTTTGCTTATGGATTCAGAAAAACGCTCAAAAAATTCATTCCAGAAGCTAAATTGAACGGTTTTCTGACTTTTTTGTACGGTTTATGGTATATTCCATTCATTTTTCTTGCTGATAGGGTATATTTCCCTATTGTTACCCGGTTCGGAGCAAAAAGAAAAGACAATTCCTATTACTGCATGTCGTCTGCCGGTGATGTTTGGTATTCTGGAAGGAAAAGTTATCTCAAAAGGGTATGCAAGAAATTCAATAAGGATAAGGAATATACCTTTCCCGCGCTTGCAGAGTGCATGAAACAGGAAAAATGGCAATATCTGAACCTGGAAGAAATGGAAAAATGGCTGAATGAGTATGAATTTGACGAAAATTCGCTTGAATCTCCGGTGAAATTTCTAACTTTGTATTGTTACTTGAAGTTGTCCAAACAATTAATTGCTTAAAATCTTAGCCACAGTGTTTTGTCCCTGTCTTTCTTCGTGAGAGGCAGGGATTTTTATTTCCATTTACAAAAGTGTAAGAATATACTATTACATTTTCACGTAAATTAACAATAAAAGCCTCGTTTTTGTACAAAATGATATTACTTTTGCAGCATATTCAAGTGACAAAACAAATAGAATTATGAAACCTTTCAATTTAGAAGAAGCAAAAGCTGGCAAACCGGTACGCACATGGATGAGCAAGTATAAAGTAGAAATCATCTCTTTTGACGATCATCAAATACTAAACATGCCTATCTTGGCAAAAGTTTTTATAAACAATCAAGCTCCAGCTCTCTTTCATTTTAAAGAAGATGGGTTTCATTTAGTGAACAACGGGTTCTTTCTTGTAATGGATGAAGATTTGACAGAAGAACCATCTCTTTGGACTTCCACTTGCACAGAAGAAAACACGATAATCAATTACACAATCAAAAACAAATAAAAGTATGGAAAAGAAAATGACTGAAAGACAAGAAATTTTATTTGAGATGAAAAAGAAAAAGCCATTCAGGGCTTTTATCATGACCTGTATGTGGGGTGGATTTGGGCTTTATTATACTGGTAAACCTATTATCGCATCCATCCTGACCATTTGTACCCTGTACAACATTTTAGGCGCTGTAGTGACCTTATTTAAGGTCGATTTGGTGAACTGTGTTGAACACCTACTTTGGTTTACCGGATTTTGGATTTTCTCAATCCTGATAGCGGTTCCTTTGGCAAAGGATACAAACAACAATATCAAACGTGAAATCATTAAAAACAACAAATAACATGAAAAGAGTCATTTTTATCAGTGTATTATTTACACTTATTTCGATGTGTGGATGCAAGCAGGAAGCCTCTAAAGAATCAGAAATTACCAAAGAGCAAGAAACCTCCAAAGAATTGAACATCTATCAAATTATGGATATTCAATTTAAAATATTGGATGCTTCTTCTAAAGATTTTTTGGTTGAAGAAGCTGATAAACTCATTCCAAAAGAAGCCTACAGCGAAAGGGTTGCTATAGAGACTGGAGGAAAAGCTATAAAATATAGCCTCAATACAGGTTATAAATTAAGTGTAAACGAGGTTTTTGATGAAAAATCAGGGATAGTTCCTTATACAAGTCTCGAAGCAAAGTTCGATATTTATGATATGGAAGATACAAAAACCTTTATAGATGGGATTCTGGATTATCTGAAAGAAAAGAAAAGGTTAAAGAAAGAAGGGATATCCGAGGTTGTAGATAAACCAGATTACAAACTTATTGCCCTTATTTGGGACGGTGGATTCAGTTCAATTGAAATGAAACAAAACGGAGCAATTGGATTTGACATTATCTTTATCAACTATTACGACATGAACAAACAAAATAAAAAGTAAGGATATGGAAAAGGTGGTCACATATTACTTAGACAGAAAGGGTAGGGTGTTCTTACTATTTACTTGGAATGGAAAGGCTTTAGATGCTTTTAAGTCAGGTTTCTTCCCTAAAGATATGCCTGTAGAAATGATTCCTAAAGAAGAAAACATATCTGGTGAGAACCTCCTTATGGTAGAATACTTACCAGGAAGAAAAATCCTACTAAGAGTGGGAGATGGCATTTTAAGAAGCTACGAATGGAAAGGTGTCAAGAAAATGTATAGAGATAAAAACTATACAAAACAAAACACCTTCTTCCAGCAGAAAAATTGGAAGAAGATAAACAACCCTGTAAAAATAGAAAAGATAATAGCTATAAGAGAAAAAGGTAAAACAAAAGTAAAACCTGGCATGATAAGAGTTACTGAATATCGTCCAAAATTTGTATCTTTGAAGCAAAGAGTAGAAAACGAAAACAAAGATTTGGAATTTTAAAATCGTTTGTCATGTAAACAACAAGGTGAGGGTGGTTGAGAAACCGTCCTCACCTACAAAAACAATACACATAATATCCTAAACCGAACACCTTGACATTTTCTTCAAATTCTTATTTTTACTATTCGATGGGTGGGTAGCAGTCAGTTTGATTTGCTACCCATTTTTTTCGTTTACCTACCTTCTTTTAATACCACTATTCCTTCCCTGTTTTCTCGATCAAATGATTTTCCCATAACCACCACAGCCTTAGAACCTTACAACAACAAAATGTTGTTTTCAGTTTCTATATGTAATTTCATAATAAACCCATTACGATTTATCTTTTCAGCTAAATCTTTATTATGATTTTACATCTAAAGATAAATCTTGTAGATATAGAAATCATAATAAAATGGGTTATTGTGAAATCTTGCGTTTCACAAAAAGCTGTCGCTTGTTTGTGAGAACGGATTTGATCTCCAAATCCTATTAAGTAGGGATAAGAATAAAAGGAAAGAATAATGATATTTGCAAAAAGAATAAAAATGATACTTCTACTAAGAAAAAGATAGGAAAGTGAAAACAAAAATGAATAACATCCTATTAAAAAGAAGAATAGAAAAACGCGCATACGCGTAAAAGAAACGGAAATCAAGACAAAGGGATGGAGGGTGGGAAAGAAACCCTACGGGCGCGCGTGAGCGAAGCGAGGCGTGCGAACGGGTGGTTGCGACATGGTTTGTAAAAAAATACAATTGTTGAAATTTTGTGGAGACAAAATTTTTGTGTATCTTTGTGGTACAAGAAACAATTTGTGAAAATTGTTTTGTTTGCACGGTTCAGATGCTAAATAGAGTTAAAAATACAGATAAAATTTTCTTATCTTATTTAACCCAACAGCAAAAATTGTATTTTTGCTCTTGTAAATCTTTAAACATAACATCATGTTGTTGGGAAAAGAATCAAAAAACAAACATAGCAGAATATTCTTCATAGAAGTCCAAATGATAAGATGGGCTTATGAAACTGAATTAAAGAAAGGCAAAGTTAAAGGGAACATTACTTTTAACCAATTGCATTCTATTGTTAATAGACATTTTCCAATAGGAAGAGTTCGTCTTGCTTCAATTTTAGAAGACAACCGTACCCTTATAAAACTTGAAGATGGAAAACTAAAGTTTATAAATAGACACAATGCTTACTCTCTTGTTGAGAAGTTCCCTACCATTTTTGCAGATTTATCTCAATTGAGAAGGACTTTCTATTTGAAAGATAAGAATTTGAGATGTGATTTTGTATTCATAGCTTTTCTTATTTATGCGGAGATGAAAAGAAGGTATTTTTCTTTAGCCTCTCATGAGAACAATCTTCTTGTTGAAAATGGAGAAATCCGTTATGGGAGAAAATTTTCTTCTATTTCTTTTATGTCACAAAAGACAATGGCGAAAGAATTAGGCTGGTCTACTTCTAAAGTAGCTCAACAGATAAAAAAGATAAAAAGACTTTTCGGATCGAAATCTTATACTTCTGATACACAAAGGGAAAGACAAAGAAGGAAATATCCCAATTCTCAATCCTATTCTTTGAATTTACCTCCTTTAGAGGATATGGAAGCTATTGTAAACAGAAAAATGATAGCTTTGTCCAGGCTAAAGAAAAATGCTTTTAGAAAGAAAATGGATAAAGCTGAATGGACACACGTAAGGAATTGTATTAAAAGAAAAAATAGCAATCGATATAGATTTATGTATAATACGCAACACTGCAATTCTGACTGCTATCTTGAAACTATAGGTATCATAAATAGGATAGACAGTCTGCAAGATAAAGGCAAATACAAGTCCGCTCAATTCTTTTTAAAACTGTTGACCGGAGAGGAAATGGTAAATCAGAAAAGAGTTGTCCCTACTTTTGTTATAGATAAATTCAAAAAGGCACTAAAGAAATCTAAAGCATCGGAGGCAGCTTGATCATGGAAAAGACTTTAATTGAAATTAATAAGGCTATTCATACTTTTGATGAAATAAAGGAAGCCGCAAAGTACAAACTTGAATTTCTTGAAAAGATAGAGAAGTCTAAAAGAGGCATTGCAAAATATGAGGGGTCTTATTGTCGTTCGGTTTTTAAAGAAAACTTTATAGATGATCCTGTGGAGTTTTGTTATATTGCTATGAATGGGTGTTCTGCAAAGGAATTAGAAGAAAGTTTGATTGATTTGTGTGTGGCTGGCATTGATATTGAAGAATATTTTATTTATAAAAAACAGAAAAAGAAGAAAGCTAAATTTTGTGGAGAGAAAGATTACAAGTTTCTTTGCAGTAAATCACCTAAGAAAACACACAGGAAAAGATGAAAAAGAAAACATTATTCATCAAAGACAGAAAGAACCTAACAGAAGAAGAAAAGAAAGACGTACTGTCTTTTTACGGAGTTACAAAGGATCAACAAGAAGCTGTTCTTGACAGCTATCAGCATGATCCTGAAAGATATTTTGCTACTATTCGGCAGATGCCAAAAGAGGAACAGGAGGTGTCTCTATTGATTGCTGCTGCATGTGGCATTGACATTAACAACTTTTAACTGTAAAAATTTCAATTATTACATACAATAGTTGTATATTTGCAGTCGAGATGAGATAGCTAAAAAGTTGAAGATTGGGAGTGATTCGCGGTAACTTCCCTTCTTTTCTTGAAGGCTATGTGATGTTGAGGGGAACAACATTAAAATCCCCATTTTGGAAGTGTTAGATTGAAATGATTGGAGCGACCAACGGAGTTTGAGGATGCCGGCTCCCCTATAGAAGTATAAATCGATACGATAAGTCCTGCAACACTGGCATTAAGACTTCCTATAGGATGTCGTGGGATAATTAGCTTCCCGTGAGAAAGGCTTCTTTTGAAGTAACATTGCTCTTCGCGCATAGGAACAATCAAAAAATTCAGTTTAATTTCTTCCTACCTTAAAAGGCTAAGCCGTTACCTTCGATCGCTGGGTGGAGCGAGAACGGCACTCTTAGCAAGTATTAGTACGGTTGCCACCCCAACAAGGAAAGTGCTTGCTAAGAGTTTTTTATTTTTTGAAAATTGTTCGATATAGGAAATTTTAGTTACATTTGTGTGTTGAATTTCACCTAATTAAATTGTGCACAAAATGATTAGAGAATATCCTATAAATGAATTTAAAGACCTTGCAGAAAAGAATAACTGGGAGGTTTATTCATTGGAGCAAGTCAGAGACTTTGCTTCTGATGTAGTTAAAAGCATTGATCCTACCGAGCAGGAACGCGGAGCTATTGATTTCGTGTCCTTAAATCGTGTTGTTGTGGTTGATGAAAACTTCAACAAATCTGTTGTGTATTATCGTGAACCGCAGATTGAATGGAAGGACGCGGATACCGAAACAATCGAAAAAGCTGGAATGACTGGACTTCCTGTGAAAAACAAGATTGGCTTCTATAAAGATACCCCTGAAAACAGAAGAAAAGGTATTGTGGGTATGCCCTACAAGAAAGACACCGAATATAAGAAGAAAGCAAAAGAAGATTCCGAAAAATCCGAAAAGAAAGAAGATTAAGCCTTGTGAAGTAATGGAAAGAAAACAGAGAATACATTATATAAAGGCTTACTTGGGTAGCTTCTGTTATCCATTACTTGTCGCTATACCTTTATCTCCTATTGTGGATTGGATAGAAAAATATATATTTAGGGACTGGGAGTTTTTAAAGTTTCTTGTCGTACTTATTGTGATTGACACTCTTGTAAGCTGGGTGTTTCATCTAAGGAAGAAGGATTTTTCCTCTAAAGGGTTTGCAATGATTATGACAAAACTTTTTGTGTATAGTTGTTTGCTTATTGTAGCTCATGTTTTGGGTGGGTATACGATAGATGGACAAATCACCACTACTTTTACTTGGTTTCGGTCTTTGATGAGCACGGCTCTTATCGTCAGGGAATCTGTTTCCATTGTTGAGAATGCAGGAAAGATCAGTCCTAACCTTGTCCCTTCATGGATCAGGAAATATTTAAGGGACTTTGACGAAAATGGATTTTTAAAAATGAAGGACAAGAGCGACAACCGTCCTTCTATTTAGATAGGTAATTTTAAATTTTTGAGATATGCGTTTATATAGATTTATCGATACAGACAAGAAAATTGACGTAGTTGTCGTTACAGATGGTTCTTGTGAACAAAAAAGAGTTTTTATCACTGAATCTCCAAGAGGTGTTGTTCCTGCTGGTTCTGTCAATCCTTCTGCTGATGAAAAAGCAGGAAGCGATGCTTTTCTTGCTTTGGGTTGGAAATGGAATGTGGGGGAAAGTGTTCAACATGAAGAGTTGGTTGCGTTTGCAGAAAACAACGCTCTTACATTAACGATTGAACCGCAGGGGTTGAATGAAATTGTTTCCGTAAAGGCTTCTTGGAATAGTAGCAATATTTGTATCTTGGAAATTGCTACGACTGTTCCGGCTGAAAAAGAAGTGGAGATTTATTTTCCCAATACAGTAACGTTAAAGGATTCTGTTGGACGTTATGGAACAATTAGAGGTGACAAGAAAGTGCTTATTTCAAAAGTGAATGGACGTACACCTATGGAATTTTCTTTGGCTGATCTTGGTTTGTCTAAAAAGGAAGATTTGAATCTTGTCGTTATGTCTGACGATGGCGTTCAGAAGTTCGAAGTAGTGGCTCATTAATTTTTAGAAGCTATGTTAAGACTTCTTTTTACAACAAAGGATTTAAGTAAGCAAATGACTGTCATAACTGATGGTATTGACAGTCAGATGAACGTCTTTGTAACTGAAAATACGGTAGGTGACGTTGAATATTACAAATCTCTTGGTATTGTAATTGATGCTGGTGTCACCTATAATATCGGTAAGTTCAAAGAATGGTGTCTTGCTAATGGATTGGGTCTTATCGGCTATCCCGAAGGACTGGAAGAAGAAAAGATCAATTATGTAAACGTTCTTGATAGAACGGAATATACGTTTACATTGCAGACAAAATCTCTTTCTTTCGTTAATACGGGTGAAAGCAAGAATTTTGTTGTTACTTCCAGCAAGCAGGAATATCGGGACGGTGCGCCTTATGGAAAGCCTATAGCCGTTGCTATTCAGATTAAAATTTCCGGTACAGGTTTTTCGGGTAATGCGGGAATAAGTCAAATTTCTGCTACAGAGAATCCTACTGACAAGCAAAGAACTGGTACAGCTACAATCATTCAGAATGAGAGTGGAAAAACAGCAACTATTTCTTTAAGCCAAGCTGCATCCGTTATCTCTTATGAAAATACGATCACAGCCAATAAGACAACTCTTACTTTTGCTGCAACGGCAGGTGATCAAGTGGTCACAATCACTTCTACCAGACAAAAGAAGCTGAACGGTAAGAACAGTGGTTCTCCAACTACCGTAAATACTACAGGAAAGGTAACCGGTACGGGTTTCTCTTTGAAAACTCAATCGGGAGCAAATTATACTGTTTCCGCCACTGAAAATACAAATGAGACTACCGGAAGAACAGGAACTCTTGTTGTGACACAAGAAGGGTCGGGCGCAAAATCAATTACGATTAATTTAAGTCAACCTAAAGCAACCGTTGCTTATACTTATAATTTGACTTCAAACCCTTCAAGAGTGGAATTTGTTGCTACGGGTGAAACAAAAACTCTTTCTATTTCTTCTACAAAACAAAAGACGGTAAATGGAAAGAATAGTGGTAGTCCTGTGGCTGTGAATTATACTACGACAGTTTCCGGTACAGGTTTTTCGAAAGGAACAACCGAATATTCCGTTGTAGCAGCGGTCAATACTGGTACAGCAAGAGAAGGGTCAGCAGTTGTAAAACAATCGGAAGGAACAAAGCAAATAACAATTACGCTATCACAGGCAGCAGGCACTTCCGCTTAATTTTTTTATTGACGTGAGTAGGAAAAGAGACAAAAATAAAAATCAAGGAAAATCAGACCTGTTAAAGGGTCTGACCAGCCTTTCTTTGGAAGATATTGTAGGATTGCAGAAAACTCTTCCTACTTTGCTTCAATCCAAATTACAGCAGATGTCTCGTTCTGATGATTTGGAAAATCTTTTAAAAGCTAATTTGTACCTGGATAATGTCAATCAAAGACAGGACAATGTAAAGGCTGTGTTCTTTAATCCAGATGAAGCAAGTGATACGGGAAGAGGATATAAAGACCCTATGTTTTACGGGTCGCTTCCTTTTGAAGTACTTCGAAGGATGGGGGACATTTTTGTTGTCCGGGCTGTGGTGAATACCCGTGTTGAACAGGTACAGAATTTCTTGCATTTTTCAACAGATGAACAGAAAGAAGGTTACACTATCCGAAGAAAAAGAAATCCTTTTGAGAAACAAAGTACAGAACATTCAAGAGAAGATCAGATAAAGATAGCCTATATTCGTAAATTCTTGGAAGAAGGCGGTTTCCATGACAAATGGGAATCTTTTGATACATTTCAGGATTTTGGGAGAAAAGTTGTGTTTGACAGTTTAACACTTGATCAGCTTGCCTTTGAGATTGTAAGGGACAGATCATGGAATTTGGCGAGATATCGTGCCGTAGATGCTTCTTTGATCCGTTTCTTGGACAGTATTGACCCTAAGTTCCGAGACGAGTTTGAAAAGTACCGTTTCAAAGGTTATCTTCCTAAATATTGTATGGCATGGCAAGGACAGATCATGGAAAATCCTGTTACGCATGAAAGCGTGATCTTCTACCCCTGGGAACTTGGAATAGGTATCCGAAACAAATCCACTAACATTTATAAGAACGGGTATGGCACTTCTGAATTGGAAACTTTGTCCAGTATTATGACATGGATATTGTGGGGATTTGAATATAATGGATCGTATTTTTCTAAGGGGTCAAGCCCGAAAGGAATCATAAATGTTAAGAATCCGAACATATCCCAATCTTCTTTGGATGAGTTCAGACAGGCTTGGCAACAGACTATGGTGGGTACACGTAATTGTTTGGTCGGAAGCACTAAAATTGTGACAGAAAACGAAGGGCTTATTTCTTTAGAAGACAGCTTAAAAGGATTGGAGTACAGAGATGTAAAGATATGGACAGGTAAAACTTTTACTGATGCTCGTATTACAAAAACAAAGAAGAAAAAGATATGCAAATTAGGTATTGCTAATGGGATGTATATTGAATCTTCTCCAGAGCATAGATTTAAGGTTGTATCTGATGATGGCGTTATAGAGTGGAAAGAGAGAAAAAATCTTAAATTGGGAGACTATGTTTTATCCAATAGAAAGTCATTGCCGCAAACTTTAACTTTGTATTATAAAGGTAAAGAACTTGAAGCTGATTTTTTTGAGATGCTTGGGTGGTTGATTGGTGACGGACATATTGATAATGGAAATCCAAGCAGAAAGAGACTCTTTTTATTTTCATAGCATTAAAGAAGTCTATATAAGCGAATATATTCATTCAATTTTAAATAAATATGGAATAAATAATTATATAAAAAGAACAAAGATAACAGAAGAGAAGGCAGAAGATACAAAAAGGAGATATGGGTTTAAATCCACTCTTTTGGAAAGACTTTCTATCTTGTGTTCTGATAAACAGTTTTTTGAATTTTTGATGGAATTGGGTTTTACTCCGAGTTGCAATGGTAAGACAATAGCTCCAGTATTGTTTAGGATTTCTTCTGAATGCAGATGTGCCTTTATAAGAGGTATGTTTTCTGCTGATGGGTGTACTATTAAAAGTTCACCTTCTCCTCAAATAACAATAGTTAACAATAGATTAAGACATCAATTTAGAGAATTATTGTTAGCCGAGGGAATCCAATGTACTTATTCGGAAGGCAATGTAAGAAGAAAGACAAAATTAAATAAAGAACCACATGAAGGTGGATTTCTTCTTTTGATTAAAAATAGAAAAGATTTCTTTGAAAGAATATCTTTCATTCAGCCTTATAAGCAAAGGTCTTCTTTATTGGATTACAAAGAACCGTTTTCTTTGCATCCTAAAATGATGCAGAGGATTGCTAATGAAATGAGGGTAGAGGCTTTCAGAAGAAATGTTTTCAAAGAAGAAAATCAAATAGACAAGAATCTTTCGAGAAAATTAATTGGTATAGGAATTGGTCATGATGGGATAACGCAAGCTGGGCTTCTTGAAGTTGCCAAAAAAATGAATTTTGATCTTCCTTATGAATATAATGATTTTTATTTTTCGGAAATCAAATTTTTGGAGGAGACAGAAGAAGAAGTTGAAATGTATGATGTGGAAGTTTTTGACAACGAACATCAATTTATTGCCAATGGTATTCTTACCCATAATAGTCATAGAACGCCTATTATCAACGGGTTAGACCTTCAATGGGTAGATCTTTCAAAGAACACCAACCGAGATATGGAGTTTAGTGATTGGTTAAAATTCCTATTGGTCATGGCCTGTGCTGTATATCGTATTGACCCATCTGAACTTGGTTTTCAATTCAAAGACCAGACTAATATATTCGGACAAGCTGGACAGAAAGAACGTTTGCAACACTCTAAAGACAAAGGGTTAAAACCTATCCTTGTATTCTTGCAAGAAGTAATCAATTACTATCTTGTCTCTGAATTGGATGAAGATTTTGAATTTGTCTTTACAGGTGTGGACGCAGAGGATGAAGGTAGACAGGTTGAGATTGACGCTAAGAAGATTCAAAACGGTATGGTTTGTTTGGAGGATATTTTTGAAAAATACTCTGGACGTAAATTCAATCCCGAAACGGATACTATCCTGAATCAATCTTACCAGCTTCAAAAGCAAATGCAATTACAGCAAGCTATGTATGGTGGAGAAGCGATGAATGAAGAAGTGGATCGTCAGATAGCTTCGGAAGAAAAGGAAGATACACAAAAATCTTTCAGTTCGAATCCTATCATGGATGCTGCTATGTCTTACATTGAGAAGAACTGGGGGGAATCGTGAACGTTCGATATGTAAAGAACATAAAAGTCGAGAAAATGCCGTTGGTGTCAAATATACATCATCATGTTGACCCTATGCGCTATCCTAAAGTACAAGAAGGTTATGAAGGGATAGCGCAGGTCATTTTCTCGACACAGATAAACAATATGTTAATGGATTTGACTAAGAAAATGGTCAGTCAAAAATCGAAGTAGTCTATGCTATTCACACCGGAAGAAATACAGCAGTTGTTTTTCATTGTCGATTATCGTATTGCACGAGTGATCGCCGATGTGTTGGGGAAAGATTATCTTTCTTTGGATGATATAGACGTGCTTAAAAGGTTCGATTTTGACTTAAAGACAGAAATCCTTAAAATACCACCTTATTGGCAGGCATTCATATTTGGGCGATTAGCTGCCATACTTTCTCCTGTACAGCTTTCTTCGCTTGATTTTAACGACTTAAAACAATATATCGAAAAGGAACAATACCCGGCATTGACAACAAGGGAAAAGGCAGAATACAATGCGTCGGCTATGCGTTCTTATTCCTATATAAAGGGAATGGGAAATAAAATAAAGGATTCTCTTTCTTCTACTATATCGGAAGAAGAAATGAAAATAGCTGTTGCGGAACGAGAAATGGAAGTTGAAACAGCTATTAAAGAAGAACTTTCAGAAGGGGTTATAAAAAGGAAATCTGTTCAGTCTATAGTAAGTGCACTTGGACATAGATTGGATGAATGGAATCGTGACTGGGGGCGTATAGTCGCCACCGAAATGGAGAACATTTTTCAGATAGGTACGGCTCAAATGATAATGAAGGAACATGGCATCCATGCTAAGGTGTATAAGGTTGTATATCCTGGCGGTTGCCGGTTTTGCGTGAATGCTTACACAACAAATGGCATAGGCTCTAAACCTGTTATATTTGATTTGTCTGAACTTATTGCCAATGGAACGAATATAGGAAAGAAGTCAAAGGACTGGAAACCAACACTTTACGTTTTGCATCCAAATTGCAGATGTAATCTCCGTTACATTCCAGAGGGCTATGAATGGGACGATAAAACACAATCTTTTGAACCTAAAAAAGTGGAAGAAAAGGATCGCGTTCAAAGGAAGTCAAAAGTGAAAATTACAGTAGGTACAAAATATTTCGAAGTATAATGAAAACAAGGACAATTTTTAATTCTGGTTATATCAGCATACCTACAGTGGATAGTTCAAAATGGATAAAGGATATTCAAGTGGGAGATGTAGTAAGAACCATTTCCGGTTATAGGAGAGTGGTTAGGGTAACGCAGTTTGAACCATCATCTATTCCCCGTATTTTGGACGTGTGTTATATTACCGAGGACGAAGCCCTTGAAAAGGGGTATCGGGAAGATGCGTTGCATAGGATAACGGAAAATTCTTTTGTTCTGTGTGATAACAAGGTGAAAAAGGCTAATAGGATACAACCGGGAGATGTCATCATGTTGAAAAATGGTTGTAAGGGCAAGGTAACTAATATTATACAGATACCTATTGATAATGTTTCGCAATATTTTTATAGTTTTGAACTTGATAAGCCGGACTTCTTTTTTGCAGATAATGTCTGCATACCGGATGTAGTTTGTAGCAATAATTCAAAATAAAAATTTTTTAAATATGGCGTTGAATTTGAAAGCGTTACTTGGTTTACAGACGCAAAAAGAAAAAATAGATGAGTATAAAGGACTTCTTAAAAAGGAAAGAGAAATAAAGCAAGAAGTAGATTCACTTGCGGAGAATTACTCTTTACAGAAGTCTCAATATGATTCTTTGAGAGGTAGTGACAATGTGGAAGCCGCTATGAAGGCAGAGAGTTGTTTCAGCGAGTTCTTGAAACAGCAATCAAAGGATTTAATGAGTGTTTACAATAGAAGAAATTCTATCCAGAAGTCGATTGAGAGACTGGAAAACGATGAAGATTTTGCTGAAATGGCAAAAGATACTCGTCATCTTTTTGAATGTCGAGAGCTTTGGAAACAAGGATTGATTAAAAAATCGGTTTATTTTGATTTGTTCAAAGCAAAGCAAGGAAAGGTGCAATTTGCCGATGTACTGGTTTTTAGAGGTGACAAACTCCTTATCTTGAACCGTGTGGGAGAAAAGGGGGCGGTATCGAACGATTGGTGCATTCCAGGGGGGCATGTTGATCCAGGAGAAACTTTCTTGCAAGCAGCCAAAAGAGAGCTGTTTGAAGAAACTGGTATTGATATGTCGGAAAGTTTATTGATTCCTGTCGGTAAGTATATCCCCAAAAGAAAAGGGATAGAGATTCACTATTTTATGTGTCATATTGACGATCAGACACCAGTTAATATCCTTGTGGATGCGGAAGAGGAAACAGGGTCGGAATGGGTCAATCCTTACACGGAACTTGATCTTTACAACTTCATTTTTGACATGAAGGATAATATTAAGCGCATTCTTGGCATTGAAGTGCCGGATGAATTTCAATTGGTAATGAAATCATTCAAGGACGGGAAAATATCAAAGGAAGTATTTACTACCTATTGTGAGAAAAACCCTGAAAAACTGGAAAAATCAGCAAACAAGACTTCTTTTACGCATGAAGAAAGAAAGGATTTAGCAAAGAAAGGCGAGGCAATGCCGAACGGGAAATTTCCTATTAGAAATCGTCAGGATTTGAAAGATGCTATCCGTTTGTCCGGTAGTTCTTCTATGTCAAAGGAAGATGTAAAGAAATGGATCAAGAAGCGTGCAAAAGAGCTTAATTTGGAAGATGAACTGCCGGAAGATTGGAAAGTTGAAAAAACAATGGACACGGAAGATGCTCATACATTGCAACGTGAATCTTTGGATGGAGAAACTAAAAATATCGTCCGTACAGAAGATGGAGTAGGAGAAGGCTGTTCTCATGAAGGAAAGATTGAGAAAGCCATTACTTTCAAGAGAACTGTTTATGAAGAAAAAGAAGTGGAAGTTGAAGAAGAACCAAACAAATATACTTATGGAAACTTCCAAATTTCTTTTAGTGATAATGACGGAGATCATGGAAATAAGTTTGCTGACCTTTTAGCTACCTTTCAAAAAGTGGCAGATTTGGACAAACCTTTTTCTGTAATTATCAAGACAGAAGATAACGGAGAACAAGAATGGAAGTTTGGCACTAAATTCAGATTAAACGGCGTTTCCAAAACAGAAGATATTAGAAAATCACAAGAGGACACTGTTTCTAAGAAAGAAAAGGAAGATGAACTTGAAAAGTCCGAGAGGAAAGATAAGAGTATTTTCAACACTTACCTTAACTTTCTTGAAGGTGCTAAGACCCGTCTTAAAAATATTCATTGGGGAGAGGAAGATAATTCGAAGCACGTTTATCTTGATGATCTTTCGGAAAATGTTTCTGAATTTGAAGATAAGATTGCAGAAGCAGGCCAAGCAGGATTCGGGCGGTTTAAAGACGGAGAAATACAAGGTGATGAGGTGGAAGAATCTGATCCTATCGCTATTTGTCAAATGATTTTCGACAAGACGGTTGAGTTTAGAAAGGAACTTGCTGGACGGGATGAATACAATGGTGAGGTAAGTTGGATTGATGATTTCCTTGCCACACTCAAACAATCGAAATACAGATTGCAATTGCATTAATACAAAAGGTATAGATTGTGATAATTATTAATAAAAGTTAAAATATTGGGTTATTGCAATTTATACCTATTTTTGCAGTATTTTTGAGTGTCGCTATTACGCTTATATTTAATATAACAATCATAGAATGTTTGATAGTTTCAAATTATATGTAGACTTGGACTTGGAAAAGGCTAAAAAGGATGATTCTTTGAATGAATCTCCATATTCTAATATGGTCTTTTCCGGCGTAGCTTCTGATTCTTCAAAGGACGATGAAGAAGAAGTGTTAGAGCCGTCTGGGTTTATATATGATAGATTTTTGAAATCAGGATTGTTCAATCTCGATCATTTGCCGACAAGATCGCCTATCAATAAAAGTAGATTTTGGATAGGCGAGCCTATTGAAGCCTATGTGAAAGATAATAAGTTTTTTGTAAAAGGCAAATTGTGGGAAAAATCACCGGAAGCTCGTGCTTTTTGGGATAAGGCTATTGAGATGAAGGAATCTGGCTCAACAAGAAAGCCTGGAATGAGCGTTGAAGGTAAGGCTTTGGAAAGAGATAAACGGAATCCAAAAAGAGTGACAAAAGCCCTTATTACAAACATAGCGTTGACTATGACGCCTGTTAATACCAAAACTTATCTTGATATTGAGAAAAGTAAAGGGAGCAGGGGGAACGATTTGTTGGAAATGCAGAAATCCGCTATTCTTTTTGAGTATTGTACCGAAAATGGGATAGTTCAGATAGACAATAATTTCAAGGTAAACTTCCAAAAGTCGCATTCTTTCGATGTTAAGTCTTTTTGGGAGATTTATAAATCGGTACAGGATGGAAGATTGGATAAAAGTGTTCTTGATACACTTGTAGAAAGAGTTCGACAATAATTTTTAAATAGATAGTATATTATGCTAAACTTGAATGAATTTAAAAACGATCCGCTATACAAGGCACTTGAAAACTCTGGTTTCAGTGCGGAAGATATTGCTTCTATGGTGGAAAGAGGTGATGTAACTTTTGAGAAGTCTAAAACTGTTGCTGAAATGAAGGAATCCGAAAAGAAGGAGGACAAAAATATCGGTGACGATAAGAAGCATGAAGATGCCCTTAAAGAGGACGTAAAAGAGGACAAGAAAGATGTAAAGGATTTGAAAGAAGATATCAAGGAGAAGGAGGATAAAGTTGAGAAATCTTTCTCTATGGAAGATATGAAATCTTTCGGTGCTTCTTTGGCTGCCAATATCGTAAAAGGAATGACAGAGGTTATGAATGAACGTTTTGGTAACATTGAAAAATCTTTGGAAACTTTCGGTGCACAAACTCCATCTTTCAAAGGTGTCCAGACTTCTGCCGTTTTGGAGAAATCTATGAAACCGGAAGTGGACGAAGAAGGAAAGACTTTGTTGTCTGTTACTAAACAGCGACCTTTAGTTATCGCTGCTATCAACAAGGCTATTGAAAACGAAGGAGAAGAACTTGAAAAATCCATTGGCGATGATGCTTTAGTTTTCTTGGCAGATGCACAGACCGAAACTATCGGTAAGAACTTGGCAAAGTTCATGTACGAAAAGTACAATATCAAATTCCAGAAGTAAGGAAACAATTCGATTGAATATAATATAAAATATTGATAATCATGGATTTGTATAATTATAATGACTTGGCAGCTTTTGGCGGTAGCAATAATGTTGCCGACGTATTGAAAGCTATGGAAGCCGGCTTACAGACCGGTATGCAATATAACGATCAGATTAACAATGGTGGCGGTTTGAAAGTTGAATCTTTGGATGCTTACATCAAGGTTCTTGCCAACCGTTTGAATCAGTTGGTCGTTTATAATGAAATGCCGAAACAGAGAATCGAGAATACGGTTCACCAGTACAACCAGTTGTACAAATACGGTGAAGATGTAGGTATCTTCAACCGCGAAGGTGAAACGCCGGAAGAAACCGATACTCAATACATTCGTAAATCTGCTATCGCTAAGTTTATGGGCTTGACAGGTCAAGTAACAGACCCGGCAATGTTGGCGAAGTTGGCAGGTGGTATGAACATGTACACTCGTGAGGTACAGAACAAGACAACTCTGTTACTTACTTTGATTGACACTAACTTGACGAGTGCGGATTCTACTTGTATTGAAGAAGAATTTGATGGCATTTTCCGTCAGCACATGATGGGTGTTGCTTCTGCTGATCGTGGTTCTACGGAAGGTATGAGTACAGAACAGATTTTGGATGCTTATTATGGCTCTGCTGCCGTTATTGATGCACAGGGTGGCATTTTGACTGATGCTTTGGTAGAAGATGCTGCTGACGCTGTTGTAAATGTTTACAACGGTTATATCGACCGTATCGTTTCCGCTCCGGTTGTATTTAACAACTATGTGAAGAAATTCCATGAATCGAAACGTGTTGTTGTCGGTATGGCTAACAGTGTTGTAGGCGCAACGATGGGTCAGTCTGTAAACAATATCGTAACGCAGTTTGGTAGCGTTGCAGTTAAGAGCGATAAGTTCTTTGACGTTCGTAAACCTATTAAGGCAACTGCTACAGCTACTTCTCCGAAAGCTCCGGCAACTCCTGTTGCAGGTGGAACAAAATCGGATGTTATTACAGATGCTAAAACCAACTTTACATTACATGCAGGTTCTTATGGCTATCTGGTAACTGCAAAGAATCGCTATGGCGAGTCTGCTCCGCTTAAATTGACAGATACCGCTTTGGCTGTTGCAGCTAATCAGTCAGTTGACTTACAATGGACAGTCGGTGTAGGTGGAGCTTATCAGGCTACCGCTTATGTGGTTTATCGTACTAAGAAAGTAACTGCTTTGACAGACACGACAGAATATTATCCTATCTTTACTATTCCGGCTTCTATGCTGGCTGCTGGATATGATGGTGCTGTTGCAACTAAAGTTCGTGACCGCAACCGTATCATTGCAGGAACGAAGTCTGCTTTGATTTACTACAATGATAGCCAGATCAACGAATACTTGCAGTTCGGTGACACTCGCAAGATTGACTTTGCAATCACCGCACCGTCTCGTAGATTTGCTATCTTGAACTACGGCACTCCGGTTCTGTATCAACCTGCTAAGATTTGTCGCATCATCAATATTGGTGACGAAGGATTGGGTGCATAAGGCTATACTTAGTCATTGGAATTAAAATAAACGAAGGGAAGGAAAGGGTTCTTTGTAGCTTCTTCCCTTCCCTTGATAATTTAAAACATTTCGAAACATGATTGCAATCGTATCAACAATTTATAAAAATACCGTTATCCAGTTTGGAGATGAACTTGTAGAGTTTAAGGACGGAAAATCAACCGTAAAGGACGAAACGTGGGAATATATCAGAATGGGCGGCTTTAAAGGAATCACTTCTTTGGAAGATGCAGAGAATTTGGAAAAGGAAAAATCTGAAAGAGAAAAGGATGATGAAGCCACTATCAAAGTTCTGAAAGATGAGTATGACTTTGAAATCAATCGCCTGAATGGTATTATCAGTGACAAGAACACCCAAATTGAAAAGCTGAAACAAGCTGCTGATGTTTGGAGAAAAGAGTGTGAAAGATTGATGAATGGTGGAAAGCCAAAAGAAATAGAAGAAGAGAAAGAAGAAATTGCTTCTTTGAAAGAAGATATGTCCAAAATGTCTTTCGAAGATTTGAAAACTCTTGCTATTGAAAATGGTATGTCTAAGCAAAAGGCAGGAAGATTCAAAGAAGAAGATCAGAAGGACGAACTTATCAATGCGATAATTTCTTTACCTAAAAAATAAAAGGTTATGCCGGGACAACTGACGTTTACAATAAAATATAAAAAGAACACAGGATCGGTCATTTCGGTAGCCGAAATGTGGAACAACTACTTGTATGGTATCACTATACAGGCTGGAACTGGTACGGCTTTTTCTGATGATGCTCTTAGAACTTATCTTAGTGCAGCGCAGAGAGAGGTTGAGAACTATTTCAATCTCAAATTTGTAAAACAGTTGGTTGAATCGGAAACGCATTCTTATTACAGGACAGATTATTTTCAGCAATTCCCTATCATACAAACCAACTGTCCTGTAAGAGTTCCTCTTGCTCTTACGGGTATGTTAAACAAGATGGAGCAGATCATTTATCCGCAAGCATGGCTTACATGTGAAAAGGATATGGACGGGATAGGAAAACGGAGAATGAGCGTAGTTCCTACTGGCGCAAGCTCGGTCAGAGGAAATGCCGATGTTATTCTTACAGGTATAACAACTCAAATAGGATTTCAACGGTACACAAACATACCGGACTATTGGGATATTCAGTATATAACCGGATTTGATTTGGATAAAATGCCGGTTGATTTGATAAATCTGGTTGGTAAGCTCGCTTCATTCGGCCCGTTAAATATTGCTGGAGATATGATATTCAATCTTCCGGGTATTGCGTCCATGCACCTGGAGATAGACGGACTTAGACAATCCATAAACTCTACTGCTTCTGCTGAAAATGCAGGGTATGGGGCACGTCTGAAACAGTATCAGAAAGAAATAGAGGAAACGGTAGGACGGATAAAACTTGTGTACGATCAGTTTAAATTTTTGGTATTATAAGGAGGACGTATCGTGGCAAAAAGCATTTTACAATCACCTATTCCGGCTTTAAGCAATGCAAGTCCTGAATTTATGCGTTCAGAGTTCGACTCTGCTGTGTATTTGAAAGGATATGAGGTGGTAATCGAAAAGGCTTTGAGATGTCCTTGTAACGCGCCAGATTCTCCTTTGACGGATTGTCAGAATTGTTTCGGCACAGGATATTTTTATGTGAACCCTGTAAGCACACATGCACTCATAACCGGAATAAACGGAAACAACGACTATAAACGTTGGTCGGAAGAACTGATAGGAACTATCAATGTAACGGTGACGGATACAGATAAACCGAATATGGGGTATTTTGACAGGATCACAATTCAAAAGGAATATTCTTATTTCAGCGAAAATCTTCCTGTCAGAACAGACGGAGAGAACTTTTTCATATTTACTACTTATAAGCCGTTATCCATATACAGCATACATGTGTTTGATGGTTCTACGATGCCTTTAAGACAACTTTCAGTGGCAGATTACAAAGTAAGTGATGCGAATCCTTATTGCATAATTTTGACTGCTGATATGGCTTTAAACCCAGTTGTGAGCGTTTATTATCAGCATCAACTGGAGTTTCATGTATTGGATTTCCCACACGAAGTACGTGCTTCATGGAAAAAGAATAAGGAATCAGGACAATTGGAAAGAACAAGGCTTCCTATCCAGGCGGTAGCAAGAAGAACGCATTTGATAGTCTCTGAAAAACCTAATTTCGACGGTTCTGGCGTTATTTTGAATGACAACATACAAATGAAAGTGGTGGAATGATTTTACCGATAAACATAGATTTAGGTGATCTTGTGGAAGAGTTTAATCTTTCAGGGGATCAATCTGTGTTTTTAGGTTCTTCCATTATTGATGCAGTTGTAGCGGAATATCAGATTAGGTGGCAAAATCTTATATCAAGCGAACTTCATAAGACAAGGAATGAATATAAAAGGGGAGTTTTCATAGAAAGGGAATCCCCTTTGTCTGTTACATTTGGATTGACAAATAGAGAATCTTCTATTCCTTTAATGATAGAAGAAGGGCAGCCACCTTTTGATGAAAAAGAAGGATTTAGAAATTCCCCAAAAAGAAAAGAAGCGGAAGGTGGAGGTTGGTACATTGATATTCCTTTCCGTCACGCAACTTCGGAAGCGGTAGCGGATTCTGGATTGTTTTCAACTATAATGCCTCAACAGATTTATAATGCTGTAAGACAGTCAGGGAGATTGGAAAAGGGAAACTTGCCGGAAAACTTTTCGGAAAAGGGACAAAGAAAAGAAATAAACAGGTTGGGAGTAAACAAACCATCTTACATGCACAAAGCACCTATTTATCAAGGTCTTACGAAAGTAAATATAGCTTCTGCCGCAAATGAGACAAGAAGTGGCTATTTTACATGGAGAAGGGTAAGTGAAAATTCTGACCCCAACAGTTGGTGGAATGGTGGTATTATTCCATATAAGCTCATGGACAAGGCTCTTGAACAAGCTAAAATAGATGTTGTCGCGGATAGGGTTATAAACGAATTTTTAAAAGCTATTTGATTATGTTACAGATAGTTAAGATAAAAAAGATTGTAGAAAGTTGTTTGGAGTATGTTCAGACTGACTTTGAAAGTAAAAACAATGAAAAGGATTCTTTCTTGTATAAGGTGTTGGGAGACACGCAGGATGGTTCTTACAACTTCTATGAGCAGGCAAAGAATTTGTTTTTGCGGAAAGAAACAAACCCTAACAACATAAAGGTATTGCTGGAATATCCGAAGGACAGAGCAGGACTTCCATCTTATGTGATTCGTGAACCGGGAAAGAAAAGTGGTATCGCTAATTCTATAGGTAAGATAGAATCTTTTATGGGTGGCGTTCCTATGTACAGAGATACAAGACAGTATGGACTGGAAATTATGTGTTTTTCTGTAAATATGAACGAATCAATTTTGATGTCAGAAATTTTGTATGCACTTTTACTTGGTTCTTGGGATTTATTGGCTTCTCAATTTCTTAAAATAGAGTTTTCCATGAAAGAACTGATGATGGAGAACCATTTGATGCCAACTCCTATTTTTATCCGTTCTATCGGATTGGAATTATCTTCGGAAGAAATAGCTCCAGGGCTTGTGGATACAACTTTACTTGGAAAGATCCTCTTTGGAAAGGTCAACCAAGTGGATAGTATTGCTCTTGGCAATCCAGCTATTACTGACGGACTTCCAGGAGTAGAATCGGAAATTAAAGGAAGTTGGTAGTACGTTGACTGAAAATGATTACCTTTGGAAAAACAAATTTGAAGAAGAGAATCAAAGGATTTGTTTTTATTATCTGAATTTTCAACCTTTACGGAAGAAAGATAATTTAAAAAGAGAGGTATGATCCCATCTAATTATTTAGAAAGGATAGATGGGATAAAATCATATATAAATTCGATAGATAATTAATTGAAAATCAATAAATTATGGCAACATCTTTTATTTTTAATAATAAACAAATTACTCTCCCCGGGGCGTATTCTACCATAAAAAGCGGAGAAACAAGCCCTTCGAGAACGCTTGATTACGGTCGTTGCATCATAGTTGATACTGGGGTTTACGGTGCTAACTGGTGCGGTGGTTCTGGCGTGGCTGGAGAAAACTATCAGAACTTGGATGCAGTTTACAGATTTGACACTCTTGCAGAGTTCCGTTCTTTCGTGAAAGGCGGCATGTATTGGAAGATTGCAGAGGCACTTTTTACACCGGATTATTCAAACCCTGCCTCTACTGGCATTTCACAGCTTTTGTTCGTTAGAGCCGCACAGACAGCTTCTGCAACTATCACTTTTGCAACAACGGCAGGTGGAACGTTTGAAGTTAAAACTTTGGACGAAGGAAAGGGAGCAAATGGTACACTTTCGGAAGCTGGCAATCTGATTACTGGTTATGGCGTTTCTATTGTGGCAGGAGAAGATGATCCTGAAAAATGGATCATGAAGTTTTACGTTGGCTCTTTTACCGGTTATGCAGAGGATGGTTATCCTATTGGAGAAACATCGGAAGATCAGGCAGCACCTACTTTAGTATTGCAGTCGCCTGAATTTGACAATATTCAGACTTTGATTGATTGGGCTAAATCAGACTCCAATTTTGCGAATTTATTTGTTTTAACAAGTAACGCAAAGAAAAAAGGCGAAGGAACTGTAGGAGAAAATGATGTAACAACGGCACTTGCAGGAAAGAAATTCGTACTTGCAAAAGGCGGTACGGAAACTTACAATGCCGATTACATGACACAGGCTCTTGCTGCCATCACAGGGTTGGACTATAGTTTTGCCCTTACGGATCAGTTCGGAGAAAATGCGGATTCTGCATTACAGAAACAGTATATTGCTCACATGAACAGCCAGGCAAAATACACCCATTTCTTGTTTGTTGGAGGATATGCTGATGCTGCTAATTTCTCTAAATCACTTGATTTGGCAAAAGGCTTTAATAGTGAGCTTGTCCAGTTGGTACATGGTGGTGCAGGTATGACATCCGGTATTACAGGTGTGAAAACGCGTTGGTGGGGTGTAATGTATAATTTGTGTTGTATCTTAGGAAGAACAGCCGGAAAACCGCCTTATATTCCTGTTACAAACAAGACGATCGGTATTGACAAATTACAGCATACTTTGAGTGAAGTTGAAAAAACGAAGGCTTTGGATGCTGGTATGCTTGTGACGGTTTACAATGACTACACTAACAATTTTGTTGTGTTGCAGGGTGTGAACACTTTACAAGACAACAAGGTGTTATTCAATTCCAACGGACAGAGTCACAGTATCCAGTTCATGCGTATTGTTGCACAGATTAACAAGGAATTGGTTGTAAATGCTTCTATTGATCTGCTTGGGCAGGAAAATGGTGTAAATGTCAATACTTTGTCTGCTGGCGCGGTGAAGGACTGGACGGTTGCTTATTTGCAGTCAAGAGTAGCAACGGAAGCTCAGGACAACTTGCTTCTTTCTTTCAAGGATGTTGTCGTAACAAGACAGGAAGATGCTTGGTTTGTTACTTACAAGATCGTTGTTAACAATGAAATCAACAAGTTGTTCTTTACAGGCTTCTTAATTCGTGGATAATAATTCTAAAATAGAATATCATGCAGACATTTAGTGCACCTATGGCATATATCAAAATTGGCGGTGAGACTGCTGGTTTTGTCAGAAATATTACCGTACAGGAACAGATCAATCGTGTGGATGTACAAGGGTTAGGTAGTTTGCCTATTCAGGAAATCCCGCCTGTATCTTACAGATGTTCCGCAACTGTGGACCAGTTCTTTTTGTCTTTCAAAGCTCCGGTGGTAGAAGCAATGATTCATCGCTTGGGAACTTTACAGGAAGTACTGAGCACTCTTACATTCGCAGAACAAGGTTTTTCTATCATGATCTATAAGAAATTGGTTCAGAACTTTGATGATGCCCGTAAGATGGTGACGCAGGTTGACCCGACAGGTCAGACGGTTGCTCTTTTAACTCCGTGTTTCATTGAAAATCAGAATTGGCAGTTGCAAGCGCAATCTGTTGCTTCCTATAATGTCAATATTAGGTATCTTAACCCCGTCGTAACTGCCGAATATTGAAGTAGTTAGCTTTATTTTAACATAATTTAAAGGTAAGAACCAAAGATTTATTTTCAAAGTTCTTACCTTTCGTTGTGTTATTTATAGATCAATTAACCTTTACATTCATCGCTGTGAAGCGAAACACTTCTATTAATCATAATAAATAATTTTAGTAAGGTGAGTTTTATCCTCACCTTATTTTTTGCAGTAAAATTATACTTAATTTTGTGTTGTTGAAATATTTTACTATATTTGTAGTGTAATTAAAAATTATTTTTATGAATAGTAGGTTTAAAAGACTGGAAGATTTGGATACGGCTTTTCCGACAGAGGAAAGTTGCGTTAGGTTTTTAGAGCTTCTCAAGTGGGGTGACGGTTATCCTATTTCACCTTATGACAAGGAAGCGAAAGTGAAAATAAAAGGACGGAAGTATTTTTGCTGTAGTACAAATAGGACTTTTGATGCAAAAACAAAAACTATTTTCTTTGGAACATCAACTCCGCTTATAAAGTGGTTTAAAGCTGTGTGGTTGTTTTTGCAGGATAAAGAAATAACTTCTGTTGATCTATGCAGTAGAATAGATGTCAGTCAACGTACCGCATGGGAAATGATAAGAAGGATAAGATTTTGTTTGAAAAATAATTTAAACGAGAAATAATATGATTAATAAGATTGAATGTAAGGGAGAACTAAAGTTAGGAGATTTTTCAATCCCTTGCTATGTTTTGGAAAACGGAACGAGAGTTATTTCAGGTAGGGGTATTCAGCAATCTTTGAAAATAGTTGAGAATAAAAATAGTGGCACAAAAATAGGGCTTATTTTAAATAATTTGACACTTAAACCATTTATTTTCAGAAACTTAGACCCGGCACATTTCGAACCTTTAGAATGCTATGATGGCGTTTTGAAAATTAATGGATATGAAGCTACTGTGTTAGTAGATATTTGTGATGGGATGCTTGAAGCGAGAAAACATATTGAATTGACAGATAGACAAAAGATAATTGCAGATCAATGCGAAGTATTGGTTCGATCTTTTGCCAAAGTAGGTATTATTTCTTTGGTTGATGAAGCTACAAGTTATCAATATGACAGAGAGAGGTTTGAGCTTCAAAAAATTCTTAACGCTTACATTTCTGACGAAATATTAAAATGGCAGCTTACTTTTACGGATGATTTTTATAAAAATATTTATAGGTTATGGGGGTTGCCGTTCGTTCCTAAATATATTCGAAATAAACCTTCTTTTATTGGTAAATTGACGAGCAAATATATTTACGAACTGCTTCCGCAAGGTGTTGTGGATAAGATTAAAGAAAAGACAGGAAAGACTTCTAAGGGGAATTGGAAATACAAATGGCATCAATCTTTAACTCCTGAAATTGGACGAGAGCATTTAAAGAAACAGATTATAGAAGTTACAACATTGATGTCTATCTCTAAGACAAAAGAACAATTTGATGAATTGTTTCAATTGAAATATAAAACTGTTCCTGTACAATTACAGTCAGAATTTGAAGAAGATGTTGAAAAAGATGATGTGACTGATGATTTTGATTGTGCTATGAATAAAATAGAAAACACTTCTTTTGAAATTTATTAAGGTATCATTTAGAAAGCAGGGCAAAAGTTCTGCTTTCTATGTTTTATCATTATCTTTGTAACACAATCAATTAATCATAAAACAAAGTATGAGTACGAAAGAAATTACAGTAAAAGGAAGAAAGTACGAAATTCAATTTCCTAATGTAGGACAGTATTACCAGATTGAAGTAAATAAGCAGAGACTGGGAAAAGGAAGTTATAACTCGTTGATTGGCAACCCTACCATTACGGCACAGCGTGCGTTGGATATGATTGACGTTGAGGCAACATTATCCGTTCTTTGTCCGCAGTTGGTTGCGGATTTGAAGGTAAAAAGTTTCTCGGAACTTGGGCTGAAAGATTTTAAGGAGATCAGCGATATTTACATGAACGAGGTGTTTCCTTTCTTGAAAGAGGCTGAAAAAATACTTTCTTCTGTGGATTGATGAACCGGGAAGAATATAGGAATTTCGTCATAAAATGGGATAACACTTTTCCTATTGACAGGTGGTTTAGGAACAGGCACAATATCCCTTTCCTTTCGGAAGATCATAAGAAGTGTGATTTTTTTGCTGAACTTATGGAGTTCGAAGAAGAAAAGGCATTTTATGAACTTAGTCAAGAAAAGAAAGAAAAAGAGGAAAGAGCACAAGAATATATTCCCAATATCGGAGATTGGTTAAAAGCACCGGAAGGGGAAATTTCGGAACAAGATACCGCCTTCTATGAAGATCAGATGTTTAAAATGATCGAGATGGAACAGAAGGCAAAAGAAAAAGGTAAGGAAAATGGATAACGAAAAAAGACTTAGGGTGTCGGTGGATGTCTCTCAACTTAGGTCGGTCGGGAGAGATGTCGAGAATATGCAGCGAAGAATAGTCGAGAACAATAACGACATTATTCGTCAGCAGAACGACGCACTTAACCAACTTAGGGAGCAATTGAACCTTTTGGGACAGCAAAATTCCGAAAAGGGTAGGCAGACAGCAACACCCACACGTCCAGTTATCCAACCTACACCACAACCGGAAGGAGAGGAACAAGAGACCATAACACCCACACGTAGGAGAAGGAGGGAAGTTCAACCGGAAGCGGACATTTCGGATGAAAGAGGTGAATCCTATCAAGATAGAGGAACAAGAGCTATCGACTTATCATCTTTGCTTGGTGTCAATCAAGAAGGCTTTCGTGATATTGTGGAAGCCATTTCTTCCGGTAATAGCGATTTGTCTGATATAACAAAGCAAATTCTCCAAAACGTACAAGCAGGAGCACGCGCTTTAGAGGGGATACAAGAAGGTGTCTTTTCTATTGATGAAACTCTATACAAACAAAGAGGAACTTCTTCTGTGGGTGGATCGGGAATACAGCCTATTCCAGTGCCCACACCATCACCAGTGCCAGCAAGAGAAGAATCACCTATTACAAGAGAAAGAAGGGAAAATGTACAAAGAGGAAGCGACAGAAGCACAGCTACCAATATCGCTACAAGAGTGATTTCCGGCGTTGGAGCTACATTCCAAAGTCCTGCTGCTATGGGTGGAGGACTTATATCTTCTTTGGGCGGAATTGTGGGAGAAGGTCTTTCTTTGATACCTGGTGTAGGAGGGTTTTTAGGTGGTGTAACCACTGCGGTCGCCAATGTCATGGCGGGAATTTTCACTACATCTGTTGAAAAGGCTATGGAAGCGCAAAAGAGAACCATACCTTATGCGCAGACAATGGGCGTTTCCGCAGGACAAGCCATGCGCACAGCCTTTGGAGAAGGTAGTTATGCTGCTGGTGCTCTTGGAATGAATGTAGGAGAGTATATTCAAAGGCGTGCTGCGCTTATCCGTGCCGCCGGAGGAAAAGAGGGAACAGTTGCGCCCGTACCGGAAACACAAAGTTTGATGGCTGTACAGCGTTTATATGGACTTAGTGATCGTACTGTAATGGGAATGCAAGGGGCGATGCGTTTTGCCCGTACAGAGGAAGGACAAACAGCTTCTTCATCTGCTATTATCCGTTCATTTGAGCAGACAATGAAACAGCTTCAAATTCCTCTTAGTGAGATTGCCTCTACAATGGATGAAAGTATGACTACCTTTATTCGTTCTGCTGACGATATTCTTTCCCGTACAGGTGAAATAGATGCAGCAAGCATAGCTTCTATCATGCGTGCTGTTCGTTTGCAGACCGGAATGGAAGGTAGGCAATTGGAGCGCGTACAGCAGGCTTTCATGGGACAAGGGATTTCACAAGATGATGTAACTCAAACTCTTTTGTTCCGTGCTGCTCAACAGGCTACAGGGGCGATGAATCCTTCCGATGTTCTTGCTGCTATGGACGATTTATCAAGAGGCGAAGGGGATAAAAATATAATGAAGCGGTTTCTTGAATCATTAAAGGAGATATCGGGAGGAAGTCTTGAAATGCTTCGTCACTTGATGCGAGGTGCTTTCACAAATCTTTCTTATACGGACATCAACAAGATAACAGAGCGCAGGGATATTGATTTTGGAGAGTTCTTTGAGAAAATGGAAGAATCCAGACAAGCACTTAGGAGGCAGAACGATCCGACAAACAGATATGAACCCACTGCTGCCGAAAGAACGGTTACGTCTGGTGAAAAGATGATGTCTACCTATGAAAATAGAATGATTGGAATTGGTGAAGCAAATATAGACAGGTTGGGCAAAATGTTGAACGCCATAAATGGAATCTACAATAGCATAACGAGTTTTCCTACTGCTGTTGAGAATTTATTTACACAATATAAAGATGCTCTTGGCAGGGGAGATGGAGCTACGGCAACGGCAGCAAGAACGGCTTTGCAGAATTTCCCAGGCATTATGATGAAAGCGTTTTTTAAAAAGATGATTAGATCGGAGGAATAATCTATGACAGAAAAAGACAACAACAAAACAAGTGTACCACCAATATATCCACTTCCAGCATATAGGTATTCCACCATACAGGATTTTATTGGTGCATGGCAAAAGATTATTCCCACTGGGAAGAAAAAATATACCCCGTCTGATTTATTGAAAGTAAAGAATGAAAAGGGGGTTTCCAATCTTGATATTATTTGGGGGACTTATGACAAAGAGGAACAAGCGAAATACAAAAGCGATTATGATTCCGGCACATTGCCTTACGTAAAGCAAGGGACAACTTTGTTCTGCCCGAAAGATGATACGCCATTGTCCCTTACAAAAGCTGCAAAAGAAGGACAATTTGTATCACAAGGAAGTTTCAAGGCTTATTGGGGAGAAAACTATGAAAGTCTGATAAGTGATGAAGAATATTTGCCCGATACAAGTGTAACTTCCTCACTCAAAGGGACAGGAATAAATGCTAAGATAATTTCCATGAACGTAAGGGTATGGGTATATATTAAGGCTTTGGATAAGGTTATGGACTTATCCCCTTACGTTTTGCAGGTGGTAACGACAAAATCAAAACAGACGGGAGAATTTACCATTCTCCTATCACCCTTTTATGCCAATGAAAGTTCTTTTGCTTTTGGAGAGTCTATTGTGGAACAGTTTAATCTTGTTTCTAATAGCGGAGCACAGGTCAAGTCTTTTCAAGAAAAGTTTATTCAAAACAACGATATAGTCTTTATCCGGTTCGAACGTTTGAAAAAGGAAAAATCAACGGGAGATTTGGATTTAGGAAAGCAAGTGAACTTGGAAATCCCTGTTTCTAAAATAGCTAAAAACAACATTTGGGATATGATAGGTTTTGTGGACACTTGTACATCCTCTTTTGCAGCACAAGGAAACGTAAAATCTATCACTATAGATGGAAGGGATATAAATAAACTTTTTACAGAGGATGGCTGCTATTTTATCCCGTTGCTTAACGCTACTGATACGTTTTCTCATTGGTACGAAATGAGTGAGGATAGTATTTGGTTCAAAAGGAACGTTCTTACAGGAACTTTTTCAAATCTTTTGTGGTCATACGCAGAAAAGCCTATACGGGAGTGTCTATGGTTTATTGTAAACGTCATGTCAACAATAGGAATAGCCAAAAATAGTGTATTTGATTCCTGGCAAGACAAAAGAACAGAAGGGTATGATATTGGAGCAAAGGAAAAACGTCCTGTTAATGGCGTTTGGCAGATAGTGAAAGTATTTGTGGAGGATATTCTTGAAAAAAGAGTTCTTATCGATTCTTCTATTGCCAATCCGAACGGCACGTTATTGGAGTATATGACAAGGGTATGTCAGTTTCCTTTGGTGGAATTTTACTTTGACACCTATATTAATACGATAGATATAGTTGTAAGACAGCCTCCATTCAATAAGGATGCTATTTTGGGAGCTTATAAGAACGGGCAGTATGTGACGATTACTTCTGGCAATTTACAAGGATATGATTTGTTTTATGATACAAGAAGTTATTCTTGGTATCAGTTAAGAGTGATGGATAATCATGCTGGACAAAGGAACACAACAAGTCTTGCTTTTGTTCCTATTGTGTATTTGGATGATTATGCCGAAGTGTTTGGTAATAAGAAAATGTCTTTTACAGATCAATATTTGAACTACAAGGAAACGGACGGAGTAAACAAGACGCAGACATTATCCAATTTTCAAGAAGCAGCATTGAATGATCTTATATACATTCTGGAATCAACAGCTTATCTTCCTTTCACAAGAACAGGCACGATTACAATAAATGGTGACAGACGGATAAAGGTTGGCACTTTCGTTTATTTTGAGCCAACAAATGAATTTTTTTATGTATCCTCTGTTGTCAATAATGTTTCTTTTTTGGACGGAAATTTACAAAGACAGACCATTATACAAGTAGAAAGGGGTATGTACGTGCCAATTCTTTCCAATTCTTTCTCTTCTGTAAAGGATAGACAGGATAATGCAGGGAAAGAAAGTAAAGATGTGAAACCGGATTATTTCAAATTGGTTGATTTGACTGAAATGAAAAATGCAGTCAAAGTAGCTCAAAAAGATCAGATCGCTACACTTGTTTCTCCAAAAGTGGATAGAGATCAGTTTGAATATTTTCTTAATCGTAAGATGTTCAGTTAGTTATGGCAGGTGGAAAAGTAAGAAAATTGAATGCGTCCCCCGAAGCAATTTCATTCGGGTTCATTGTTGTTCCCAATGGAGTGGACAGGGATTTGTATGTGGAAACTTGTTTAAGGAGAGGCCGTGTTTCTGTCATGGGAAATGGGGGAGCTTTCTTTCGGGATATTTATATAACAAATGAAGTTTTGGCTAATATCGAGTTCCCGGAGAAAGAAAATGAACAAGGGTCGGCGGTAGTGATAGCGAGCAACCCGTATGACGGTGTTCCTATTGTGATAGGGAGCTATCCGAGAAATGATCAGTCTCCTATGTGGAAAGAGAATACATTCCAGTTCAGAAAGACAGTAGGGAATGTGACTGCATCCTTATCGGTTGATCCGGCTAATAATGCAGTAATTGTTTCTATCAATTCTCCTAAAAAAGCATCCGTAAAGGTACTTGCTACAGGATCAGAAGAATCTGAGGTAATTGTTGAATCCACTGGAAGCGTGAATGTGACCGGAGGAACAAATGTTTCCGTAAAGGGATACACACAGATAGAGGCAAAGGTTGTGAATCCAGAAAAACCGGAAGAAGAGGAAAGAAAAGTCTCTATGGATTTGGAAAAGGTTTATTTTCATTGGAAAACGGAGGAAATGGAACAATCTTTGCAAGTGGATAATTCCGGTGTATCGGTAAAGATTGGGGAAGATGTACAAAGCACGATAACGAAAGAACAGTTAGATTTGAAAACGGGAGCATCTACTTTGAAAATGAACAACGATATTATTGAGTTCAATGGTGGGGGATTGAAAGGTCTGGTTGAACTGGATAATCTTACAAGTAAATTGAATGGTTTTGTAAATACATTCAATTCCCATACCCACAATGTTCCGGCAGGTTCATTTCTTGTTGGAGCAACGGCTGGCGTGCCAAGTCCCGCTCCTGTTCCCGTTACATCTCCCATGCAATCGGCGCAAAGTTTTGTTGCTTCTGATTATGAGAATGAAAAGATAACACAGGGTTAGGATATTGGGAAGAAATTCGTACTTTTGAACAAGTTAAAATTATAAAGCCGTGGCAGTTTTGGATTCAGTGGTAAAAACAGCGAAATCGACACTTAAAAATTTGGGTCGCTCCATGATGGCAGCGCAGTTCCCGAATGATTTTGAAGTGTATATGTGTTCTTTGGAGTTGGCAGATTCCAAAGGGAACACAATTGATGTCTTTACTTTTCCTATTAGCCCGGAGAGTATAGACAAGAGTGAACCGAAAAGAACTACGGTAGTCAATACGGCAGGAGGCATAACAGTGCTCACTTCTCCTGTTTTCATGCCGCAGACGATCACGATAAAGGGGAATTTTGGAAGGACATTCAAGATTCTTTTAAGCGGTTCTGATAGCGTTTCGTTGACAGGTGCAGCTTTTAGTATCTCGGCAGGAAAGCGTTATCTCTATCAATTACAGGGAAAATCTACAAGTTCTCTCACTATGCCTTCCTTTGATGCCGGCATCAAAACGGGATATGGTTGTATCAAGATATTACAATCTATCATAGATAAAAGCAACGGAGTGGACGTGAACGGGTTTCCCATGAAACTTTTCTTCTATAACATGGCACTTGGAGAAAGCTATCTTGTTACGATTCCACCGCGTGGCGTTAATTTCAGTCAGAGTATATCAAAGAATATGATATGGGAATACAATCTTGAAATGACTGTTATAGCTCCTTTAGAAGCGGTTTCGGGAACAAGTGGTAGTAAAGGTTCGCTTTTGGAAATGTGCGCCTCTAATGTGATACAAAAGGGCATAAATGAATTTGCAAGTTCAATCTCTAAAGGTTTGTTGGGCAATGGATGATGCTTTCGAAAAATTTTACAACGTAACGGGATATGATATAAAGTCATATTTCCAGAAGTTTGTTGATTTCTGTGCCAACGATTATCCTCTTATTGTGGACTATTATAGTAATGGTGGGGAGATGGACAAGGATTCTTTTTTGCGCCTTGTGGAACTTGTGAGAGAATCGGAAACGATTGAGCCTTTGTTCATCCTACATGAAAATACTTTGGATGACATTTCCATGTGGGATATTCTGGACAACTTTACAGAGACACAGACAAAACTTTCCACTATTAAAAGTTCCGCAAGGTGGCTTAGAAGTTCTTCTTTAGACAGGAACAATACTTTGCAGATGGAAAAGACACTTCGGACAGGGGAACGGTTTGAAGATGTATCTAGACAGCTTAACAGTACCAACCCGGAAGATGATTGGATGAATATTACAATACCGCAGTATATAGAAGAAACTGATTATTCGTTCTCTGATGGAGGAAACAAGTTCTATATCAATCTAAAGAACGCTGGGAATAATTATCTTGATACTGTTGTGGATGTACTTGTGGGAGATAATATCTTGGGACGTGACATAGATGTGAATTTTGTCTTTGAGAATGACGATTTAAAGATAGTGATAGGCGATGATGCGATCCGACAGGCTTTGGATACTATTCTTTCTTCTCAAAAAGGTGCTATACCAGAGTTTAAGGATTATGGAATTGCAAATGAGTTCATAGGAACAACGGTGAACGCAATCCAGTACCCTTCTATTTTTAAGGATGTAATGAACATGTTCCAAAGGGATTCAAGATGGGACTCTGTGGAGTTGATGGATGTAAAAAGAGAGGAAGATGCCGTGTTCCTTTCTTTGCAATGTAAAACGGTAACAAAGAAAGATTATTTAGTAAATGTTCCTATATAATTGATATTCAGATGATTACAAAAACAAGTGCAACAATAACCAATCTAAAGAATCTTTTTATAGAGATGTTTTTAGATAAGACAGCTAAGGTAAGTAATGTAGCTGACGGTTCGGTTGTGAATGCTACGGCATTCGGTGTAGCGAAAGTTGCTCAAAAGGCAATGAAGGATATTGCCATAAAGGAAGCGCAGATATTTCCAGATACAGCTACAGGCGTTTATCTGGATAAGGCTGCTGCTTTGTATGGTGTTAGTCCGCGTAAAGGTGCTTTGGGTTCTTCGACATATATAAGGGTATCTGCTGATCCAGGTACAGTATATGATACGTCTGTTACTTTTGTAAATAAAAATGGTATTCGTTTCCAAGTTGACGAAGCATTGACTGTAGGGGAAAGTGGTTACGGATATGTAAAGGTAAGAAGTATCAACGCAGGGTATTCCACAAACGTACCGCCTAACAGCATTACCAATGTTTCGCCGCAGCCACAAGGTCATATCGAATGTACGAATGAATATTATGCTATTGGAGGACGTGATAGTGAGGATGATGAAACGTTTAGAATCCGTATTAAGAACAATCTGAATATCCTTAGCAAGAACACAATAGAATACTGGACACAGACACTTAGCAACATAGACGATCGTGTCTTAAAAGTAATGAGTGCCGGTTTGGACGAAAAGGGCATATATAATCTCTATGTTGTTTCGCAGAACGGCATTTTCTTTACCGAAGAAGAACTTGATACGCTTCTTGAAAGCGCACAGGGTTATTTTGGTATTTCAGAACTGAATATTGAGGGAAAGGCAGTTGGTATAGGTATTAAGAATATTGATTGGTTCTATGTAGGTTCAGAAAGAGGATTGGATTTCCGTGTACAGCTTCAACCAGATTATGATGTTGCCACTGTTCGTCAGAACATACAAGTGAACCTTACTAAATATCTTGATTTTCGTTTTTGGACACCTGGTAAAATTGTGGAATGGGATGATCTATTGGACATTGTAAAAAAGACTGATGGTGTGAAATACGTGCCAGATGAGTATTTCTTTCCATATTACGATCAGCAAGTTCCAGCAAATCAGCTTCCGCGTGTCAGGGGGTTTGTGATGCGCGATCAAGACGGAAATATTTTGTACGATTCTGATAGCAACCTCTCTCCGTTGTTTTACCCGTCTGAACCGGAGGATTTGTTTGTAGGCATCAACGACAGCTCACTCAACCTTTATCAAGAGGTTTATTTCAATGTGACAGATTCGGAAGGTGGCACTGTGGAAGGTGCAAATATTTCTATAGGGAACAATGCTGTTATAACAAATGACAATGGGCAAGCTATTATCCAACTTGCAAACGGACAGTATGAATATATTGTTTCCGCTTCGGGATATATCCCCGTAGAAGGAATGTTTGTAGTGTTGAACGGTAGTGTTTCCATTGATGTACAAATGGTTTTAGCTCCTTATACGGTCACTTTCCATGTGACGGACGAAAAGGGAGGGGTTGTTCCTTATGCAAATGTAATGATGGATAAAAGAACAACCACTACCAATTTGCAAGGTGTGGCTTCTTTGTCCGCAAGGAACGGGAACTATCCCTACACTATTGAAAAGTTGGGATATGATGAGTATTCCGGCAGTGTAGTTGTGGATGGTAGAGATAAAGAAGTATATCCTGAATTGGAATTTAAGGTATGGACGATTACTGTCATTGTAAAGGATAAGGAAAATCAGCTTATACCGAATGTCATTGTAAAGGTGAACAATGGAGAATATCTTACGAACCAGCATGGAGAGGCGGAAATACCACTTGTAAATGGTGAATATCCTGTAACAATCGAAAAGACAGGGTATGATACTTTACAGGGGGAAATTAAGGTCAACAACCAGAATGCGGACGTTACCTTTGAGATGGATTTCTTTTTATACAATGTGGAATTTAATATTTCGCAGGTAAATCAGGGGAATCCGGCAGAAGGAGCTACAATCAAAATAGAAGGACAGCCAGGAGTATTGAATGTAAACGGTTCTGGACAAGCTACTATAAAATTAAAGAGTGGAAATTACAGCTACACCGTGCAGAAAAAGGGATATGATGATTTGACCGGATCGTTCAACGTAGAAGGACAGGATACATTTATTCAAAGAACCCTTGTATTGAAACATTATAATGTGGTTATCACTGTTCTTGACAGTGATAACAGTAGTCCGGCACAAGGAGCAGCAGTAAATATCAATGGCTCTTCTTATCCTACAAATGAAAGAGGGCAAGCTGTTGTAAGCCTTCAAAACGGGACATATCCTTATACCGTAACAAAGTCGGGATATTATGACGGCAGTTCTTCGGTTACTGTTCTTGACAGTGATAACAGTAGTGTAATAAGTTTAAAGGCAAGACTTTACAATGTCATAATGACGGTAAAAAATCCATTGAAAGAACCTATTAAGGGGGCTACAGTGGAGATAAATGCAACGTCTTATCAGACACAGGATAATGGTGAGGTGTCCTTGCAGTTAAAAAATGGTACATATCCGTTTACGGTGGTTGCCAATGGTATGGACGATTATTTAGGCGAGCTGGAAGTTGTAAGTGCAGATATTCCGTCTTTTCCTGTAAATATGGAGTACAAGAAATACGATATTGTATTTACTGTACAGACAGATGAAGGTGTTGCAATTGAAAACGCTAATATTCATATCAACGAAAAGGACTATCAGACTTCGCAGGGTGGTTTGGTAACGGTTCGTCTTTCTGACGGGCAGTATCCTTATACGGTAACGAAGGAAGGTTATGTTCAGACACAAGGTAATGTGGAAGTTTCCGGTAGCAACAAGAACGTATTAGCTCAACTTACCCCTATATCATATAATATTACGTTTGTAGTAAAAGATAACATGGCTTCGCCCAATCTTTTGCAAGGAGTGTCTATTGATATAGAAAATGAGGACAAGACAGTTACCACAAATGCGTCAGGAGAAGCGATAATCAGTCTAAAAGCTGGTAAATATACCGCTTCATTCATGAAGAACAGCTATAAGACTGAAACTCTTTCATTTGAAGTAACTGGAGAGGCTACGTTTACGCAGATATTGAAGAAGATATGGAATCTTACCTTTAAAGTGACCGCCGCAGGAAAATCAGGCTTAAAAGATGTGACTGTCAGTGTAAGTGGACCGGCCATATTAAGTGGAAATACTGTAAGTCTTAAAACAAAAGATGATGGAACAACTGATCCTGTGCAGGTAATAAACGGTGCTTATGATTGGAATGCGTCACTCACAGGATATTCGCCGGAAGAAGGAGTGGGAAGTGTTCAGGATGCCGATCAGGAGAAAGTGATAGAATTGACTTATGGATTTGAAACTACATTTACAACTTCACCAGCCACACAAGGCGTTGAAATTACTATTGATGGTAATGATACAATCACAACGGGGCAAGACGGTATAGCAACAATAAATCTTTCCACAGGAACGCATACTTACGCTTATTCAAAAACAGGTTTTTTAAACGGGACAGGAAATGTGCGAATCGAAGAAGCTGAAAAAAGTGTACAGATAACACTTGTTCCTGGAGCGACAGTTACATTCCATACAAAGGTAGGAAATTCTGCTTTGGCGGATGTAAAGATAATTGTAGGGCAAAGTAGCGCAAGGGCACTTCCTGAAACCATTGTAACAAACAGTCAGGGTATCGCGGCAATTGATCTTCCTACAGGGGATTATCAATATCAGATTCCTACTACAAGTACGGATAATCCTAATCTGGTGGAAGTGCCAAGCGGAACATTTAGTGTGGCAACCGCCGCAAGCGCCATTGAATTGGATTTGGCTGATTATGTAAAATACAATGTTACTTTCCAGACTGTTCCATCCACACAAGATGTAGCTATAAGTTTTGCTAAGGTAGAATCTCCAGACACACCTGTTGCAAGTGGAGCTACTGCTTCTAACGGCATTCTTACTTTGACTTACAAGAACGGACAGTATATCTATACAGCAAAGAAATCCAGTTATAAAGATGTAACAGGTGAATTTACAATTGCTGGTGGAGATCAGAACATAACGGTTGAGATGCTTCAAATTTCAACGGTTACATTTACTGTAAAAAGTCAAAATGATAGTTCTCCTATTAAGAATGCCGTTATCGAAATGACAGATCGAAGCGATTCATCTAACAAATACAAAGGGACGACTAACTCGTCTGGCGTAGCTACTATGACGTTTGATAGTAGCGGGTTTGAGTGGTCACAAGACAGTGATGCGGATTTTTCCGAGGGGTTGGATTTTTACACACCCAGTGTATATACTCTTCCAACGCAAGACGTTCCATGGACTGAGGAAGAATTTAAATCCAATTTCCCTAAAGGATTTTGTGTAAATCCTATGACTGAATACAAACAGCTACCATCAGACGATGTTTCAAAATTGTTATTCTTTATTGAAGATACATTTACTAAAATAACGGGGCAATGGGATAGCAATCACAAGACATTTACTTTAAATGAAATTGTTCCCAAATCAAAGGATATTGAAGGCTATTTCTTTTGGGCGGATGCAGGTGGCATCCTTGCTTTTGGAAGATTGTTAGATCAATCTGCTAAAATAAATTTGGGTGATATAGATATGGGGATATCTGTAGAAAACATTCCAGAAAAATTTGATATTGGTTATGAAACTTCAGAAACAGGAAGTTCAGACCCAATGATTTTATTTAAGGAAGGTGTAATAGAGAGAATCCAGCTATCTAATTTTGCTTTTGATATCTCCAATAATAGGAGTCCATATTTTGATATAAGTATAAAGCCAAAAGAAGGCGTAAATATTACTTTGGAAGATTGGAAGACTGTGAATAATGTTAAAATATCTTTCTATGGCAAAAAGGTAAAAAGTTCGGATATTCCAGCAGGCAAGGTTCTTTATGGAAACTATGATTATACAGTTACCCCGCCTTCTCCTTTGGAAGCGCAATCAGGTACATTGAATGTAAATGCGCCCGCTGTCAATAAAGAAATTTTGATTGCAAATAATGTAGATGTAACATTTAAGGTAACTTCAAAACAAGATTCATCACTTATTTCCCGTCCCAAAGTTGGTGATTTTGTGTATGGTGACAAAACATGGTCAACTGAATTGGATAGTGCTAAAACTTGTGTTGGTGTTATTACCGATGTAAGAAGTAAGGATTTTGACTTCATAGGTTTGGAAAATCTGACTGCCAGTTTTTGGACAAATTCATTAGGCACTATTTCTGATGTAGTAACTGAAACAAATGAATCTTTAGCCATGTGTGACTTCGCAGGTAAGACAAATTCTCAAAATATCATACTTGCGAAACCAACGGAAAGCACGGCGGCACATCAGTGTGCAGCTTATTCTACAGAAGGATTCGGTACAAATTCTTGGTTCTTGCCTTCTTGTGGACAGTGGGGTGTAGCTCAATTAAACAGAGTTAAGATTGACACTTCAATAAGTGCGACAATCGGTTCAGATCCATTGAGTAGTGGTTCATATTGGACTTCGACACAATATAATTCAAATGATGCTTGGATTTTTGGTTGGGTTAATGGCACAAAAAGGGGAACGACCAAAAGTAATTCATATACAGTTCGTCCTTTCTGTACCTATGAATACAATCCTGTTCCAAACGGTGTATATATTTACGATAAAGATAATAATCGTTACACAAAAGAAGAATGGGCATCATCTGGTAAAGGAGTGTCTGCTGTATGTGGTATAGGCATTTCAACCGATACCAATTCGTTCATGGTATCGACAGCCATAAGTGCCCAAAGCTATCCTTTTGGAGGTCAAGGTACTTTGATCTCCAATGTGCCAATGTTAGGCACTGATGTAACAAGCGCAGACCTATACAAATCAACGCATGGTTTTATTTATACTGATGTGATAATATCTGCTTTAGGAATTGACAATGCACCTGCGGCAAAATACACTAAGACAGATATATTTAGAAATGGACAACATGGTTATTTGCCTTCATTTGGCGAGTTAGCCACTTTGTATTCTTACAAAACACAAGTGGAAGAGATTTTGCGCATGTTGGGTCTTTCTTTATGGGGAAGTGCACTTATTCAAACTTGCACCCAGTATGGGACTTCAAATAATGCAAATCTTAATTGGACAAACGGGATTTATTTTGGACCAGGTAAAAATGACAGGCAAACAGTTTTACCTTTTGCCCTTCTTCCTTTGCCTAATCCAGCAATTCCTATCGAGAACGCTCTTGTAAAAATGACATCTGCATCAAACAATTATCAGCAGAATACAAATAACAATGGAGAAGCTGTTATTTCTGCTGCATTAGGCGTTGATTATGATTATGAGGTCAGTGCTGATGGTTATGTAACGCAGAACGGGAAAGTCGGTGCATTAAATGAAGCGAAAACAATTGAGGTTACTTTGCAACCTGCAAGTGAGCTTACAGTAGTTGTCCATAGGAACACATTAGACGGGGCAACTGACATTTCCGGCGTACAGGTTGTTGTGACTGAAAATAAGGAAGGAGGGGTGCAGATGGCTTCCGGTACAACTTCACAAAACGGGACAGTCGTTTTATTTGTACCAGACGGAAGCTATAAAGTAGCTTTTTCTAAAGATGGATTTGAAAGCAAAGAGGAAACGGTTGAAGTAAGCGGGGAAACTGCGTTTAACACCTTCCTTTTGCAGATATACAATACTATTAATGTTCAGGTAAGAAGAGTTGGACAAATGCAAGGTATGCCAAGCCAAATCCAACTAAAGGACAGTACGGGGCTGGAGGTGATTCAGACTAAAAATATAACCACTACCGTAACGTTCGCCAATGTCGCATACGGACAGTATATCTTGTATGTACCGGAAGGGGATTTTTCCAAAGAAACATCCCAAAGCATTACTGTGAATAGTGAAGGAATGCAGGTGCAAGTAAACCTTACTCCGCTGTATATGGTGCAAGTAAAAGTAAACCCTACTGGTGGTAATGTGGAATTTACAGATTCAGAAGGGCAGAAGCATACAGGTTCGGCAGGACCAGCAACATACACGGCACGGTTTGACAAAATTCCTGCGGGAAATTATCAGATTAAGATTACATCTTCCGGTTTCAGTGATTTTTCAACGACAGGAAGTATAAGTGGGGTTTATCAAACAAGTGTGAATTTGGAATACACCCTAACTAAACCGAACAAGTTGGTGCAGATAACAAGTGACCAATCCAATTACCAATTAGATACTTCTTACAAATACGTTTCCCTTTTGATAGTTGGAAGAGGAGGTGAAAAATTTGAGTATTGGGATTCTTGGGATAGTTTTGTATTGCTGGGCGGAACAACTGGACAAATTGTATATATTCCTAATATATTGATATCGGATATTTCAGATGGTCGAATAGCTAAAATTACATTTAGCAATGTTCCAAATGCGGGTAGCTGGACATACGGCACAAAATATTCCATAAAATTAGGAATAACAACTTATGAATATACAGCTTACAATGGGGTAAGCGAGGCTCGTAATGATGCTGACCTTACTATGCCACAAGAAAATAAACTATCTAATTATTTTGTGTATAACGCAAAAAGTTCCGGTGCTATAGCTGCTCACATGGCAGGTACATTTTATTGTAGTGGAAGTTTCGGAAGTCAAAACGCAAAAGAAGAAACTTATACAGGCCCAAGAATGCAACCAGATGGTGCGCCAGGTGGAGACGGTAGATATGGATTTAAAAGCACTTACGAAAGTCCTGTTTTGGGAAACGTAACCAAGCCTGTTCAATCCTCAGTTGTTATCCCTGTCCAGTCTATTTTTGGAGGTACAAGTAAAGGTGAAGCAGGATATTTAAACACTAAAAGTGGGAAAAGAACCGGTGCATCTGCATGGGGAGGTGCAGGGTATGGTGGTTCTAATTTCACTTCTTCAGACGGAGGTAAAACAAGAATTGCTGGGTATGGATCTGGACAAGAATGTTCTCCAGCAGATGATGATGCTGGAAATATTTTAAAGCCAGGAGAAGGTATTTTCTGTATATACTACCACAACGAACCTATTTAATAAACTAAGAAGTGCAAGTTTACTATGTTTGTTGAGAAAAGATTATCTTTGTGATAGTATATACTTTGTTTTAAACGTTTAAAATTTTTCATTGCAATGGAAATTATAAAGAGAACAGTAACAGCTAATTCCAATAAGCTGATAACTACTAATGGTGAAGCTGCACCTTCTTTAATCAGCAGTGCATGGAATTTTGCCACAATTGAAGAAGATATTGTTCTGATTGACCAAAACGGACAAGAAGTTCCGTTTGTAGTTATTCCTCTTTCCGAAGGGGCAATTAAAGTAATCTTGACAGGTGGAATGGAATACACCATTTCAGAAGCGGAAGTGAGCGCAAATTTGGGGTCACCTCTTATGTACATGGTTCAGAAGATTTTGAAAGAAGGGACAACGGCAACCAATCTTAGTATAGGTTTTTAAGGAAAGGAATTGACAATGAATTTAATAGGAAATATTAATGCAATTCCTTTTAGGAGATTTAGGGGAGGGGGTGGGGTAGCTCCTTTCCCATCTGTACCTGGTATAACTGCAAGATACTCAGCATTAGGTCTTACTAATGAACAAATGGCAGAGAACCCTGTATGGAAAGACCTTACGGGTAATGGACACGATCTACAGTTAAAAAACTTCTCTTGGAAGGGGATGTCAGGGGTTGGGGGATATGTTCAGGATTTTAATTATTTTAAAAATAATGCTACTGTAGATAAAGTAAGAATTGATGAGCAAAGTAGCAATTCTATTAAAGTAACCATTTTAGCTACAGTAATAAATAACGCTATTTATATACCAAAGAATATTTACCAATTTAATAAATCTTATTTCATAAAAATATCAAGTGAAGGATACAATGAAGGTGATCTATCTTTGTTATTTTATGCTCTTTCTACATCAACGGCTACAACAGTAAAAGTACCGTTAAATCCTAATGGCATCACTGAAATTCCTGCAATAAAAGAAGATGATTTTTTAGCTGTTTATCTTAATGTTGGGGGTAAAGTAGGTTCGTTTACCGTTGAGCAACTACCCCTCTACCCCGGCGCACTCGTCTTTGACGGAGTAGGCGATTACGGTACCTGTGATAACTTCCCTATTCTGACTAAGGAAAAGGGATATACGGTTGTGGCGTTGAGACAGTGGGTTTCAATGGGTGAAGGAATCTCTGGATTAGTATCTAATGTAAAGAATTGGTTCAATGATGGTGCTTTCGTTTTAGAATACAACAGTAATAATGCAACTAATAAGTTTGTTAATAGACCTGTATCTTTCGGAAAAGTTAATATAGAGATGGATTTGCCAAATAATTTTACCTATCAAACATCTAAAAGTTATAAAGGAGTACCTATAACAACAGGTTCTTTTAAAGGGACAAACTCGCTTTTTGTTGGAAAATTAAATAACATCATCGGAACTTGTATTAACGCTGCTATCTGGGAACTTGTATTTCTCGACCACGATGCCACCGAAGAAGAACTGACCAAGATCAAAGACTACTTCGTCAAAACTTATCCTTGGCTCTTCCCCGACCAAGCATGGACAGTCACCGGCAAAACCAACGAGGACGAAGATCGTGCTACTATTGCCAACATTACGGGCAATGGTAATGATCTTATACTGTCGAATTTTGCATTTAGTGGGAATAGTGGGTATGGGTTGTACAATATACAAAAATTTACTAATTGGAGTCATGTTGTAGATAGAGGCGATATAGTAAAAAATGGATATTCTGTTACTATAACAAATTCGAAAATAACCGGTTCTTCTACAAATTATAATACAGATATTTTATATAGTTATAATAGTTCGTCAACAACAATAATATTTAAAGTCACGGGGTTAGTTGATGGTCAAAAAATATTTTTGGGTAGAAAAAGTGCAACAGATGCATATGTGATTGATAAAGATGGCATATATCGTAGTGATTATAATATTCCACAAAAAGATGGTAAAGTGATAGTTGGAATAGGTACTGTTGGGTTTACTGGTGAATGCAATATTACCATCGAGCAAATCCCCGAATACGAAGGATATCTGGTTACTGATGGGGTGGATGATAAGATAGTTTCGTCAGCTTTTAAAATGGGTAAGGATTTTACGGTTGTTGGTGAATGGACCCTCCTTCAAAATATTAATGTTTCGAGTTTAAGAATGGACGGTAGTTTTGCTATTAGAAATAATGAGAACGGTCTATCTTTGCATCTCGATCGTGTAGGAAGCTATGCTCGGGTTCCTACTAAGTCTTTAAAGGCTTTTTGTTCCAATGGTACGATATATAAAAGTGATTGGACGGAGCAAATCGAAACTGTAACCAAAGAGGGTACAGGTGGCAATCGTCAATTAACGATCGCAGGACGAAATAACAATACGGAATTTGATAAAATTGCTTTCAAAAACTTAGCGATTTATCCTACAGTTCTCTCCAAAGACGACTGTATCAAAGCCTACAACTACCTCCAAACCCTAAAAGCAAAGTAACATGAGATTGGTTGAAAAGCATATTGTTAAAGATAACAGATTTGAAGATATTTGTCTCAAATCAGGATTGCTCTAT